>Ga0126377_10002429_pt1 | contig 12836 bp, 10 predicted proteins | sample PanSoiMetPlot_22_FD_92647 | JGI IMG/M metagenome (GOLD analysis project Ga0126377, IMG submission 92647) | Tropical forest soil microbial communities from Panama - MetaG Plot_22 | ecosystem: Environmental > Terrestrial > Soil > Tropical forest > Bulk soil | place: Panama | collected 2016-02-17
GGCGAAAGCGTAAAACCAAAGGCTACACGATCAGCGCGGTGGCCGACCATTACGGAGTGCATCAGCAGACTCTCCGGCTATACGAGCGCGAGGGGCTGCTCAAACCCTCGCGCTCCGAAGGCAACGTGCGCCTTTACACCGATGAGGACATCGAACGTCTGGAAGTGATTCTGAATTTGACGCGCGACCTGGGCGTGAATCTGGCCGGCGTCGAGATCATCCTCAACATGCGCGAGAAGATGGATCAGATGCAGAGCGAATTCAATCGCTTCTTCGAGATGCTGCGCGATTACATGTCACAGAACGTCCCGCTCAAACAGGACCCGCAAGCTTACCAGGCCCTCGTCCCGACGCGCCGCACGGTCGTCGTCCGCTCCACGGCCAGGCGCGGCGCCAAGAACGAGGATCGAGGATCGAAGATCGAAGATTGAGTATAGAATATCGCGGATCGCCTTACTCGATTTCGCCAACTCAGCCGGGAAAAACACTCCATAAATCCTCCACGCCCTTCAAGAAGGAGGATAATTTCTGAAATCATCCACTGGTGTTTTGAAAAATATTTTGGAAGTTTTCGGCGTCGCCGGGCGAATTACCCATGTCTGCTGATAGCTGAAGCCTAAACCGACGATGACTAGACCGATGACTCCAAGTGATGACGAACTGCTTCGTCTGATGACGTCCGGCGTCGAGGATGCGTTCGCCACTCTTTACCGTCGGTACCAGAGCCGCGTCTTCCGCTTCGCTCTTCTGATGAGCGGTTGCCCCGCGACCGCTGATGATGTGACGCAGGAGGTTTTTCTGGCGCTGTTGCGCGACTCCTGCCAGTACGACTCCTCTCGCGGGGCGCTGTTGACCTATTTGTATGGGATCGCCCGTAAGCAGGTTTTGCGGGTCTTGAAGCGGAGCCGGCCTTTCGCTCAGCTTGGGGGAGAGGCGGACGAGGCGGAGCCGGCGCCCGTTCGACATTTGATCTCTCAAGATGATCCTCTGAATGAGCTTGCGCGCAACGAATTAGCCGGCGCGGTGCGGCAAGCCGTCCTGGCGTTGCCGGCGCGCTACAGAGAAGTGGTCGTTTTGTGTGATTTTCAGGAGATGAGTTACGCCGAAGCGGCCGAGGCGCTCAATTGCTCAGTGGGCACGATCAGTTCCCGCCTCAATCGCGCGCGCTCGCTGCTCGCTCGACGGCTGCGAGCCGGAGGACGGGCGGGGCCTGTTTCGCTCGACACTGACCGGAAGAGGTGTTTGGCATGAAATGTCATGAATTCGAGCCGATCATTATCAGCCTGGCGCGCGGGCAATCGGTCGAAGCCGCGGCCTGCGAGACGGCGCTCGCCCATCTTGACCGCTGCGCCCGCTGCGCGAGCGCTTTTGAAGAACAGCGGGCCCTGACCGTGGGAATACGCGTCGCGACGGAGAGCCTGGCCAATCAGGGCGCGTCGCCGCGCGTCGAGGAGGCTTTGCGCCGCGCCTTCCGCGAGCAAGTCGGGCGGCCGGCGCCCCGAAGAATTAACCTTCAGCCGCCAGAGAATCGGCGTTGGTCGCGGCTGGCAATTGGCGCGGCGGCGGCGATTCTTTTACTCGCCCTCCTGGCGGCGACGGATTGGCTGAAATCGCCGCCCGAGAAGCAGAAGCGGGAGTCGACCAGCCTTACCGCCACTCCTCCCATTTCCGCTCACGGAGAGGAACGGGAGGAGCAAGCGATGGCCGAGGGAAGAAGAGATCAAAATCAAAAGATTGTGGGTAACTCTGCCGGCTCGCGGCGTCTGAGCAAGCGACAAGGCGTTCGCCGGATCGTCGAGAAAGCTAACGAAGTCGCGACCCGCTTTTATCCATTAGTCGAAGAAGACGAGATGGCCCCGCTGGAAAGCGGGGTGATAGTGCGTATCGAGGCGCCCGCCTCCACTTTGATTTCATTTGGGCTGCCTATCACGGCGGAAAATATTAATCGACCTGTACAAGCCGATCTATTGTTGGGGCAGGACGGATTGGCGCGCGCCATCCGTTTCTTGCCATAGGTCCATATACCGGAGGTTAGGTTATGAAACAGCGCAGACTCTTTAGTTTGTCTTTTACTCTGATGGGCGCATTTGCGCTTGCGCCGCTGGCCGTCAGCGTTTTGGCGCAGGATCAGGTATTGCGGGAGTTGAAGGAGGAAGCCGCCGAGATGGCCGCCGCTCAGAATAGGGAGGACAAAATCCGTGCAGAGATGTTGAAGTTGGTCGCGGCGAAAATCGGCTTCGAGATGAAAGTCGTCAAAGGGGCGCCTTACTCAGCGACAGCGGAGGCGGAGACCGTTCAGACGCTTGCCGATGGGAACCGCATCAGGAATAAGACCACGACTTTGGTTTACCGCGACAATGAGGGGCACACGCGGCGCGAGGTTGTGGGAAAGGAACAGAGTCTTCCCACTGAGGTCTTCATCAGCGATCCCGCGAGCGGCGTCAATTATTCCCTCGACACGCAACGGCGCGTTGCGCTTAAGTCCCAGGTCAACCTGCAAGAGCTTGACTTGGAGAAGATGAAATTTGCTGCTGAGATGGAGTTGAAGCAACGGGAGATGAAGCGGCAGACGCAGGCTGGCGGGCAGGTCGTGCGGGCTGAAGATGAAGAGATTGTGAAAAAGAAGCGCCAGCCCATCGTTGATTCGCTTGGCCAACAGATAATCGAAGGCGTGCTGTGCGAAGGCAGACGCGCAACACTCTCCATCCCTGCTGGGGAAGCCGGCAATGAACGGCCGATCACTACAGTGAACGAACAATGGTACTCCCCCGAACTACAGGTCTATGTGCTGACCAAACAAAGTGACCCTCGCACTGGCGAAACCATCTACCGCCTGACCAACATCAACCGCAGCGAACCCGACCACGCGCTGTTTGAAGTCCCAGCCGGCTATAGCGTCATTGAGAAATCGGCCTCTCCGGTTAAAAAGAAGAAGCTGCCTAAAGAGCAGTAATAAACAGTCAAGTTTATTCATCACATCCAGTCCCGTCTTTTTTGGAAGGAGTCAAAAGTATGCGTAGCATTCTGTCAGCTCTGGCATTAGCTCTAAGTGTGTCAAGCGTCGCGATGGAGCGGCAAATCGTAGCCCCCGATACGCGTGCGCAAGAAGTTCTCAAACAAGCGCGCGCCACGATTTGGGATGAAACGAAATCGCCCCCTCTGCAAAGTCTTTCGATCAACGCCAGCCGTCGTTTTACGCGCGGCGAACGGCAGGTTGAAGTGGAGATGACGCTGGAAGCGCTCTTTCCCGACAAGTTCCTGCAGACCGACGCCCTCTACGCTGGTGTCGGCTTAGGCGTCACTACGATGCGCGGCGTCAACGGTTCGCAGGCGTGGTTTGCCTCTGAATCCAGCGCCGGTACGGCAGAGGCGGCGAAGCGCGCTATAGCCGGTCTTCCCGCGGAATCGAATTCCAACCCGTCGGGCGAGGCGGCGAAGCGCGCTAAAGCTGGCCTTCCCGCAGAATCGAGTTCCAACCAGTCAGGCGGTGGAATGGGCGCAATGCTTGGCGAGTTAGGCGGCGTTGCGGGCGTCAGACCGCCTGAGCAAAGCAAAGAACAGTCCATTCACGCGGGCTTTGCGCGGCTGATGCTCGTGTGGCTGTGCGCCACGCCGTCCTCGCTGTCGGTCGAATTCACTTATGCCGGCCAGGCCGTAGCGCAGGCCGATGGCACGAAGGCGGATGTCCTTAATGTCACAGGAACGAACAACTTTGCGGCGCGTCTCTTTATCAATCCGCAGACGCATCAGGTTTTGATGCTGAGTTACAAGGCAGGAAGCAGGATTCGCGGCGCGCAAGAAGCATCGGCGAACGCGGCTGAATCGGAGGTGCGCTGGGCCGTCTCCGACTATCGCAAAGTCGATGGACTCAACCTACCGCGCCAGCTTGTGATCTTCCTCGACGGCCGGCCCATCGAGGAAGTGATTATCAAGAAAGTCAAAATCAACCCTTCGCTCAAGCCGAACAAATTCGAGCGGCAGGAGACTGTTGAGGAACCCATCAAAATGAAAAAGAGAAAAGGATGAAGTATGGTCAGTACAGCGTTAACTATGTTGTTTGGCATTTGTTCAAGTCAGAACACGTGAGATTGGCACAGTACAGCGCGCGTAAGCAAGCGGCTTACTTATGAGACGGCCGCTTGCTTACGCGCGCGGTACTGTACCAGTGTCAAAATGTAGCGTGGTTCGATTTATGGGAAATATTCAAAAACTTAGTTAACGCTCTAGTCAGCGCGAGGAAAAGCAGGTAAACGGGAAAATACGGGGCAGGAAAAAAAATGAAATATTGGCTTGCCAGGTTATTGCTCGCCTTCTGCGCAGCGCTGGTTGAGGCCTCCGCTCTATCCGCGCAGACTGCCGTCTCGTTGCGCGGTCAGGTTGTGGATGAACTTGGCGGCATTATCCCCGGCGCGCGCATCACTCTCATCGCGGATGATGGTAAGAAGCGTAACGCCGTCGCGAACGCGAGTGGCGTTTTCAGCATTCCTAATCTGCCGCCGGGGGTTTATACATTGACCGTTGAGTTCAAAGGGTTCCGAGCCTACATCAAGGACGGGTTACAGATTCCGACCGATGAGCCGTTGAAGGTCGCGCTGACGGTCGCCCCGGTCAACGACGAGACTGATGTCAAAGCCGAAACCGGAGGCGTATCGGTCGAGCCGGACCAGAACCTGAGCGCGATTGTCCTGGATGAGCGAATGGTCATGGATTTACTGCCAGGCAATGAAGACGATATGCGTGATTTTCTTCAGGCGCTGGCTGGTCCTGCGGCGGGCGGCGGCGGGCAGTTTTATATTGATGGATTCCCAGACGGGCGGCTGCCGCCGCGTGAAGCGATCATGCAAATCCGCATCAACCAGAATCCCTTCTCCGCCGAATATTCGCGTCCTGGCGCGGGCCGAATCGAGATCGTCACCAAGCCGGGCAATGAGCAGTGGCGCGGCAACCTGGGCTTCGGCGTCAGCAATTCGGCGCTCAACGCCCGCCGCGCCACTGCGATGACCAAGCCCGACCTCGACCAGCGCCGCTACGCCTTCACTCTCGGCGGCCCACTCATCGCCAAGAAGATGTCGTTCTTCTTCAATGGTGAAAATCGCGCGGTGAACAGCGAAAACACCGTCAACGCAAGGACGCTCAACGGTCCGTTCATTGTCAATTCGCCTTCATTCGTTGAGAACCGCTTCTTCGGTCTGCGCGCGGGCTACCTGATCAATCAAAAGAACACACTCAACGCCGGCTTCAACTATCAGGAATCCCGGCGGGGAAATAACGGCGGCGGCTTCACCTTGCCTGAACGTGGCGCAAGATCCGACAACACGAACCAGACTTTGACCATCTCGGAGACCTTTCTCATTAGCCAGCGTCTGATTCACGAGGCGCGCCTGCGCTATCAGCATGAGATCGGCGAACAGACGGCCATAACTTCGGGCGTGGCGGTCGACGTGCCCGACGCCTTCAGTGGCGGCGGCGATCCTTGTTGCCCAAACAAGTCGAGGCAGGATCAACTCGATTTCCAGGATTACCTCAGCTTTTCTTGTAAGAAACACTCGCTTCGCGGCGGGTTCCAATTCGAGTACGAAAACAACCGCGATCTGAGCGCGGGCAATTTCAACGGCGCGTATACATTTTCCAGCCTGGATCAGTATCGCGCCGTCGTGAACAATGATCCTCTGGCGCGCCCGACCCAATTCACGATCAATCGTGGCGATCCGTTCGTGCGCTACACGCAAGCTCGATCCTCGTGGTTTATTCAGGACGACATTCGAATGAGCCAATCGCTGACGCTGTCTGCGGGGCTGCGCTACGAGTTCCAGAATCATCTACAGGACAAGATCAACTTCGCGCCGCGTTTCGGCGTCGCGTGGTCGCCCTTCAGGAATCGCAAGACCACGATTCGCGCGGGCGGCGGCGTTTTCTTTGATCGCCTGACCGGGAGTCTTTATGAAAACACCCTGCGGTATGACGGCGTGACGCAGCAGAGCGTCGTCATCCGTAACCCGATCTTCATCCCGGACTTCACGCCCGCTATGCCTGATCCGATCTCCGGCGAGTCGCAAGTCGAAATACGAAACAACGCCAGGCGCGCGCTCGATCCGAAGCTGCATGCGCCATACACGATCAACTTCATGACCAGTGTCGAGCGCCAGTTATCGCGCGGCTTTATCGTCTCGGTCACGCACAATTACCTGCGAGGCGCGCATCTCTTCCGCACGCGCAACATCAATGCGCCCTTGCCTACTACAAATAAACGACCCGAGCCGGCGCAGGGCAATCTGTATCAACTCGAATCCTCCGCGTCGTCGCGCTACAATGGTTTCAGCTTTCGCCTGGATCGCCGCTTCAGCCGCTCATTTTCCGTTATCACCAGCTACACGCTCTCGTGGACGAATAACGATGCGGACAGTCCGCAGTCGCTGCCGGCGAATAATTACGATCTGCGCTCGGAGTGGGCGCGCGCTGGCGCCGACCGGCGGCATAGCTTGCTAATTACCGGCCCGGTGTCTCTCAAGTATGGCGTGTACCTGACGCCGTTTATCCAGGTGAACTCAGGCGCGCCATTCAATATCACAACGGGGGAAGACGACAATCGGGACACAACGATCAACGACAGGCCCGCCGGTATCCGTCGCAACTCGGACTTGCCAGCCGGACTCTACGCGCAGCTACCAGCCATTTGCGCGCAGAACTGTAGCCCCGGACAGACGCCCCTGCTCATGGCCAATTTCCTGGCGGCCAATTTTCCGAACGGCGTGCGCGCCATCGGCGCCGGAAGCTTTACAACCAATTTGAGCGTGAACAAAACCTTCCGCTTCGGACATCGCGGCGGGCAAGCATCGCGGAACGGGCGGGTAGAACAAGAGGGGTCGGGCGCCAACGGCAATGAGTCTGGCCGCTTCAATCTTCAGTTCTCGGCGCAGATCACAAATCTCTTCAATCACGTCAATCCAGGCGCGTTCACCGGAGTCTTAACATCGCCATTCTTTAGGCGCTCAAATCGGGTCAGCCCGGCGCGCCAGATCGAATTCAACGTCAGATTCGGTTTCTGAATCGCTGCCCTTATTGCTTTTTCGCGCGGTCGACAATTGGGAAATATGGTTGATACAGAATGAACACCGGGTCGTCGTTGACCCAGACGGCCTTCAACCAATCGGGGGCGCCTTCAGGCTTGCCGAGCTCGGACAATTCCTTGCGCTCTTTCAACTCGCGCTTGCCGACCGCGATGTAATCGACGCTGTTGGCCCTGACCCAGGCGCGAAATTCGTCGAGCGTTTTCAACTGCGGGAAGAAGACCCATTCGTTGCGGGAGAGATAAGGCAGGTGCGGCTTGCGCGCGACGATCCTTTTGCCGCCCGCCGCGCCGACGCTTGACAGGTAATCGCGCGCGGCGATGATCTCCGTGGGCTGGCTTGCCAGAAAACGCATTACGTCTTTGCGCGATTCGGACAGCGAGAGCGCTAACATCGCGGCGACCATCGTGACGGGAATCAGCGCGAAAGCGCGACTCTTCAGCCACCCCAGGGATCGCGCCATATCAAGCCATGCCGCCGCGGCGAAGACTGCGAAGCCGGCGTAAAGAACCATCACGAAAAAGTAGTATCGCGCCTCCCAATGATTGAGCGCCATCAACAGCAGGTAGAGCGCGCCCGCGATCAAAACCAGCCCCACATTCTTCGACCGCCGCCTGGCCAGGGCCAATAAAACGCCAGTCCACGTCATCCATGCCACCAACTGATTGACCAACGTCTCTTTGAAACTGTTGCGGAGGCTCTCGTAAAGGTTCGCCGGATAGCGCGTGACCAGCCGCCGGGGGTCATAGCGGAACACTTCGCCGAAAGAATGAAACCGTTCCGCGAGCGCGCGAGTGGCGTCCTGATTGGTCTTGTTGGCGACCAGTTCAGGGTAGAACTCAGTCGCGAAGTTCAAGTAATTGGTGTTGTAAAATGGCGAGCCGTTTCGTTTGTAATTGGCGATCATCCACGGCGACGACACGGCGAGGAACATCGCGACGAAGATCGCCGACAGCGCCAACCTCCCGAGCCATCTCCGTTTGAAAAAATCGAGCAGAGTGATTGCGATCAGACACGCGGCCGGCAGAAAAATCCCGTTGTAGCGGGTGAGGTAGACCGCGCCCGCTAGAGCGCCCGTCAAAGCCACCCGCCATAGCGGCGCGATCCGCCCGCCAGTGAACACAACCATGGCCGCCAGGACCAACAGCAAAAAGAAGACGTCGGTCGCCGCGTTGATCGAAAACTGAGGGAACTCCCCGCTGGCGGCGGCGATGAGTTGCGCGCCGACCCCGACCCAGTAGCCGAACAGCCGCGCGAACAGGACAAAAGCCAGCATCCCGCACAGGACCGCGCAAACGACCGACATCCATTTGCCGACGGTGAACAGATCGCCGCTCATCCCGGCGAGTTTCGCGACCAGGGCGAGCGTCGCGGAATAGCCGGGGCCTTGAAACGTGTTTTGCGGGAATTGCCTCAAGGCGAGGCGTTCGGCGTCAGGCGCGTAGAAGTGATAGAAATCGGTCTCGGTCGCGTAATTACCATACGGATGTCGCCTCGCCAGCTGGACGAGCATGAGGAGGTGAACCAGGGAAATCAGGATGATCGGCCCCGCGCGCAGGAGCGATCTATGCCAAGGGTTGCGCCTTATCGTATACGACTCATCCTCGAACGCCTCAGAAGGCCAGCCGGCATTAGTCACGTTCTGCAAATCGGTCATTGCTCAGAGGTCCTTTTTTTTCATCTCATCCAGCATATATTCCGACGCGCGCCATGCGAGCGCCATGATCGTCAGCGTAGGATTTTTATGCGTCCCCGAAGCAAAGGCGGAGGCGTCCATCACGAAGATGTTTTTCACATCCCAACTCTGATTGAATTTATTGAGCACGGATGTTTTCGGGTCGCCGCCCATGTGCGCCGTTCCCATCTCGTGAATCGAGTGGCCGGGCGTTTCCGGGTTTTCCGGCAGGCTTATGTCAACGGCCTTCGCCGCCGCGAATACCTCCTCGTATGTCCGCCGGATGTACTTGTACATGTTTATGTCGTTCGATTCCCACGGGTGATGGATCTTCAGAACTGGCATTCCCCATTTGTCTTTCACCGAAGGGTCGAGTTCGACGAATTTGTTCGGACTCGGCAACATCTCGCCGTGCGAAGCCAACGTGACGCGCGCGCCAGTCCATTTGCGCACCTCTTTTTTGTACTCGCTGCCGAAGCCTCGGATGTTCTTCGCATTCTTGTCAGGACGATTTCTGATGCGCGATGAAGGCTCGATCTGGAATCCGCGCACGAAGTCGCGCTTCTCGTCCGGGCGGAAATAACCGAACCAGGGAATGACGATGTGAGAGCCGCCGATGCCGTCGCCCGCCTCACGGTCTATAAAGAAGAGTTCGGGGAAATAGGCCCGCGCGCCGACGTCCAGGTGCTCGATGAAGTTCTTGCCGATCATCCCGCTGGAATTGGCGACGTTCGACATCAGCAGCAGGCGCGTGCTTTCGAGCGTCCCGCAAGCCACTACTACCGCGCGGCGCGCCTTGATCTCGCGGTCTTTTCCGGTCGTCTTGTCAATGAAGTTGACCCCCGAGGCCAGCCCCTTCGCGTTGACGTTGATCTTGTGGGCCATCGCGTTGGGGATCAGCGTGAAGGTTTTGGGATATTTCTTCATCAGCGGAACGACCTGTCGGAAGGCCGAATTATAGAACGAGGTCGTCTCGCAACCGTTCTCGCAGCCGCTGCAATAATGGCATTGGCCGTATCCGTTGTAAGCTTTGGTCAACATAGCGCGGCGCACGCGAATGGCGCGCAGCCCGGCCTTTTCGGCCGCTTTCTTGATGGCCACGTCGGAACATTTGAAGGCCACGGGCGGCAGGAAATTGTCGCTGTCGGGCAGGTCGGGATGGTTCTCTTTCGCGCCGCAGACGCCCATGAAGATTTCAGCCTTGTCGTAATAGGGCGCGACGTCTTTGTACTCGATCGGCCAGTCGAGCCCCTGCCCGTCGATCGAGCGCATCTTGAAATCGTTCTCGTTAAAGCGATTCGCGAAACGCCCCCAGAACATCGTGCGCCCGCCGACGTTGCGCGCGCGGTACCATTCGTAAGGCATCTTTTCCGGAGTCGTGTACGGCTCGTCCTTCGTGCTGCCTTCGAGCTTATATTTCTTGGTGAAATCTTCCGGATTGACGAGCGGAGTTTTAAAACCGCGGTATGGATCTTCGTAAGGCCACGGGTCGTGATACACAAAATCTTCGTCGTTCATTTGCCTGCGCAACGGCCCGGCGTCGAGCATTGCGACCTTCAATCCGGCCTGAACCAACACCCAGGCCGCCGTGCCCCCCGCCGCGCCCGATCCGATGATCACAACGTCGTAAACAGGAGGGCCGGCGCCTCTTCGCTTCTGACTCCACATAAAAAAAGTCCTTTCTTTCGCCCGATGATCATCGATCGGGCGACCAACACCTGAATAATTTAGCGGATGAATTCAAGGGGTGTTTAAGGGGGGCATTGTATAATGCAGCCGCCATAAACGCACGCCACATATTGAAATTAGAGCGCTACGGGAAGGCTCAATAGCCCGGAGATTTCGAGGAGCGCATATGTTCATCCTTTTCGGCGTCAAGACGGTCAAGACGCCTGTGAAAAATGGGCTAAATCTGAGGAAGTATTGCGACAGATGCCGCCTCCTGTCCGACGGGGATCGGCGCCCGGCGGCGAGAAGATGGTCATTGTATGTGACTATTGTGAAGGCAGATTCCGTATTCCAATGACGGGCCGGCGACTTTTTGTGACGTGCCCGCTTTTGAGCTTTTAGCAGGCCACAGTGACCACGTCTCGTAAAGCGACTTGTACCATAGGCAGAGATGATTACCGCCCTCTTTGGCGAAGTTGAAGCGGAATGATTCAACAACTTTACCGTCGCGCAGGATTTTGACCAGATGAGTCTTGTTCAGCGATAGGCCATCAATCGCAACTGTGCGCTCTGTCGAAGCGGCGATTTTTCGTGAAGCGATCTGAATTACGTAGTTGAACGATCTGCCCCCCCCGTCAGGATTCCCTAGCGAAATCGGTTCCGAGTTTGGTTTGGGAACAGCCGAAACACAAACAACGCCTGTTTCCGTTGCTGGTGGTTTCGATTGCGCTTGCGCTGCGCCTGTGAATATCAGGCAAATGGCGACGATCTGTAATTTCATCATATATTCCCAGTTCGACTCTGCAAGTGGAACAGACTTTGGACTGTCCAAAGCCGTGACGAACTAATGGTATTCGAGAATTAAACCCGACCACAGCGTGAGATGCCACGGCTTGTCCCGTGGAGTCCCACGTCGGCGGCTAATACAGCAACGAGCGTGAGACTCCATGGGACAAGTCCGTGGCATCATTCATATGCGCATCCGGATTTCAGCTTGACCCTGGAACCGATTCCAGACTTTATAATGCCCGCCGTGTCGAAGAAAACTCCATCGAAGAGAGAGCAACGCGAGGGCGAGCCGCTGCGATCAGGCGAACTGGCCAGGATTTCAGGCGTGAGCGCAGACACCCTGCGGCATTATGAGCGCAAGGGGCTACTCAAGCCTCGGCGCGCTCCAAACGGCTATCGCGAATATCCTCGACACGCCGTCGAACGGGTGCGGCTCATCCGCGCCGCACTTGCGATCGGGTTCAAGCTGGACGAACTGGAGCGAGTCCTCAAAATCCGCGACGCCGGCGGCGCGCCATGCCGTCAAGTGCGCGAACTCGCCGCGGCAAAACTCGATGAGATTGAAGCGCTCGTGCGCGATCTGACGGCGATGCGCGACGAGATGCAGGAGCTCATAAAAGACTGGGACAGGCGGCTCGATTCTGTCCCGGCGGATGAACCGGCGCGCTTGCTCGAAACTCTGGCCGCCATCGGCCTCGCCAATGTCGGCGCCCTCGCGCCACTCAAACCGCGCCATTCAAACCGCGCTATGAAAAAGGAGATAAAGTCATGAAACAAGTCATTAGCCTTGCGGCCGTTTTTACATTCATCGTCGCCGGCGTTGCGATTGCTGACGCTCAAACCCGGCCTGAAGATAGGAGCCAAGATCCATCCGAAAAATCAAAATCGGATCGGAAGTCGGACCACAATCACGACAGTCATCTCGACGGAGTGAACCGGCGCGGCGATGCGGTGATGGGGTTTTCGCACGCGAAGACTACCCATCACTTCCTGCTCAAATCCGACGGGGGCTTGATCCGGGTCGAAGCCAACGACGCCAATGACGGCGCCAGCCCCGACCAGATTCGCCGGCATCTGAAACATATCGCGAAAAAGTTTTCCGAAGGCGATTTCGCCGCGCCGGCGCTCATACACGCGCAAACGCCGCCCGGCGTGTCTGCGATGCAAAGCCTGAAGGCGGAGATCAAGTACGACTTCGAAGAGTTGGAACGCGGGGGGCTCTTACGCATTTCGACAAACAACTCCGAAGCCGTAAAAGCGATTCACGAATTTTTGCGCTTTCAGATCAAAGATCATCAGACCGGGGATTCCGGCAAAGTTGAAAACTGATCGGATCGTGCGCGGTCACTCGCCTGCAGATTTGCAGGAGCAGCCCGATTGAAAATAGGCAATCTGCCCGCATCGCGTTTTCATCAACAGCGGCATTTATCTTTTGAGCCTTTGGCAGGCCACAGTGACCTGTAATTTCATATCAGGGGAGAACGACGTACGGCGCGAGGAAGTTCCGCGCCGAGGCCGTGTCGGTGCGGTAAACGACGTTGGTCGAGCGACAGACCGCGTCGCCTGTGATGGTGATTGCGACGAGGAGGCGCGCGCCGTTGTAATCCAAGAAATTCGGCCCGCCCGAATCGCCGAAA
>Ga0126377_10002430_pt1 | contig 12834 bp, 6 predicted proteins | sample PanSoiMetPlot_22_FD_92647 | JGI IMG/M metagenome (GOLD analysis project Ga0126377, IMG submission 92647) | Tropical forest soil microbial communities from Panama - MetaG Plot_22 | ecosystem: Environmental > Terrestrial > Soil > Tropical forest > Bulk soil | place: Panama | collected 2016-02-17
GCCCGTTGACCGAGCCCCATCACTCGTAGTGCAGAGCCTGCACCGGGTCGAGTCGTGACGCCTTCATGGCGGGATACACACCGGACACGAGGCCGATCAGCACCGAGACAGAAAATGCCAGCCCCAGCGAGCCGCTGCTGATGATCGTCGACCAGCCGGCGAAGCTGGCGATCAGGCGCGACATCGACGCGCCGAGCGCCAGCCCCAGCGTGCCGCCGGCTACCGCAATCATCGTCGTCTCCATGACGAACTGCCGGATGATGTCGGTGCGGCGGGCGCCGATGGCGCGTCGGACGCCAATCTCGCGCGTCCGCTCGAGAACGCTGGCGAGCATGATGTTCATGATCCCGATGCCGCCGACGAGCAGGGAGATCGACGCCAGCGCGACCATGACGATGTCGAAGATCCGTTTGGTGCGCTGCTGCTCGGCCAGGAGCTCGGCCGGCACGATGAGCGCGTAGTCGTCGGCGCCACGATGCGACGCGGCAAGGAGGCCGCGAACAGTGGCGGCAGCGGCGAGCACGTCGGCCCCGGGCTTGAGGCGGATGTAGACGCCGTCGATCTCGTCGCGAAACTGGCTGTAGTTGTCTTCGAGCCGCAGCGTCGCCGCGGTGGTCGGCACGTAGAGGACATTGTTGCGATCCTGGCCGGGCAGGCCGGCCACATCGCTCTGCGCCACCACCTGAGGTCCGGCGACGCCGATCGTCCGGTACCACTGCCCGTTCACCTTGACGAATTGTCCGAGCGGATCGCCCAGTCCGAACAGCCGCACCCGCGCGGCCTCACCCAGTACGCATACCGGCGCGGCGTGAGCGGCTTCGTCCGGCGTGAAGAAGCGTCCCGCGGCGATCTTCAACGCGGCGATTTGCGCGTAGTTCGGGTCGACGCCGTACACGACCGGCAATTCGCCCTGCGGTTTGGGGATCACCTGCGACGGCGTGAAGCGCTTGCGCGGGGACAGCATCTCGAGACCCGGCACGGTCGGCTGCATCGCGCGGATGTCCTTGAAGGTCAGCCCCGGCGACTGCTGGCGAATCTTCTGATACGCCTGAAACTCCGTCGTCTCGCGCGCTTCGATGATGAGATTGCGGACGCCGAGATCCTCGATGAACGCCATGACCTGCTGCTGCGCCCCAGCGCCGATCGACAGCATGGCGACGACCGCCGCGACGCCGAAGATCATCCCGAGCATGGTCAGCAGCGTCCGCAGCTTGTGCAGGAGCAGGTTGTCGATGCTCCGTCCGACGTCCGGCAGCCAGAGGACGGAGGTGCTCATCGCGAGGCGCGCTGCGGCACGGCCGGCTGCGTCTTGGGGCGGGCGCCCGACGGCGAATTCGGATCGACCAGCGCGACCTCGGCCGACGGCTCGATGTTCTCGACCACCGCGATGCTGTCGGTCCACGCGCGGACGCGCACCTCGTGCGCATCGAAGCTCCCGCCGGAGCGGACGTACACCGTGGGCCGGCCGCTGACGTCGAAGACGGCCGTCCGCGGGATGTACAGCACGTTGTCGAACGTCTGTCCGGCGATGGCAATGGCCGCCGACACGCCTGGGCGGACGGCGGCATTCGACGTGACGTCGAAGGCGATGTCGAACTGCCGCGTCCCCGCGTCGAACAGCCCTCGCGATGCGACCCCGCTCACGGCGCGAACCTTGCCATGGAGCGTCGCGTCGGGCAGCGCGTCGACGGCGATTTCCACCGTCTGGCCCGGCGACACGTTCGCACGATCCTGTTCAGGCAGTTTCGCGGTCACCTCGATGCGCGAGGAATCGATGACGTCGACAATCGGTTGGCCGGCGAACGCCGCGTCGCCGACGCGATAATCGGGCATCGCCCCGCCAAAGTAGATGCCGCCGAACGCCTGGAAGTTCGACCGCACGATGGCGAAGCCGTCGAAGGGCGCGCGGACGTGGAGGCTGTCGATGTTTCGCTCCGCCACCTGCACCGACAGCTGCGCCTTGTTGCGCTTCTCGCGCAGGCCATCGGCCGACGCGCGCGTCGTCTCGCGATGGGTCTTCACGTCGGACTCGAGCTGTGCGTAGCGCTGCTTGGCCTCCTCGAGCACGATGACGTTCTGCTGCGCCTTGATCGCGCTCACCAGCTCGTTGCTCAACACGTCGAGCTCGGCGCGCCGAACGTCGTAACGCGCGTGCAACAGCGCCACTTCGTCGTCAGCCACCTGAACAGCGGCCTGCGCGTCGGCCTTGACGATCTCTTGCTCGGCGAGCTGCAGATCGAACCGCGCCTGTTCCAGGTTGAACTCCTGCTCCGCAGCGTCGAACTCGAGGACGACGTCGCCGGCCTTGACGGCGTCGCCTGTCTCGGCGAGTCGCACGAGCTGCAACTGGCCGCCCATCGGCGGCGCCGCGAGCTGGGCCGCGCGCGAGGCCCGGAGATCGCCGATCGTATGAACGGTCACCTGCACCTGGCCGCGCTGGACGCGCGTCGTCGGCACCATCTTGGGAGCAGCCGCCGATACGCCGCGGAGCACGGCGAACCCGACCAGGCTGAGCGCGGCGACAATGGCGACAGCAGCGTGCCGTTTCACCGCGTCGCCGCCTCCTGCGGCGGCTCTTTGAGCGCCACGCGTTCGCCCTCGGCGACACCGGACGCGATCGCCACCTGATCGCGCCCGCGCCGCAGCACGGTGACGTTCCGCGGCTCGATGGTTCCGTCGCGCACCACGTAAACGACCGTCGCGGGCCCGCGCTGGAAGACCGCACCGGTCGGGATGACGAGCACAGACGGCAGGCGATCGAGCTCGACCCGCGCCGACGCGCTCATGCCGGAGCGAAGCCGCGGATCGGTGTCGGACAGTGCGACCACGACGTCGAAGTTGCGGACCGGCGGCCACGTCGTGAAATCGGGCTTCGCGACGACGGAAATGTCCTTCAGCGTGCCGGTCAACTCGCGATCCGGCACCGCATCGACGCGGACGCGCACCCCGCTACCCATCTGCACTCGGCCGCGGTCGGCTTCGTCGACGCGCGCCGTCAACTGGATGGAGGTCAGATCCGGAAGCTCCGCGATCTGTGCGCCGAACCAGGCGCGATCGCCACGCTTGAACTCCGGTGCGTTGCGAACGCCTGGACCGCCCGCTCGAAAATTCGGCAGCAGCGAAATCGAGCCGCCGATCGGCGCGCGCACCCGCAGCGACCCGATGATCCGCTCCGTTTCCCGCACGTCGAAGAGCGCCTTCTCGCGCTTCTGTTGCGCGATGGCCACGTCAGCTTGTGCGGCCATCCGCTCACCCTCGATTTTTCGCGTCAGCTCGCGGACGTGCTCTTCGGCGTCGGACACCGCCAGGACGAATTTCTCGGCGTCGATCCGTGCGCGCATGTCGTTGCCCTGCACGTCCAGCCGGGCGCGCGCCAGCGCCTGCTTGGCCTCGTCGAGCTCGCTCTGCGCGGCAGCGACACGACGGCGTTGCTCGGCCTCGGTCCGCGCGATCTCCGACTCGGCCTGCTTCATCTCCGATTGCTTCGTCTCGAGCGTGCGCTGCTGCACGGTGGGGTCGAAGGTCACGACGACGTCGCCGGCGGCGACCTTGGCGCCGTTCGCGGCCAGCTCGACGATCTGCAGGTCGGCGCCGCTCGAGGGCGCGGTGAGCACGACCGATCGGACCGGCCGGATCTCGCCGCGGAGCTGCAGGAAATCGACGAACATCGTTTTGGCTACCAGCGCTGTCGGCAGCGCTGAGGATCCCGTGTCGCGACGCAGCGCCGCGGCCACCGCGACCGACACTCCGACAACGGCGGCGACCGTGAGGATAGCCGCGCCTTTCCTCATCGGCCATCCTCGGCGATGTCGATCGCTGCCGCGAGGTCGGGCATCAGATGCGGATCGCTGCCCTCGAGGCTGAACACCGCGAGGAAGGTGCGGACGCGGTTCGACATCGTGCTGGCCGTGCCAATCTTCGACAGCTGTTCGAGCCGGCCTGTGAACGTACGCGCCGGGAACGAGTCGAGTGTAATGCGCGCCGATTGGCCCACGCGGAGCGCCGACACGTCCGCCTGGTTGACACGCGCCCGGACCTGCATGGCCGACGGATCAATAACCTCCATGATGCCGAGGCCGGAGCGCACTTCCTCGCCTTCCTGCACTTCGCCCATCGTCCCGTTCTTCCAGGTCGACTTGAGCACGACCATCCCGTCAATCGGCGAGACGACGCGCATCCGGTCGGCGTTGCCGTGGGCGTGCTTCCACGCGTTGTGCGCTCGGTCGCGCTGAATCTCCAACGCGCGGATGTCGGCGGTATCCGCCTTTCGTCGCAGCGCGAACGTCTTGCGGAGCTGTTCGGCCTTCGCTCGCGCTTCGTCGAGCGACAACGTGTTCTGCTCGGCGGTGATGGGCGGTGAGATCTCGTTCTTCTGGACCTCGAGTTCGGCGCTCCGGGCGGCGTTCTCGGCCTTCTTGACCTCGGCCTCGTCGTGCGCGATCGCCGTCGTCTGCTCGCCGCGCTTCCTGTTGATCTGCTCGACGAAGTCGCGGTATTCCGCCTCGCGATCGTGCGCAGTCTTGAGCTGCGCCTGGCGGTCGAACTCGATGAGCAGGTCGCCTCGCTTCACGAGGCTGCCCGGCTTGGCCAGGTGGACGATGACGAGGCTCCCGGTACCAGGCCCGGTCAGCCTCGGGACAATGACAGGGTGGCTGCGGACCGGCTCGACCGAGCCCTGCAGACGCAGCACCGTCCCATTTCCGGACGAACGCACCGATGTGGGTCCAAGCAGGGCGCCGAGCGCCATGAGGGCGAGCAGGGCTCGGGCGGTCCGCATGCTGGAATGATAGACGCCAAAACCTCCGAAATGGACGTGCTCCAGCACCGCGGTCATCGTGTGCACGCCCGGCCGTACTTAAAGCCGAATTCGTTCCCTGCGGATCTCGAGGGCCAGGCGGTCACTCCCTGATACACCGCACCGAAATCGATGGAGCGTGGATTGACAGGTAAAAACGCCAGTCGTATTTTGATTCGTTATGAAAAATGGCGCCTTCATTGACACGTTGTTTGCGGCGGTGGGGCGTGTGGGAACACACCAGTGAGCGACTTTACCCTCAGAGTGGTGCGCGCTGATGACCTGCTGGTGGCCACCTTTGAGTGCTTCAACCTCGTTCTCGACTCGGATACGAGCGGCGTCCCTCGCCGATTGGTCCGGCGCTCGCCGACGGCAGAGTCACGCATCGTCGTGCATCTGCAACCGCAGCACATCAGCGAGTGTGCTTTCGACAACAATACCGGGACGCCGTTAGCGACCACCCGTATACGCTCCATTATCGCCGGCCCGAGCCGGTTGGCATTTATCCTGCCGGCGGGCACGGCGTCGGTTCCGTTTACGCTGGACAGCCTGCTTGATTGGAGCGGGCTCGTGCCGATTCCTCCCCAGCGACTCGACCCGCCCATGCCGCCCGGGCCGAGCGAGACTGCTATCGAATTGCCCTACCGGTTGATGCTGGCACCATCCGGTCCCGGTCGGTGGACTCACCGCACCCGTCCCTTCGGTCCGGGTGAACGCTGCGAGTTGTGGCATACCACGTATGCCAAGGACCCCGGAGTTCTTTTGGATGCAGATGCCGCGTCGCAGTTGGCACCGCACGAATTTCCTCTCATCGCGGTATGGACGCCCGACCTGCAGCCCGGGGCACCAACGTCGAATCCCTTTGCGATGACGTTGAATCCGGACCAGCGGGTGGCCATCGTTCGGCGGTCCGGCCAGCCGACGCTGACCGGCGAGCGGCTGCGCCTGAGCGCACTCGGTGGCTGGCTCACGGCGCGTGACCCGTCGTGGAATCACGACATCGCGATGGGTCGAGACCAGAAGGTTCGCACTGAGATGCGCGGGGTGCTCTACCCGTTCGGTCACGAGGTGTCCCGGGTCATCACCAGCCAACGCAGATTCGTCCACGCCGGCGCTCGGGGCGCGTATGTGATCCAGAAGGATGTGCTTTACATCCTCGACCCGGTCCGCAGGTTCTCCGACCACGCCTTGCCGTTCAAACAGATCACCATCTCGCCGACGGTCGTGGCAATCGACGTGGGCCCCACGGCCAAGCCGTTCGTGCCGACGGTGAATACTCTCCCGTTCCATTTCCAGCTGACGGCGGTCGACCAGATCAACCGGGTGCACCAGTTCGGTGCGGCCCTGGTCTTTGTCCCGGCCGAGTTTGGTGACGCCGAGCGCGTCCGAGCGCTCTACGCTGAACATGCGACGGTCGACATGTCGAGCCAGGCCATCGGTTTTGCGCCCGCTCGTCCGACGCTGACAGACCGGGATCCGACTCGGGGGGCGGCCGCGGAGCGCACCGTGCTGCGCACCGTGACGATGACATTCGGCGAGATAACCTCCGGCACAAGCCGGCGGTTTCCCGTCATGCGAGAGGCTTCCGTCGCGGTTCCGGCCGCCGAGCAGTTGTTCGGTACTGTCGCCAGGCCTGTCACGATCACGCTGAACAAAAAGTACCTCGATGGCGGGCCCGCCGGGACCGACGTGTTCGCCGATATCAGGGATGGCCTGCGGATGCCGTTACCGGCCGAGAAGGCAGGCGGTTTGGCGGTGCCGAACCTCGAGATGACCGCCGTGTCGTCAGTTCAGGGGGCGTTTCCCGACGTGACGGCCGCTCTTGCCTCCGGGCTGACCCAAAAGCAGATCGTCGAAAGGTTTTTCGGCGGCAAGCTCCTGGGCGTCATCGATTTGGCCACCATCGTCGCATTCAGCGACGACCCAAAGCGTCTGCCCCAAATCAAGCCGCAGGATGGGAATGCACCCGGAGTGGCCTTTACCTGGACGCCGCTGCTGGCCAGTCCGCTGCCGAAGCCGCTCGAAACGCTGCCGGGAGCGCTGCACGCGCTGGTGCTCGAGGGTCAGATCACCGCGGACTCGACAGCGGTGTCCGGGGAGCTACGCAATGTCGCGCTGACTTTCGTCGACGTGCTCAAACTCGAATTCAACCAGCTCACCTTCCGGATACAGAGCGGCCAGTCACCTATCTTCGGAGCGTCACTGAGACAATTGACATTCACCGGCCAGCTCGAGTTCGTGAACAAGCTGACCACCCTGTTGCCGTTGGAGGGCTTCGGCGGATCGGGACCGTCGGTGAAGACCTCTCTGGAGGGCGTGTCGGCAGGGTTGTCGCTGGCCGTACCCACGATTCCGCTCGGTCCGCTGATCCTGCAGAATCTGTCGCTGTCGGCGGCGCTGACGTTGTACTTCTTCGGCAAGCCCGCCAGTGTGACGTTCGGGCTGTCGAGCCGCAAAGACCCATTCATCGTCACCTATACCGTTTTTGGCGGTGGCGGCTACTTCGCGTTCACCATCGACACCAACAAGGACGTCCGACTCGAGGCGGCGCTGGAATTCGGCGGCGCCGCCGCGATCGATTTGGTGATCGCCAAGGGCGTCATCCAGGCGATGGTCGGTATCCGGTTCGAGTTGGAGAACTCCAGGGCCCTGCTGGCCGGGTACGTGCGGTTCTACGGTTGCGTCGAATTGCTCGCGCTGATCTCCATCTCGGTCGAGTTCTACATGGAGCTGGCATATTCGAAACCATATGCGGTCGGATCGGCGCGGCTGACCGTCATGGTCAGGGTCTTGGCGTTCTCCAAGAGCGTGACACTGAGCGTCGAGCGACGATTCAGCACCAGTGACAGTCATGGGCTGGCCTTGGAACCGGGCGCCGGGGCGACCATCACCCGCGATCAGTGGCGGGAGTACTGCCTGGCATTCACGATGATTTGAGGACATGGGGTGACGAGATGGCGACCCAGCAGATCCTGTTCATCGCCGTGCCAAACGGTCTCCGCACAGTCGACGGCACCCAGCGTGCACGAGTCTCGGTATTCATCTCGCCGCGACTGCGCCTCGACGGACCCACCCTCACAGGTGATTTCATCAACTGGCCAGACTGCCTGCGGGTGAAGGGCGCGTCCTTCCGCGTGCACTTCGGCAACGTCTCGAAGCAAGCGACCATCGTCCAGCAGACCGCGCCTCAACTGTGGGCGGCGTTGTTCGACTCGAATACGTTCGTCCGGACACACACCCCGGACGGGATCTCCGGGCTCGTTTGTTCATATCCGACGGCACGGCTCTGCGATCTGATCAAGACGATCTACCAGGACACATTTGTCGACGCACCCCTCGAGCCGCCCACCGAAACACTGCCCTCCGCGCTGGCGCCCATCCTTCCGCTGTTCGAGAAGGCGCCGTCCCACGCTGTCGACGACACCGGCGGGTCCGACGACGATGCCCGCGCCCGGCTAGCCCGGGAAGTCTTCCGGCCCTCGAGCGAGGACGAGTTGCGTGCGAAGTTGAATCGCTTGGTGGACCTCGCCGGCTCGGAGGCCAACAGGAGGCGCGGCGAGGCTGTCACGCCCCCGTCGATTGAGATCATTCCGGATGTCGACGACCCGGCCATCGACCTTGCGCGCTTCTTGCTCTTCCACCGCCATGCGTCCGGCACAAGCCCGTTCGCCGCGGACGCACCCTCTGACAAGCGCATCGATTTTCACCAACAGCTCGCCAATCTCGGCGAGTACCCCGCACTGCAACGCAGGCTAGGGCTCATCATCGACCTCGATGTCGACCTCGCGGATGTTCCGTTGAGTACGAGCGGGCACGACCTGCTGCGTGTCGAGCCGCGGTTCACCATTTCGTTGAGCCCGGCGGCGACACTCATCACGCCCGACACCGCTTACACACTGACCAGCAACATGTTTTTACCGGCCGCCGGCGCGCCGTCGCCGCGGGAGATCGTCGACGGGTTGCTGAATCTGGGGCTCACAATCGGCCCAGACACGGACACGCCTCAGTTCCGCCTCATCCAGCTCGGTGTCGACGCGGCCGGCTTCGACGCGATTGCGCTGCTGAAGCAAGCGGCGGCCGGCGGTGGCCCGCAGCCTCGGGCGGGACTGGCACCCCTGCGTTCCAGCGGCGTTTCGATCGTCCGGTACGGAAATGGGCGATTCTTGATGGATGCCATCGGCATCGGGCTGATGAAGATGGAAAGGATCGTTGCCGGCGAGAGCGGCATCGCGTTGTTCGCCGAGGACTTGATCCGCGGCTACCGTATCGACGTTCGACACGGAGCGGGCGGCGCCTGGTCTTCGCTGCACCGGCGCGACGGCGTGTACAGATTTACGGCCACAGGGAACAAGTCACTCCTCATCGACGAGGGGTTTCTGCAACCGTCGATGGTGCAGCCGGGCGCCGCCGCGACGGCGTCGACCACGCTGGCCGCGGCTGTCCCCAATTACGTTGCGGAATCGCTGTTTCTGTGGCACGGCTGGAGTCTGGCGGCGCCTCGACCGGCCGCTGTCATGCCCCAGCCTCCGTCTACTGAATCCGCGCTCGAACCGGTCAGCGAGGTCAAGCTGGACACGACATTCACAGCCACCGCGGGATCACTGCCCCGGCTGCGGTTTGGGGATCCCTATGAATTCCGCGTGCGCCTCGTCGATCTCATCGGTGGCGGATTGACGTCGCAGCAGGCGGACGCGCAACTGTCGACATTCCCCACGCCGCCGGTGCTGCCGAAGCCCGGCCAGGAGTTCCGCTACCTGCGCTTCGAGGTGGTGCCGTCGCCTGTAATCTTGCCCCGTGTCAAACCGGGGCTCGGCAGCGAGGTCGATCGGGTTGTGCTGCGCAGCAACCACGATGTGACGCCGGACGGCTATGCCGAACGGCATCCTGAAGTGCCCGAATACGTTCTCTCGGGAGAGCGGCACATCGTGGCCCCCAAGGGTTGGCAGCTGCTGGCCGAAGCCACCGGCCTATTCGATTCGTCGATCGGCAGCGGCGCCGGCCTGGATGGCACTTTCGCGCTGTTGAAACGCGCGACCGCGGCATTGGGGGACGATGAGGTTCATCCCGAACCGGCGGTGAGCATCCCGTACTTACCGGATCCGCTGGCAGACGGGGTTGCCTTGCGCAACCTGCCCGGGGTGCCGCAAGGAGTGGTCGGCCGTGTCGACAGCGGCCAACTCAAACTTGGCGGCGCGCTACCGGACGGTCCTGGCCCGTTGCCGGAGTCGGTAGTGACGGTTCGATTCGACGGGGAGTGGCCCGACCTCAAAGGTTTCCGCATCCGTCTGCGCGAGGGCTCCGGCGTTCCCCAATGGGATGCTGCCCAGCGCGTCCTGTCGGTCTTTCTGCCCAAGGGCGTGGCGCGGACCATCGGTATCTCGTCAACGTTGAAGGATGAGTCGGCGTTGGGCACGCTCGGCATCTGGGACTGGCTGACCGATCGCCTCGACCAGCTCGTACGAGACGGTCGGATGGATGAGAAACAGCGGGCCTCCCGGCAGGCCCGGTTGCGGGAGCTGTCGATGCTCGGCCAGTCCTGGATGCTTACACCGCCAAGAGAACTGCGCCTGACACACGCCGTGCAACAACCGGTCGACAAGCCTGTCATCGAACGACTGGAGCTCGTCCGGTTGCCGGGCAGCACCCACGCTCTCATCAATGCAGTGATCGGTGTGCACGGTGCGACGACCGGTCAGATCGAATTGCGATGGAGGGGCGACAGTTCTTCGCGCCTTACTGCGCGAGCGCCCGTCCTGAAGACACCCTTCGTTCTGCCGCCGGTCGGTGAGTCTTCGCCGGCGCCGGAGCCGGGGAAACCGCTGCCCGTTGCGGCGTTCGACGCGGGGCGCGAGAAGGTCAGCATTTTCGGTCCGGATGTGACGGCGATCGAGCGCGATCTCAAAACCGCAACCGACGTCCTCCTGGATGACTGGAAATCATTGCTCGACCTGGCCAATGCCGCAGTTCCATTCGACCGGCCGGTGCGGGACATGATTCGCAACGCGCGATCCGACGTGCTGGTCGTACTGCACGGGTTCGACTCAGGGACAACCATCGAGCGTTGGAGCAGTGCGGCAAGGGCCGGTCGTCTATCTCAGGACACGGCCGAAGCCTTCATCGGGTTTCCCGAACCAAGTCCGTCCACCTTGGAGAACCCAAACCTCCGCGTTGTCGCCGTCGGGATCGCGGGCGACCCCGCCGCCGGACTGCCGGGCGACGCGCTGAATCTTGTTGCCGCCGCAACGAAGGCGCGTGACAGCCTGGCGGGCTTCACCGCCCGTCACGACTTCGGAGATACCAAGTACCGCCGGGTGACTTACCAAGCCGTCGCCACCACCCGCTTCGGCGACTGCTTTCCGTCCGCCCCGGCCTCGGCCCTCGACGTCACCAGGATCAGCGATGATACCGTGGTCGAGGTGCTCAACACCGCGACGCCTCCACCACCCCGCATCGACTACGTCGTGCCAGCCTTCTCGTGGAAGAGGCAGGGCAGCGTCGCGGAGGAATTCTCCAGCGAACGTAGTGGGGGCGGGTTGCGGGTCTATCTTGACGGCGCCTGGTTCCTGTCGGGCGAAGGTGAGCTGCTCGGTGTTGCGGTCCCGATCATCCCGGAGGCTGGGGTCGTTCAGTTCGGCAACACCCTCGTCGAGACCAACTGGGCCCGGGATCCGCTGTGGGACACGCAGTCACCGCGGCACCTGCCGGCGAAGGCAAGCTTCCGTGACGCGCAAAGGGTGTTCGAGAGCATCCTTCTGCCGGACCAGCCTCGCCAGATCGTGACCATCGTCGGCTATCCGGTGAAGGTGGACGAGTCGGGCCGCCACTACAGCGACGTGGTGCTCGACCCGGCCGGCAGTTATTTCCCGTTCGTCAGATTGGCGTTGACCCGGTTCCAGCCCAATTCCGTTCGGGGGATGGAGTCCTCGCCGGTGGTGTTGACCGATTTCGTTCAGTTGACGCCCAAGCGCGGTGTGACCGTACAGCGCCAAGAGCCGCTCGTGTTGCAGGTTGCCGTGAGCGGTTTGACCCACCAGTCGGCCACCGACCCGACGGTGTTGGGTGCGTCGGACCGTGTCGGCACCCGGGTCAGGGTGACGGTGCAGCAGCGGATCGCGGGCACGGCCGATGACGCGGGATGGCTGCCGGAGGCCGCTGCGGTCGACCTGCAGGCGGGCAGCCAGACGTGGACTGGGACCGTGCGGATACCAAGCAGGCCTCCTGGGTCCCTCCGACTGCTGATTGAGGAGATCGAGGACCATGCCGCCAGGCAGTCGGCGGCCGAGCCCGTTTCTCGAGAACGGATCGTCTTCGCAGAGACTGTGCCTGTCTGACGCCTCCCTTGTTCATGTGCGCGCACACGGGCTTGAATGAATCCGGCGCCGTTCAAACTTCAGGTTGCTGGCTTTTTCAGCAATCTGCTACCGCCCGGCCGATGGCGCAAGCCACGCTTCAAGATTGCGCTTCTGTGCGTCACTCACGTCGTCACGGACAACGAGCGTCCAGTTGCCTGCGGGCTGCTCCGCTGTTGCGAATCGCAGCCCGTAGCACTCGAGCAGGTCGTCGTACTGCAGTTCTTCGGTCGACGAGACCGCGCCGCGAAACCATTCCGAGAGGTCGACGCCCGCGATTTCCTCCGCCGTTCGCCGGAATTCCACCGCGGTGAAGCCGCGATCGCCGCTGTAGCGTCGATAGGCCAGCTTCATCACATCGTCAAAGCTCCGGCGACCCTGCGTGAGCCGGCGGATCTTCGCGTCGAGAAGCAGCCCGAGCACGTTCCCCTTGTTGTAGTAGCTGACGGTGGACGCTGCGGGATTGACGCCCGAATTGCTGTTGTTCCACACGTCGAGCGACGACTGCTCCACGGACTGCTGGAGCCGCCCGGGCGAGGTTTGCAGCTGACCGATGAGCGACGACAGCGACGCGAGGTACTGCTCCCTGGTTCGAAGGCCTGCCCGCGCGACGAGCAGACCGCTGTAGTACGACGTGACGCCTTCGGCAATCCACAAGCTTCCCGTGCGGGGCGGACGCTCGAAATCGAA
>Ga0126377_10002431_pt1 | contig 12834 bp, 4 predicted proteins | sample PanSoiMetPlot_22_FD_92647 | JGI IMG/M metagenome (GOLD analysis project Ga0126377, IMG submission 92647) | Tropical forest soil microbial communities from Panama - MetaG Plot_22 | ecosystem: Environmental > Terrestrial > Soil > Tropical forest > Bulk soil | place: Panama | collected 2016-02-17
CGCGATCAAGGGGAAGCGTGATCAGGTGTTTCTGGCCACCAAGTTCGGCATAGTGCGAGACGCAAATGATCCCACCCTTCGAGGCGTTGACGGCAGGCCCGAATACGCGCGCAAGGCGATCGAGGGCAGCCTTAAACGACTCGGTGTGGAAACCATTGATCTCTACTACCTGCACCGCGTCGATCCGAATGTTCCGATCGAGGAGACCGTCGGCGCCATGGCGGAACTGGTCAGGGAGGGCAAGGCGCGTTACCTCGGCCTGAGCGAGGTTTCGGCGGCGACGCTGGAACGCGCGCACAAAACACACCGGATCACCGCATTGCAGAGCGAGTATTCGTTGTGGACTCGCGATCACGAACGTGAAGTCCTGCCGGCGTGTCGCAGGCTCGGCGTCGGCTTCGTGCCCTACAGCCCATTGGGGCGCGGCTTTCTCACGGGCGCGATTAACAGGCCGGAAGATTTAAAAGAAGACGACTACCGCCGCCACAGCCCTCGCTTTCAAGGCGAAAACTTCATCAGAAATCTGCGACTGGCGGACGACGTGAAAGCGCTGGCCGCGAAGAAAGGCATCCTGCCTTCGCAATTGGCGCTCGCCTGGGTGCTGGCGCAGGGCGACGATATTGCGCCCATTCCCGGAACCAAGCGTCGCAAGTACCTCGAAGAGAACGTCGGAGCCGTGGACGTCACTTTCAGCATAGAGGAATTGGTCGTAATCAACGCGCTCTTCCCGCCCGGCGCGGCCGCGGGCCCGCGCTATCCGGAAGCGATGATGAAGATGGTGAACAGGTAAAATGAAAATATCGGGAGTGGGAATGGGGAATCGGGAGTGGGGAATGGGAAATAACTTCCTTGTTCCCCATTCCCGATTCCCCACTCCCCACTCCCGATGTTCTTTGGAGGAGTAGATGAATTTTTTGTGGAGGTACAAGCTCGTCATAGTAGCGGCGCTCTCGGCGATCGTGATCGCTTTGATGATCGCCGTCGGCGGATCGAAGAGCAAAGGGAAAGCGCCGGCGGCGGCTCCGCCGCCCGCCAACGTCGAAGTGGCGCAGGTCGAGCTGCAGGACGTCCCGATCTACAGCGAATGGATCGGAACGCTCGACGGAATGGTGAACGCCGAGATCAGGGCGCAGGTCACGGGCTATCTGCTCAGGCAGAGCTACAAGGAAGGCTCTTTTGTCAGGAAAGGGCAGACGCTTTTCGAGATCGATCCGAGGCCGTTTCAGGCCTCGCTCGATCAGGCCAAAGGAGACCTGGCGAGGGCGCAGGCGCAGCTGGCCCAGGCGAACAGCCAGCTCCTCCAATCACAAGCGCAACTGGCCCAGGCCGAAGCGAATCAGGTTAAAGCCCAACTCGACGTCGATCGCTACACTCCGCTCGCGAAGGAGAAGGCCATTACCGACCAGGAACTCGATAACGCCATACAGGCCAATATCGCCGCGAAGGCTCAGGTTAAAGCCGGCAACGCCGGCGTCGAGACGGCGAAGTCCGCGATTGTCGCGGCTAACGCTGCGGTCGAAGCGGCGCGGGCCACGGTGAAGACCGCCGAGCTCAATTTGAGCTTCACCACGATCACTTCGCCGATCGACGGCGTCGCAGGCATCGCCCAGGCCCAGGTCGGCAACCTGATCCAGCCGAACGGCGGGCCGCTGACAACTGTTTCGACGCTGGACCCGATCAAGGTTTATTTCACTCTCAGCGAGCGGGAGTACCTCGACTATACGAGGCGCGAATCGATTCAACGTAAATGGGGCGCGGGCGCCAAAGGCCTTGAACTGGAGATGGCATTGGCCGACGGCTCGACCTATCCGCAAAAGGGGAAGTTTTTCGTCGCGGACCGGCAAGTCGATCAGAAGACGGGCGCGATCCGGTTGGCCGGAATCTTTCCGAACCCAGGCAACACTCTTCGGCCCGGCCAATACGCAAAAGTCAGCGCCATCACCAGCAACAAAGAGAGCGCGCTGCTGGTCCCGCAGCGCGCGGTCACCGAACTACAGGGCAATTACCGGGTCGCCGTAGTGGGCGATGACAATAAAGTGAACATTCGGCCCGTCAAGGTCGGCCCTCGCTCCGGGACCATGTGGGTAATCGAAGACGGATTGAAGCCGGGCGAGAGAGTTGTCGCCGAAGGAACGCAGAAAGTCAGACCGGACGCTGTGGTCAACCCTATGCCGTTTAAATGAGCGGGAGTGGGGAATGGGGAGTGGGGAGTAGGGGTGAAGCATGGTGGATTTAGGAACTGAGCATTTATAACTCATCGATCATCGCTCAGTTACTACAGGCTTGGCGCTCACTCCCCACTCCCTATTTCCCACTCCCCACTTCCAGGGAAGCTATGATTTCAAACTTCTTCATCCGGCGTCCGATCGTGGCGATGGTTATCGCAATCGTCACCGTGCTCGCCGGCCTCATTTCGATGCGCGGGCTGCCACTGGCGCAGTTTCCCAACATCGTTCCGCCTCAGATCATCGCGTCAACGACATATCCGGGGGCCGACGCCGTCACGATCGAGCAATCGGTCTCCACGCCGCTTGAACAGCAGATGAACGGCGTGGACAACATGGTCTACATGCAGTCCACGAACGCGAACGACGGCACGCAGCAATTGACGGTCACGTTCGACGTGGACACCGACGTCAACACCGATCAGGTGAACGTGCAGAACCGCGTGGCGCAGGCGCAACCGAATCTTCCCACCGACGTCAATCAGTTCGGGATGTCTATTCGGAAATCCACCGGACTTCCGATGCTGGTCTTCTCGGTTTACTCACCGCACAACACCTACGACTCGCTCTTTCTCGCGAACTACGCGAACATCAACATCAATGACGTGCTCTATCGCGTGCCGGGCGTGGGCGAGGTTAGGATCTTCGGCGCGAGCGACTACGCCATGCGCATCTGGGTCAAGCCGGACGCGCTGGCGAAGCTCGGTTTGGCGGTTCCGGATCTGGCCAACGCGGTGCGGCAGCAGAGCAACGTCAACCCCGCCGGACAGGTGGGCGCCGAGCCGTCGCCGCCGGGCAAAGAGATGACCTACACCGTTCGCGCGCGGGGACGGCTGCAAACGCCCGAAGAGTTCGGCCAGATCGTCGTTCGCTCCAATCCCGACGGCTCAGTCGTGCGGTTGAAGGATGTCGCGCGGGTCGAGCTCGGCGCTCTCAACTATCAACAGCGGTCGCGCATTAACGGCCAGCCCAGCGCCATCATCGCGGTCTTTCAGGCGCCGGGGTCGAACGCGCTGGCGGTCGCCGACGGACTCAAGAAGACCATGGCGGAACTGAAAGGCCGCTTCCCCGCCGACCTCGATTATCTGATCGCGCTCGACACGACGCTGCCTGTTACCGAAGGCATCAAGGACATCCTAAAAACGCTCTTCGAGGCGATGATCCTCGTGACTTTGGTGGTCTTTCTCTTCCTGCAAAACTGGCGCGCGACGCTAATTCCGATGATCGCCGTCCCGGTGTCGCTCATCGGCACGTTCGCCGTCTTTCCGATGCTGGGGTTTTCGATCAACACGCTGTCGCTCTTCGGTCTGGTTCTGGCGATCGGACTGGTCGTTGACGACGCGATCGTGGTCGTGGAAGCGGTCGAGCATCACATCGAAGAGGGCATGAGTCCGCGCGAAGCCACCTTTCGGGCGATGAAGGAGGTCTCGGGTCCGGTCATCGCCATCGCCCTGATCCTCGCGTCGGTATTCCTGCCGGTGGCGTTTATGGGCGGCATTCAGGGGCGTTTGAACAGGCAGTTCGCCGTGACGATTGCGATCTCGGTTCTCATCTCGGCCTTCAACGCGCTGACGCTTTCGCCCGCGCTTTCCGCGCTCCTGCTCAAGCCGCGCAAAGAGTCTAAAGGAATCCTTGCCCGGTTCTTCGGCGGCTTCAACCGCTTGTTTACGAAAGCGACGCGCGGATATTTGAATTGGAGTCACGCCTTGATCCGCAAGGCGGTGATAGGCGTGTTGATCATCGCGCTCTTCGCGGCCGTGGATGGCGTCATCGGGATGAGGCTCCCGACGAGCTTCCTGCCCGAGGAGGATTACGGCTACGCGTTTCTGAACGTCCAGCTCCCGCCCGCGTCTTCGCTGGAGAGGACGGATCAAGTGTTGAAAAAGGTCGAGGGAATTCTCGGAAAGACCGAGGGAGTGAAATATTACACCACGGTTGGCGGATTCAGCCTGTTGACTCGCACCGCGGCCAGCTACCAGGGCTTCTTCTTCATCGGCCTCAAACCTTGGGATGAACGGGCATCGAACCATCTCGAGGCGCAGAGCATCGTCGCGACCTTAAACCAGGCTTTGGCGACGCAGGTACCCGAGGCCATGGCCTTCGCCTTCATGCCGCCTTCGATTCCGGGGCTCGGCAGCGCGGGCGGCTTCTCGTTCTGGTTGCAGGATCGCAGCGGCGGGCCGGTCGAATTTCTCGACCAGAATCTGCAAAAATTTCTCGAAGCATGTCGCAAGCGGCCCGAGCTTTCCGGCGTCGCTTCGCAGTTCTCCGCGTCCATCCCGCAAATCTACGCCGACGTCGATCGCGACAAGGCGTTGAAGCAAGGCGTGGCCGTGGTGGACGTCTACCAGACGCTGCAAGCCTACCTGGGCGGCCTTTTTCTGAACCAGTTCAACCGCTTCGGCCGCCAGTGGAGAGTCTTCCTTCAGGCGGAAGGCGCCGACCGCCGCACTGAAGAGGACATCAATCAATATTACGTGCGGAACAACGATGGCGATATGGTTCCGCTCTCGTCGCTCGTCACCACGCGCCGCATCAGCGGCCCAGAGTACACCAACCGCTTCAACCTCTATCGCGCGGCGCAGGTTCTGGGGGCCGCGGCGCCGGGCTACAGTTCAGGTCAGGCGATGGCCGCGCTCGAGGAAGTGGCGAAGGAAGTTCTCCCGCCGGAGATCGGCTACGACTGGGCCGATTTGTCTTACCAGGAGAAGAAGGCTTCGGGGGGCGCATTCACGTCGTTCGCTCTGTCACTCGTCTTCGTCTTTCTGATCCTGGCGGCGCTTTACGAGAGCTGGTCGCTGCCGTTCTCGGTTCTACTCTCAGTCCCGATCGCGATCTTCGGCGCCTTCGCGGGACTGCTGCTGCGCGGCTACGACCTGGGCGTCTACGCCCAGATCGGCCTTATCGTGCTGATCGGGCTGGCGGCGAAGAACGCCATTCTGATCGTCGAATTCGCCAAAGCCGAATTCGAAAAAGGCCGTGACCTGGCCGAAGCGGCGCTGGAAGGCGCGCGACTGCGCCTGCGACCGATCCTGATGACTTCATTCGCGTTCATTCTTGGATGCGTGCCTCTGTGGATCGCATCGGGATCAGGCGCCGCGGGGAGACGAATCCTGGGCACGGTGGTCATCGTCGGAATGCTGGCCGCAACGATGATCGCCATCTTCATCATCCCGGTGACCTTCTATGTGGTGGAAAAACTCTCAGGCGCCGCAAAGAAGCGCGCGCCGGCTGAAGAAATGGCGACAGGAGACTGATTCATTTTCCACTTGCCGTTTTACATTTCTCATTTGTCATTGCAGAGGCGTGCGGCTCCTGCAATGACAAATGAGAAATGTAAAACGGCAAGTGGAAAATGAAAAAGAGAAATATGCGTATGAAGAAACGATTGATGATTGGAGTTGTCACGATGGGGCTGCTGGCCGGCTGCACGGTCGGACCGAAATACCGCAAGCCTATGGTCGAGGCGCCTTCGACCTTCCGCGGCAATGGCGATACGGCCGCCGCGCCCGATCCCGACTCGCTGGCCGATCTGAAATGGTTCGAGGTCTTCAAGGATGAGCAGCTTCAAGAGTTGATTCGGGCCGCGCTCGCCAACAATTACGATTTGCGACAGACCGTCACGCGTGTTCAGGCGGCGCGAGCCAATCTGGGGATCACGCGATCCGATCAATTCCCGAACGTCGGCGCGAGCGCAGGTGTGACGACCCTGCGCAACTCCAGCAACGGACAGATCGCTCTGCCGTCGGCCGCCAGCCGCAACCGCACCTTCGGGACGGTCGTGCTCGATCTGCTCTCCTTTGAGATCGACATCTGGGGCAGGCTGCGCCGCGCGACCGAAGTTGCGCGCGCCGATCTGCTCGGCGCCGAAGAGACGCGCAAAGCCGTAACGACGACTGTCGTGGGCGATGTCGCCGCCGCCTACTTCAATTTGCTCGAATTGGATAAGGAGTTGGAGATCGCCAGGGACACGCTGGCCACGCGCCAGGAATCGCTGACTCTCATCCGGACGCGCCAACGAGGCGGCGTCGCGACAATGCTGGATGTGCGACAGGCCGAGCAACTGGTTTACTCCGCCTCCCAAACCGTTCCCGACATCGAGCGGTTGATCGAGCAGACCGAGAATCAAATAAATCTTCTTCTTGGCAAGGACCCCGGCGCTGTGACGCGCGGGCGTTCGCTGACCGAACAGGAACAACCGCCCTCAGCGCCTCCTGGGCTGCCGTCTTCATTGCTCGAACGGCGCCCGGACATCCGCGCCGCCGAAGCGGCTCTGATGGCAGCGACCGCCAACATCGGCGTGGCGAAAGCCTCATACTTTCCTCGGATCGGCTTGACGGGATTCATGGGCGGGCAAAGCAATCAACTCGCCAATCTATTCGGCGGTCCCGGCGGCGTCTGGAACTTCGCGCCTCAAGTGACTGCGCCGATCTTTAACGCGGGCCGCGTTAAATCGGGCGTTAAACTTACCGAGGCGCAACAGCAACTGGCGCTGACGCAATATCAACAAGCCATCAAAACCGCGTTCCGCGAAGTCTCCGACGCGCTTGTCGAAAATCGCAAGGTCAAAGAGATTCGCGCTCAGCAGGAATCGCTGGTGACCACGTTGCAAGATCGTTCGCGTCTGGCTTATCTCAGATATCAGGGCGGAGTGGATACGCAACTCAACGCTTTGGACGCCGACCGTGATCTGTTCGCCGCCGAATTGAACCTGGCTCAAACCAGACGCAATGAACTGCTCTCACTGGTTCAACTCTACAAAGCCCTGGGCGGTGGCTGGCAGCAATAACTACTTAACTTGTGATAATAGCAACCACGGATTTACGCCGATGCGACGGATAAACGCGGATTTTATCCGTGACAATCAGTCACATCGGCGTAAATCCGTGGTTGCCATTGATACAAGCGTAGATCGGATTGCAAATCAGCTTAGGGGCAGACCTGTGTGTGGGGCCCCGGCGATTTCGCGAAAATCCAGTCGGGGCCCCACACACAGGTCTGCCCCTACCATACATGCGATCGCAACCCGCTCTAGCTGTTTCGATTTAGTCGTGAGGAACCTGAATGTTTCCTCCGGTTAAAGTGATTGGGGCAAACGTCAGGCCAGTGATGACGCTTCCGCCCGGACCGGTCACCTGTAAGCCGAACTTATCGCTCGACCCAGGCTCACCGTTATCCACGACAGTGGCTCGGAAGCTGTGATTCCCTACATCATTGAGTGTGGCTTTGCCGAGGATGATCCCGGTGGTACCGGCGATCGAAAGCGATTGCATCGCATTGCTCTTGAGCCTCACATCGCCTGTTGGACGATGCTCGATGTAGAGAAGCTCCCCCTTCGCGGCGCCATTCTTCTGGTATTTGACGTTGAACGCGAAGTTGGCCATGACTCCGTTATGAATGATAACGCCGCCGCCAGTCACGAATCCGAGCGACGGGTCATAGACAGCCAGTACTGTGCTACCGGAGCCAGTGTAGTAGTTACCGCCAATCGTAATCGTTACGTCGTAGACGTTTACCGCGACGTTTGTGAAAGTTGCGCTGACATTAAGCGTTCCGCCTACTCCGCCGCCGCCGCCGCTAAGCGCCGTCTGGGTGTAGGAAGAACCCGGCCCTACAGGCGTCAGCGTAAATGTAACCGGCACAGCGTTGGAGATATTGCCAGGGCTTCCGTCATTTATCTCAGTTATCGCCGCGGCGATCGTAATAGGACCAGCCGAGCCTCCCGGAGCGTTGACCTTGACTGAGACCGGGTTCGACGCCGACGGTGTGACCGAAGCGTTTTCCCTGGACACGCTCAGCGCGCCGGAGCCCGAACTATTCTGGTAGTAAGGATTCGAGCTGATGAAGTTGGCGGTTACAGGATAGCTGCCCGCCTGCAGATTGATCGGAACAGTCAACGAAACTGCGCCGGGACCAGTGACCGTCGCGGAGCCTACCGGGCTTCCGTTTACCAGGAATTGCACCGCGCCGGTCGGACTGGCGCAGGCCGAGCTTACTGTTGCGCTCAACGTAGTCTGATCGCTGTACTGCACGGGCGTGGCGGTAACCGCCGATGTTGTCGTGGCGACCGAAGCGCACGCGTAGGAATTGATCAAGTTGATTGAGTCAATCCGCCAGTGCGCGCCTGCCGGTGTGATCGCGCTATCTGAACCGGCAAAGAACGCCAGGCGGATGTTTTGCCCGGCGGCCGACGCAGGCAGGTTTACCGTTGTGGTGATGAACCCGCCGGAATCCCCCGTCCAGGCAGGCCTGTTTCGAACAGTGGTGTTAGTGTTGCCGTCGGCCTGGCTTGTGAGCACGAAAGGATACCCGCCGGTTACGAAACTTCCGCCCGCGTCCAGGATGTCGAAGAAACCTCCGTTGTTGATGCTGATGGCTAATATCCCGCCATCCCATTCGAACTCAGAATTGTAACTGTGCCTGAAGGTCAACTGGGTTATTCCCGTGGCAGGAATGGCGATCGTTGGCGAAGTCAGTTGGGAGGTGGCTGTCGTTGACAGGAACGTTGTCGACGCCGCATTCGGCCCTGTGTCGCTTGCGGTCGTCGACGTTGTCCAGCCCGGCGTCCCGGCTGAAATCCAGCCTGCAGGGAGAGCCGGCGCCGTCACGCCGTCGAAATTCTGAAGGAGTGACGAAACGGGCGCCCCGGTGGCTATCGTGAAGGTTTTGGATTCCTGGCCAAGGTTGCTTGTGACGTTTACCGTCACAGTAACGTTGTTGCCACAGGCCGCGCTCGCGGGAACCTGGAAGCTTATACCACGGGTCACAGTCTGGCCTGCATTGATCGTCCCATAGTTCGCCGAGCCTCCCCCGACCACGCTCGCCGAGACATTGGTTATAGCCACGTTGAGCGGGTTCGTAAGCGGAATCGTCAGCGTGAGGTCTTCGCCCGCGTCGGCCCGGCCGTTCGCGTTGCATGCCGCCTCGGTGAATGACGTTGCGCCCATGCCTGGAATGGGGTAGTCAAACGATTCTTTTCCATTGGCGTTTGTAATCGACATGGTCGCGCCGAAGCCCATTCCACGCGCGGCGAAGCCCGCCCAGATGTCGAGCAGGTCTTCGGCGCCGAAGCCCACGTCCGCGGCCAACAGCGAGTTGCGCCCGTCAATCAGCGTTGGGCTGAGCGGGTCGAGTTTCATTGCGTCCGTCACGAGTTGCAGCATGCGTTGATTGCCAGCCGCGTAGCCCAGACGCTGGATGATTCGCGCTCGCACTTCGAGGAGCGCCATACACCATACTTCACCGATGTTGTGTACGGCGAGCGAGCCTGCGCGGCCGCCGACCCCGAAGATGCCTCGTGGGAAAGCGCCGTCCGTGAGGTCAATCGTATTCGGGTTGGTGTCGGCGAGTGTCAGCGGGTTATGAGGCCTGCCGTTAATGCCCACGTTCGTCTTGACGGCGTAGGGGAAGCGGCGAATGCCGTAATAATAATTGTCCGTGTAACCGGTCGCGGCGAGGTGGGTCGCGTATGCGCCCATCGCGTATATGCCGTTGACATCCTCGCCGGCCGAAGAAAGCAACGCGCGGGCGTAAAAGTCCGACCATCCTTCGCCCATCCCGCGACTGATTCTTTGAGCAAGCCCGGCGGCGTTCGCATGCAGGCGGTTGGATGTCCCGTGCGTGAGTTCGTGAAGTATGATCTCCATATCCAGATCGCCGTCCTTATCGGGATCCGGGCCGGGCCAGAGATACATCTGCATGCGTCCCGATGAGCCGTCCGGGGGCGTCGAGAAGTTGGCGTTATTGGTCCCCGAAAAATCCTGCGCCTCGGCGAGTACCCGGTCATTACCGTTTCTGGCGTTGGCCGTGGCGCCACCAGGGTTCCGCCCAAAGTTGTCCTGCTGGAAGTTTCCCGCCGATTCGGTGAACCCGAGTTCATAGAGGCGGTCGTGATAGCGGTTCGACCAGAAGAACAGATTTGTCACGATTCCCGCGCGGTAGTTGGCTTCTGTCGGAGCGTCCACGCCGAGCGGCGGCGGATTGTATGGAAAGTCGAATACGCGTAATGGCGAGCCGATAGGCCTGCTGCCTGGGTCAATGCCGTTCGGCGAGACGATGTCCAGTCCGGCGTCAACATTGTTGCCTGTCGTCGTGTTTCCGCCGTCGGTGATCCAGCCCAAATTGTCGAAGGCCGGCAGCTCGCTGACGAAGCTAAAGGTAGTGCGACCGATTCCCGCTCCTTGAACGCCTGAGCCGGGAACGGCGGTCGATGGGGAGAGCGGGGCTGGACTGTCGTCGTTATAAACCGAATAAGTCACGGGCTGCGATTGCTCGTCGGTGATGTTCTTGCGCCAGAACAGTTCGCCGCCGTCCGCCCCGACTATGCTGTAGTAGGCGGGAACGTCCCGCCACAGAACCATTGACCAGGCCCTTTCGACGACTCCCGGTTCCAGCGGAAAGTAGACCGCCTCCACTTTTATCTCATTATCAAATGGGCCAGGCTCGAATATGAAACTCAGGCCGTCAGGCGACGACTCTCTGAGCGTCAGGTTTTCGGCGTTGATAGTAACCCCGATAGTCGCGGCTGCTTTGGAGACCGCGGCGGCGGCGTCCGACGCCACGTCGACTGACAACAGGGCTAAATTTTGCGCCGCGTCGTCGCCGCTTTCGACCGAGGAGGCGAGTCTACCGACAGTTCGAACCAGCTCGCCGTTTTTCGTCAACGCCGCCATCAGAGAGCCTTGAAAGACCGGGATCCCGTTTATCTCCTGGCGAAGTTCCACCCACGACAGATTTCCCGCAGAGTTAGTGTAATCCGTCGTTTTCTTCAATTGAGCGGCTTGCCTGGCGGTCAGCCCGTACAACGCCGCATTTCTGCCGACGAAATCTCTGACAATCTTTTCGTGATCCTCAGATGATCCGCGAGTGAGAACTCTTCCCTCGCCGGACTCTACGCCCACTATTTCAGCGGAGCCGGCGTTGCTGAGCTTAACTTCAAGCCCGGGGATTTGTAATGACAGGCTGTCTTTCGCGCGTCGCATTGACTGAGCTATCTGAGCCTTTCTCAGTCTTTGCGTCGAACTCATTTTTTGCAGACGATTCTCCTTACCGGCTCGGGCCTGTTCGCCGAAATCATCGCGTATGTCGTAGTTGCTGACTTGAGGTTTTAACTGCGCAGCCTCCGCGGTCGTATCTTGCGACGCTCGGGCCGGCCTCTGATTAACCTGTAGGATTGCCAGAATTAAGAGCGCAATCGCGATAAACGCGCACACCCATGTCTTCCTCAGCGCCATTTTCATGGTGTTTTCTCCTGGTAATGAACTTAGAGTGGTTGTACTACTTGGAAATGTGAGGAATAAATCTTGCCGATACCAGGCGGAGTCTATATTGCATGCGGTGGATCGTCAATGTGGTTAGTTGGATTTCAAGGCAGGTCTTATAAAAGACCTTGTAGTTCTATACCCGATTTCCGGAAGAAGGCCGGGTTTGATCCCAGTTCAACGCGCAAGGCGCGAAGATCGGAGAAGTTTCGCAGAGAGGGTGCGAGGTGAAAGAGAGTTCCCCCCTACTCTATTCCTCTTCTCTCTGCGAAACCTCTGCGTTCTCCGCGCCTGCGGCGGTGAACTGGATTTCGTTACTGGTTTTACAAAAGGCCCGGCAATCTTACTTTAGGACTTCCGCGAGAAGTCCTATCAACCGCATTGCGCGCTTCGGTTCCGGGTTGAGCATGAACCAGCGCCAGACGCCCCCGCCGCGCAGATTCTCCGCGCTGAGCAGTATGATCCCTACATCAATGCCGATCACATCAGGATTCACCCAGCCGTTGTTCGGATTGAACGCGTCGGCGAATCCGTAACGCCCATAAATCTTCTCCCCGAATTTCTCTTTCATCTCACGCAGCGCGGGCAGCGAAATGTCCGGCGTGAACATAAGCGAACCGCCTGCCGCGCAGGGCACGACCGTGCCGTCAATCCTCGGATTGCGCGGCGGTCCGCCCCAGGCCACATATCCCTCCGCGCTGTCGGAAGCCGTTATGCCCCAGACGTTCTCCGAATAACCCGGAAACTCCTTCGCCAGATCGAGGCAGAACTGGCGATGGGCGCGAGTGGCGATGACCGAGTTCTCGAAATAATCGACGTGTGGCGGTTTCACCTCGCGCCGTCCTCGAAAATCAACCCAGGCGTGCGAGTACTGGTGAATGAAGAGCGGCGCGTCGTGGCTCAGGTATTTGTATTCGCCGTACGTGATCCATTCGCGCTTCCAGGCCCCCCACGACTCCGGCTTGATGGGGAAAGTGGGAGAGCCGATGGCCAGCAGGTAAAGCATCGCCTGCTCGCTGTAGTTCTCCCAGCGGTATTTGATGAAGCCGTCCTCCGGCCGCCAGCCGTGCGACAGCAAATGCGGATGCCCGTTCAACATCCACTGAAAATCGATTCTCTCGTAAATCTTCGTCGCCAGCCGAACGATCTCTTTGTCGCCGCGGAAGTATTGCCGCGCAGCCAACACTCCTCCGAGTAACAGTGTCGTGTCTATCGAAGAGATTTCGCTCCGCCACATCCGTTCGCCCGTCTGCCAATGCATCCAGTGATAAAACCAGCCGTGTTCGTGGCGCCCGCGTTCGGCGAAGAATTCGAGCGACGCGCGGACCCGCTCGCGCGCCTCGCCGCGC
>Ga0126377_10002432_pt1 | contig 12830 bp, 11 predicted proteins | sample PanSoiMetPlot_22_FD_92647 | JGI IMG/M metagenome (GOLD analysis project Ga0126377, IMG submission 92647) | Tropical forest soil microbial communities from Panama - MetaG Plot_22 | ecosystem: Environmental > Terrestrial > Soil > Tropical forest > Bulk soil | place: Panama | collected 2016-02-17
TCATCGTCACGCCACACCTGGTCCAGCCCGCGGCTCCCGGCCAGCGATTGGCGACGCCGCTCGATCAGCGGTTGCCCAGCAACGACGCCGATTTCTTCCTGATGGGACAATCGGAGGTCCGGAAGTCCTATTCGGATTATGTCACGAGTGGCGGCGAAGTTCAGGGTCCCTATGGCCACATGATCCGCGTCGAGCCACCGACGGGCCCGGCAGTCAAACGGTGAGGAGGGGATAATGCATATCGTTCGTCCCCTCGGCTCCTTACTTCTCGCAGCCACTCTCGGTGGATGCTGGAACGGCATTTACGAAAACCCCGCCACGCAATACGTCGCTCGCAGTGACACGGTGACGCTTGGCGCGGGCAATGCGAAGGACGTCAATGCCGCCACGCACGTGATCGATCCCTGGCCGCGCAACGTCAAAGATCGCCGGATTAGCGGCAATGGTGAACGCATGGTCGGGGCGGTCCAGCGCTATCAGCGGCCGCAGGCCGGTCGTGCGCCGGGGCAAGGTCAGGGACTACCCGGTTCCACCCCGGGCAACGGGAACGGCGGTCCGGCACCTGGTGGCGCTCCCGGAACAAACGGCCCAACGGCAACGCTACCCTATTGACCAGCTTCGCGTTCAAACGCGAACCAGTGTGCGAGACGGAAGTTGACCGCATCACCACCCGATCAAAGCACGTTGGCGAATGTCGCCAGGTCTTTCTGCGCCGACACGCAAGGCCTCATCCTGCCCTATGTGACTATGATGCTGATTGTCATAATCGGCGTATCGGTATTGGCGCTTGATGGCGCGCGCTATATGAGCCTGCAAACTCAGCTTCAGAACGGCGCTGACGCTCTGGCGCTTGCGGGCGCGGCAGAGCTCGACCGTCTTCCGGACGCGCGGTCACGCGCCCTTCGAGGAATCGACAATCTGGTGGCCAACGGAACGCTCTTCGGGCAGGAGCGACGTGTCCAGGTCTCGCGCGTTGAGTTCTATAGCCGATTGCCGGCCGACGACAGTCGGCCGATGTCGGAAGGCACTCTCGCAACGGATGGAACGAACGCGCGCTTTGTTGCAGTCACGGTGCGTCCGGTTACCCTCAACACGCTTCTGCCGGCCTCTTTTTTTGGTGGAGCAAATTCTGTTTCGGCCGGGGCCGCCGCGGTCGCGGGCTTCGATCAGGTCGTCTGTCAGGTCACACCGCTCTATGTCTGTAACCCCTACGAAGTTCCGGGCATGAGTTATGAGCAGGCGAGCGGTTCACTGCAGGATGCGGCCGCCGACCCGGTGATACGGCGCCGGCTGCTGCGGTTGCGCCAATATGGCGAACGCAATGAGCCGCACGCCGCGGGGGACTACGGGTTTCTGGAGTTGGCTCAATCGGGGTCCAGCACGGACGAAATCTTGGACGCCATCGCGGTTGACCGGCCGCACGCATGCTTCATCCAAAATGGCGTCAATTTCCGGCCTGGAGCAGTGCCTGCGGTGCGCGAAGCGTTCAATGTCAGATTCGATATCTATGAAGGCACGATGAGTGGCCGCGAGCATGATCCGAGCTACCGTCCATCGCCCAATGTGCGCAAAGGATATGTCGGCGGCGGCAGCGGCGGTGCGTGCAACGCCCGTCCGGGCACCGACTGGCCCATCGGGGCTCCGCCCGGCCAAGTCACCGGCCTGCCGCTTGACCGCGAATGGCCCTTTCCGGGCGGGCGAATGGGCAGCGGTAGCTGGAATTTTGCGACTTATTGGCAGGTCAATCATGGCGGCAATGGTCGCGCCCCGCCTATCATCGATGGCAACACTGCCAGCAATTCCACGCTGCCGACCCGATATGATGTGTATCGCTATGAGATTGAGCAGGGATATGTTGGAGATCGCTCGCCGGGAGGAGAATCTGGCGCGCCCGCCTGCTACAGCGGAGGTGCGCTATCCGATGTCCCGGATCGGCGCGTGCTCTATGCCGCTATGGTCAATTGCCAGAGCCTTGGCCTCGTCGGCGACACCCAGTCGAATGTGCCGATCGCAGCGTTTGGGAAGCTCTTTCTGACGTTGCCTCTGCAGCAATCGCAAACCGATCTCTATGCGGAGCTCGTCGGACTGGTGAAGCCCGGGGACGACGGCAATTTTGAGATGGTTCAGCTCTATCGGTAATGACATCCGCAAGCGAGCTCCGACGGTGGCAAGAAGGCCAGAAACAGTCCTGCGAGACGATGAGGGATCGGCGCTGGTCGAGAGTGCCGTGCTGGTCCCGTTGCTGCTCACGCTCTTGTTCGGCGTTTATGAGTTCTCCTGGTTCTTTTACCAGCAGCACCTGGCCGCAAGTGGCGTACGCGATGCGGCGCGTTATCTCGCTCGCGTCAGCAGTCCCTGTGACGAGCATTCGCCGGCCTGGTCAAACGAACAGGCCAACGCCAGGATTCTCGCGACCACTGGCTCAATCCGAGGGAACACCGCGCGCATCAAAGGCTGGACGGCCGCAATGGTGGAGTTGCGTTGTACAGCAATCAGCAATCCGGCAGGGCCGACGGGGTTGCGCGCCTATCGCAGCGGCGAGGTGCTCTACGTGATTACGGCCTCCACGAGCTTCGTCGATCCAGCTTTGGGATTCTTCGCCTTTCTGCACCTGACCCCTCCAGTCATTTCGGTGTCGCACTCGCAGCGCGCGATCGGGGCAGGATGAGCGTCATGGACCGGCGAGTCTCGATGTTGGCGAGAACTATCACGTTTGATGAGCGCGGCGCAGTGCTGGTCGAAGTGAGCGTCGTCATGACAATCATGCTCGTAATCATCTTGGGCTCGATTGAGTTCCTGTTCGTGTTCTATCAGCGGAACGCGGCGGCCAAGGCGGTCCAGATTGGTGTCAGGCTCGCGGCCGTGTCCGACCCAGTTGCACACGGATTGAATGGATTGAGCACTATGGTCGTGGGCCCTCGCGTGCCGCAAGGCAGCGCCATGCCTGATTTCGTTGTCACCTGTGATGGAGGCGCGTCCCGATGCACGTGCAGCAGCGGGATCTGCCCGACCGACATCACTTACAATGCCGCCGCCATGAACATACTCGTGTTCGGGCGCGGTAGCTCATCTTGCGGCGATGCGAAGTCTTTTTATGACACCGGGATGTGCGATATCTTTGGCAGAATCACTCCGGCCAATGTGATCATCACCTACGCGCAAAGCGGACTCGGTTTTGCGGGTCGACCCGGCGGGCCGGCACCGACGATTACGATCTCGCTGAAAGACCTGCGGCCGCAGCTTTTCTTCCTGCGCGGCCTTGCAGGACTCGATGACCTTCAGATGCCACCGTTGACGACATCAATGACTGCGGAGGACCTCTCGTCGAGGCCTCCCATGTTCTGACCGGGACCGTTGTCGATATGTCAGTCTATCTTCTCGGCACCGGTGCTGACATGACGAGGGCCAGACTCGTCGAGCAGAGAATTAGGCGTGCCATTCCTAACCTGAACGCCATCGCCGACATCACGGAGCTTTCAGGCGTTGTTACACGCGGGACCATCAATGAGCCCGCGTTTGTGTTGATCATGGCACCTTCCAGGGACATGGGGCATTTCACAAAGGTTGCCGACATGGCTTCGAGCCATTGCGGCTGCATCTTTTTCGTGTTGATCAGTGACGAACTGTCTGCGAACGACTACAAGGCGCTGCTCCGTCGTGGCGACGCTGATTGGGTCTCTGTTGATGCCGATCCGCAGGAAATTCTTGATATCTTTGCGCGGCAGCGGCGACGCAGGAGTGGAGAGCATGCCAGCGATGCAAGTGGCCCGCAACCCGTCGCCATTTCGTTCGTGCCAAGCGCCGGTGGCGTCGGAAACACGACGCTCGCGCTCGAAACAGCCGTCAAGCTGAAGACTGAGAAGGCGACGCGCGAGCGCAGGATCTGCATTGTCGATCTCGATTTTCAAAGAAGCCATGTCTGCGACTACCTCGATATCGAGCCGCGCCTGAAGATCCAGGAGATTATGGACAGCCCAGATCGGCTCGATGAGCAGCTTTTCGATATCTTCATTAGCCGCCATGCCAGCGGGCTGCACGTTTTCGCTGCTCCACGCGGCTCGTTTGACGTTTGCGAGGTGAACGCTACGGCGCTTGATGCATTGTTCAATCTGGCGTCGCTGCGATATGAACTGATCCTGATCGACTTGCCCATGACCTGGTTCGCATGGACCGATCAGGTCATCTCTGCGTCGGATGGCGTCATCGTTACAGGCACGAATACGATACCGGGCCTGCGACAGACGGTCGAAACTCTGAAGGCGGTGCGCAGCGCTCGCAACTCGGTTTTACCTCGCGTGTCCGCGCCAGATATTGACCCACAGATTGCGGTTGCGATGAACCGCTGCCAGCGGCGCTTCATGGGAGGCGTCCGGAACCGTCGCCACGTTGAAACTGTGCTCGGTGATGAGCAGGTGTTTTATGTCAACGATGAGCCAATGGCGCTCGAGAGCATCAATACTGGCACGCCCATTGGGCTCAACAAGTCCAGCGGTGCCTTCGCCAAGGACATTGCCGCCCTTGCGGGCTTTTGTAGTGCGGTGAAATCCTCGCGGATCGCGCGGACTTAGGGCCGCGCGATGAGTCTCGAACGAACGAGGCGCAGTGGGAGAGACGGCCATGAGTTTCTTGTTTGGGACGGCACAGCGCGCGTCTAATGGGTCAGGCCTGAAGACCGCTGTCGACGACGGTACCGACGCTGAAACCGTCTACAAGGATTTGATCGAGCAGCGTCCTGCTCTCCTCGACGAGAAGCTCAAGCTGCACGCGCGGATCATCGATGAGTTCAATCTAACGATGCTGGAAAAGCTCCCACGCGAAGAGTTGGTCAAACAGGTTGCCGCCTATGTGGCGGTATATGTCCGTGCCGAGAAGATCTCGCTCAATCAACGGGAACTCGATATCTTTTCGGAGGAAATCGTCGACGAGATGACCGGCTATGGTCCGATCGAGCCACTGCTGAAGGACCCTACTGTCACCGATATTTTGATCAATACGCACAAGCTCTGCTTCGTCGAGCGCTTCGGCAAACTGCAGGAGACCAAGGTACATTTCAAGGACGAAGCCCATCTGTTGCGGATCATCGGAAAGATTGTTGCTGGCGTTGGTCGGCGGATCGACGAGTCCTCGCCCATGGTCGATGCTCGACTGCCTGATGGTTCGCGCGTCAATGTCGCCATCAAGCCAATTGCCATTGATGGTCCATTGGTTTCGATCCGCAAATTCGCCGAGCGTGCGCTCGGCATGGACCGCCTGGTCGAGGTTGGTACCATTCGGCCCGTGATGGTTGATCTGCTGAAGGCTGCCGTGCGCGGACGAGTATCGCTTATCATCAGCGGAGGCACCGGCAGCGGAAAGACCACGATGCTCAATGCGTTGTCATCCTACATCCCGCCAGATGAGCGGCTGATCACGATAGAGGATGCGGCGGAATTGCAGCTTCAGCAGATCCACGTTGGGCGACTCGAGACTCGTCCACCCAATGCTGAGGGCAGAGGAGAGATCCGCCAGCGCGAATTGGTGAAGAACGCTCTGCGGATGCGGCCGGATCGCATTATCATTGGCGAATGTCGTGGTGAGGAAGCGTTCGACATGCTTCAAGCCATGAACACCGGCCACGAAGGCTCAATGGCGACAATTCATGCGAATTCGCCGCGTGATGCACTCAAGCGACTTGAACAGATGGTCACCATGGCCGGAATGACGTCGACCGTGGGCAGCATCCGCAGCCAGATCGCGTCAGCCGTAACCATCATCATGCAATTGCAGCGCTTGCCCGACGGAAAGCGGAAGGTCGTGAGCGTCAGCGAAATTGTCGGAATGGAGGGCGAAGAGATTCAGACACAGGACATCTACCGCTTCGTGAAGGAACACACTGACGAATCCGGCAACATTCATGGCAGTTTTCGCGCCACAGGCGCCCGGCCGAGTTTTCTGAAAGAGCTGAAGGCCTACGGTGTCGATTTGCCGATGGGTCACTTCGACCCCAGCCGACCACTGTGAGAGTCATGGGTGGGCGCAAAGGCGTGATGTTGCAGATATGAGTAACGCTAAGCCAGGTATGTGTCGGTACTGCGAGCACCGCGAAAAAGGGCCAAGACATTGAGCGACCTATCACTGATCTCCGTCCTTTGTTTCATTGCGGTCGCGCTTACGACACAGGGGCTCTATTGGATGGCATGGCGTTCACGCCGATCGCAGAGCTCGGTCAAGCGCCGACTGGCGCTGAGCAAGGAAGGCGCTATCGCGAATGGAGTGCTCAACGCCTTGCGCGACGGTCGCGGCCTTGCGGAATTCGAGAGCCCGCGATTACGCCACTACAATGACTTTCTCGTTCAGACGGGCCTTCGACTCGACCGAAATCTTCTCCTGCTTTGCATATTCACGCTGACTGCACTCTTGTTCGTCGTTCTCGGGCTTATCTTCGGTTACGGCGTGTGGTCATTTGTGGCCGCCATGTTCGTTGCAGTGCTTCTGATGGTGCTCTTTTTCAGGATCGTGCGACAGCGACGGGTCGGGCGCTTTGCCGAACTGCTGCCTGATAGCATCGATGTGATTGTCCGCGGCCTGCGCGCTGGCTATCCGCTGCCTGCTGCGCTCGACTTGGTGGCGAAGGAGATGCCCGACCCGGTGGGGAGCGAATTTCGATTGACTTCGGACGAAATCGCCTTCGGCCAGGATATTCGTGCCGCCATCGACAACTTGTATCGCCGGGTCGGACAGGACGATCTGCTGTTCCTGATCATGGCGGTCAATGTTCAAAGTCAGACCGGCGGCAACCTGGCGGAGATCCTAGGCAGCTTATCCCGCCTGCTTCGCAATCGTGCCAAGGTCAATATGAAGGTGAGGGCGCTCAGTGCCGACGGCCGCATGTCAGCCGTCGTTCTGTCGCTCATTCCATTCATCCTGTTCGGCCTGATCTCGCTGATTTCGCCCTCCTATTTCGGGGAGGTCCGGGATCATCCGCTGGTCATGCCAGCGCTCATTTACGCCACGATCTCCCTGGTGCTCGGAAATATCGTGATGTACCGCATGGTCAATTTCAAATTCTAGAAGACGGAAGCGTAGGCGATGCAGTGAGGATGCAATACGATCAATGATCGATCTGGCTCCCATTCTCATTCCAGCCTTTTCGTTTGCGGCCGTTGCAGCTGTGGCGATCGTGGCCGGAAACTACGTCGCGGCGCAGGCTCGGATGCGGCGACGCTTGCCGGCAGCGCGGGCGCCCCTCGAATTTCCGAGGGAGAGTGGCTTCCCGACGCTACATGCTTTTGTGGGCCGCCATTTTGACCCCAAGCGCCTGGGCATCGACGGTGCGATCCGGGACAAATTGCGTCGCGACCTGATCAGAGCGGGATATTTCCAATCCTATGCGCTCAACTACTATGTGTTGGCCCGTCTGGGTGCTGTGGTTGTGTTGCCGATCGTGGCATATGCCTCGATCGAGCTGGCTCAGCCGGAAGCACCGGCCATTCTCAAGGTCGTGCTGATGTCGATCGTGGCCCTAACCGCGATCGGGGCACCGGATGCTTATCTGGCGCGCCGGCAGCGGCAGCTGGCGGTTCGATATCGCCAGATCTTTCCGGATTTGCTGGACTTGCTTGTGATCTGCATCGCTGCCGGCTTAAGCCTTGAAGCTGCTTTCGAGCGGGTCCGAGGCGAAGTGTTGAAGCAGAGCCGCGAGCTTGGCAGCAATCTTGAATTGATGGGCGCCGAGATGCGTGCCGGCCGTGGTACAATCGAGGCGCTCGACTCCTTCGCTGATCGTCTTGGTCTCGATGAAGCCGCGTCGTTTAACACGATGTTGCGTCAGTCGCTGGAACTCGGCAGTGATGTCGGCGAAGCGCTTCGCATCTTCAGTGAGGACATGCGCGATCGGCGCCTGCTGCGCGCCGAGGAGGCCGCAAACAAACTGTCGGTGAAAATGATCCTTCCACTCGGGCTGTTTATCTTTCCAGTCGTACTGCTCGTGGTGATGCTCCCTGTTGTCATCAAGCTGATGACCGTGTTGCAGTAAATGCGATCACAGGCTAGTGCTGCGTCGCTGGTGGAAATCGCAATGTGAAGGCAGCACCGCCGCCGGGATTGTCCGATATCGAGACCGAGCCTTGCAGGGCGGTCATGATATGTTTGACGATTGCGAGTCCCAAGCCGGCGCCCTTGCCATTGCGGTCACCTTTCCAGAACCTTTCAAAAATCTGATCGCGCTTGTCGGGCGGCACGCCGGGCCCGCAATCGATCACTTCGACTGTCGGCTCTTGGGTCAGACGGATGCTGACGGTGGTGTCTGGCGGCGTATGGGAGAGCGCGTTCTCGACGAGGTTACTTAACGCGGCACGCAACGCCTCGGCATTGGCGTGAACGAATATCGGCGTGGCGTCGTTGAGGATCTCAAGCTTCTTGCCTGAGGCGATCGCGAGCGGAGCAAGATTGGTGGCGACATCGGTTACGATAGCCAGAAGATCGATCTTCTCGTTAGGGAGATGTGACATTGTCTCCAGTCTGGCGACCAGCAACAGCTGATTGACGATCCGGCTCATGAGTTCAATATCGTAGCTGAGCCTTGCTGCCGTGCTCTTGTCCTGCATGGATTCAACATTGGCCGACAACACCGCGAGTGGTGTGCGCAATTGGTGCGCAGCATTGGCGTTGAATTCCCGCTGACGCATCAGGCCGTGTTCGAGCCGATCCAGTGCCAGATTGATCGCCCTGACCAGCGGGACAAGCTCGGTCGGCACATTGCGAGTTGGCAATCGGGTATCGGCCGTCGCCGGGTCAATATCTTCCGCCACTCGGGACACCTGTTTCAGTGGTGCCAGCGCCCGCCGCACCGCAAGCATGCTGACCCCGAGCCATGTCAATAGAAATGGCGCCTGCAGCCAGCCGCCATCGGTGAGAAACTCCTCGTTTACTGCCGCTCTCAGATACACGGCGTCCAGGACGTCTTCCTCTACCTGTGTAAAGAAGAGTCGGCCGTTGAGGCTGCTCTTCACAGCAGCCCCGTACATGTGCAGCGGACCGGGTCCGTCAGGATCGTAGTCGTAGGCCGCTTGCGTGAGTTGACGGAACAATGGGAGCGGGCCAGTGGCCCGACCAGAGCCGAACAGAATTGTGCCGGCTTGATCGCGGATGGCATAGCGCTGGGAGCCAGTCGTGGACTTGTAGCTGTTCACGATTGGCTGTGGGAGATCGAGCATCGGCTCGCCCTGTTCATCGAGGACAAGGTAACTGGCGATAAGTTTTGCCTGGTTGAGAAGTACGCGCTGCCGCACTGCGATTTCGGTTGATTGCGCCTGCCAGTAGACCCATCCATATGCGAACATGCTCATGAGCACCGTGGTGATGGCAAGCCGGACGAAGATTCTCCAGGAAATGGAGCGCATCGAAGCCTATTCCCTGAGTAGATAACCGATGCCGCGCAGCGTGTGAATTGATCGATCAGCGCCGATGTCGTCGAGCCGCCTGCGCAGGCGCGAGATGAGCACCTCGACGGTGTTGGGGTTCACGTCCCCGCTCAGGCCATAGAGCGTGTCTTCCAATGCCCGTTTCGATACGACTTGGCCGGCACGGCGCATCAGCAACTCCAGCGCGCCAATCTCGCGACGGGAGATCGCGACAGCGCATCCGTTGACCACCAATTGGCGCAGCACTGTGTTGAAGCGCAAATTGCCAGATTCGAGCGTTGCGCCGAGCACGCGGCCTGGGCGCCGCAGGAGTGCACGCAAGCGCGCGGCCAACTCCTTCATGGCAAAAGGCTTCATCAGGTAGTCGTCCGCGCCCCGATCAAGGCCGGCTACGCGATCATCGACGCCGTAGCGTGCGGTCAGGATAAGGATCGGAAACTCGATATTGCGCTGCCTGAGCTCGCCGATGACTTCGAGACCATCGCGATCGGGCAATCCGAGATCCAGGATGAGTGCATCATATTGAACACCTGTGGTCGCGTTGATGCCATCTTCGGCGGTCGGAAATGCATCAACCCGAAAGCCAAACTCGTCGAGCCCTTTTGCGATTGTTTGAGCAAGCCGGTCATGGTCTTCCATCAAGAGAATACGCATGGTCGCACAACAATTCTTGGCGCCTTCTGGCGCTGGGATGACCGAAGACACCACGATATTTACACCAAATCCTGACAACAAGCTGACGTGCAATCGAGGGTAGCAGGCAGGATGGTGCGGGGGCACCCGAAACGGCAGGTCTCAGTACGGCGTGGGCGGCACCGGCGGTGACTTCGCCAATATCTTCGGCGATGGAGGCAATGGCGGCAGCGGCGGCCAAGGCGGGAAGTGCGACTGCGACCAATGCTGGGACTGTCACGACCAACGGCAATTTCCCGAATGGCATGCTAGTCCGCTCGGCGGTGTGATCGCTGGCAATGGTGGCGATAGTTTTGGCCTCGCCCCGGGCGGCGGGAACGGTGGTGCGGCGACTATTGGCGGCGCGGCAACCGGAACTAATAATGCCTCGATCACCACGCACGGCGATTTCGCTGTTGGCATGGTGGTGCAGTCGGTCGGCGGCGGGGGCGGCAATGGTGGCGGCGCCTTCGGCGTATTTGCGGGTGGCGGCGCCGGCGCAGACGGCAACAACGGTGGCACCACGGCCACCAACACGGGTGCAATCGCGACCAGTGGAGCTGGCTCCGTCGGACTGCTGGTGGAATCGGTTGGTGGCGGTGGCGGCAATGGCGCGGGCGCAGCTGGGCTCGTTGCGATTGGTGGCAAGGCTTGAAGTCTCAATCGCTCTCGTCTGAGGACATCATTCATCAGGATCTCAATGAGTACTGAGAAAGGCCATGCCAGGCGCCTGCACGAGTGGCGACCGGCTTATCCTTAGGGACAAGTCTCCCTTCCTTAAGGACAGGCTTCCTCTAGCAAACGACTTGCTAGTATTTGCGCAGCCAGGGAGGCTTCAACATGAGCCAGCAATCGACAGTGGAAATGATCTCGCGCCGTAGGATACTTGGCATGCTGGGGGCAGGTGTGGCGTTCGGCATGGGAGCGCCAGCAGCTGTGCTAACTGCATCGGAGGCTGAAGCTCAAACGCCTGGGGCTCAGACGCCTGGAACTCAAAGGCCTGGAACTCAAGCACCTGGAACTCAAGCACCTGGAGCTCAAGCACCTGGAGCTCAAGCACCTGGAGCTCAAACGCCTAGCGGGGACCAGCGCCAACAGCGACGCAGCAGTCGCGCGGAACGACGTCAGGCCCGGCGCACCGCTCGCACGAATCGGCGAATGGCGCGGCGCAGAGCTCGCTCGGAGCGGGCCATGGCGCGGCAAGAAGGGCGCAGGAGGCGGCGTATGGCCCGGCGCCCAGCCAACACAGGAGCCAGCAGAACCACCGGCCAAGGGCCGGCGCGGCCGTGAGATCTGTTGCAAAGGCTGTGGCTCGTTCCGGATCGTAGGCTCCGGCACGATCGGCATGAAACGTAACCTGTCCGGAAACGGACCCCGAGATTGGCTGGCTGGGGCGCCAGGATTCGAACCTGGGAATGGCGGAATCAAAATCCGCTGCCTTACCACTTGGCTACGCCCCAATTCCGGAATCGGCCATTGGGCGGGCGGACCATAGCGGCGCCGCAGTGGCCGATCAATGCGGAGCTTGATCCCAAGCAGGGCCTACGGGGGCGTCACGATCCCGACGCCATCGCGGTTTTGCACCGTCACGCCGTAGGGCTGCGACAACCGGCCGACTCGCTCGATGATCGTGGCGGCGAGTTCTCCCGTCGCCAGCACCGGGCGGCCGCGCTGTCCGCGCGGGCGTCCGAAGCCCTGGTCGACTGGGTGGATGCGGATTTCGGCGAGCCTCCCGGCACGATAGTGACAGGTGGCCGCGAAGTTCTGCCAGAACTCGGCGTGCGCCACGTGGCCCTTCTTGCCGTTGCCCGTGCGGGCATCAAGGAAATCCGCCGGCGTCGCGTCGTGCCCGAGCTCAAAACGCTCGTAAGCGACGGCGGGAAAGAACGGCAGCGTCTCATTCTGCATGATCAGGTTGCCGACCGAATAGAAGATCGGCTTGCCCTCATAGAGCTCGATCCCGAGCGGCGTATGCGAGCCGTGCCCGACGAAGATGTCGGCGCCGGCGTCGATCGCCGCGCGCGCAAAGGCGCGGGCGAAGTCGGACGGTTCGGACAGCTCGCTCTGGGTCTTGGCCGAGACGAGGCTGGCGTGGCCATATTCATGGCTGTGGAAGTGGACCACGACCCAGTCGGCTTGCCGGCGCGCTTCGCGGACGGCGCGCAGGTTGCCCTCGATGTCGGCCTTGTCGCCCTCGCTCGCAACTTTGAAGACGTTGCCGCGCACGAATGTCTCGTTGAGCAGCGAGACCACCTCGTCGCGCTCGGCGCCGACCTCGCTGTCGCTGAAGAAATGCTGGCGCTGGCGTGTGCGTTTCTGCTCGAAGCCGAGCTCACGGCTGACGCGCTTGAGCTGCTCGAAGGCTTCGCCGTCGACCGTATAAGTGTTCTTGAAGCTGAATGGATTGATGCCCGGCCGTCCGCGCATATCGGGACGCTGCGCGCCCGCGCGATTCCACGGCCGGAAGGTCGCGGTGGTGGAGAGGATCGCGACGCGCCCGCCGCTTGTGTCGAGATAGCCCGGCATGCGCGCCTCGGCGAGGTTCGCGCCGCTGCCAGCATGCGCGATGCCGGCCGCATCAAGATGGCGGATGGTGGCGAGAAGCCCGCCCTCGCCATAGTCGAAGGCATGGTTGTTGGCACAAGCGACCATGTTGATGCCGAACCATTTGATGTCGTCGAGCAGCTCCGGCGGCGGGGTCATGAAGGTGCCCTGGGTGATTCCGGGTGTGCCTTCGTCCCAGCGCCGCACCACCGA
>Ga0126377_10002433_pt1 | contig 12829 bp, 14 predicted proteins | sample PanSoiMetPlot_22_FD_92647 | JGI IMG/M metagenome (GOLD analysis project Ga0126377, IMG submission 92647) | Tropical forest soil microbial communities from Panama - MetaG Plot_22 | ecosystem: Environmental > Terrestrial > Soil > Tropical forest > Bulk soil | place: Panama | collected 2016-02-17
ACGCGATGACAACATCTAGGGCGCAGTGCTGCACTGTCAGTCCGTCGCAGATTGCCGATTGAAGCTCTATTCAATCACCGCATCTGCGCGAAGCAACATCATCCCGGAAACGTTCAGGCCCAGGGCTTTCGCTGCTTTGGGATTGATGGTCATCTCGAACTTGGTGGGCATTTGCACAGGGAGGTTGCCCGGGCTCTCGCCCTTGAGAATGCGGCCAGCATAGTCGCCAATCAGTCGATACGCCGCCGTGATGCTCGGGCCATAGCTCATCAGGCCGCCAGCCTCCACATATTCACGCCACGGGTAGGCAGTCGGAATGGCATGGCGCGCCGCAAGCTCGACGAGCTGAGCGCGCCGGCTCGTGAAAAAAGGATTGGCACTGACGAGGAGGCCATTCGCCCGCTGCTTCACCCCGGAATCGAACGCGGCCTCGAAGTCGCCGTCAGACCCGACCCTGAGCACGACCATTTGCTGTCCGGTCTTGCGTGTCGCGCCTTCAATAAGTTGCACCTCCCGTTCAGCAGCAAAGCCGATTGGATTCACGATCAGTGCAATCGTGGCAGCGCGGGGCACCAGCTCGTTCAGCAGGTCCAAGCGCTTCGGCATCAGCTCGGAGGTGTACAGCGCTACGCCCGTGAGGTTACCACCTGGCCGGTTGAGACTGCGCACAAGACCATCGGCAACCGGGTCGGGACCGCCAATGAAAAGAATCGGTATGGTCGAAGTGACGCTCTGTGCGGCACGCGCCAAAAAAATCCCACCGGTCACGATGACTGACACGCGGCGACGAACCAGATCGGCCGCCATCTCGGGCGTACGAGCCATCTGACCCTCTGCCCAACGATATTGGAACGCAACGTTACGACCCTCGACGTAGCCCTGCGCACTCAGCGCCGCGCGGAACGCGTCACCGAGCGGCTGGAACGGGCCGGGCGAACCAGCGCTGAGAAATCCGATCACCGGCACGCCGCGTTCTTGCGCGTCGACGGCATATGGCCATGTCAGTGCGCCGACAAGCAGCGCGACGAAATGTCGCCGTTTCATTCGACCAGGTCGCAAATGCGATCTCCTGCGAACGACGTGCTCAGGCGTCCGCAGGATAGCACAGCTTGGTCAGTTAGTTACACGCAGTCCGGCGAGAGGAGGCTGATGCAGGCCTTGGCCTACGTATGCCCCGTATAGGGAAGAACCGCATTCAATAGGGTGTCAAATTCCTGCTCAGTGAAGGCTCTAGCGGTTCGCGTGCGCACATTTCCGCGCGAGCTGACGACGAGCGCCCATTTGGTAACAGCCTCTGCATCGGCAGCTTCCAGAATCATGAGAATGTCGCTGTCACCGGACGTATAAAGAATCTGCTTGACCGTCACCCCCAGCGCAGCCGCTACTTCCGTGCGCGCCAAATTGCGGCGCAGGGGAATTCCCTCGGGAAATTTAATTCCCTGATCAGTCCAACTGAGCGAACATACGAATGTTGGCACGGTGGTCCTCCATTTGGATGAGACGGTCCCTGGTTTGCAGGAGACGTGTGTGATTCGCTTCGTTGCCTGCCTCTCGCCGCAGACGACACGATAGAGCGCTCGGCCAATTTGCGCCAGCACCTCGCGCCGTCTTGCTGATGCCGCCGGAATGGAGCATCCTCGCCGAGGCGCTTGCAGCTGGAGAGGCGAGCGGCGGCAACAGCAAGGGGGACGAAGACCATGCCCGCGGGATGGCTCTCCATTGCAGTGGTTTTAGTTACATTGATCCTGGCCCCTGCGGCGTCCGCTCAGGAGCAAGACTGTCATCCCCTTACATCCCTGGACGTTGTTGTCAGGCCCCACGTGCCCGACGACGAGTGCCATCCTCGGCTCAGCAGTGTACTGCGACTGCATGTCGCTGCGCATGCATGGCAGCTGTTCATCGCGCTGAATTGGCCCGCAGCAAGGGGCGCGCGCGGCATGCCAGATGGGGAGGACCCGCAGAAAATCGCCGACCGGACCGCACCTCGAGTCTGGGAAACGTGGAAGTCGCTCCAGGAAACATTCATCCCTGGGGGCAAGGAGCCGGCGGGATGGGATGTGCCTGAGACCCACGCGCTTTGCCGGAACACCGGTGACTTGGAGCCGTCACCGAGCAAGGTGCTGGCGGACCTTAATCAGAGTGGCGTCGAGGGCGAAGCGGTTGGGCCGTTGATCGCGCAGAACCGTACCTATGTTCGCTACGAGATCCGAATGAACAGGGTGGGGTTCGAGGAGATCACAAGGAAGCAGTTCTATCTGCGCGACAAGTTGCCGGCAGAGAATGGACAGGAAAAGCTCCGGCTGCCGAATGGTACGATCAACGTCAAGGCGGCATGGCGCGAGGTGCGCGCTGGAGAAAACACCGACCGCTACTACCAGACCGAGGCGCTTGCGTTTGATCCATCCACGGGGCAGTGCGACAAACGCTCGTTCGTGCTGATCGGAATGCACATCGTGCAAAAGACGCCCAGGCGTCCGCAATGGATCTGGGCGACGTTCGAGCATGTCGACAACATTGCGGTAGGCCCGGATGCCCCTCCAGGTACGACACCCTCGCTCAATAATCCCCTGCTGCAGCAGGTTCGCGGAGATCCGCCCGCTCCGGTAGATCGGGAGAATCCGCCCATGCCAAATCCGTCCCCTGTGCAAGTCGTCGTTTCCAACGACGGCCTTCCGCGAGACTTTATCGAGGGCGTGACAAACACCAAGTGGCAGGGATCATCGCAGCTCAACGGCACGGTCTGGCGCTTCTACAAGCTCATCAGGACTCAATGGCCCGTCGCGCCGCAAGTCGATGAACTGGGAGGCCCAGAACCACTTACGCACGCAGCCAACTCAACAATGGAAACCTATCGCCAGCGAATGACCTGTATGGCTTGCCACCACAATACACAGCGAACGGATTTTACCTGGTTCATCAACCTGAGGGCGCATCCGCTATCGCAGGACGTTCGCTCGAACGCCAGGAACTTCTATAACACTGTCATAAACTGGCTTGGGCCACTCATTGAGCCACTCAGCGGGCCACTCACCGTGCCACGCAGCAACAAATAGCGATAAGGATGCTCCTGGAGTTTCCTACGTCTGTTGCTCTCAACGGTCGCTGACCGGGCGCTTTCTCTCGCGTTCCATAGGCTCGATTGCGTCCCATGCTGCAGCCACCCTGGCCGCAGGCTGATCGTTGCCGCCATGATCGGGTTCCAAGACAAGAATCGGAGTTTCGCAGTGCGGGCTCAAGCGTAGTCCTCGGCTCAGGTCATCGACCAATGTTCGGTGACCGTCAGGAGACAATCGCAAGGAGCCACTCCATGAGCAAGGAAGAGGATAACAAAAACGTCGTCGGCCGCTGGTTTACCGAGTTCTGGGGCAAGAAGGTCAATCTCGCGGTCATCGACGAGATCGCCGCGCCGGACATGCTGCTCAAGTACTCGCTGCACGAACCCCGTCGCGGCCGTGACGACATCAAGGCGTTCATGACCGATTTCCGTGCCGCATTCCCCGATCTCAATTTCTGGGGCACGGCGGATCTGATCGCCGAGGGCGACTACGTCGTCGGTCAGTGGGAAGGCGGTGGCACCCATACCGGTCCGGCCTTCGACGACTTCCTGATCGGCGGTCTCCCCGCCGCAACCGGCCGCAAGATGCACTTCACCGGCACCACCGTCCTGAAGGTGATCAACGGCAAGATCGTCGAGGAGGTCGGCCTCGACGACGGCGTGACCGCGCTGGCCCAACTTGGGCTGATCAAGGCCCTCTGATCGACGCCACCGCCACTTGCGGCCGGATGAGGTCCGCATGTGCGTGCGGACCTCATTTGCTTCGGAGAGTTTCGCGCTCCTGACGGTGCCGCGGGCGGACTGCTTCAGGTGACCGCCGCGCGAACCCGAAACTCGTCGCGCGCCCATTCCTTGTTGTCCATCACCTGCCGGAGATGCCCGACCGCGTTCCAGATGTCCTCGTAGGCCAAGTAGATCGGCGCGATGCCGAGGCGGATGCAATCCGGCGCCCGGAAGTCGCCGACCACTCCGCGCGCCTTCAGCGCCTGGACCACGGCATAACCTTCGGGATGATGGAAGATGACGTGGCTGCCTCGCGCCTCCGCGTCGCGCGGTGAGCCGAGCGCGAGCCCGTGCCCTCGGCATTCACGCTCGATGAGCTCCACCAGCAGCGCGCTCATCGTCTTCGATTTTTCGCGTAATCGCCCGATGCCGGCGTCGAGCACGATGTCCACGGCGTCCTGCAGGATCGACAACGCCACCACCGGCGGGGTTCCGGTCAGCATGCGGCGAATGCCGAGTGCCGGACGATAATGAGCGTCGAATTCGAACGGCGCCGCGTGCCCCATCCAGCCCGACAGCGGCTGTCGCATCTCGGCGTGGTGGCGGCGCGCGGCAAACAGGAAAGCCGGGGCACCAGGGCCGCCGTTGAGATATTTGTAGCCGCATCCGACCGCGAAATCGGCCTGCGCCTCGTTCAGTGCGACCGGCACGGCGCCGGCGCTGTGGCACAGGTCCCAGATCGCCAGCGCGCCGGCCGCATGCGCGCCAGCCGTGATGCCCGCCATGTCCTCGATCCGGGCGGTCTTGTAGTCGACATGGCTGAAGGTGATCGCGGCCACGCCGTCGTCCAGCGCGGCGGAAACCTCCAAAGGCTCGGCGTAGCGGACCTGCAAGCCGAGCAGGTTCGCCAAGCCTTCGGCGACATAGATGTCGGTCGGAAAATTGCTCTTGCTGGTCACGATCGTTCGCCGCCCCGGCCGCAGCGCCACCGCGGCGGCCAGGCACTTGAACAGGTTGATGGAGGTCGTCTCGCCCGCGACGACCTCGTCCTCGCCGGCCCCGATCAGCCGCGCGATGCGCGCGCCGACCCGAAGCGGCAGGTCGATCCAGTGATGGTCGTTCCATCCGGAAATCGCCGACTGCCCCCATTCGTCTTCGACGGTCTGGCGCGCGCGCGCCGCGGCCGCCTTGGGCAACAGGCCGAGAGAATTGCCGTCGAGATAGATCATTCCCGGGGGGATCACGAACGCCTCCCGGAACGTGCGCAGCGGATCGCCCCGGTCGAGCGCCGCGATCGCATCGCGCGTAGCGGCGCCGTCGGGAAGCCTGTCGATATTCTCCGCGTGGGCCATGATCCTCTATATAGAAAATCTCCTCGTCCCCGGCGACTGGCGCTGGACGCGACCGCATCATCCAATCAAATCGGACGACGCTCCCGGCAAACGGGCCGTCCCGCGTCCTTCGGTTACAAATTGCCGGGATCACGGGTACTATTGGTAACGTCTTGCTTACATCTACTATGCACTCTTGAAGGATCGAAGCAGGGAGGCTCGACATGAAGGCTCTTTTGTATTCAGCAATTTTCGCCACCCTCATTGCAACGCCGGTGCTCGGCCAGGATTCAGTGTCCCTGGTCGGCACCTGGGTCGGCCAGAGGGACCGAATTGCCAAGGTTGAAGGACGGCGCGGTGGCCTTGCGACGCTGGTCATTACCGAGCAACAGGGCAACACCTTTGTCGGCCGCCTGAAGCGCTCCAATGCGACCGGCGACGAGGAAGAGCCGCTGTGGGGCGCTTTCACACCCGGCGGCAAGCTGATGATGGGATCGGACGAGGAAGGCACCTACATCTTCGGTCTGATCGATCAGAACACCCTCGATTATTGCTACAGCGAGACCGGAGCCTCTCCACGATCGGTGTGTGCGAGACTGACGCGGCGGCCCTGACGCACGCCGGCAACGGACGGTTTATCGCGACATTAACGTCGGTGCCTGTAGCCTTCGCGGTTGCCCGAAGAGGCCGAGCATCGCGATCAGGCGCCCCTACTGGGCGCTGAAGCAGTGGTTGCAAAGCATCTGGTGAAACGGGCTGCTTCAAACGCCCAGGCGGACCCGCGCGGCGCGAAACTGCGTCTCGATATGGCGGTCGCGCCATCGCACGGCGATCTCGAGGATGATCGAGACCGCCGCCAGCAAGACCGCGAGCGCCGCCAAAATCCCGCCCAGCGGCAGCATGACGAACGCCGGCGGCGCCAACACCAGGAACGCCGCCAGGCTGATCACTGCGAACGCGCCGAGCACGCCGGTGATCGCCCAAAGGCCGCTGCGGGTCATCGGACGCAGGAAATCACGCCGGCGAAGCTGTGGCTCCAGCGCATGGATCAGAACCGGCAGCGCCGTGTCGCCGACATCGCCGCGCGCCCACAGGCGTGCCAGCACGCGCGGTATCAGGCGATGCCAGCCGTCGGCCTCGATGCCCAACGCCTCATCGGCGCTCAGCAGCGCCTTGCGCGGGTCGTCGGCTATCCGCTCACCCGGTGACGGCGCTGGAACGGCTTCGCCCACCAAGACCGCGTTGTCCGCGACGATGCGATAGAGGTTGAGCGTCCATTCCCGGCGCTGGCCGCCGCTCTGCCAGGGGTCGGCGGCCTTGAACGAACGCAGTGTCTGCGCGCGCACCGCAATCTGCTCGAGATCGAGATCGATCATCGCCCGATCCCGCTCAGCGGCTCGGCCACAGGCAGACCGCGACGGCTGCGAGCAGATAGAGCCCGCCCCAGTACTGCATCGCGATGCCGTACAGGGAATGGCGAACGCGGACCGTGACGATCAGGCCGGTGAGGCGATCGATCGCCTGCAAAGCGGGGCCGCGGTTGGCGAGCAGCCCCCACAGCGTGCAGATGAGGCCGGCACCTGCCAGCGCGGCGGCGATCCAAAGCTGCTTGTGGACGAGGAGGCCGGGCCAGTTCGTGTCGACATAGGCGAACGCACCGAGCGTTGCGAACGGAACGAGGAGTACCCAGTAGCCGTGGCCACGCCATATAAACATGTCGCCGCGCGTTCAATGCCTGGTGGGACATTCCTTCAGCCGCACTCCTGCGAGCCGGATACCTCCTACCGGAGCGCTTGGCGAAAAAAGTGATGAGACGTCGATCGAATTCCGCATCGAGAGCCGTCTTAATCTCCGGTGCCGGGGACATCGTCGCGGGCCGGATCGTCGCCCGAGCAACGGCTGCGTCAGCGTGTTGCTCGAATAGGGCAATTTTTGGCAATGGGCGCGCGGCGTCGGAGTGGGGAGACGTTATTATGAGTCGCGCCGCGAAGGTCGTGATGTGGATCTGCTATGCGGTCGGCATCGCCTATATCGGCTACAGCTGGTACACATATTCGGGGCTGTTCCGGCTGGCTGTCGAATGGCAGCTGGCGATGTTCGAATCGTATTCCCTGAAAATAACCTTGCTCGCCCTGATGATCGCGGTGATCGCGCCGGTCGCCATCGTGGCGCGCGTGCTCGGCGGGCCCGAATCGTCGCGCGAGACGGCGCGCGTCACGGAAGCCCTGAAATCACCGGCATTGGCAGCGATACTCGGCCTCGTGCTGCTGGCGGTGGCCGTCGGCGCGGGCTGGCTCGGCTACCAGAAATCGCAGGAGACCATCACTTACGAGCCGGTCGACCTCAGCGCCGGGCAAACGCCGTCGTCGAACCATGTGGTGCTGACCGGCATCGCTCACACCGAATACCTCGTGCAGTTCGAAATCAAGCGTCGGGGCAGCACGACCATCGACAGCTATGTTCCGCTCGCATCGGCGGCGTGGCGCCGCGGCGAGCCGCTTGTCTATTTCCTCAAGACCAATGCCACGGCCTATCTGCCGCAAGGCGGCGGTCGACCGTTTCTGATCTCCGGTAGGACGCCACCATTCAAGATGACCACGGAGAAGGCACTTCTGGTCCGCAATGGGCTTCCCGGTCCGGTCACCGAGGCGTTCCGCAAGGCCATCACCGTCGCCGATCCTCCGATCCTTCTCGACCTGAACCCGAACGCCGACACCGAGATCTATTGGATCGTCGCGGCGACCTGCGGCCTCGGGGGCTTCGTCATGCTGATCTCGGCCGCGGTCATGGCCGTCCGGCGCCGGCGGTTGCCGCTGACCTGAGAGGACATTTCGCCTTCGCGAGTACAGCCATGCGGACTTCGGTCGCTCGCTTCTAAGTGACCAAATCCAGCAGTCTTCTCTGTTCAGCGAGCAACGGCGGACTGCAACAAGCAAATCGATCGTAACGCCGAAAGCGCGCAGTTGTTCTTCTTTGATCAGCGCAGCCACGAGGAGCGGTCCTGCGAGTTAGGTTCATTCGACCTTGATTCCGGTCGCGTCGATGACACCTTTCCACTCACGCGCTTGCTCCGCCAGCGCAATGGCAAAGTCCTGCGCCGCCCCGATCCTTGCCTCGATCCCGAGCTTGGCGAGGGTGGCGCGCACCTCTGCGGATTTGACGCCCTCGTTGACGGCATTGTTGAGCTGACCGACGATCGTCGCTGGAGTGCCGGTCGGCGCCAGCAGGCCGAACCAGACTTCCTTGGGAAAGCCTGACACGCCGACCTCCAGCATGGTCGGCGTGTCCGGCAGTTCCGGCCAACGAGTCTCGCTCGTCACCGCAAGTGCCTTCAGCTTGCCTGCCTTGAAGTGCGTGAGCAGGCTGGACTTCGGGTTAAAGACCATGTCGATGTGGCCGGCGATCACGTCAGTGATTGCGGGAGCGCCGCCTTTGTAAGGGACAAAGAGAATGTCCGTCCCGGTCTTGATCTTGAAGAATTCGCCGGCGAAATGCGTGTATATCCCGGGCGGCGCACCGTATTTCAGTTTGCCGGGATTGGTCTTCGCGTACTGAACGAACTGCTGCAACGTATCCGCCGGGACAGCCGGCGATATGGCCAACGCCATCGAATCGACGCAGATCGCAGCGACCGGTGCGAAGGACTCGTTGGGATCAAATCCAAGGTTTTTATAGAGCGCCCCGAGCATGGCGTTGATATTGGTTCCGCCCAGCAACAGCGTGTAGCCATCCGGATGCGCGCTCGCAGCGGCTTTGGCGCCGATCCTTCCCCCGGCGCCGGCAAGATTCTCAACGACGACGTTCTGTCCAAATCTGGAAGAGAGCGACTGCGCGATCAGCCGAGCCACAACATCAGTCGGACCACCGGGCGAGAACGGGACGACGATCTTGATCGCTCGCTCGGGATAGGACTCGGCACGGGCCGTCCACGACGCCATCGCCAGGAACGCGATCGTGGACAGTGTTAGCAGCCAGCCCGCACCTATACGTCGCGTCGCATCTTTCGCGCGATGGATTGCCATGCAGGCGCGAGTAGGACCGTTTTGCATGCTCGGCTCCTGTTGACGCTACGTTTTGATGGTCACGAAGCCCTTGCCGTCAGCACATGCGTCTCTTCCGGATAGGTGACCCAGTCGCGATGGGCATAGCGCTGCAGCTGCTTCATCACGCTCGCGCCAATTTTCTCGCGTGCTTCGGGATCCGCGGCGGCAACGATCGGCGCAACCGGCGTTGCTGACAAATGGTCCAGCGCGAATTTATCCAGACGAGGCAGGTGAACATTGATTCGACTGACTCGCACGTCGACCGCCGAAAAGTCCGCTTCCGCTGCAAGCCGCTGCAGCTCGTCTTTGCATGGCGCTTGTCGCGAGGTGCAAAACTGCAAGGCAGCTTCGGCGCTGACAAATCGAGTAAGCGCTTCGGCGACCGCGCTGTTGTAAAGCCCGACTCCGTTCCAGACGCTTAGCGCAAGGCGGCCGCCATGAACGAGCACGCGGCGCATCTCCCGCATTGCAAGCGCCTTGTCGGGAAAGAACTGCAGTCCCTGTTGACAGAGGACCACGTCGATGGTGGCGTCCTGCAATCCAAGATCGAGCGCGCTGCGTTTGATCCACTCGATTGGTGCACCGACCGGCGCCAGGAGCGATCGCGCGACCGCGATCATTGCAAGGTTCAAATCGACACCAACGACCCGCCCGGTGGGACCGACACGCTCGGCCGCAATGCGAGTCACTACGCCGGTCCCACAAGCAACGTCCAGCACACGCTCTCCGGCCACCAGGCGAGCGGCGTCGGCAAGCAAAGGCGCCCAGGGTCCGAGGATGTACCGAGCGACGTAACGCTCGTACAGTTCGGCCGCTTCCGCGGTCAGGTGCCATTGCTCGTGCTTGCTCATCTCCTGTTCCATCCGAGCTTGCGGGATATCCGCTCCGCGGTTTGCGTCACCGCTCTGATTTGCTCGTGAGGAGGTGATGCCGGGATGTATTGGATGGAGCCGGCAATGGCGACTGCACCGACATAATCGCCAGCGTGATTGAAGAGCGGGGCTGCGATACCGTTCACTCCCTGTAATACCCGATTGGGGGCGGTGGCCCAGCCGCGCGCTCTCACTTGCGCCACGGCACGTTGCAGCGCGCTTGGTGAGCAGATGGTTTGTGGAGTCCAGGCCTTAAGTGGTTTCGCAAGGCAGTGCTCCATGAGACCTTCGGGGCCGAATGCCAATGCGACGTTTCCGTGGGCACTCGCATGAAGATCGAGCACGGTCCCCGGCTGCGTGCCGAAATTTACAATCGCGTGCCCCTGCAGGACCTCCAGGACCACGACTTGATTTTCCACCAGCGCCGATAAGGTCGCCGGCTGGCCGGTTTCGTCGCGAAGCCGTGTCATTTCCTCGCGCGCAACCGGGAGAACGGCAAAGCGCTCCCGCAGGCGCTCGCCGAGAATGAACAGTTTGACTCCCGCGGCGTAACGCATCGTCGTCGGCTCCTGACGCACGAACCCGCGCAGCAGGAGAGTTTGGAGATGGCGATAGACGGTCGCCTTCGATGCCGCGAACTCGCGCGCGAGCTCCGAAACGCCGATGGGCTCGCCCGAACTCGCGAGTCGTTCCAACAAGCGCAGCGACAGGTCGACGGCCTCGGTTGCCGGACCTTCGTCCACCAGCCTCGGCTTTCCTGCCGGCCTATGCAGCGTTGTGACTTTCGGCATGTTTCATCTAGTGAAACACCGTTTCAACAAGCTTAACGAGGCGTCACCCTGCTTGTCAAATGTCAGAATCTCTCATGACCAGCTCGCGTATCGGGAAGGCCGCCGTGCAAAATCGCAAGCCGTTGCAGATTTGCTGGTTGGAGTGCGGCACTGGCTCCTGCATCATAGGGTACGGCGATGCCAGGAGCCGTCACGGACCGGTGCTTTGCGTTCCGAGGACTACGTCGCTGCGCGTCACCTGTCGGGAGCGAGGATGAACGTCCATTGGCTTGAACCATGGATGCCGGTCGAGAGCGGCGAAGCACGAAGCGCATTCGAAGCCGAATTGTATCGTGAGCTCGGCGCAGGCCATTCGCTGTCCGGGCTGCCTGTCGTGGCGATCGCCAGGCGCGCAGATCAGGATGATGTGCTTTTCATGCTCGGCGATGGCAGAGTGGCTGAGGTTCATCTCACCTGGCTTGGCCGGCCGGAGGATGTTCCGCGGTGGCCGGGCACGTCGATCCATGCCTCCATCGAGGCGTGGATCGAGCAGCGCATGATGCCCGATCACGAGGAATTCCGCGGCGCCGATTGAGCTCGTTGATCCATTCACCCCAGACGGCGGTGCCGGCACAAGGCGCCCGCCCGGCTCATCGAGCCAGGCGGGCGTTTCATTTCAAGTCGAATACGACCGGGAAGCGGTTGTCTGACCCCTGGCCCAAAGGCCAGGGCTCACGACCCCCTTCACTTGCCGGCGCTCTCGTCGGTCCGGGTAATCTGGTCGATCACCTGCTGATCGCGATTCGGAAAGCGGTGGTTCCAGCCGGATTGCTCGACGGCACCATACGACCGGGGCGCCGCTTCGTATCGTTGCGCATGAGCGGCCTCGGCAGCGAGCAACGTCGTGAGCGCAACTGGGATAACGAGCGCCATTTTGGTCGGGAACATTTTCATCTCGAGTCTCCTTGCTTTGCTGTTGATCCAAACTCGCAAGGCTCAGATAGAAACTGGATAGACCAATGCTTTACGAAACTTGCTGCCTCTTCATCGAAATTGCTGTTGTCGACGCGCCGGCTCCATCCTCCTCGGAGGCCCCTCGCCGGCCGGTCTCGGCCCCTCGCCAGGCTTGCGGCAAGCCCGGGCTTCAGTACTGCAATCGACGCAAAATCGATTTAGTTGCGGCAATTCTCGCAAAGCAAAATCCCGGTTATTCCCCACATTCTTGGCCGGCAAAACGAAGCGGCGCTTCGGCGCCTCCGCTGGAAGCGAGCGGGTCAAGTGAATCTTTAACTCGGGAGATATCGCCATGATGAGTCGTCGCACGTTCACTACGGTTCTCGCAGCCGGAACCGCTGCCGCGCTAACATCTCGCCTGGCGCGCGCCGCGACCGGCCCTGCGGCTCGCAACATCGTTCTGGTCCACGGACTCTTCGCGGACGGATCGTGCTGGTCCGAGGTGATCGCCCGCCTGCAGCCGGCAGGCCTGAACGTCACGTCCGTACAAAACCCGCTGACAACTCTGGACGATGCGGTGGCGGAGACGCAACGGGTGCTGGACAGGCAGGACGGGCCGACCGTGCTGGTTGGGCATTCCTTCTCCGGCATGATCGTGACGGAGGCCGGCGTCGATCCAAAAGTGTCTGCTGTCGTCTACGTAGCGGCGCGGGCCCCGGATGCGGCAGAGGATTACACCGCCCTGGCCGGCAAGTTCCCCGCGCCACCCGCGTCGGCCGGCATCGTCTTCGACGGAGACGAGGGCAGACTTACCGAGGCTGCGTTCCTGCACGATTTTGCCGGCGACCTGCCTGAGGCCAAGGCAAGGGTGCTCTACGCGGTCCAGCAGACTTTTCACAAAGCACTTCTGACCGGCAAGACCAGGCACGCCGCCTGGCGTTCAAAGCCGAGCTTCTATGCGGTTTCGACCGAAGACCGGACGATCAATCCCGATCTGCAGCGGTTCATGGCCAATCGCATGGGAGCGACGACGATCGAAGTGAAGTCGAGCCATCTGTCGCTCATCTCGCATCCGCAGGAA
>Ga0126377_10002435_pt1 | contig 12825 bp, 11 predicted proteins | sample PanSoiMetPlot_22_FD_92647 | JGI IMG/M metagenome (GOLD analysis project Ga0126377, IMG submission 92647) | Tropical forest soil microbial communities from Panama - MetaG Plot_22 | ecosystem: Environmental > Terrestrial > Soil > Tropical forest > Bulk soil | place: Panama | collected 2016-02-17
AAGGGCGATTAGGGTCGTGCATTCATCAACGCGCAGCCCGGAAAGCGAGCTCGTTATGCTCATTTGAGTTTTGCCGGTATGACCTGGAGCAGATATCAACTCGTCGCTTCACGCGGGTTCGACCGGGTCACGGCCGCAATCGATCCACGCTTGCGGAGAAGCTGCGGAAGGCGACACAATCATCTCCTTGCGACATCGGACGCAGCGCGCGCTTATCCCCACGATCTCGCAAGCGTGGTCACCCGCCACAATGTCGCGCCGGCATTTCGGACAGATATACCCAGCGACTGCCGGCGCGAAATCATACTCTGGACCGACATAGGCGCAGATCATGTGATGAAGCACTGGAAAAAACTCCAACGCTTCGAAGCCGCAGACGGGGCACACCGATTGATTCCCTTCAATCTGCATGGTCTGGCTCCGTGCGATATCGCCGCATCGTCTTAATAAAGCCCGAAGAGACGGACCAGCACGTTGGCGATGCGGGACGAGAGGTCCGTGTAGTGCATGTGGACGTAAACGGTAGTGTTCAGCGGCGGCGGCGACGCGTCCTTGTCGAAGCGGATGCGCGCGATCTGCGTCGCCGGTCGCTCTCGGGTTATCATTTGCTGCGTCCCGGCATACACGGCGGACACCGGCAGGATTTGGGCGATCTTTCCGGGAATGCGGCGGTTGCCGAATAGCACGAAGACCTCGTTCCCAACCCGAGGATCGACCAGACGCTCATTGGGAATGTACCAGTCCACAAAGATATCGGTCGGATCAAGGATTTCGGCGATCGGCGTGCCCGCCACCAGTGACTGACCGATCTGCGCGAGACCTGTCGAAATTATTCCGGCGATCGGGGCAACGATCCGGCCATGTCCGAAATGGTGCTCCACCTCGTCTAGGCGAGCGCGGAGCTGTTGGATGAATTCATCCAGGGAGACGAGTTGAACGGCGGACTCGGCGACTTCGGCCTCCTGCGAGACGACGGCTTTGCGGGCCAAGGCACGCTCGCGCAAGACCTCCATGCGGAAGGTCACAGTGGCTGCGGGCATAGCCTCGATGCGGTCCACCGCTTCCTCGGTTACGCGCATATACGAGCGCACTGCTTCGAGTGACTCCTGCGCGCCCCGCGCCTTGATGCGCAGTTCCGCCGTGCGGCCGGCGATGTCCGCCAGTGCGCGCATATAGGTGGCGACGATGCTGTCCTGCTCCGGTGAAAACACCTGTGCGATCTCGTCGCCCGCCTTGACCGAGGCGCCTGGCACTAGCTTCATTTGGCTGACCTGCACGGTGTAAGGAAGTGAAACCACATGGCGCGGCGACGACACCGTGCCGGGTCCCCTGAGGAAGACGAAAGGGGCGCCAAAATAGATGACGAAGAAACCAAGCACACCGAACACGACCGTTGCATACGCGATGCGCACGAAGCGTCCGGCCGCACGCCGGCGGCTTTCGACAGGATCGGGAACGTTTGGATCGAGGCGGTTGATCGTGATGTTCATTGGGCTGCACCTCGAATCCGATCGCCAAGGAGTGCGCGACGAACACGTGGCGGCACGAAGTCATCGTGCCGAGACGCGGCGAAGATGATCTCGGAGGAATAGGAAAAGAACCGGGCGAATTTCAGATAGACGCCCTGATACAGCGGAAAGATCAGCGACGCTCCAAGACCAAAGAACCCGATCGATCGATTGAACATGACGAACGCAAGCGCCATGTTGAAAATCGAAATCCAGAGCAGCAGGACATAGATCGCGCCGAGAAAAAGGCCGGCACCAGCGGTGCCGAACAACAGAACGATGTAAACCAGGTAGAACGGCAAGGAGAGCGTGGGAACAAGATCGAAGATAATGAAGTCCAACCGTTGAAGCGTGTCCGGCAGGCGCTCGTATCGGTGGAAGAAGCTCAATTCGCCGTATGTCACGAAGCGGATGCGCAAGGCATCACGGTCCCAGCGTGCGCGCTGGCGTAACAGGCTGATACCGCTGGTAGGACCATCTGTTTCCGCCCAGGCGTCCGGTACGAAACGGATGAGATAGCCCAGGCGACGCAGCCGCAGGCTGTATTCCAAGTCCTCTCCCGGGCCGACGTCCAGGCCGCCTTGCCGCAAGAACGTATCGCGCCGGTACATGGAGCAGGCGCCGGACAGACACGAGATCGCTCCCGCGACGTCCAGTATCGATCGCCCCGCGCTGATCGACATCAGGTATTCGACACTTTGCAATCCGGTCCATAGCGAATCGCGCTCGTTGCTGATCGCAATATTGCAGCTCGCGCCGCCGACGCGCGGATCGCTGAATTCGGCAGCGAGCCGCGCGACGGCGGTCGGCTCGAAAACGGTGTCCGCATCCACGGTCAGAAGCAGATCGCCACTGGCAAACCGGGCCGCGGCGTTGATGGCCGCGCTTCGCCCGCAACGGGTCCCATGGCAGATGACCATGTCAACCAGGCCGAGCGCGCGAGCCCGCTCCGCGGCCGCGCGAGTTTCGTCGGTCGAGCCGTCATCCACGACGATGATTTCGATCGGCCGCAAGGTTTGTCGGCGCAGCGACGCGATCGAAGGGGCGAGTCCGGAGCCGCCGTTGAAAGTCGGAATGATCACGCTGACCGAAGCGGCGCTCGTCGGCGCTCTGTCGTTTCGTCTTCGCAGGCCGAACAGGGCCAACGAAATCAGCGACAGCGTATAACGAGGAATGTCGAATATCAGCACCGAGAAGACGAGCAGGAACAAGTTGGTTACGGCGAGCACCTGCACCATTTCCAACATGTGACGACCTCTAAAGGTAGGAGCTGGATACCGGCTATCCCTCCAAACGCGTCAGTGTGCGCGCGCAAGGTTGTTGAATTCTGTAGGAGACAATGAAAATTGGGGCAACCTGCCTAAGTCGACGTAATAGACGGTTGTTTGGACTGCTCCGCCCACGGATTTCTGTTGATCGCCCGGGTCAACGTCGTCGCGGCCGCCGCCGCTCTCGATTTAATGCCTACGTTATGCGATTTGCTTTGTCCGGTTCCGGGACCACTCGGACCTGCCGCAATATCTGTCTTCGCACCGCTGTCAGCGGCACAACGGACATCAAGAACGCACCTCAATCAATTAATGAGTACACGGCCTAGCCCTGGGGGGCGCCTCCGGCGTGGCTCGAACGAAATTCGTAGAGCCGTCGCGCGCGATGCGCGCGATCAGATCCACTTCCCACGAGAGATATTCGCTCATCGCCTTGGTCGTGTCGTTCGGCCGCTCATAAGGCTTGAGCCACGCGTCGACCGCCTCGTCCGCGAATCTGTGGTTATCAGCCGTGAGCGCATGACCGGCGGCCTGCCATACGGCGTTGCCGCCGTCGAGCCAGCGCACGGGACGATCGACCATCGCCTGCACCTCGCTTGCGGCAAGGCCCGCGAGCACGCCGTCCTCCGACGTCAGCACGAGCGTTCCGCGCAGCGGAATCGCGGCGAGCGCGCGTGCAAGGCGCGACCTGATCGCGAAATAGGCGCCGGGAATATGTGCGGCGCGGTAGTCGCGGCTGAGCGAGAGATCAACGACGGTCACCTCGTTGCGCGCCATGACCGCGGCGAGGCTGGTGCAATCGATGCGCAATGCCGCGGGCGGTGCAGGCCCGAGCACCGGCGCCGGCGGCCGTCCGGTTTCGTTCCCGGCCTCGACCAGGACGAACACGTCGGTCCAGCCCATCTGCCGCAGCCAGGACGCAGTCATGACCGCGCGCACCTCGCGGTCGTCCACCAGCACGATGCGGGCGCCGAGCGTGCCGACATACTGATCGGTCGCCTGCACCAGCTGTCCGCCGGGGGCGGAGAGGGCGCCGGCGACGTGGCCGGCGTCGTATTCGCGCGGATCGCGTACGTCGAAGAGATAGAGCGTACGCTCGCCGCTCTGCGCGCGCCAACGTTCGAGCGTCGCGCGATCGATGCGGACAACGCCGAAGCGTTTCGCAACCATGGCGGCGGCGGATTTTGCCCAGGCGAGGCCGCCGCCCGACGCGTCGGGAGCGCGCTTGGCCTTGCCGCGTTCGCAGGTGAGCCCGGCGAGGCTCCAGCCCATGGTGCCGTTGCGCAGCGCCACCACCTTGTTCAGCACGCCGGCATTGATCAGCGACTGCGCGCCGATGATGCTGCGGGTGCGCCCGGCGCAATTGACCACCACCAGCGTATCTGGCGAGGGCGCGAGATCGTGGACCCGCAGCACCAGCTCCGCGCCCGGCACGTTGACCGCGGTGGGGATCGAGACGCGCTGGTATTCGTCGAACGGACGGCTGTCGAGCACGACCATGTCGGTGCCGGCGCGGATCAGCCGGTCGAGCTCGGGCGCATCGATGCTGGGCGTACCGCTGTCGTGCTCGACGAATTCGCCGAAGGCTTTGCTCGGCACGTTGACGCCGGAGAACAGCTCGAAGCCGGCCGCGGCCCAGCCCGCGACGCCGCCCTCGAGCGCGTACAGGTTGGCGTAGCCGGCGTCGCCGAGGATCGCGGCCGCGCCCTCGACGAGGCCGTCGTCGTCGTCACACAGCACGATGCGCGTGCTCTTGCGCGGCACCAGGCGGGCGAAATTCAGCTCCAGCCGGCTCAACGGGATCGAGCGCGCGAACAGGAGATGGCTTTGCGAGAAGATCAGCTCCTCGCGCAGGTCGACGAGCGCCAGCTCCTTGCCGTCGGCGAGCATCGCCTTGAGGGCGTGCGCTGCCAGCGGCTGCGGCAACGAGTTCAAAGGCATGACAGCCTTGGCGCTACGTCGCCTGCTGCGGCGTCATCTGGTGGACCTTGCCGGTCTCCGGGTCGAATCGCACGCGCTGGATGTTGTCGAGATTGGTGCCGGTCACGCGGATGAAGCGCGCATAGTCCGGATAGTCGATCGAATGGATCTTGCCGTCCTGATAGATGCCGGCGTGCCCCGGCGTGAGGCGATACTTCTTCACCGGCTTGAGCTTGGCCTTGTCCGAGCTCGTGCCGTCGTCCTCGCGTTCCCATTCGATCATGTCGGTGTAATGGGTGGCTTGGCCGTAGATCGCCCAGGAGGCGCCGTGGTCGTGCGGCGGCGACACCCGTGCCTTGTCGTTGATGTGGGCGAGAATCTGGAAGCCGAGCTTCGGATCCTCGTACAAAAGCTTCAGGCCGCGCGGCACCTTCTCGCTGCAGTACTCCTCGATGAAGTCCTTGTTCGACAGCAGCTGTTCGAGCTTGACGCGCACCTCTTCCCGTCCATTGGGGCCAGGATCGCGCGCGAGAATGGTCCGACAGTCCGCGGTGAATTGTGCGAGGTCGTAAGGCATGGCGGTTCTCCCTGGGGCACCGTTGCCATAATTTCGCTTATTGCGCCGGAAAGCGCCAGTGTGGCGGATTTGACGTTCCTACCAGCATTGCTGCGAGTCCTTCGTAGCAACGTCAAATCCAAAGCCACACTGGAATCATAGAGTTACTAGTGTCCCTTGGGTTCCGACGTTCGCAAACGCGCGTGCTGCAAAGGGATGCGAACGTCGGAACCGGGACACTAGTGCTAGGCGACGCGGTGTTCTGCGCCCGCCGTGGGACTGGTGCCTGACGCCGGCATGAGCGCCGCAATGGCCTTGTCCAGGGCCTGTCCGCCTTCGTCGGCAAGCGCGGCTTTGATCAGGCCTTCGAGCTGCCCGGCCGGTTCGCCGCGCCCGCGCAGGCGGGGAAGCAGGGCGACCAGCTTGTCGAACTTCACTCGCCCGCGCTCGTGGGTGTCGCCGTAACCCTTCACCAGGCTGCGCATGCGCGCGACCTGCACCGCCAGCGCGTAATCGGACGGCGCCGTGTCTGCCACCAGGTCGAGCCATCGGGCGAGTGCCGCTTGCTCCTCGGCAAAGCGCAACGAGCTGCGGCGGAACGGCTTGAGCTTCGATAATGCGTAGAGCTGCAGGAAGCCGCGCAGCGACGTGGTCTTGACGACCCTGCCTTTGCGCGTGAGCCGTTCGAGCAAACCGCGCGCCCAGCCGGTGCGCAGGAGCCAGCGGCCGAGCCCGGACGGGAGCGTGTCGGCGATCTCCTGCACCCGCGGATGGAAGAACTCGGCGATCTCGAGAATCTGGCCGTCCCGGACCTGTGCCTCCTCGCGCACGCGGGCGAAGCGGCTCGCACGGATCTTGAGGTCCGCCACGCGGATCGTGTCCTCGTAGGCCATACCGAGCGCGAGCTGCCGCGCGGCCTCGCTGAGCAGCCGGCCGGACCCGTCGCCGTGGTCGCGCTCGACGTCCCGAAAGCGCTGCAAGCGTGCAAGAAAGTCGCGGGCGTAGGCGATGTCCTGATAGTCGTTCAGGCGCTCGACAGCAGCGACGACGACCGCCCGGGCCTCACCCGCGTAGCCGGCGTCGTCCACCAGTGCGCGTAGCGCGGGGGACACATTATTACTCTTGTCCTCGCTACCGCTGATCGCCGCCCTCGAAGCTTCACCGGCCTGTGCCGCCTCGAACGCTGCGCCAAAGGCCGCGAGGCTCGATTTGACGCCGACTTCGCCGCGGCGGATCGCTGCCTCGAATGCCGGGCGCGGGAAGGGGAGGGCGCCCGAGCCCGCCAGCGCGCCGAACAGCACCGCGCTCACGACGCTGCCGGTCGCCTCGGCCAGCGCCGCCATGTCGAACGCCACCAGTCGTCGTGCCGCATCGTGACAGGCCGCCAGCAGCGCGGACGCATCGGCCCGGCCGTCGGCCAGCGCGATCTTCTCGGTCATGGCAAAGACGCGATGGGTGGAGGCGACCAGCAGCGTCTTGTCCGGGGTGACAAAGCCGCGCTCGACCGCGCGGGCCGCTTCCATCAGCTCGGAGGCGAGCACGACGTCGACGTCGCCCGGCACCGGCATCAGGGCGAGGATCGGGCCGCGTCCGGCGGCGGCCGCCGCAGCCTTGGGAAACAGCTCGACATAGTAGACGGTGGCGCCGGTGCGCTGGGCGACGCCCGGCACCGATGTCGCCTGCGCGAGATAACCGCCGTGCTGCGCGAGGTCGACAATCCAGTCCGCCAGCACGCCGCCACCCTCGCCGCCGAGCGCGACGATGGCGATGGTGATGGGGCGGACCTTGGTGACTTGGGCGTCCATCGTCTCAAGCCGTGGCCGGCCGCTCGCTGCGCCGCTGCAGCCAGCCGATGATCACTGTGCGCATCCTCTCCTTCAGCCGGTCCCAGCGGGTCGGGTTGGCGATGATCGAGGCGCGGTAGAACGACGGGCAGAGCACGGCGGCATGGGCGACCTCGCCGCACAAACCGCAGCCGACGCAGGAATTGATCACCTTGGTGACGGGCTCGCGCCGCAGCGGATCGGGATTAGGCGCGAGCGTCAGCGAGGGACAACCGGACAGCCGGATGCAGGAATGATCGCCGGTGCAGGTGTCGGGATCGACGCCGAAGCGCTCGCGCACCGTCCGCTCGCCGCCTTCCATGCGCTTGCGCATCAGCGGCCGCTCGCGCCGCTGCTTGTTCAGCATGCATTCGGACTGGGCGATGATGATCTTCGGGCCCTTGGCCGCGGTGGTCAGCGCCTCTTTGAGGGTGTCGCGCATCTTGGCGACGTCGTAGGTGCGCGTGAGCGTGCGCACCCAATCGACGCCGACGCCGCGCACCGCCTTCTCGATCGGGTTCCGGGTCGCGCGCATGGCGTTGTCGGCGGCGGAGGAGAGCACGTCCTGCCCGCCGGTCGCGGCCGAATAGCCGTTGTCGACCACGATCATGACGTTGTCGCTCTTGTTGAAGACCGCGTTGCCGACGCTCGACGCCAGGCCGTTGTGCCAGAAGCCGCCGTCGCCGACGAGCGCGATCGCGCGCTTGCCGGCCGCGGCGTTGAGCGCGGCGGCGCCGGCCCCGCCCAGGCCGTAGCCCATGGTGGAGTTGCCGATGTCGAACGGCGGCAGGATCGAGAACAGGTGGCAGCCGATGTCGCAGCTCACATGGTGAGGGCCGAGCTCGCGCTCGACCAGCTTCATCGCCGCGAAGATCGGCCGCTCCGGACATCCCGTGCAGAACGAGGGCGGACGTCCGTGCACCTTGCCGGCGACCGTTTGTTTGGCGTTGGCAAGGCGGGCGGACGACGATGCCGAGGCCGCATCTGCGCCATCCAGCAGGTCCGGCCGATAGGCCGCGACGAATTTCCGTAGGCCTTCCTTCATTACGCCGCCGGTATATTCGCCGGCCATCGGCAGCATGCTCTTGCCCTCGATCCGGGTCTGCACGTCGGCGCGCCGCAGGATGGTGTTGACCGCCTGCTCGATGAATTCCGGCTGGCCCTCCTCGACGATCAGGATCGCGCGCTTGCCCGCGCAGAAGTGGACGAACTCGGCATCGATCAGCGGATAGGTGACGTTGAGCACGTAGAGCGGGATGCGGCTCTCGCCGAACACGTCGGCAAGGCCGAGCACCTCGAGCGCGCGCAGCGCGGTATTGTACATGCCGCCCTGCATGACGATGCCGATATCGTCCGCATCGCCGTCGAAGAATTCGTTGAGCTTGTGCTCCTGCACGAAGCGCACGGCGGCCGGCCAACGCTTCTCGATCTTCTCCTTCTCGTGCAGGTAGCTTGCGGGCGGCAGCACGACGCGGTTGGCGTCGCGCACGGGGTGCTCGAGCGCATCCTTGAGCGTGAACGAGGGCCGTGCATTGTCGCGCGCGGTGAAGCTGCCGTAGACGTGGCAGGCGCGGATACGCAGCTCCAGCATGACGGGCGTATTCGACGCCTCGGAGAGCTCGAAGCCGTTCTGCACGGCGGCGACGATCGATGGCAGGTTCGGGCGCGGATCGAGGAGCCACATCTGCGACTTCATCGCAAAGGCGTGGCTGCGCTCCTGCATGATCGAGGAGCCCTCGCCGTAGTCCTCGCCGACGATGATGAGCGCGCCGCCGGTGACGCCGCTCGAGGCGAGGTTGGCAAGCGCATCGGAGGCGACATTGGTGCCGACGGTAGATTTGAAGGTGGCGGCGCCACGCAGCGGATAGTTGATCGAGGCGGCGAGCGTGGCGGCGGCCGAAGCTTCGTTGGCGCTCGCCTCGAAGCGGATGCCGAGCTCTTGCAGCATATCGTTGGCGTCAGCCAGAACGTCAACAAGATGCGAGATCGGCGCGCCCTGGTAGCCCGACACATACGACACGCCCGACTGCAGCAGCGCCTTGGTGACGGCGAGGATGCCCTCGCCGCGGAATTCCTCGCCGGCGCCGAGCCTGAGCTTCTTGACCTCTTCCTTGAACGACCGTTCCGCCATGGGCGTCCTTTGCCGCAGCGCGGCGCGATTGACTTCGGTTTATGCCAAGGCAATTATATTCAAAAGAATATATCTCAAACAGTCTATTCCATCCCACCGGAGGGGAAAATGATGCATCGCACATTGATCGCCGGCTTGGCCGCGGTCCTCGCGATACCTGCCGCCTCGGCCCAGGAGGTCACGCTGCGGGCCGTCTCGTCCTTCGCCGAAGGCACCGAATTCTCCAAGAATTTCGAGCGCTTCGTCGAGAAGGTGAACGCCGACGGCAAGGGCGTGATCAAGATCAACTATATCGGCGGCCCGCGCGCGGTGCCGCCGTTCGAGGTCGGCAATGCCGTGCGTACCCGCGTAGTCGATATCGCCAACGTGACCGGTGCTTTCTACACCAACCTGATGCCAGAGGCCGACGGCTTCAAGCTCATCGGCAAGCCGATGAGCGAGCAGCGCAAGAACGGCACCTGGGAGTACATCAACCAGCTGCACAACCAGAAGCTCAATTCGCAATACCTGGCGCGGCAGTTCCACAATGTGCCGTTCCACATCTATCTCAACAAGAAGATCGACAAGATCGACTTCACCGGGCTCAAGGTCCGCGTGACGCCGGTCTACAAGGACGTGGTCGAGGCATTGGGCGGCACGCCGATCACCACGCCGCCGGGCGAAGTCTACACCGCGCTCGAGCGCGGCGTGGTCGACGGCTACGGCTGGCCGGTCACCGGCATCTTCGATCTCGGCTGGGAGAAGGTGACCAAGTTCCGCATGGAGCCCGCGTTCTACAGCGTCGAGGTGAACGTGCTGGTCAACAGCGACGCCTGGAGGGGGCTCAACGACGCGCAGCGCAAGGTGCTCAATGACGCGGCGCTGTGGCTCGAGGGCCTCGACGCCGAGAAGGTCGCGGTGATCAAGGCCGAGCGCGAGCGGCAGGCTGCCGCCGGCATCCAGGCGCTCGACTTCGGGCCCGATGCGTCGAAGGCGTTCCTCACCAAAGCCTACGACGTCGCCTGGCAATCCGTGATCAAGCGCGCGCCCGAGACCGGGCCGAAGCTGCGGCAACTGGCGGGGAATTAGCGCTCCTGTCATTCCGGGCTCCCTCGCTACGCCCGGGCCCCGGAATGACGGCGGAGCTCGCGGGGCCGCTGTGGCATGACTCGTCTCTCCACATTCTTCGGCAAGCTGTTCGACGCCCTCGCCGTTGTCGCGGCGCTGCTCCTGCTGGCCATGGTCATCGTCGTCACCGCCGACATCGTGCTGCGCAACACCACGCGCATCGCTATCAGCTGGGCCAACGAAGTCTCGGAATACTCGCTCTATCTCATGACGCTGCTCACCGCGCCGTGGCTGCTGCGGCGCGGCCAGCATGTGCGGCTCGACATCATCCTCACGCTGGTGCCCGCGCGCGTCGCCTGGCTGATGGAGGCGATCGGCGACCTCCTCGGCTTTGCAGTGAGCATCGTGCTCGTGCGCTACGGCTTCGCCATGACCTACGACTCCTGGCGGCTCGGTGCGATCACGATCAAGAACCTGGTCTTCCCGGAATGGTGGCTGCTGGCGCCGCTGCCGGTCGCCTTCGCGCTTCTCGCCATTGAGTTCGTCTTTCGCTTCGACCGCCTGCTCAAAGGTGAGCGGACGCGCCGCATCGAGGCCACGTCGGTGAGCTGAATGGGCTGGATCGAGGGGAGCATCCTGCTGTTCGGCGGCCTGGTCGCGGTCATGGGCCTCGGCCTGCCGGTGGCGTTCGCCTTCCTCGTGCTCAATGTCGTCGGCGCGATCTTCTTCCTCGGCGGCGAGCCCGGCCTCGCGCAGCTCGCGCGCAACGCCGTGCAGTCGATCACCAGCTTTTCGCTGACGCCGATCCCGTTCTTCGTGCTGATGGGCGAGGTGCTGTTCCACACCGGCGTGGCACTCAAGGCGATCGACGCGTTTGCGCTGCTGATCCGCCGCGTGCCAGGCCGGCTCTCGGTCATCGCCATCGTCGCCGGCACCGTGTTCTCGGCGATCTCGGGCTCGACCATCGCCACCACCGCGCTGCTCGGCAGCCTGATGCTGCCCACCATGCTGGCGCGCGGCTACGAGCCGCGCATGGCCATGGGGCCGATCATGGGCATCGGCGGCGTCGACATGCTGATCCCGCCGTCGGCGCTGACCGTACTGCTCGGCAGCCTCGCCGGCATCTCGATCGCCGGGCTTCTGATCGGCGGCATCGTGCCGGGCCTGATCCTGAGCGCGCTTTATGTCGGCTACATCGTCACCCGCGCGGTGATGAACCCGGCGCTGGCGCCGGAAGAGGAACTAGAGGAGGGGCCGCACGGCGCTGCGCGCTGGCTGCCGTTCTTCACGCACGTTATTCCGCTGGTGCTGATCTTCGGGCTGGTGATCGTCGCGATGACCGGCGGCTTCGCCACGCCCACGGAAGCGGCCGCCATCGGCGCCGCCGGCACGATCATTGCCGCGGCGCTCTATCGCGCGCTCACCATCGCCAACCTGATGAAGGCGCTCACCGGCACGGTGGCGGTGTCGGGCACCATCCTGTTCATCATCGTCGGCGCCACCACGTTCTCGCAGGTGCTGAGCTTCTCGGGCGTGGTCAACGGCCTGGTCTCCCTGGTGACCGGCCTCGGGCTTTCGGCTGACGCGCTCGTGATCGCGATGCTGCTGATCCTGCTGTTCCTCGGCTGCTTCGTCGATCAGGTGAGCATGATGCTGATCACGCTGCCGTTCTTCATGCCTCTGGTGCAGCGTCACGACATCGACCTGATCTGGTTCGGCGTGCTGTTCCTGATCTGCATGCAGCTCGGCCTGCTCACGCCGCCGTTCGGGCTACTGCTGTTCACCATGAAAGGGGTGGCGCCGCCCTCGATCACCATGCATCAGGTCTACATGGCGTCGATGCCCTACATCGCGATGAGCATCGTGATCCTCATTCTGATCTTCTTCTTCCCCACGATCGCCACCTGGCTTCCCGCCGTGTTGAGCAGCCGCTGATGTCCCGTTCGCCGCGCCTCGACGATCTCTTGCCCTATCTGATGAACCGGTTGGTTGGCCGGCTCAACCAGAACCTGGGCGAGCGATTGCGCCGCGAGGGCTATTCGTTCCAGGACTGGCGCATCCTCGCGGTGCTGGCGGCGCACGACGGCATCACGCTGTCGCAGCTCGCGGAAGCGACCGTGATCCCGCAGCCGACCGTGAGCCGGCTGGTGGCGAGCCTCGCGCGGCGCGGCCTGCTGCGTCGGCAGGTGCGCACGGGCGATTCCCGCTTCGTCGAGGCCAGGATCACACCGCGCGGGGAGGCCGCCTACCGCAGGATGCTGCCGCTTGCGGTCGCGGAGTATCGCGGCGCGGTCACGGGCTTCGACAAGGCGGAAGCCGAATGGCTCAAGCGTGCGACGCTGCGGATGATCGGCAATATCGGCGTGGAGCTATTGCCGGATGGAGCTCACTCCGGCAGCACCGCCGTTGCCTCGATCTCCAGGCGCGCCAGGGGTTCGACAAGGCGGCTGACCTCGACCACCGCCATGGCGGGAAAGTGCCGGCCCATCACCTCGCGATAGGCCGCGCCGAGCGCGTCGAGGTCGGCGAGATATTCCTCCATGTCGAGCACGTACCAGGTGAGCCGCACGAT
>Ga0126377_10002436_pt1 | contig 12821 bp, 7 predicted proteins | sample PanSoiMetPlot_22_FD_92647 | JGI IMG/M metagenome (GOLD analysis project Ga0126377, IMG submission 92647) | Tropical forest soil microbial communities from Panama - MetaG Plot_22 | ecosystem: Environmental > Terrestrial > Soil > Tropical forest > Bulk soil | place: Panama | collected 2016-02-17
ACGGCTTCAAGGTGCTGGTAGCCATGCGCGGCAGCGATGCGCTCGATCTCGCCAAGCAATACCAGCCGACGGCGATCTCGCTCGACATCTTCCTGCCGGATATGCTCGGCTGGACGGTGCTCAGCCAGCTCAAGCAGAACCCGCTCACACGGCATATTCCGGTACAGATCATCACCTTGGACGAAGACCGCCAACACGGGCTCGCACGCGGCGCGTTCTCCTTCGTCACCAAGCCGACCTCCACCGAGGGCGTCGAGGCGGCCTTGGCGCGCATCAAGGAATACGCCAAGCGGCGCCGCAAGCGCCTCCTGGTCGTGGAAGACGATCGCAGCGAGCAGACCAGCATCGCCGAGCTCCTGGGCCACGACGATATCGAGATCGTTGCCGCCGTCACCGGCACGGAAGCGCTGAGCACCTTGCGGCAGGACCCGTGCGACTGCGTGGTGCTCGATCTGCGGCTGCCGGACATGACCGGCTTCGAGGTGCTGGAGACGCTGCGGGCCGACACGACGCTGTCGGAGGTGCCGGTCGTGGTGTTCACCGGCCGCGAATTGTCGGCAGAGGAGGATGCCCGGCTGCACACCATGGCGCGCAGCATCGTGGTCAAGGGCGTGGAATCGCCGGAGCGCCTGCTCGACGAGACCGCGCTGTTCCTGCACCGCATCGTCACCGACCTGCCGCCGGAGAAGCAGCGCATGCTCGAGCGGCTCAACAGCTCCGACGAGGATCTGGTTGGCCGCACCGCGCTGCTGGTCGACGACGACGCCCGCAACATCTTCGCGCTGTCGAGCGTGCTGGAGCGGCGCGGCATGCGCGTGCTCACCGCCACAACCGGCAGCGAGGCCATCGCCATGGTCGAATCCACGCCCAATCTGGCGATCGTGCTCATGGATATCATGATGCCCGAGATGGACGGCTTCCAGACCATCCAGGCGATCCGCGACAAGCCGGAATTCCGGAGGTTGCCGATCGTCGCGCTCACTGCGAAGGCGATGAAGGGCGACCGCGAGAAATGCCTGGAGGCGGGTGCCTCCGACTATCTCGCCAAGCCGGTCAATACCGAGCAGCTGTTGTCCGCGCTGCGCATGTGGCTGCATCGCTAACGCCGGGGAGAACAGAAATGGCCTCGGACAAGGTGAATATCCTGCTGGTCGACGATCTGCCGGCCAAGCTTCTCAGCTACGAGACGATCCTCGGCGAGCTCGGCGAGAATCTGATCAAGGCGTCGTCGGCCCGCGAAGCGCTAGAGCAGCTGCTCAAGCAGGATATCGCCCTGATCCTGGTCGACGTCTGCATGCCGGAGCTCGACGGCTTCCAGCTGGCGGCGATGATCCGCGAGCATCCACGTTTTCAGCACACCGCGATCATCTTCATTTCCGCCATCCATTTGACCGACCTCGACCGGCTGCGCGCCTATGCCATGGGCGCGGTGGACTATGTCCAGGTGCCGGTCATCCCGGAGGTGCTGCGCGCCAAGGTTCGGATTTTCTCCGAGCTCTATCGAAAGACCCGCCAGCTCGAGCAGCTCAACCACGAGCTGGAGCGGCGCGTCGCCGAGCGCACCGCCGAGCTCGAGGCCTCGACCGCGCGGCTGATGCAAAGCGAGGAACGCCGCAGCCTGGCGCTCGCCGCCGGTCAGATGGGATCTTGGGAATGGGACCCGGTCGCCGGCCACTTCACTTGGGACGACGGCCAGTATCGGATTTTCGGCGTCGATCCCGCGACCTTCGATCTCACTGTCGATAACATCCGTGCGCTGATCCACCCGGAGGACTGGAAGCATCTGCAGAATGCGATCAAGCCGGCGGCGCAGGACACGCCGAGCTTCCAGAGCGAATTTCGCGTGTGTCGCCCCAATGGCGAGCTGCGCTGGTGCATCGGAACCGCCGTCGCCAGCGTCGATGCCACCGACAATATCGTGCGCATCAGCGGCGTGACGGTGGACATCACCGACCGCAAGGAAGCCGAGGAGCGCCAGGCGCTGCTGGCGCGCGAGGTCGATCATCGCGCTCGCAATGCGCTGGCGCTGGTGCAGTCGATCGTGCGCCTGACGCGCGCCGACACCATCAAGTCCTACATCGCCGCGGTCGACGGGCGGATCGGCGCGCTGTCCCGCGCGCACACGTTGCTCGCGCAGAGCCGTTGGCAGGGGGCCGACCTCGCTCGCCTGGTCGACGAGGAGCTCGCGCCGCATCGGGCCGGGGATGTGGAGCGCGTCAGAGCGTCCGGGCCCGACGTATCGCTCGAGCCGCGCATCGCGCAGACGCTCGCGCTCGCGCTGCACGAGCTATCCACCAATGCCGCCAAGTACGGCGCGCTGTCGGTCATGTCGGGCCATGTGGACGTGAGCTGGGAATTGCATCCGGACTGTCTGGTGCTGCATTGGACCGAGAGCGGCGGGCCGACCACGCAACCGCCGGCGTCGCCGGGCTTCGGCATCCGGGTGATCAGCGCCAGCATCGAGCGCCAGCTCGAGGGCGAGGCCTCCTTCCATTGGCGCCCCGAAGGCCTGCGCTGCAGCCTGTGCGTGCCGCGCGGCGACAAGATCGAGCCGCCGACGCGGCGCGCCGCGCAGCGCGCGGCGGACGAGGAGAAGCCCGCACTGCCGTTACGGCTCGAGGAGGGCAACCGCGTGCTGCTGGTCGAGGACGAGATCCTGGTGGCCATGATGATGCGCGATATCCTGACCGAGCTCGGCTTTGCAGTCGTCGGACCGTACAGCCGGCTTGCCGAGGCCATGGTCGCCGCCGTGCACGAGGACATCAACGCCGGCATTATCGACGTCAACCTCGGCGGCGAATTCGTCTATCCCGTCGCCGACGTATTGGCGGCGCGCAAGATTCCGTTCGTCTTCGTCACCGGCTATGGAGTCGAAAGCATCGATCGCCGGTTCGGCGATGTGCCGATCATCAAGAAGCCGGTGCAGCGGCAGGTGCTGCAGGGGATCTTCGTCACCCCCGAGAGCGAGTCTGCGACATTCGCCAAGCGGCGGAGCCGGGCCGAGCGTCTCGGCCGCAATCGCGCAGCGGCCGTCAGTCAGCCCTGAAGGGAGCCGTAGCCGCAACGCCCGTGCCGATTTCCGCGACGGTCGGGCCTCGCATCCGCTCGAGGCCGGGCAATAAATGTGCAGTTGCATAAATTCTCAGCATCTTTCGCGACCAAGCACTCAAATCCCTACCAAGACCCCAATAAATTCCGCCGCTCTTAACGGGCGGCCATTGGCATATCGATTGCTTGCACTTTGACCAGTCAACGACGACTACCGCGCTCCGGATTGCTGAAGCCACTGCTGGCTGACGCTCAGGAACAGCTCGAAGCGACCTCATCGAGGGAGCTTGGTGCAGTCATCGTGACGGCTTCCAAAATTGGCCTTGCGAATTCCTGGCTTTCCGGTTGGGCACGGTTGGAGCCGCACTCTCGTTTGCTTCGAACTCAAGGGAACCGTAATGGCCTATCTGGTACCGTCGGAATTCGTCACCAAGATGGTGGATGCAGGGGAATCGAAAGTCTTCATGTCCACCAGGGATACCGTCATCCGGGCCTATATGGCGGGTGCGATTCTTGCATTGGCAGCGGCGTTTGCGGTCTCGGTCACGGTGCAGACAGGCTATCCGATCATCGGGGCGATCCTGTTCCCCGTCGGCTTTTGCATGCTGTACCTCTTTGGCTTCGATCTGCTGACCGGCGTTTTCGTCTTGGTGCCGCTCGCATTGATCGACAGACGTCCGGGCGTGACGTTTGGCGGCGTCATGCGTAACTGGGGCCTGGTTTTCGTCGGCAATTTTCTGGGTGCGTTCACGGTCGCGGTGATGATGTCGGCGGTCTTCACCTTCGGATTTTCGTCCCCGCCCGACAAAGTCGGAGCCGTCATTGGGACGATCGGCGAAAGCCGCACGGTTGGCTACGCGCAGCACGGCGCAGCAGGCATGTTGACGCTCTTCATCCGCGGCATGCTTTGCAACTGGATGGTATCGGCGGGCGTCGTCGGAGCGATGATATCCACCTCGGTCAGCGGCAAAGTCATCGCGATGTGGATGCCGATCATGCTCTTCTTCGCGATGACCTTCGAGCATTCCATCGTGAACATGTTCCTGTTCCCGTCCGGCTTGCTCATGGGCGGCAAGTTCTCGATCATGGATTACCTGATCTGGAACGAGATCCCAACCGTTGTCGGCAATCTGATCGGCGGGCTTGCGTTCACTGGGCTGACTTTATACGCGACCCACGTAAAGACGGCGCCGAAGCGCGCTCCGCATAATGTTTCCGATATGGGGCGTCGACCCACGCTCAAGTCGGGCCCCGCTCTTTCGGCATGATGGATGCCGCGCGAATTGAAAATATCGATCGGGCAACATTCTGATAAAGGCCGCAAGGAGACCAATCAGGATTTTCATGGCGTACTGATCCCGGCCGAGCCGCTATTGAGCTTGAAGGGTATCGCGATCGTCCTGGCGGACGGGATCAGCAGCAGCGCCGTCAGCGGGGTCGCGAGCGAGACGGCCGTCAAGGGATTCCTGACCGACTATTACTGCACGTCGGAATCGTGGTCGGTGAAGACATCGGCGCGGCGCGTCATTGCAGCGACGAATTCCTGGCTGCACTCCCAATCTCGTCGGGGCCAGGACCCTTACGACAGAGACAAGGGCTACGTGTGCACCTTGAGCGCCATGGTGATCAAATCCACGGCCGCGCATATGTTTCACGTGGGTGATTCCCGAATATACCGGATCAGCGGCAACGCTCTCGAGCAGCTGACGGATGATCACCGGGTGACCGTTTCTTCCGAGCAGAGCTATCTAAGTCGTGCTTTGGGAATCAATCCGCAGATTGAAATCGATTACCGGACGCTCACGGTCGAAAAAGGCGACGTCTTCCTTCTGGCGACGGACGGCGTCTATGAGCACGTCGGCGCTCGCTTCATCGTCAAGACCATCAACGACAACGCGGACGACCTGGAAAAAGCGGCGAGAGTCGTCGTCGAAGAGGCCTACAAGCAAGGGAGCATAGACAACCTGACGATCCAGATCGTCAAGATCGATGAGCTGCCGGACGGCGAGGCAAGCGAGGTCTTCGGGCAGCCGTCCGAGCTGCCGCTTCCTCCGCTCCTGGAGGCGAGGATGATCTTCGACGGATACAAGATCCTCAGGGAGCTGCATGGCAGCAGTCGAAGTCACATCTACTTGGCTTCCGATACCGAGAGCGACGCGCTTGTCACGATAAAAATACCGTCGATCGATTTGCGCGGCGACGCCGCCTACCTCAAGCGTTTCGTCATGGAAGAGTGGGTTGCCCGGCGCATCAACAGCACCCACGTGCTGAAGCCCTGTCTTCAATCCAGACGACGTAACTATCTGTACATCGCCGCGGAATTCGTCGAAGGGCAGACCTTGACGCAGTGGATGATCGACAATCCAAAGCCCGATCTGGAGACGATCCGCGGGATAGTGGAGCAAATCGCCAAGGGGCTGCAGGCCTTTCACCGGATGGAAATGCTGCATCAGGACTTGAGGCCGGATAACATCATGATCGACAAAGCCGGCACGGTGAAGATCATCGATTTTGGCTCTACGAAGATCGCCGGGGTGATCGAAGCCGCGCCGTCCGCTGGCCACCACGACATTCTTGGAACAGCCCAGTACACCGCGCCCGAATATTTCCTCGGTGAAGGCGGGTCTCGTCGTTCCGACATATTTTCTCTCGGCGTGATCACCTATCAAATGCTGACCGGACGACTGCCGTATGGCGCTCAGGTCGCGAAGACCAGAACGAAATCACAGCAACGGAAATTGAGATACAAGTCCGCGCTCGACGACTGTCGTGAGATCCCGGCATGGATCGACGGGGTGCTCCGGAAGGCTGTGCATCCCGATCCTTTCAGGCGCTACGACGAGCTGTCCGAGTACGTATTCGACCTTCGTCACCCCAATAAGCGCTTTCTCAACGCTTCGCCGACGCCGCTCATGGAGCGCAATCCATTGCTGGTGTGGCAATGCCTGACCTTCGTCCTCGCATGCATCGTTCTCCTGCTGCTCTTCATGCAATACGGACAGCGTCACTAGAGCATGACCCCGAACGTCCCAGCGGGCGATGAGCGACCGCGGACAAGCGAGACATCGATCCACCCATTGAAGCGGCAAGGACCGGGAGGCTCTTGCCATCTGATTTGCATAGATTTTCAACGAAGGCGTCCCCGCCTGCCCAGGAGGGCGGCGTGTGCGGGCCTCTGGAACTAAAATTCTCCTTAAAAAACAACGCATAGGCGTTGGCACAGTCTTTGCTGCTTTGCAGCATACCGGGCCGCCGCTCGCCGATCGGAGGAAGCTCGCGGGCCGCCGCGCGAGCGGATGATGGCCGCGATGGGACAACAGGGACTGCGGACCATGCGGATACACCTGTCGGAGCTATTCCGACGCGATCTCTTCAAGAAAAGGGGAGCGGCTGAGTCCCTGCGTGCCCGGCGGCAAGCAAACCAGACGCACGTTCAAGGTCCTGCACCGGGAGCTTGGCACGCCGTCGGGGCCGGCGGTCGCGACTCCGACGCCTGCCGCTGCTACGGCTGCGCCGGCCGGCGCGCCGGGTTCTTCACGCACGAGTCCCGTCGAGCCACCGACGAGGCGATCGCACTCGTCGCCGGGCCAAGGAGGTCCGGGCGCTATGAGCAGGACGTGTATTAATGTCGGATTTGGCCACGGAACGCCGGCCGGCGCAGACGGCACCAGGACGCATGGAGCCGCTGGCGCGACTGCCGGTCTTTCTCGCGCTCGAGGGCAAGCGCGCCATCATTTCCGGCAATGGGCCGGCGGTGGCATGGAAAGCTGAGCTTCTGTCCGCCGCCGGCGCCGCGGTCGCGGTGCTCGCAGAGAGCCCCTGCGAAGAGCTTTGTACCGTCGCCGCGCAACCGCCGCGCGGCACAATCGCGTTGCATCAGCGGGCGTGGCAACCCGCGGATTTCGCCGGCGCAACAGTCGCGGTCGGCGGGTTCGACGATGACGAAGCTGCGGCGCGCTTCGCCGTCGCGGCCCGCGCGGCCGGTGTGCCGGTCAACGTCATCGACAAGCCGGCGCATTGCGACTTCTCCTTCGGGGCCATCGTCAACCGCTCGCCGCTGGTGATCGGCATTTCCACCGATGGCGCCGCGCCGGTCTTCGCCCAGGCCATCCGCGCCAAGCTCGAAGCCATGATCCCGCGCGGCTTCGCGCGCTGGGCCGAGGCAGCGCGGCGCTGGCGCGCGGCCGTGCAGGCTTCGGGACTGTCGTTCGCGGCGCGGCGGCGGTTCTGGCAGGTGTTCACCGGGTTCGCCGTCGCTCATCCCGACCGCGAGCCCGCGTCGCCCGATTTCGCTGCGCTGTTGGAGCGCGCACGCAACGAAGCGGCGACTGCCGAGGCCGGCTCGGTCACGCTGGTCGGCGCCGGTCCCGGCGATCCGGAACTGCTGACGCTGCGCGCGGTGCGCGCGCTGCAATCGGCGGACATCATCCTGATCGACGATCTGGTCGCGCCCGAGCTGCTCGACTTCTCCCGCCGCGAGGCGAAGAAGATGCTGGTCGGCAAGACCGGCTATGGGCCCTCGTGCAAGCAGGACGAGATCAACGCGCTGATGATCGCGCTCGCCAGGTCGGGCAAGCGCGTGGTGCGGCTCAAGGGCGGCGACCCCATGATCTTCGGCCGTGCTGGCGAGGAGATCGCGGCTTGCCGCGATGCTGGCATCGCCGTCGAGGTCGTGCCCGGCGTCACCGCCGCGCAAGGCGCGGCGGCGCGGCTCGCGGTGTCGCTGACGCAGCGGCGCGACGCACGTCGATTGCAATACATCACCGGCCACGGCACCAGCGGCCGTCTGCCGGAGGATACCGACTGGGCGAGCCTTGCCGATCCCTCGGCCACCACCGTGGTCTACATGCCGAAGAAGACGATCGGTGAATTGACCGGACGCGCGATCGCGAGCGGGCTTGCGCCCGACACGCCCGCCGTCGCCGTCGCCGGCGCGACCCGGCCGGGAGAAACGATCGTTGCCGGGACTGTTGCCGACATCGGCGATAAGCTCGGCGAAGCCGCGGTTTCCGGCCCGGTGCTGGTGTTCATCGGCCGGGTGTTCGCGGACGTCGACGCGAACGCCGACGCGCTCGAGCGCCAGGCGCGGGCTTGATCCGAAATCAATTCTCCTGAAACGCTTCCTCGCGCTTGCTGCGGATCGCCGGCAGCGCAACCAGCAGGCACAGCAGCAGCGCCGCGATCAAGAGCCCAAGGCTGATCGGCCGGTTGAGGAAGATCATGGGGTCGCCGCTGGAGATCCGCATGGCGCGCCGCAGGTTCTCCTCCATCAGCGGCCCCAGCACGAAGCCGAGGATCATCGGCGCCGGCTCGCATTCGAGCCGGGTGAAGATGTAGCCGCAGACGCCGAAGAACGCCGCCAGGATCACCGCGGCCGAGCTGTTGTTCACGGTGTAGACGCCGATGCCGCAGAACAACAGGATGGCGAGATAGAGAAAGCGGTACGGCACCTTGAGCAGCTGAACCCACATCCCGATCAGCGGCAGGTTGATGATGACCAGCATCAGGTTGCCGATCCACATGCTGGCGATCATGCCCCAGAACATGCCGGGGCGCTCGGTCATGATCTGCGGTCCGGGCTGGATGCCGTGGATGGTGAGCGCGCCGATCATCAGCGCCATCACAGCATTGCCTGGAATACCGAGCGTCAGCATCGGGATGAACGAGGTCTGCGCGCCGGCATTGTTGGCGGATTCAGGACCGGCGACACCCTCGACCGCGCCGTGGCCGAACTCCTCGGGATGCTTCGAGCTCTTCTTCTCGAACGCATAAGCGGCGAAGGCACTCAAGGTCGCGCCGCCGCCCGGCAGCACGCCGAGCACCGAGCCGAGCGCGGTGCCGCGCAGCACCGCCGGCCAGGCCCGGTGAAAATCTTCGCGCGTCGGCCACAGCCGGGTGATCTTCTGCGTCACCAGCGAGCGCGTGTCCTGCGGCTGCGTCAGATTGGTGATGATCTCGCCGATGCCGAAGATGCCGATCGCCATGGTGGCGACGTCGATCCCGTCGGTCAGCTCGGTGATGCCGAAGGTGAAGCGCGTGCCGCCGGTGTTTCCGTCGGTGCCGATGAGACCCAGCAGCAGGCCGAGTATGATCATGGCGATCGCCTTGAGCACCGAGCCGTGCGCCAGCACGACCGCGGCGATCAGGCCGAGCACCATCAGCGAGAAATATTCCGGCGCCCCGAACGACTGGCCAATCTTGGCGAGCGGCGGCGCGAAGGTGGCGATCAGAGTGGTCGAGACGCAGCCCGCGAAGAACGAAGCGAGCGCCGCCACCGCCAGCGCGGCGCCGCCGCGCCCCTGCCGCGCCATCTGATGGCCGTCGATGCAGGTGACGACCGACGAGGTCTCGCCGGGCAGATTCACCAGGATGGCTGTGGTCGAGCCGCCGTATTGCGCGCCGTAGAAGATGCCGGCGAGCATGATCAGGCCCGAGGTCGGCTCGAGATGGAAGGTCAGCGGCAGCAGCATCGCGATGGTGGCGATCGGGCCGATGCCGGGCAGTACGCCGATCAACGTCCCGATCAGCGCGCCGGCGAGCGCGAAGAACAGGTTCGCCGGCGTCAGCGCCACCCCGAACCCGACCGCGAGATTGTGCAGAAGCTCCATCCGCCGCTCGCTACCATTCCGGCCAGACCGGGATCGTCAGCCCCAGTCCAAGAATGAAGATGCCCCACGAGAGCACGATCAGCACCAGCGCCGCCACCAGCGTCTCGAGCGGCTTCAACATGCGGGCGGCGACCGCACCAACGCCGATCAGCAGCAGGATCGAGACCACCAGCCCAAGCCGCTCGATGCTGAGCCCGAAAATAACCAGGCTCGCCGCGACGAAGACGACTGGCCGCCAGGCCGAAAGATCGTGCGATGACAGCGAGCGCGCGTCCTGTGCCTGGCGCAGGCCCTGGACCAGCACGATCACCCCGAGGCCGAGCAGGACCCAGCACAGCAGCCGCGGCACGTAGCCGGTGCCCATGCGTAGCGCCGTGCCGATCGGATAGTCGCGCGACAGCCACAGGCCGAACAGCGCCACGCCGACGAACATCAGGCCCGACAGCACGTCCTTGCGCGCGAGCACGTGCCAGAACGCGCCGCGCGAGGATTGCTGTTGTTCGCCGAGCGTCATTGTCGTCCCGACCTTGATGTCACCGGAATACTCTAGAGCGGGAGCATGATCTTTTCCGAAAACCGGTATCCACTTTTGGGGATCATGCTCTAGGCCGCCGGAATGACCGGCAGCAGCAGATAGGACTCCTTGTCGCCGCCGGCATGGATCGTGTTGCTGCCGGTATTGTAGTCGGCATGATAGTGCATATACGAGGCGCTGCCGACGCCGTCGCGCGGCTGCACGTCGAGCCGGATGCGATGGCCCTTCTTGAAGACCATCGAGGTCGGCCAGATCTCCACCTGCACCTGCACGATCTCGCCGGGCGTCAGGTAGTGCCGTCTTACGTGCCGATGATAGGGGCGATAGGGCAGCGATAGTTCCGGGTCGAGCTCGCGGTGGGATACCCGCAGCCATCCCTTCGCCACCGGCACCGGTGTGCCCTGCTGGCCGGTCTCGAGCACTTCGTTGCCGTCGGCGTCGAAGTTGCGGATGGTGAGAAACAGATCCATGTCCTCGGTTGAGCTCGATACCCACAGCACCGCAACGACCGGTCCGGTGACCTCGACGTCGGCCGGCAGCGGCGGCGTCTCGAGCGCAACCCCCATGCCAGGCTTGATGCCGCCGCCCATCACCTGCGATGAGGCCGCCGAGGTCGAGCCCATCGAGCCGAGGCTGGTGGCGGGATAGCTACGCGAGCTCTCCGTCTCCGGATTGACCGAGACGAGGCCGGCGGCGTTGGTGGCCATGCCGGGCGCCGGCGGCGACAGATCGAAATAGAGCTTCGTCCACCTGGTGCGCGCCAGCGGCCATTCCCGCTCGTGCCGCCACTCGATCTCATCGTGGCCCTTGCGGATCGCGAGCTTCACTGGCGGCTCATCCATGACACCGTTGTCGATGCCCTTGAGCCAATAGTCGAAGAAGCGCAGCTGATCGCGCCGCCCCTCCTCCGTGTAGAAGGGATGCACGTGGGTGCCGGCCTGGATGCGCAGCTTCTTGTGCTTCGATGCTGCGCGCATGAAGGCCTCGGTATTGCCGCGCAGGTGCAGCGCCATGCCGGACCAGTTGCCGACGCTGAGCAACGGCACGGTAATCTTGTCCCATTGCGCCTGCGCGCCGCGGAAGGCGCCGCTGTCGAGGTTGTTGCTGAGCCAGAAATGCAGCGTGTTGGTCTGCCATGCATTCGGATGGTGCCGGGACGCGCGTCCGACCACGTGATGCATCAGGTGCGCCACGTACCAGTTCGGCATGAACAGGCTGAGGATGCCGCCGTGAAACATCGCGTCACGGTAGAGATCGGCGAAGCCCTCCCACGGAATGATCGCCTTCAACGACGGCGGCTGGTGATTGGCGACGAACCATTGGTTGATGGCGAAATAGGATATGCCGGAGAGCCCGACATTGCCGTTGCACCAGGGCTGCGCCGCCGCCCATTCGATCGCGTCATAGAAATCGATCGACTCCGCGAGCGACCACGGCTCGCACTGTCCCGGCGATTTTCCGCTGCCGCGCCCGTCGACCCGCACCGCGGCGTAGCCCTGCGGCACCCACCATTCCGGGTTGACGGTCTCCCAGTTCATCAGCGGGTTCGGCTTTTCCTCCAGCGTATCCGGCGGGACCCAGAGCTTGTCCTTCTGGTAGGGGCCGAGATTGAGGATGGCGGGAAACTTGCCCGCGGCAGCCGGCCGGAAGACGTCGGCCTTGAGCTGCGCGCCGTCGCGCATGGGCACGTCGACGTCCTTCTCGACGACCATGCCGTAGACCGGCACGGCCGGCGCCGGCTCCATCTTCATCGCTGCTCTCCCCCGCTCCGCGCCCCGACAAGCCTACTGCGTTTGACGGGCCTTGTGCCTTTCAGTCCGGCAGCTCGACCTTCACCTCGTCGGTGACCTTTTTCCAGTGCTCGGTTTCGGCGGCATTCCAGGCACGGGCATCGTCGATCGACGCGTTGGGCACGGACTTGATCATCTGCTTCTTGAACGCGGTCTGTACCGGCTCCGAGTTGAGCGCCTGCACCGCCGCCTTTTGCAAGGTGTCGAGCGTCTCGCGCGGCGTGGCCGCGGGCGCATACAAGGCCGACCACAATCCCTTGCCGGCGGTATAGCCGAGCTCCTTGAGCGTCGGAACGTCCGGATATTCCGGCACGCGCTCGTCCGCCATCACGGCGAGCGCACGCACCTGCCCGCCCCTGATCACGCCGCCGGAGCTCGCGGCGTTGACCAGCGCGACATGGGCGTCTCCGGTGACGAGGTCGTTGGTGATGGCGGCGCCGCCCCCCTTGTTCGGCAGATGGAGAAGCTCGATGCCGGCCCATTTCGCGAACGCCTCGGTGTCGTAGTGATTGTTGCTGCCGATGCCGACGCTGGCGTAACGCACCTTGCCGGGATTGGCCTTCGCATAGGCGATGAATTCGGCATAGGTCTTCGGCCCGAAGTCCTTGGTGGTGGCGGCGAGCACCAGCGGGACCTCGCCCAGCCGCGTCACCATCAGCACGTCCTTGTCGTAGTCCAGCTTGAGCTTCTTCTTGTAGATGATCGGCGTGAGCACATTGGTGCCGGGATTGCCGATCTGCAGCGTGTAGCCGTCCGGCCGCGCCCGCACCATCTCCTCGATCGCGAGGATACCGCCGGCGCCCGGCTTGTTCTCGATCACCACCGGCTGTCCGAGGATCG
>Ga0126377_10002437_pt1 | contig 12820 bp, 8 predicted proteins | sample PanSoiMetPlot_22_FD_92647 | JGI IMG/M metagenome (GOLD analysis project Ga0126377, IMG submission 92647) | Tropical forest soil microbial communities from Panama - MetaG Plot_22 | ecosystem: Environmental > Terrestrial > Soil > Tropical forest > Bulk soil | place: Panama | collected 2016-02-17
CCTTCACCTTCACCTGCAGCAGCGAGCGTGCATTGAGATCGAGCGTGGTTTCCCACAGCTGTTCGGGGTTCATCTCGCCGAGGCCCTTGTAGCGCTGCAGGCTTATGCCCTTGCGGCCGGCGGCAGTCACCGCCTCGAACAGGTCGAGCGGCCCGTGGATCGGCGTCTCCTCGCCCTTGCGACGCAGGTGACCGGTGCGCTCATAGACCTGCTGCAGCGCGCTTGCGTACTCGTCAAGCTTGCGCGCGTCCGCCGAGCCGAGCAGGGCCTGATCGATGATCGCCGCTTCCTTGACGCCGCGCACCGTGCGCTCGAATTTGAATCCCTGGCCCTCGACGAACTCGCCCTCCCAGCCGCGCTCGGTCTCCTCCGCGATTGCGTCCATGCGCCGCGCGATATAGGGCGCGGCGGCCACCGCCTTCGGCGGGTCGCCGACGATCCCCGGGTTGAGCACGCCGAGGATCGCGGCCTGCTCGATCACCTGGCGATTGTAGCGGCTGTGCAGGCCGCGAATGACGCCGCGGATCACGCGGGCGTCGGCGACCAGTCTGGCGAGATCCTCGCCGGCGCGCTCCTCGCCGGTCGGCAGGCGAAACACCGCCTCCTCGAGGCCTGATTCGATGAGGTAGTCCTCGAGCGCGCGTTCGTCCTTGAGATATTGCTCGGACCTTCCGCGCGCCACCTTGTAGAGCGGCGGCTGGGCGATGAACAGGTGACCGTTCTCGATCAGCGCCGGCATCTGCCGGTAGAAGAAGGTGAGCAGCAGGGTGCGGATATGGGCGCCGTCGACGTCGGCGTCGGTCATGATGATGATCTTGTGGTAGCGCAGCTTGTCGACGCTGAACTCGTCGCTGATGCCGGTGCCGAGCGCGGTGATTAGGGTGCCGATCTCCTGGCTCGACAGCATCTTGTCCATGCGCACGCGCTCGACATTGAGGATCTTGCCGCGCAGCGGCAGCACCGCCTGGAAGGCTCGGTCGCGCCCCTGCTTGGCCGAACCGCCGGCGGAATCGCCCTCGACGATGAACAGCTCGGACTTGGCGGGATCGCGCTCCTGGCAGTCGGCGAGCTTGCCGGGCAGCGACGCCATGCCAAGCGCGCTCTTGCGCGTCATCTCGCGCGCCTTGCGCGCCGCCTCGCGCGCGGCCGCCGCCTGGATCACCTTGCCGACCACCACCTTGGCCTCGCCCGGATGCTCCTCGAACCAGGCCTTGAGCGCGTCGTTGACGATGCCCTCGACCACCGGGCGCACCTCGGATGAGACCAGCTTGTCCTTGGTCTGGGACGAGAATTTTGGATCCGCCAACTTGACGGAGAGCACCGCGGTCAGGCCCTCGCGGCAGTCGTCGCCGGTGATCGCGACCTTCTCCTTCTTGGCGATGCTGCCCGCCTCCGCGTAGGAGATCACCTGGCGCGTCAGCGCGCCGCGGAAGCCGGCGAGATGGGTGCCGCCGTCGCGCTGCGGGATGTTGTTGGTGAAGCACAGCACGGCCTCGTGATAGCCGTCGTTCCACCACAGCGCCGCCTCGACGCCGACGCCGTCGCGCTCGGATGCGATGAAGATCGGCTTCGGCCCCAGCGGCGTCTTGTTGCGGTCGAGATATTTGACGAATGCCTCGACGCCGCCCTGGTAAAGCATCTCCTCGCGCTTCTCGACCGCGTGCCGCTGGTCGGCAAGCACGATGCGCACGCCCGAGTTGAGGAAGGCGAGCTCGCGCAGGCGATGCTCCAAGGTCGCCCAGTCGAACTCGGTCATCGTGAAGGTGTCGCGCGATGGCAGGAACGTGACTTCGGTTCCTTGCTTGCCGCCGGCGTCGCCGGTCACCTTGAGCGGCGCTTTGGCGTCGCCATTGGCGAACTCTATGGAATGCTCTTGGCCGTCGCGCCAGATCGTGAGCTTGAGCCAGCTCGACAGGGCGTTGACGACCGAGACGCCGACGCCGTGCAGGCCGCCCGAGACCTTGTAGGCGTTCTGGTCGAATTTTCCGCCCGCATGCAGCTGGGTCATGATGACCTCGGCTGCCGAGACACCTTCGCCCTTGTGGATGTCGGTCGGAATGCCGCGGCCGTCGTCGCGCACCGTGCACGAGCCGTCCGGATTGAGCGTGACCGTCACTTCCTTGGCATGGCCCGCGAGCGCTTCGTCGATCGCGTTGTCGACGACCTCGTAGACCATGTGGTGGAGGCCCGAGCCGTCATCGGTGTCGCCGATGTACATGCCGGGGCGCTTGCGCACCGCGTCGAGTCCCTTGAGGACCTTGATCGATTCGGCGTCGTATTCGGCGGCGGAACGGGGGTGCTGGCGTACGGCTTCGGCCATGGGGGTGATTTCAAAAGGGGTCGCGAATGACCCGAACTCAGCGTGTGTCGGTGTGACACGAATATGGGTATCGCACAAGGCAAAGTGAAGGTATTTAAATGTTTGAATTTACTATATTTTACTGCCGTTTTGCGGCGCCGAAACGGAGGCCCCGAAAAGTCCGCTTGCGGGTCGGTTTTGCGGCCCCGGCGGGCACGCGAATCACCCGCTGCTGCGGGCGCGTTCGACCCGCCCGGGCGTGACACAGAAGACCTCGGCGCGCGGCGCGAGTTCCGCGAAGGCGGCGGGATCCGCTCCGGTCATCCAGATCTGTGCGCCGAGCCGCTCCAGCGCGTCATAGAGCGCGCTGCGCCGCCCCGGATCGAGATGGGCAACGACCTCGTCGAGCAGGATCACGGGCGCCGTGCCGGTCATCTCGGCGACCAGTCCCGCATGGGCAAGCACCAGACCGATCAACAGCGCCTTCTGCTCGCCGGTCGAGGCGTCGCGCGCCGGGATGCCCTTCGGCGCATAGACCACCGCGAGGTCGCTGAGGTGGGGTCCGTCGAGGGTGCGGCCGGCGGCGGCGTCGCGCGCGCGATTCTCCTTGAGCACCGTGCGGTAGCGGTCCTCGACCTCGACGGCCGGATGGGACAGCACCAGCGTCTCCATCCAGCCCTCGAGCGCGATCTCGGCGGAGGGGAACGCGGCGTCGGAGCCGCCGCGTGCGGCGAGCGCGGCCGAGAGCCGGCGCACGGTGTCGGCGCGCGCCGCCGCGACCGCGACCGCGAGCTCGGCGGTCTCGTGCTCGCTGGCGTCGAGCCAATGCGGGTCGGGATTGGGATTCTCCAGCAGCCGGTTGCGCGAGCGCAGCGAGCGTTCCAGCGCATTGACCCGGCTGCCGTGCTCGGCGTCGACCGCGAGCACCAGCCGGTCGATGAAACGCCGCCGCTCGGCGCCCGGCCCGCCGAACAGCCCGTCCATCGTCGGCACCAGCCAGACGACCCGAAGGTGATCCGCGAAAGCCGCCGCGGAGGCGACCGGCTCGCGGTCGATCCGGCATTTGCGCGCCGCAGTCGCGTCCTCGCTCGCGGGCGGCTCGATGCCGGTGCCGATGGTGGCGAGGCCGAGTGTTCCCTCGATCTCGGCCGCCACCGCCCAGGCGCCGTCACCTTCGGCAAAGGCCGCTTCGTCAAGCGTGGCCCGGCGCAACCCGCGGCCCGGCGCGAGGAACGAGATCGCTTCGAGCAGGTTGGTCTTGCCGGCGCCGTTCGGCCCGACCAGCACCACCGGCCCGTCGCCGAGCGCGAGGCTTGCGGCGTGATAGCTGCGGAAATTCGCGAGCGTCAGGCGGCGGATGCGGGCGGCGGTCGTCATCGAGTGCGCGGGGAGCATGATGCCGAAGGTGGATACCGGACCATGCTCCATCAATAGCCGGCCCGCCGCGCTGACCGGAGGTGCCTCACACCCGCATCGGCATGAGCACGTAGAGCGCGCCCTTGGCGTCCTTGTCCTGGACGAGCGTGGGCGAGCCCGGATCGGCGAGCTTGAGCACCGCGGTGTCGCCCTCGATCTGCGCCGCAATGTCGAGCAGGTAGCGGGAATTGAAGCCGATGTCGATCGGATCGGCCTCGTAGACGACCTCGATCTCCTCGGTCGCGCTGCCCGAATCCGGATTGGTGACCGAGAGCACGAGGCGCCCGCTGGTGAGCGACAGCTTGACGGCGCGCCCGCGCTCGCTCGCGATGGTGGAGACCCGGTCGACCGCCTGCTCGAACTCCTTCTTCTCGACCTCGAGCGTCTTGTTGTTGCCGAGCGGGATGACGCGGCCGTACTCCGGAAACGTGCCGTCGATCAGTTTCGAGGTCAGTACCACGGTGCCGAGCGTGAAGCGGATCTTGGCGGTCGAAAGCTCGACCGCAACCTCGCCGTTCACGTCGTCGATCAGCCGCTGCACCTCGTTGACGGTCTTGCGCGGGACGATGATGCCGGGCATGCCGTTGGCGCCGGCGGGCGCCGCGAGATCGACCTGGGCGAGCCGATGGCCGTCGGTTGCGACCGCGCGCAGGCTGACGCTCTTGCCCGTCCCCACGGTGTGCAGATAGATCCCATTGAGATAGTAGCGCGTTTCCTCGGTCGAGATCGCAAACTGCGTCTTCTCGATCAGCCGCTTCAGGTCGGCCGCCGCGATCGTGAACTTGTGGCTCATGTCGCCAGCCGCGATATCGGGGAAATCGCTTTCCGGCAGCGTCTGCAGCGTGAAGCGCGAGCGCCCGGCGCGGATCGTCAGCACCGCCCGGTCGCCCGAGGCTTCGAGCACGATCTGCGTGCCTTCCGGCAGCTTGCGCACGATCTCGTAGAACATGTGCGCCGGAACCGTGGTCACGCCGCCGGGCGACACCTCGGCGCCGATCGTCTCGATCACCTCGAGATCGAGGTCGGTCGCCTTGAAGGCCAGCTTGGAGCGCTCGGCGCGGATCAGCACATTGGCGAGAATCGGGATGGTATTGCGCCGCTCGACCACACGGTGGACGTGCGACAGCGATTTCAAGAGCTCGGCGCGCTCGACGGTGACCTTCATGCGGGACCCCGCTCGATGGGAAGTGAACGTCCCGGCGTGAGGATGATTGTGGCAAGGCGCCGGAGCCGTCCGGCGCGGTCGACCCGCCGCCGGACGCTGAAATTGACCCGCCGGACGCGAAGATTCAAGAGCAACGGCGGTGCGGGCCTGCTCCCGCGATCACTCCTGCAGTTGGCGCTTCAACGACTCGATCTCTTCGGCCAGCGAGGTGTCGTTGCCGACCAGGTTCTCGATCTTGCGCACCGCATGCAGGACGGTGGTGTGATCGCGCCCCCCGAAGCGCCGCCCGATCTCGGGCAGTGAACGCAGCGTCATGGTCTTGGCGAGGTACATCGCGACCTGGCGCGGCCGCACCACGTTGGCGGTTCGCCGCGACGACAGCAGGTCGCCCCGGCTCACGTTGTAGTGGCGCGCGACGATGCGCTGGATGTCCTCGATCTTGACCCGCTTGGGCTCCTGCGGGCGAATCAGATCGCGGATCTCGCGCTCGGCCAGATCCATGGTGACGGGCTGACCGGTGAGCTTGCTGTGGGCGAGCAGGCGGTTGAGGGCGCCTTCGAGGTCGCGGCCGTTGTGGGTCACCGATTTGGCGATATAGGCGAGCACGGGGGCCGGCACGTCGAATCCCGGATGATGGGCGCGCGCGAGCGCGATGCGCGAGATCAGGATTTCGAGCCGCAGCTCCTCGCCGAGCGATCCCATTTCGACCACGAGCCCGCCGGCGAGCCGCGAGCGCACACGGTCGTCGAGGCTTTCGAGGTCCATGGGCGGTCGGTCGGCCGCAATCACCACCTGGCGGCCGCCGTCGATCAGCGAGTTGAGGGTGTGCGAGAACTCCGCCTGGGTCGACTTGCCCTGCAGGAACTGCAGATCGTCGATGAGGAGGACGTCGATGCCACGCAGGGCTTCCTTGAAGGCGAGTGCGGTCTGGCTGCGCAGCGCCGACACGAAGCCGTACATGAACTTCTCGGCGGTGAGATAGAGCACCCGTCTGTCGGGCTGGTTGCCGGCCCAGGCGACGGACTGCAGCAGGTGCGTCTTGCCGAGCCCGACGCCGGCATGAATGTAGAGTGGGTTGAACAGCACCGGATCGCTCGTGCGCGCGACCGCGACCTGCTTGGCAGCGGCGTGCGCGAGTGTATTGGAACGGCCGACCACGAAGGTGTCGAAGGTGAGCCGCGGGTCGAGCGGCGAGCCGCCATGCATCTCCTGGGTCGATGCCGACAGCGGCACCGGATTGCGCGGCTCGGTGCCGACAATCTTGATATCGCGTCCGTCGCGGATCGGGATCATCGCGTCGTGCGCCTTGGCGGGAGTCGAGTTGCAGCGGATCACCGGCGAACGCACCGCGATGTCGATGCGGCGCAACGTCGGCTCCTCGGCCTGCCAGCATAGCAGAACGCGCTCGCCGTAATGCGATTGAATCCAGCTCTTGAGAAAGCGCGTCGGCACCGACAGGCGGACCGTCGTGGTGTCCAGCCCTTCGAGTTCGATGCGCGCAAACCAGCTGGTGAAGATGTCGTCGCCGACCTCGCTGCGCAGGCGCTCTTTCACCCGCAGCCACCGCTCCCGATCCGAACGCTCGTGGACCGCGCATTCCAGAATTGGATGCACAAGGTCCGATCGTTCCCTCGCCGCGCTCACTGCGCCGACGCGCTCCGCGCGCTCCTGGTTTGACTGTGCCATGTCGATTCTACTTCCATCTGCTTCAGCTCGCACGGAGCTGGTGGGATGATGTGCGGCCAAGGTGCACGCGGCCGCAGGCGATGAGGCGTCGGCGCTCGCGACCGGAGGCGCTTCGCCGCCCTCCGTCCCGCGATCGGAACGGTGGGGCAGGGAAGACCGGGGCGAGCCGAGCTTTCGCTGCCTTAGCCGTCGGACGGCGCGATTCCTCTCCCGCGCGCAATCGGGACCACTGTGCACGATGCAGCGGCTAAGGGTGGGAAAGGCGGCGCCATGGCGCTCGGCCGGATCCCCCCGACTGGATGCGCGTGACGACCAATGCCGCTGGGTTTGGTCGCCGCGTCCCGATACGAACTCGTCATGCGTAGGCCCCCCTCGGATAGATTGCCGCTCTTCCCTGCGTGGGGTGTAGTGATCGTCCAAGTAATAGCAGAGACCTTGTTGCGTTCGGCTGCTTGGGAGCCAAAAACAGCAAGCCTAACTCAAGGAGACTGTACGCTTCGCGAACAAAAGGAGACGCATCGAGGACTTGGGAGGACCAGACAAAGCCTACCCACGCTCATCCAAGATGAGTGCGAAATCAGACCCTTTACTGAAGAACCGCCAGTGGCCTAGCGGGTGGATCAAAAATACACGCCGTTTACCGGCTGGCAATGATTGAATGCGGAAACGTTAACGCGGTCCCGGCGGTCATCGTGAAAGTTGCATTGAGCTTGTGCAAAATGCGCCGGCCAAGTAATTGAATTGGCGAACGAAAAAGACCAACCAACACCAGAATAGGAGGTATTCAAAAAAGCAGTTCCGAGCAAATTCGTCCTGTCGCGGTTCTGTCGCAGTCCGCTTCGGATTCGAACCCCCGTTTCCTGCTTTCACCTTAAACGGTTGTTCATAGGCGCTTTTTCTTGCTCACGGACGCAGGGTAACCCTCGCACCGCAGGAGCGAAAAACCCGGATTTCTGCGGGTTTCTGCCAATACGTACTACTACCTATATTCCGCAGAGATGCACATTTTTTGAAGTATGTGACATTTCAACCACAGTCGCGGCACGTACAACTCTACCGCGCAAGCGACCGTGGGACGGTTACCAGACAATAATTGGGGCAGTCACGAGACAGTAATGAGCATGGGGCTCGCGCCCCGCAAGTCGGATGCGGGATCGATGCACCGCCTGGCTGTGGACAAAAGTGTCCGGCGCGGCTGTCGGCCTTACTTGCCGAGCTTGCCGATCTGATGGGTCAGGCGGGAGACCTTGCGGCTGGCGGTCCGCTTGTGGACGACGCCGCGCTGGGCAGCCCGCATCAGTTCGGGCTCGGCCGCCTTGAGGGCCGACAGGGCCTTCGTGTGGTCGCCGCCCTCGATCGCCTCCTCGACCTGACGCAGGTAGCTGCGCATGCGCGAGCGGCGCGCCTTGTTGACCTCGGTGCGGCGCGCGATCTTGCGGCTCGCCTTCTTGGCGGATTTGGTATTGGCCATCAGCGTTCCGTTGTGGTGCGGCGCGCCTCTGCGCGCCATTGTGGCGGCCGCGGCAGCGCGAAAATAACAGCGGCGGCGAGTCGGCGCTCGCCGCCTGGTGCGCACGCTTATAGTGAGGCTCGCCGGGGGCGTCAACGCCCGGCGGGACCGCCGGTCGGCATGGGATCCGGCCGCTCAGGCCACCCGCTTGGCCCGCGCCTGGTCGTAGCCGGCGGTGACCCCGGCCGTATCGGCGGCCGAGAACGGGGCGAGCGGCGGCATGACGCGCGCCAGCGCCGCGTCGCCGTGGATGTGGGCGAGCAGCGCCTTGACCCCGGGCACCAGCGGACGGCCGTCGAACAGCTTGCGGATCGTCACCGCCGTATCGAGAGCGGCGGCATCGCCGCGGTTCCAGGCGCGCTGACACAGGTCGGCGTTGAGATTGGCGGTCGCCGAGATGCAGCCCGCGAAGGCGCCGGCGCGGGCCTCCAGCAGCACCGCCTCGGTCGAGGGGAAGACCTTGAAGGCGGGCGAGATCGCGGCTGCCTCGCGGGCGAACGGCATGTCGCCCGACGAATCCTTGAGGCCCGCGAGCCGCGAGCCGAACGCATCGATCAGGCGTCGGATCAGCTTCGGATGCCACGGCAGGCCAGAGAGCGCCGGGTAGTGATAGAGATAGATCGGAATCGGCTTCGCCGCGGTGGCCGTGACGATCCGCTCGACATAGGCCGCGAGCCCGTCGTCCGGCACGCCCTTGTAGTAAAACGGCGGCAGCACCAGGGCGCCCGCAAAGCCGAGCTCGGCGGCGTGCCGGGTGAGCGCCACAGCGTCGCCGACCGAGGCGGCCCCGGTGCCGACCATCATGCGGTCGAGCGGCAGGCCGGCGTCGCGGTAGGCGTTCATGACCGTCTGGCGCTGCGCGAGCGAGAACGAGGTTGCCTCGCCCGTGGTGCCGAGCACATTGAGGCCGTCACAGCCGTTGTCGAGGAGAAAGCGCGCGAGCCTGGTGGCGCGCGCGCAATCGGGCTCACCGGTCGGATCGATCGGGGTCGCGATTGCGGCGATCACGCCGCCGAGCGTGGGAGCGGGCATCGGTGGTCTCCTTGGTTGCGGCGCTCGAATCAGCCGCTGACGTTGTACGCGGCAAGCCCCGCCATGTTGACGAGCTCGCTGTCGGTGGCCGACAGGCCGACGATCTGAATCGGCCGGTCGAGCCCGACCAGCAGCGGGCCGATAACGGTCGCACCGCCGAGTTCCTGCAGCATCTTGGTGGAGATCGCGGCCGAATGGAACGCCGGCATGATCAGCACGTTGGCGGGCCCCGACAGGCGGCAGAACGGATAGGCCGCCATCAGGTCGGCGTTGAGCGCGACGTCGGCCGCCATCTCACCGTCGTACTCGAAGTCGACACGGCGTTGGTCGAGGATGCGCACCGCCTCCTGCACGCGCGTGGCGCGCTCGCCTGGCGGATGGCCGAAGGTCGAGAACGCGAGCAGCGCCAGGCGTGGCTCGTAGCCGAACTTGCGGGCGACGCCCGATGCCTCGACCGCGATCTCGGCGATATCCTCGGCCCCCGGCATCTCGGTCACCGCCGTGTCGGCGACCAGCACGGTGCGGCCGCGCGCGACCACGAGCGAGACGCCCATCACGCGGTGACCTGGCTTGGCGTCGACGCAATGCATGACGTCCGACAGCGCGACCGAGAAGTTGCGGGTGACGCCGGTGACCATCGCGTCGGCGTCATTGAGCGCCACCATGCAGGCGGCGAAATGGTTGCGGTCCTGGTTGACGAGGCGCTGGCAGTCGCGCTGGAGGAAGCCCTGGCGTTGCAGCCGCTCGTAGAGGTAGGCGGCGTAGACCGCGTTGCGATTCGACAGCTGGGCATTGATGATCTCGATGCCGCCGCCAAGCTCGATGCCGGCCGCATTGGCGGTATCGCGCACGCGTTGCTCGCGGCCGACCAGCAGCGCGCTGCCGAAACCCTGGTGGACGAAGCTCGCCGCTGCGCGGATCACCTGCTCCTCTTCACCTTCGGCGAAAACGACGCGCTTGGGCGAACGGCGCAGGCGCTGGAACACGCGCGCGAGCACGCCCGCGATCGGGTCGCGGCGCGAGCGCAGCGCTGACCGGTAGGCGTCCGTGTCGACGATCGGCTTGCGCGCGACGCCGGTGTCCATGGCGGCCTTGGCGACGGCGGGCGGCACGAAGGAGATCAGCCGCGGGTCGAACGGCACCGGAATGATGTAGTCGGGCCCGTATTTCGGCCGCGTCCCGTAGGCGGCCGCGACCTCGTCCGGCACGTCCTCGCGTGCGAGATCGGCGAGGGCGCGCGCCGCCGCGATCTTCATCTCCATGTTGATCGTGGTGGCACGCACGTCGAGCGCGCCGCGGAAGATGTAGGGAAAGCCGAGCACGTTGTTGATCTGGTTCGGATAGTCCGAGCGGCCGGTCGCCATGATGGCGTCGTCGCGAATGGCCGCGACCTCCTCGACGGTGATCTCCGGATCGGGATTGGCCATGGCGAAGATGATCGGCTTCTTCGCCATCGATCGCACCATCTCCTGGGTCATCGCGCCCTTGACCGAGAGGCCGAAGAAGATGTCGGCGCCGACGAGCGCGTCCGCGAGTGTGCGTGCCGGGGTCTTCACCGCAAAACCGGACTTCCACTGGTTCATGCCCTCCGTGCGGCCCTCGTAGATCACGCCCTTGGTGTCGACGAGGATGAGGTTCTCGGGGCGGAAGCCGATGGCGCGCAGGAGTTCGAGGCACGCGATGCCGGCCGCGCCGGCGCCGTTGCAGACGAGTTTGGTGTCGGCGATATCGCGTCCGGTGAGGTCGAGCGCGTTGATGAGGCCGGCCGCCGCGATGATGGCGGTGCCGTGCTGGTCGTCGTGAAAGACCGGAACGTCGAGCACTTCGCGCAGCCTCTGCTCGATGATGAAGCATTCCGGCGCCTTGATGTCCTCGAGGTTGATCCCGCCCCAGCTGCGCCCCAGCAGCTTCACGCAGTTGATGAACTCGTCGGGATCCTCGGACGACACTTCGAGATCGATCGAGTCGATGTCGGCGAAGCGCTTGAACAGCACCGCCTTGCCTTCCATCACGGGCTTCGCGGCGAGCGCGCCGCGGTTGCCGAGACCGAGGATGGCGGTGCCGTTGGTGATGACGGCGACGAAATTGCCCTTGGTCGTGTAGTCGTAGGCGCGCGCCGCATCCTCCGCGATTGCCAGCACCGGCACAGCGACGCCCGGCGAGTAGGCGAGCGAGAGGTCGCGCTGGGTCGCCATCGGCTTGGTCGCCACCACCTCCAGCTTGCCGGGCCGGCCCTGGCTGTGAAACAGCAAGGCCTCTTGATCCGTGAAGGTGGGACGTTTGCCGCGGCCTCGGGACGGGGAAGACATTGCGACTCCTGGAGCGCGCCCACCGGGGGCGGAAGGCGGAAATTACAGGAAGGGCAGGGGCTTGCTCAAGGCATAGCATGTTTCGACCAGCGCCGGTCGCAGCCTCGATCCGCGCTTACCGGGAACTTGCCTCTGTCCGCGCCGGCCGGTTATTGACCGGCGGCTGCCGCGAGCTGCCGCCTCGCCGCACAATGATGCGGTTGAACCGCATCGGCCGCGGTAGTAAGTCCGTGCGCGGGACGATGCCGACATTATCTGTGACGGACGCACCATGATCCGCTTCCTTTTGCGCCTTATCGGGCTATGGATTCTCGCCGCCGGCTTTGTGTTCTTCGTCTACGACGGCACCAAGTCGATCGCCGGCGATCATTTCTACATCACGAAACTCGGCGATGCCTGGAACGCGATCAATTCCACCAGCCTGCAATTGCTGCAACCCGCGATCGAGCGGCACGTCGCGCAGTGGCTTTGGGATCCCGTGGTGTTGTCGGTTCTCACCGCGCCGACCTGGGTCGTGCTCGCGGTGCTCGGCGCCATTCTGATGCTGCTCGGCCGCAAGAAGAAGCCGCTCATCGGCTACGCCCGCTGAGCCGACGGAACGCGCGGCGCCGCGACATTTGCGCGCCCGCCAGCCGCGATCCTCGGTTTCCGCCGTAGGCGGCCGTCGGTCGATCGGATAAGCTCCCGCGGTGCGATATCCGTGCCGGCGAAGCCACGCAAGCAACGCCGGCTGAAACACATGCAGAGGGAGGAATAAATGCGTCGTTTGAGTATGAGTATGGCTGCTCTGTGCGTCGTGCTGCTGACCGGCACCGTGGCTTTCGCCCAGGTTCCGCCCGATCCGAACAACCCGAATGAGAACGTGCCGGAGGCGATGGCGCCACCGCCCTATGGCGAGGCGATCAACAACGAGACCGCCAAGAAGGTCGCGGCCGCCGCGGTCGCCGAGCTCAACAAGCGCAACTGGAAGGGCATGTGCATAGCGGTCGTCGATACGCATGGCGAGCTTGTCTATTTCGAGCGCGACGACAGATGTCAGTACGCCTCGATCTCGATTTCGCAGCACAAGGCGCGCACCGCTGCCCGCTATCGGCGGCCGACCGTGGTGTTCGAACGGCTGATCGGCAAGGGGCCGTTCTTCAATTATCTGACGACGCTCGATGACATCGTGGCCTCGCGCGGCGGCAACCCGCTGGTGGTCGACGGCAAGGTCGTCGGCGCGATCGGCGTGAGCGGCGGTACCGGTTCGCAGGACGACGTGATCTCGCAGGCCGGCGTCGCGGGTCTCAAGTAATAGGCCCTCCGCGTGGGCATCCGCCGGGATGAAGGTCCCGGCGGATTTTTTTCTTCCGCATCGAGCCCGGGCGCATGGCTCGCGCGCGCGTGATCGCCGCGCGGCGGCG
>Ga0126377_10002438_pt1 | contig 12813 bp, 9 predicted proteins | sample PanSoiMetPlot_22_FD_92647 | JGI IMG/M metagenome (GOLD analysis project Ga0126377, IMG submission 92647) | Tropical forest soil microbial communities from Panama - MetaG Plot_22 | ecosystem: Environmental > Terrestrial > Soil > Tropical forest > Bulk soil | place: Panama | collected 2016-02-17
GCGGCAATCGTTACAACCTAAAACCAGACCGAGTTGTCGCAGCGATTCGAGCAACGGCAGCAGCAACCGGCCGCGATCTGTCAACGCATACTCAATATGCGGCGGGTTTCCCCCGAAGTCAGTGCGTGCCAACAGCCCGTCCTGCTCCATATCACGCAAGCGGCCAACCAGCGTGCGACTGCTGATCGGAAAAAGGCTGTTCAGCAACTCCATCGTGCGCTTTGGACCAGCGACCAGCTCCCTGACGATCAACATGGTCCACTTATCACCGAGCATTTGTAGCGCGCCGGTAATAGGACAACCATCGAGTTCGCGTCGTTTCATTGGTAATTGGTTCTTGGGTTTTGGTCTCAGGTCTGCGAAAAGAACCCACCCCCAACCGCGTGGTGGTACTGACTGCGTTTGTTAAGGACGCAGATTGATGTTGTAAGTTTTGATCTTTGAATTGAGCGTGGTGGCGTTCATGCCCAACAGCCGGGCTGCGCGTGATTGGTGACCACTCGTTTGTTCCAGCGCGCGCCGGATCAAATCGATCTCGAAGCGGCGCACCTCTTCGTAGAAATTGATGCCGCGACCGATGTCCTGCACTGCCGCGTTGCTGGCGCCTTCGTGAGAAGTAGAAACAACCGATTGGGGATCGCTAATCTCCGGGCGCAAACACTCTCTCGTGATCTCGTCGCCCGGGGCGATCACCACTGCTCGCTCGATCGTGTTTTCCAATTCCCGCACGTTGCCGGGCCAGGAATAGGACTCCAGCAACGCGAGCACTTCCGGCGCAATCTGTTCCGCTACGTTGCGGCCATTCTCCTCGTTGTACTTGTTGATGAAATGCTGGGCCAGCGGCAAGATGTCTTCCCGCCGATCGCGCAACGGGGGCAGCTCAATTGGTACTACCGCCAGTCGGTAATAAAGGTCCTCTCTAAAACTTCCCTGTCTGACAGCTTCTTTAAGATCGATGTTCGTGGCCGCGACGATGCGCACGTCAACGCGTCGTGGCGCCGTATCGCCAAGCGGAGTGAACTCGCGCTCCTGGATCACGCGCAACAACCGCACTTGAGTTTCCGGTGGGATGTCTCCAATTTCGTCAAGAAAGATCGAACCGCCGTCAGCAACTTCAAACAATCCTTTTTTGGCGGCGATGGCGCCGGTGAAAGCACCGCGCGTATGGCCAAAAAGCTCCGACTCGAGCAACTCCGACGGGATGTTAGAACTGTTTACGGTAACGAAGGGGCGGCCCGCCCGGGTGCTGGCTTCATGGATGGCCTTGGCAATCAATTCCTTACCGGTGCCACTTTCGCCTGTGATCAGAACGGTCGAACGCGCGGGAGCTACCTGCTCAACCAGGCGGAAGACTTCCTGCATCAGGTCTGAGCGGCCCACGATCTCGCCGCGGTCGACCGCCTTGCTCATTGCCCGGCGAAGGACACGGCGTTCCTCTTCTTTGCGACGTCGCTTGATACCGGCAGCGATAGTGGCGGTGATCTGTTCGTTTTGGAATGGCTTTCTAATGCAACCAAAGGCACCGCGTTCCCAGGCAGCAATAGCGGTGTCAAAAGTGGCGTAAGCAGTAATCATGACGATCACCGCTTCCGGGTCCATCTTCAAAAACTCTTCCAGGGCACGTAAGCCGCCAATGCCGGGCATGGATACGTCCAGCAGGACCACATCGAAAGCGCGACGGCCATATGCTTCCAACCCTTCCTCACCGGTCTTGGCGAGATCAACGCGGTAGCCCTCGGTTGAGAGGAGTGTCTCCAGGACCTCGCGCATGATCTCCTCGTCATCAACGACCAGGACAGAGCCTTTTTTTGAATTGCGCTTTTCGGTCTTAATCATAGAGATTGTGGTCTCTCGCAAGGCGCTAGTGTAGCGACTTCACTTTATAAAACAAAATCCAGCAGAGAACCCGGAGGTAGCGACGGGATGGTGCGGTCTTCGCCAAGGCAGGTCGCTTTCGAGTTGACCGTCTCATCCCGTCGCTGTCGCTCCGGGTTCTCTTTTGAGTTGAGTGGCTAGTCGCCGACGGCTTGCAGGCGAGCGCGTGAGCGCGCCGATGGCAACGTAATGCGGAAGGACGTGCCGCGACCAGGCGTACTGTCGACGCCAATATGACCGGCGTGCTCCTGAACGATGCCGTAGGAGACTGCCAGGCCCAGGCCTGTACCACGCCCCACTCCCTTGGTGGTATAGAACGGGTCGTAGATCTTTGCGACGTTCTCGGGGGCAATCCCGATACCAGTATCAGCCACTTCCACTACCAGGGAACCATCTTCTGAACTGGTCGTGGAGAGTTTTATTTGCCCGCCCTCGGGAATGGCATCACGAGCATTGAGTATCAGGTTGGTGAACACTTGCTGTAGCTTACCTGCGTTCCCATAAACCAGCGGCGAATCAGGATCGTACGACCGCACAATTTCGATCTGGTTGCGACGCAACTGCGGCTCCAGCAATTGCAGGGTGTCGTCGAGCACGCGCGCGATGTCCAGTTCAGCAAACTCGGCGGCACTACCGGTGCGTGAGAAGTTCAGCAAGTTGTTGACAATATTGGTCGCGCGTTCGGCCTGCGTCCGCACTTTCTGCAACAGGGCGTGCTTGGGATCCCCGTCGGGTAACATGCCGAGCAACATCTGGGTGTAGGACGAGACGCCGGTCAGCGGCGTATTTACTTCGTGGGCCACGCCGGCGGCCAGTAGGCCGATTGATGACAGCTTCTCGCGTTGCTGGAGTTGTTCCTCCAATCCTATGCGGGTGGTTACGTCTTCCAGCACCACCAGGGCACCGGTCTGTCCCTGCCCGTCCTGCAACGGCGCCAAAGCGATGTTCAGCACGAGGGAGCGGTGCGCGCGAGTTGCCGTGTGCAACTTGTAGATGTTTCTAATTTCCTTGAGGCGAAACCCGTCAGTTCCCAAGACCTGCCAGAGTGTGTCGGCAAAATCTTCGGAAAACAATTCTTCAACGCGGCGACCGATAGCCGCATCGCGGCGCAAATCCAGGATGTGTTCGAGCGCCGAGTTGAGACGAGTTACGCGTCCATCAAGATCGACGGCCAGCAACCCAACATTGATCGACTCGATAATCGACTCGTTAAACTCCTTCAGCAACTTGAGCTCGCTGGCGCGTTCCTGCTGGTCCTTGTAAAGCAGACTGTTTTCAATCGCCACCGCCACGTATCCGGAAACGGTGCGCAAGATCTCAACGTCTTCCGACGAGAGCAAAGCACCATCAACCGATCGGCCCAGTCCAATTACAGCCACCATGCGACCACGAACAACGCAGGGCACAAAATAGTGCAACGCGCGTCTCACTATGCCGGACGACTCCGAGGTGAAATCGAGATCGTCGACCCTGACAACTCCAGACTCAGCCGAACGCACGCGAATCATTTCGCGGAAGTCAGGAGGCACAATCACTTCAGATTGAAGACCGGTTGAGCGAGCCACCGCATAGCCTGAGGGCGCGTACTTGTCTTCAACAAAGATGGCGATGCGTCCCACATTCATCACTTCCTGCAACCGGCTCACCAGCGAGTCGAGCAACGGATCGAGGGCGGTGGTGGCTGACAGGGTGCGCCCAAAGTCGAGCAGGCTGTTGCGCAGGTCATAGCGTTCTCCATAGAAGAGTCTGTCGACCTGCTCCTGCAGAAAGTGTTTCACTGGTGCGGCCACCATCACGATCGCCGCCATTGCCAGAACCGCGACCACGAATGCCAGGTTGATATCGCCCGAATAAACAGACTGATCATTACCAAAGGCGTAGAGCACACCCATGTAAACAACCAGGCCGATCAGTAACGAAATCGCCATGGTGGTTAACGCGTAAACAAAGACGCGGCGCACCACCAATTCCACGTCCATCAGCCGATAACGCAGCACTGAATAGCCGAAGGACATCGGGATCAGGACTAGCGGTAGTACTGCGGCGTCAGTTAGCCAGCGGTCCGCCTGGGCACCGAAGAGATAGCCAATGCCGTAAAGGAAAGTGAAAGGAGTGATGGCGAGGAGTGAGCCCCAAACTACCCATTTCATTTGCTGACGAACGAGTGCGCTCTTGGATTTCACAAACGTCCGCACCAGCAGGAACGCACTCACAACTAGCGCCAGCAAAAAGTGCAGAAAACAGATCTGGTAGTAGAAGCCGATAAACGCTTCCGAGAAGGGCGGAATCTGTTTCAGCACGGGCAGTCCGCGCGCCAACTCATCGCGTAAGAAAACGAAGACAGTCAGCACCAGCAGCAAGATAGCGGGAACATAGAGCCAAACGGCGCGCCACCTACGTTCATAAAAGAGTTGCTGCCTGGTGGGGTAGAGCATGCAGAAGTGAAGGAACAGCGGCGCAAAAATAATGAGGGCTGAGTTGCGCAAAAACGCTATTGCTAAGTCGAGATCCCGATAGCTGCCGACCGGCGTGTAGAAATGGAAGATGAAAGCCGCCAGACACCAGGTCGCAAAGTGGACCACATAAGGCGCTCGACCACCCTGCTTGAAGAGAACAAAGAATCCCACCAGCAGGTAAACGACTCCCAGCAGGTTTAGGTAGAGGACGCGTGGAGTCCACTTCTGGATGGGGTTTAGACCATCAAGATCCGCATAGTAGTAACGCGTCTGCTCAGGATAACTCGGCCGCTCCATCAGGTAATGCAGTTGGCTACCGACCTTGGCCTGGTCCGCTCGAACCTTGGCCTGGTCGAAGTAGATCTGCACGTCTTTCGAGTGGCTTAGGGTCTCGTATTTGCTCGTGCCATCCAGGCTGACGCCGATGAGTCGATCGCCTGGTAACAGCCAGGCGCGATCGGCGGCGGAACCTCGTTCGATTGTTTGGGCGACGATTCCCTCTTTGGTGTCGGCCCAGGCAACACCGTCCCAAAGCGGTGTTTCATGACGAGCTCGCTGGCGGAAATTGAGGAGGCCCGCACTGACTAACAGCACCGCGCCAATCAGCAGGAACCATGTTTTAGTTGTGAGCCCTGATCCCTTCACAGCATCCTCAACGTTCGAGTTGATCTAAACGCGTTTCAGCCCGATCGAACCTTTTAAAGCAAGGTATGTTCCCCATTTCGATTCCGCACCTTAGTCGGGCAAACGCGGCGTCAACAATGAGATACCAGCGAAAACTCCCAAGTGGACACGCCCGGTAGAGCGCGGCCGAAGTGAAGAAATCAAAGGAGATACATCCAACTTTTCGGACGTTTCCGAGAATTTGGACGACCCTACTCAACGGGCGAGTGAGTAAGCAGAATCGAAGCGAGGAATCCAGGAGGTGATTCAGTCTCTGCTCGCTTCACTTTGGTCTTTAAAATCTGACCGAAATTCCACCGCGAACAGACCGACGATTGTTGCCCACGAAAGTAAGGATCTCTCCAGTATCCGAACTGGGTTGTACGTCCAACAGGTTTCGCGCGTCGAGCACTGCTTCCGCCCGAACTGGTAGACCAAAGCTTGGTAACTCTTGAGTGACCTGGATGCTCAGCGAGGGATCGTAAACACCCAATCGTCCGGCAAATGGATCGATCGCAAAGACAGTGGCCTCAGGCGAAAACCGCAACACGGTTCGTACCTGGGTGCCGGTGCGGAAACCCGCGCCTAGTTGCAGAGCAGCAGTTTGGAACAGGCCGCTCTTGAACATATCCGCCGGATTCGCCAAACCATTTGCTGACAGCCGCTGGCCGCGACCAAGTGAGTAACCAGCTGAAGCGGTCCAAACTCGATTTAGTCGCCGGGTATAGACCAGTCGCAAACCTCTCGATGAACCTTGTTGATTTGCGACCCCAACCATTGCCTCCCCTGCTTCACCGGAGAAGGCGGTGGTGGGTGCGCTAAAAATACCGACGCCGCGGCCGCTGGTAGTGTCGTAGAAAGCAGTTGCCTCAAGACTTGAATTGTTGTCGAGCACTCGTTCGATACCGAACTCCAGTCGATGGCTGCGCTCCAGCACTGCCCGTCCATCAACAAACGCCACTGGCCGATTACTTTGCTCACGGAAGATCACCTGGCCATCTTCGAAGTCAGCCACGCTCTGAATGCCTTCCTCGTCGGCGCCGGAGGCGAACGCGGCTCTAACCCGGGTGCGCGCGTTGGCGTCGTACTGGACGCCGAATCGTGGCGTGACTGCACGGTCGCCGCCGTGACCGAGGAAACGTGAGTAGTCGAGTCCGAGAACAATCACGATTCCATCGCGCACGATCCATTCATCGATCGCGCGCAGGGAAACCTGGCCCATGGCGTCGCTTCCATTCGGCAAGTGAACTAGCCAGTTTTGCGAAGGAAGTCGGGCACCCGCTGCGGTGACTCCAATCTGATGACGGTTTCCGACGCGCACTCTTGTGGTAGCTTCAAAGCGTTCCGGCGCATATGGGCCAACGCCTGTTTGGCCGGCAAAAACTAGTTCGACGTGCTCTGAGACGGGAGTGGATACTGCAAAGTTCAAGCCGGCGTAGGCTGGCGTGAACGCGCTACTTGAGACGTAGCTTTCGATTACTCCCCGGGGCCTGACTTTTCCAACTTCATTCGCTCGTTCGCTGGGGTTTTCGCCGCTGGCGATTTCTTCGTTGTTAGCGGTGTCTGTCGCTCCGATGACTGCTTCAACAGCCGGGTCTTCGCCTTCCTGTGCCTGGAAGATAGAACGGCGCGATTGCGCTGAGCGTAGCGTCCACTTTACGTCGTCACGATCTCTGCGGCGTTCGGGTAAGGTGTTTCCCGAACCAACAGGTTCGAGATTGAACCGGTAGATGAGTTCCTGGGAGGCACGAACTTCAACAGAAGAGAAAACCACTTCGCCAAAGCCCATCGCGATTGCCTTGATACCATAGCGACCTGGCGACACCTTGGTCGCAAAGTTGCCCTGAGCGTCGGTGAATGTCTCTTTAATCGCCCGCTTCACACCATCGCGAAACAACGTCACTAAGGCGCCAGCAACCGGGTTCCCTTTGTTGTCTCGTACAGAACCGGTGATTGTGGCCAGCGATTTATTGGGTGACGCAGCCGACGCGTTGAGGCTGAACAGCGTCGTCAAAACGAGCAGGGACAAACCAAAACTCAATGCTCTTTTCATACGAAAAGACCTCCGGGCGGAGACTTCATATCGGAAGTTTCTGAAGCTGGGGAGCGCAACAATGCAGTTTCGATTGACCTGTATAGACAACTCCTTAGGTCTATCCTTTTCCCAGCCGTCTATTAACCGCAACTGCTGCGAAAAGGTCGAACTGGTTCACACGAGGAGACTTATCGGGACCCCTTAATCGTGAAGTTCATTGTCTGCCAACCCTCAAAGTCGTGTCAAGCTGGAGGCTGTTTCGCGGGCAACCTTTGCCGCCTCTTTTGCCCCCGTGCTAGGATGCCAATTCCCCAGTAAAATTAGGCGCTGTACTAAAGGGTCTTGGTGCTAAAGGGCTCATGATAGACGAAGTTCAATCAACAAAACTACCGAACGGCATTGCTGTTTTATCTGAACATATGCCGGGTTTAAGGTCGGTGACTGCCGGAATCTGGGTTCGCCGGGGTTCTCGGCACGAATCCCCCGAACTCAACGGAATCTGCCATTTCATTGAACACGCTGTATTTAAAGGTACGCAGCGCCGGAGCGCTCGAGATATTGCCGTCGAAACTGACCGTCTGGGCGGCCATCTCGACGCCTACACGACCCATGAGATGACAGGGTTTGCAACAAAGGTTGCGGACACCTCGCTCTCGCAGGCTATCGATCTCCTGGCCGACCTTGTGTCACATCCGCGCTTCGATCAAGTAGATCTCGAACGGGAACAGAAAGTCATTCTCGAAGAGATGAAAATGGTCGAAGACACTCCTGATGAACTCCTCGGAGAACTCTTTAACGCGGCGTATTTTCCCAATCACGCCCTGGGGCGTCCGATCGAAGGAACCCCGGAAACCGTGTCTCGATTCGATCACAAGATCACTCTTGCTTTTCACGCTCAGGAATTCTCGCACCGCAATCTCGTAGTGGCCGCCGCCGGAAACGTCGAACATTCTCGCCTGATCGATTTAGTAGGCACCGCGTTTGACGGTTGCGCAGGCAGTCCGGAGCCAGTACCACAACCAATCCTCGCTCGTCCGCAACCAGCGGCACCGATCATGGTTGAGCAGAAGGGCGAACTCGAGCAGGCGCATTTGATCATTGCCGCGCCGTGGCCCGCAGCGCTCGACGAAAATCGTTACGCCGCGAGTTTGTTAGCGTCGATCATTGGCGGTGGTACCTCAAGCAGACTCTGGCAGAAGATTCGGGAAGAACGAGGACTGGCTTACTCCGTCGGCGCCGGCGGCAGCGCCTTCTCGGATGTCGGTGTCTTTACAGTTTACGCTGGCACATCTCCGGAGCAGCTAAACGAAGTCGTTGACCTCTCAGTCCATGAGCTCCGGCAGGTCGTTAAGGAAAGTGTTTCAGAGGAAGAATTGAGGATCGCAAAAGATCAAGCAGTCTCTTCGATCCTGCTGGGTCTCGAATCGTCCAGTGCTCGCGCCAGCACCTTAGCGCGCCAGGAGATTATTCATGGGCGCCGCATTTCACCGGATGAAGTGGTTGAGAAAATCCGGCGGATCACTCCGGCAGAACTGACGGCAGTTGCCCAGCAATACTTCCAGTCAGACACGCTTGCGCTCGGTGCCCTGGGAAATCTCAACGGCTTCAACATCGACCGTTCTCGCCTCATCATCTGAATTCAAAACACCTGATAGCTGTTTTTGTAGTTAAGTGGTAAATTCAGTCCTGCCTTCTTCTATAGTGTCTGAGCGAACTACATGAAACTTACCGTTCTCGGCAGCGGATCAACTGGCAATGCGGTCTTGATCGTTGGCGGCGACACACGTGTGCTGGTTGATGCTGGGCTAAGTGCGAAAGAGATCGCTCGCCGGCTGGCATTCGTGGGCGAGGACGTAAATAGTCTCGACGGCGTCTTGGTTACTCACGAGCATGGTGATCATTCCGGAGGCTTAAGAGTCTTACTTAGTTCGATCGATTGTCCCGTTTTTATCTCCGGCCAAACTTACGACGCTTACGTTGGCGAGAGATTGAACGTCGCGAGTGACGAACCACGACGACGCGCCGATGCCTTACGCAATCGCGTTGAGCAGATTGAATCAAGCAAGGACTTCAGGATCGGGGAAATAGACTTTCATCCTTTCACGATTCCCCACGATGCCGTCGACAATTTCGGTTTTACAGCCACCCACCAGGGCGTGAAGATCGCCACCTTGATGGACTTCGGTCACATCACAACCCTGGTATCGGAGCGCCTGCGAGGCTGCGCAGCAATTGTCGTGGAGTCGAACCACAGCAAAGATATGCTGAAAGCTTGCGACTCTTATCCCTGGGAACTAAAGCAGCGGATCCTTTCACGCCTGGGCCATCTTTCGAATGAGGATCTGGCCGATTGGTTGAAGGACGACTTTGACGGTAGCGCCAAGTACATTGTGCTGACCCACCTTTCGCAACGGGCGAACAATCCCTACCTGGCGAAGATCTCCGCGGAAGTGGCACTGCAGGAAGGAGCACCACTCTTCGCGCCGTTCACCGAGATAAGTCTTTCGTTTCCGAAGGAGCCGACGCCCTGGATAGAAGTATGACGGTGGAACTCGATGCTCGACGAACGCCCAAGTTGACGAGCCTTCGCACGCCAGGATTCGGGCTACCTGTGCTGGCGATGTTACTGGCAACTGCGATGGTTGCGGCGTGCGGCTTGAAGAATGAGGGGAGCGCTGTTCCGCCCGAGGTTGAATCGCTGGTCGGAACGGTCAGTGACGACATCGCCGCCGAACGATACGAGAAGATCTATAGCGAGTCGGCCACGCAGTGGAAACAGGATTCGACTTTGGAGCAGTCCACTGAAGTCTTTAAGACACTGCAAGCAAAACTGGGGAAGGTTGAAAGCCGGGTGCTGCATTCGGCCACTGAACAGAACAATTCGGGTGGACCATTGCAGGGTCGCGCTTTCATCCTCAGTTATCAAACCAAGTTTGAGCGTGGTGAAGCGATGGAAACTTTCACCGTGGTTGAGCAAGGCGGACAATGGCGCCTGGCCAGGTACCTGGTGAATTCGACGGCACTAAAATAAGACGTTGTGCTTTGAACTTGGTGCTTTGTGCTTTGTCATCTCTGGGCGGCGGCGACCCGAGCCCCATCGAGTGTGAGACGACAAAGCACAAAGATCAAAGTACAAAAATCCAAAAGCAGACCACATGACAACAGTCAAACAGAGATGATCGATCGCTATACCTTGCCCGAGATGGGCGCGCTCTGGTCCGAGCAAAACAAATTTCAGAAGTGGCTCGACGTCGAAATCGCCGTGTGTGAAGTACACGCGGAGATGGGCACGATCCCTCACGACGCGTTGGAGGAAATAAAGTCGCGCGCCCGGTTCTCGGTGGAGCGCATTAATGAGATCGAGAAGACCACCAACCATGACGTGATCGCCTTCACCACCAACGTGGCAGAATCGATTGGAGCGGCCTCACGTTTTGTTCACTACGGCTTGACCTCTTCAGACGTAGTCGACACTGCGAACGCACTGTTGCTTCGTGATTCAGTCGACATCCTGTTAAAGAAAATCGATCTGCTGACTGAGACACTTAAACGGCGCGCCTTTGAGTTTAAGCAAACTCCCCAGGTCGGTCGCACTCATGGCATTCACGCCGAACCAACGTCGTTTGGATTGACCTTCGCTCTCTGGTACGACGAGATGCAGCGTAACCGCGTGCGGCTCGTGCGGGCCCGGGAAGCGGTCGCAGTGGGAAAGATTAGTGGCGCAGTCGGAGCGTTTGCGCACCTCGACCCAGAAGTGGAAGAAAAGGTTTGTCAGCGCCTGGGGCTAAAGGCGGCCCCCGTTTCCACCCAGATCATTCAACGCGATAACTACGCTGAGTATTTAAATGTTCTGGCGGTGATTGGTTCTTCACTCGAGAAGATGGCCCTCAACGTGCGCCACTGGCAGCGTACCGAAGTGCGAGAAGCACAGGAACGTTTCACTAAAGGGCAAAAGGGCTCGAGCGCAATGCCGCACAAGCGTAACCCGATCATCTCCGAGCGGATTTGCGGCATGGCCCGCGTGATTCGCGCCAACAGCCTGGTCGGGCTGGAGAATATCGCCCTCTGGCACGAACGTGATATCTCGCACTCTTCCGCGGAACGAGTGGTGTTACCTGACTCGAGCATTGCCCTCGATTACATCCTGCAGAAGGCTAACAGTCTGCTCGACGGGCTGGTGGTCTATCCCGAGCGAATGCTGGAAAACCTGGGCGCCACCCATGGTTTGATTTTCAGTGGTCAACTCTTGCTGGCGCTGACCAACAAGGGATTGTCACGGGAAACCGCTTACGAATTAGTGCAGCGCAATGCAATGCGCGTATGGGACGAGGGGAAGGAATTTCAACCACTGGTTAAGGCAGATCCGGACATCGCCAAACAGTTAACGGTCGAGGAGATAGAACGCGTCTTCTCACTCGACCATTATCTGCGAAACATTGAGGCGGTGTTTGCGCGCGTGTTCCAGTGAGCCGATAGATCACCGGCTGTCACAAACCTGCAGCCAAGACTTGTTAGGCTGTTCCTCCGGCAATCTTTTCGGCCATGTTGCCGATGATTGGAAATTTGAAAGCTGTGTTTTGATAGGCCTTGATCGCTCCAAAGATGAGCCCGCCCAGATAAACGAGCGGCAAGATCATCCAGATTACGACGTATATCAAACTCAGCAAGGCACCGATCAGTCCACCGGCACTACCGGCGGCGTTGGCAGCGACGCCTCCGATAATGGCAATGATGGCGCCGAGAATTCCGAGGACGATTCCCAAGACAACCCATAGGGCGCCGTACAGCACCGACTGCATCGAGTGAAAGCGAATGAACTTGTTTTCCTTTTCAATGAAAAAGAAGATTAGCCCTACAATCCAAATGTATCCGAGAGCAGCCGCCAAGTTTGGCTGCATCCCGAGACTCGACGTTTGGCCGGGCGGCGGGTTTTGCATTATAAGTTTCTCCTGTTAGAGACCTGTTTTTTAGTTTGGTGCCGTCTGATAATCGCTAAGCGCTGACGGCGAAAGGAATGAACGCACTAGACTTAATTCCCAGCGAAAGATATTAAGTCAACCGTTTCGTCGAACGCAATATTTTCTATCAGAGGTCTGGAGTCGGCTACAAAAATGAAGGCTAAAGTCTACGTAAACCTGAAGTCGGGGGTACTCGACCCTCAGGGCAAGGCCATCCAACATTCAGTCGAGCTCTTAGGGTTTTCCGGCATCACCGATATTCGCCAGGGCAAATACTTCGAGATAGCCCTGGACAACTCGGCGACGCAGGCCCAGGCTCGCGAGGCAATCGAGAAGATGGCCCGAGAAGTCCTGTCAAATCCAATCATCGAAGACTATCGAGTGGAGATTGAAGCGTGAAGTTTGGAGTTGTTGTATTTCCCGGTTCAAATTGTGATCACGATGCTTACCATGTGATCTCGAAACACGTGGGCCAGCCCGTCGATTTCATCTGGCACCGCGATACGGACCTGAGCAGCTACGATGCCGTGATCATCCCCGGCGGGTTTTCCTACGGAGACTACCTCCGAGCGGGAGCGCTGGCGCGGTTCTCTCCAGTGATGAATTCATTGCAGAAGTTTGCCCAGAGCGGCAGATTTGTGCTCGGTATCTGCAACGGCTTTCAAATCCTTTGTGAAGCGGGCTTGCTGCCAGGCGCTTTGATTCGCAATCGCGATCACCATTTTATTTGTGAGCATGTCTTTGTGCGGACCGAACCCACGGACAGTTCTTTTACTAATGAACCCGAACGCGGCGCCGTACTCAGACTTCCAATCGCACATGCCGC
>Ga0126377_10002439_pt1 | contig 12811 bp, 11 predicted proteins | sample PanSoiMetPlot_22_FD_92647 | JGI IMG/M metagenome (GOLD analysis project Ga0126377, IMG submission 92647) | Tropical forest soil microbial communities from Panama - MetaG Plot_22 | ecosystem: Environmental > Terrestrial > Soil > Tropical forest > Bulk soil | place: Panama | collected 2016-02-17
CCGACGAGGACGGGCTGCCCCCGAAGCTCAGGGCGGTCGCGCTGCTCGACGGCAGCGAAGAACGCGTCCACGTCCGCGTGCAGGATCGTCGCGTCCGTCCGCACGAACATATGTTCGCACAGGAGCTCGCTCTAGGCGAGCTGCGCGATCACGACGACGAGCAGGACCACGATCAGAACGCCGACCAGCGCGAAGCTCGCGAGGATGAGCTTCACCTTGCGCAGCACGACCGCCCATGCGACCCAGGAAAGGAGCTCGGAGGTCGTCCGCGCCCGCTGGAACCAGATGCTCGAGATCCCAAGGCGAGCGAGCAGCCGGCCTGCGAGGCTGGCCTCGAAGCGAGCCAGCTCGGCGGCCCGCACGCGCTGCTGCCAGCGAGCGGTCATCTCCTTCGCCTCGCGTCGGGCGGCGCGCCGGTAGAGCGGCAGAGCCTTCCGCCGCCGCTGCCAGTACTCGAGCGAGCTGCGCGCGTCCTCGAGCGGAGGCGGCGCGAGCATCTGCTCGACGAGGACGAGGTCTGGATCTCGCTCGGCAACCTGCATGGGCCTTGAGTGTAGACGCCGAACGCCGAGGTCCTCAGACGTGGAGCGCCGTCAGCGCGTCACCGAGGGTTTGCAAGGCGGAACGCACACGTGGCAGGTCCGCGGCCTGGGCCCCTGCGGAGAGCGCCTCCCACCGCTCGTCCTCGGTATCGCCGTAGAGGAGGCTGGTTGCCATCCGGACCGTGAGTCCCGCGTCGTCTCCGAATGCGGCGCCCGGAAGCACGGCGACCCCGAAGCTGTCCAGCAGGTGCTCCGCCAGGCCGGCGCTGGTCGTGATGCCGCGCTCGGCCAGCGACTCGCCGACCGGCACGAAATCGGGGTAGAGGTAGAAGGCCGCGGTCGGCGGTCTGCACGTCAGGCCGGCAGCGGCGACGACCTCGAAGGCGGCCAGGCTCACCGTCCGGTGCAGGACGCGCGCCGAATCCACGAACTCGACCAGCTCCGCGGGCTCGTCGTAGGCGATGATCGCAGCAGCGTCGATCGGTGCCGCGAGACAGGACCAGACCTCGCTCCCGATCGACGTCACCTCCTGCACGAGCCGGCGACCGGCGTCGTTCTCCGGCGCGCGCAACACCCCGACGCGCCAGCCGCCGAGCGCGTGCGACTTGCTGAGACCGCCGGTCACGACGACGTCGGGGTCGAGGGTCGCAGCGCTCACGAAGTCGGAAGGCGCGTGGGCGAGCTCGGCGTAGATCTCGTCGGAGACGACCTGGAGGCCGCACTCGCGGGCGGCGCCGAGCACCTGTTCCAGGAGCTCGGGGCTCGCGAAGCTCCCGGTCGGGTTGTCGGGGTGGGTCAGGAGCAGGATGCGCGGGTCGAGGCCGCGCTCCCGCGCGAGGGAGACGGAATCGCCGAGCAGGTCGGGGTCCGGGACGCCCCCGGCCTCGCCCGGAATGTCGAGCCGCAGCACCTGCTTGCCCGCGAGGCGCGCCTGCGGCTCGTAGCTGACCCACGCCGGCCGCGGCAGCACGAGATCCCCGTCGAGAGCCGTGAGGAGCCCGAACAGGAGGGCCTTGCTGCCGGGCCCGACGACCACGCGCTCGGGCTCCGTCGCGAGCCCACGCCGGGCGTAGTAGCCGGCGACGCTCGACCGAAGCGCATTGCTGCCGGCAACCGACCCGTACGCGTTGGCTCCGCTCGCATCCTCGAGCGCCTTGCGAAGGAGCGGATGGACCGGCAACCCAGCCTCCCCGAAGCCGAGGTGGACGACGCGCTCTCCCAGGGCCTGCCGTCGACGAACGGCCTCGTTGATCGCGAGCGTCGGCGAGAGTGCGCTCACGACGGAGCCCCGATCCGGCCGTGGCGGGCCAGGAGTGCGACCAACTCGTCGTGGGGCAGCGCCGGTGCCCAGTTTCCCGCGCGGCCCGTGAAGTCCTGGGCCGCGCAGAGGGCGTTCCAGACCGCCTCCGCGGTCGCCTCGCAGACGGCGTCGAAGAGCGGCGACACCACGTCGTTGTCGAGCTCGCGAGCCGTGTGCAGGGGCTCGTCGAGCGCCGCCGGGTGAGCCGTGGAGAAGGCGATTGCGAAGTCTCCGCTTCCGTTGTGGGCTGCGGCCCCGGTGCGGGCGAGCCCGAGAAAGCTGCGCTTCGCGAGCCGACCCAACTGGCGCGGCCCGATGGGAGCGTCGGTGGCGACGACGATCACGATCGAGCCCTGTTGCGTCCAGCTCGGCCTGGCGACGTCGAGCTCACGTCCGACCGGTACGCCGTCGACCATGAGCTGCTCCCGCAGGCCGGTGTTCGACGACACGAGGACACCAACGAGGTACTCCTCCCGACCGGCCGGCACGAGGCGGGAGGAGGTCCCGATTCCCGCCTTGAGCTCGAAGGAGACGAGCCCCGTGCCGGCTCCGACGGAGCCCTCGGGCACCGGGCCCCCCGCTGCTTCGCGCCAGGCAGCGACGGTCTCGCTCTCCCCGATCGGCCGTGCGCCGAGATCGCTGAAGTACGCGTCGGAGCATTCGGCCACGAACGGATGGACGAAGCGCCTCCCCTCGCCGACCTCGGGGTGCTGCCGGATCGTCTCGGTGATCACGGCGTCCGCGACACGCGCGACGTTCAGCGATCCGGTCAGCATGATCGGCGCGTCGAGCACGCCCATCTCGTCCACGAACTCCCGGCCGTAGACCTCACCGCTCCCGTTCAGGACCGCGAAGGCGGCGGCAACCCGGAGCTCGAAGAGGTCGCCTTCGTGCGGGAGGATCGCCGTCACGCCGGTGTTGAACGGCCCTTCGGCTCCGTCGCGGAGCGTCGTGTGCCCGACGCGAACGCCGGCCACGTCGGTGATCGCGTTGAGCGGGCCAACCGGGAGCTCGCCCGGAGCGAGCCCGAGATCGCGCAGTCGAGCCGTCATCGGCGGGAGCCTAACTTCGTCCGCTATGCGAGGGAGGCCCGCCGAAGCGGGCCTCCCGGTCGTTCGTCGGGTCGTACGTCGCGCTGCTCAGAGCCCGGCGCACTCGCCGATCTTCTTGCCGTCGACGACGTTCGGTGCGCCGCCGTCGAGCGGATTGATCTGGGCCGACGGCGTGTTCCCGTGGCAGATCAGGTTGCCGGAGATGTGCTGCGGGTTGTCGACCCTCGACTGCACCTCGCTGGAGTCCTCGTCGACCCCGGGTGCGGCGTCGCAACCGGCGGGGAAGGTTCCCTCGCACTCGCCCGCTGGGTGCACCACGCTTCTGTTCTGAGAGACGTCGAGGTTGCCGCCGACGGTGTTGGCGATGGTGCCCCACCAGCCGCCCGTCCAGCCGTGGATGGTCAGGTTCCCGTCGATCACGTTGTCCTTGATCGGGAAGTTGTAGAACCGTGCTGCCGTGCCGCCTCCGTTCGAGACCAGGTTGCCGTGCACGGTGGAATTCCCGATGTAGAGCGCGAGCGGCTGGTTCGCGATCACGTTCCCGTCGACCACGTCCGGCCCGAGCTGGCCCGGGTCGGCGTTGTAGCCCAGGGCGAGCTGGGCGCCCTTGCCGACCTTCACGTTGCCGGTGACATGGATGGGCGGCCCGAAGCCGACGAACACCGAGCCGTCGGCGAGGGTCAGCTCCCCGTTGACGGTCAGGGGCCCGGTCACCGCGCAGGTGCCCATGACGGTGACACTTCCGTGAGCACCGGAGATCGTTCCGTTGTTACAGGTCTCCTTCGGGCCAGCGAAGGCACCCGACCCGGTGAGACCGAGCGCGAGCATGGCGCCCGCACTGAGCAGAAGCAACAGCTTCATGTGTTCTCTCTCCTTTCGTTGGCTCACGCCAACGGCCGCAGTTACGCCAAGGCCGCAAATCGTGGCACGCGCGGGCACTTCGCTTCAACCAGCCGAAAGTTGAGCGAGCGTCGAAAGGGCTCGGAAACCGACCCCTTTTCGTCATAGCCGCTCGAGCGGAGCGCTTCTACCGTCATTTCCGCGAGAGCAGTTCCAAGACTCCCAGGCCGACTGCTGCTCCCGCCCTTTCGTTGAACGAGCCTGGGATGAGAGGAACTCCATGAAGAAAGCACTTGCCGTGATCGCCGTGCTCGTCCCAGTGCTTGCGGTCACCTCAGGCGCATTCGCCGCCAAGAAGTACGTGGTCACGTCGTCGAGCCAGATCAAGAACGGCGTCGTCAAGCTGCACGATCTCTCACCGGGCGCCCGAAAGGCCCTGCGTGGCCAGAACGGTGCAAAGGGCGAGGCCGGCCCCGCTGGGCCTCAGGGCCCGAAGGGCGACACCGGTGCCACTGGCGCTCAGGGTCCAAAGGGTGTCAGCGGCTACGAGGTGCGCACCTGGCGCTACTCGAAGGACGACGCTAACTCGGACATGGGCCCTGGCTACGTCGGTGTCGGTAGCGGCGCTATCGCGACGGCCGCCTGCTCACCCGGGAAAGTCGCGCTCGGCGGCGGCTACTGGTTCACCTCGGAGCGTGACAACGGCTTCAACTCGCCGGCCATCTCGGACGGCAGCGGTGTGGTCGCGTCCTTCCCCGGCCGCATGGACTGGACGGTCAACCCGCCCACGGTCAAGCCGAACAACAACACCGGCTGGATCGTGCAGGTCAACGACAAGGTGAACGCCGCAGACATGACGGTGTACGTCATCTGCGCGAACGCCAGCTAGCAATTCGACCCAAGCAGCCCCGGATGCTCACGTCTCGGCGTGGGTGTCCGGGGTTTTTCGCGTGACAGAACGCGGGCGATCGATCACACTTTCGGCATGGCCTCGAGCGCAGGAGGGCTCGCAGTCGGCGGCGACGTCGAGCAGGCCCTAACCAGCATTCCGGTCCCCAGCTACGTGCTCGACACGACAGGAATCGTCCGCTGGATCAACCCGGCGGCCGAACGACTGCTCGGCGACGTCCGCGGACGGCACTTCACGTCCGTCGTCGGCCCGGAGGAGCGGACGCGAGCACAAGAGCTCTTCGCACGCAAGGTGCTCGGTGCGACCTCGGCGACCGAGACGACCGGCGTCCTGGTGTCGACGGAGGGACAGCGCCTCATGCTGGAAGTCAGCGCGGTGCCTCTCTCGGACGGCGAACGAGTCGTCGGCGTCTTCGGGCTCTTGGGTGGCCGCCCTGACGAAGATGCCACCGCTCCGCCGGCACACCTAACGCCCCGCCAAGCCGAGGTGCTTCGTCTGCTCGAGCAAGGGCTCTCGACCAAGCAGATCGCCCAGGAACTGCACCTGAGCACGGAGACGGTCAAGAACCACGTGCGCCACCTTCTCCGCGCACTCGGCGTGAACTCGCGCCTCGAAGCTGTCGCTGCGGTCCGTCGAGGCGGCACTCGCAAACCGGTTGGTTGACGAAGCGAAGCCGGCATGCCCTCGGCATGAATCGAACATGCGCGCGCGGTTTGGGAACCTTCCTGCCAAACTCTGTTTGCAGGCCTAACACGGTGTCACGCCAGGGCGCGCGCCAGTGAGTGCGCCAGTCCCGCAGCTGCGATCAGTTATCCCGCCGCTCCCCAGTCGGGAGAGCCTTCCCAGTTCTTCCCTCGTGTGACCGGCGAGATCCGCCTGCCGTCCAGGCTGGTCGTGAAGACGTCCGGGAGCCGCGAGTGGTTGGTCCGGGTTGCACCGCGGGTCGTTGCAAACACGATTGCCGTTCCATCTGGCGAGAACGAGCCGTTCTGCAGCAGATCCGTTCTCGAGCCGAAGTGGGTGAGCTTCCGGAGCCCAGTGCCGTCGGGCCGAACTGTGTAGAGGTTGCCCTGGTGTTTGAAGTCGGGGCCGTTGGCGAGGCTGCGGACGAGGATCAGGTTGCCGTCCGGAGACCAGTCGGGGTGGTCGCCGGCCCGAAGGCTCCACGGCGTGACGCGCCGAAGGCTCTTACCGTCGAGGTCGACGACGTAGGTCGCGTGTCCGTTCTTCGGCCTGGCCGTGATGTTCTGACGCTCGATCACGAGGTGCTGTCCGTCAGGGGAGAACTGGGGCCGCCCGACGCCCGCAGCTGAATTCCCGCGCACGACTGTCCGGCGGCTTCCGTTTTCATCCATGACGACTACTGAGAAGATCGGGGACCCGTTCGAGTGCGTCATGCACTCGAAGGCGATTGTCATTCCGTCGGGTGCGAAGGCCGGAGACGTCTCGTCGAAGCATCTCTTCGAGCCGCGCGGCGTGAGCCGGCGCGCGCCCGTTCCGTCGTCGTTGACGCTCCAGATCGTGCATGGCCCGTCGACCGTCCTACAGCGCTGAAACACGATCAGCCTGCCGTCGGGCGACCAGTCGGGCTCGCCGTCGATCCGGCCGCGCGGAGCGCGTGTAACTCGTCGTTCGCCGCTTCGGTCGCGCTCGGCGACGAAGATGTCCGCCTGGAGTGGGTGGTCCTGGAACAGGTAGCGCTGGAACGCGATCCTTCCATTCGTGCCGGGCGGAGTCCCCCGGGCCGTGGTTCCCAACGCCCCGGCCGCGATCACGGTGACGATCGCAGTCGCGATAGCGCCTGCTCGAAGGGTCATCGCCCACACCTCGTCCGTGCACGCAGCACGGCCTCGGCCGCCTCTTCCGTGAGAGGTCCACAGCCGAGCGCCAGGATCTGCTGAGGGCTCAGGTGAGTACGCGTCCCGCTTCTTTCCTCGCGGTGCTGGGCCTTCGGACCCCCGGTGCGCGGCCCCTGGTCGAGGCCATCTCTCGGAGCATGCGTCGCGACGAGCCCCACGGCTGTCAGGCCGAGTGCCAACGCGAGCACCGCCAACGCGATTTTTCGCATCGCGAGTCCTTCCCGTGAGCTCCTAGCGACTGCCAAGACTCCCTTCATCACTTCCGACCTCCTTGCGCTCGCTCGCGGCGGTCCAATGCACGTCCGGAGAGTGCGTCCCACCGGCTAACGCGAACGGAGGTTTCGCCTAACGCGCGGTAAAAGCGCTGCATGGAAGCTGTATCTGGACCGTGCTACGGTCGCCGAAATGGACGAGGGCCGGATGGAATTCAGGATTCTCGGTCCGCTCGAGGTCGAGCAGAACGGTCGTCAGATCCTGCTCGGGGGCGAGAAGCAACGGGCGCTCCTCGCCCTACTGCTGCTCACGCGTGGCAGGCCGGTTTCGACCGACCGCCTGATCGACGAGATCTGGGACGGCGACCCGCCGGCGACTGCGGTCAAGAGCGTCCAGGTGTATGTCGCACGGCTGCGCCGGGCACTCGGCGGATCCCGGCTGGTTACTCGAGGCCGGGGCTATCAGCTCGATGTCGCGCCGGGCGAGCTCGACGTCGACCGTTTCGACGAGCTCGTCCGCGCGGCCTCGGGAGCTCCCGCACAGGATGCAGCCGAGAGACTGCGGGAGGCGCTCGCGCTCGTTCGCGGACCGCCGCTCGCCGACCTCAGCCTCGAGCCCTGGGCGCAGCGGGACATCGCGCGGCTCGACGAGCTCCGACTCTCAGCGCTCGAGGCCCGCATCGATGCCGACCTCCAACTTGGACGGCACCGAGAGCTCGTCGGGGAGCTCGAGGCGATCGTCAGTGAGCATCCGTTCCGCGAGCACTTGCTCGAGCAACTCGTCCTCGCCCTCTACCGCTCTGGCCGGCAGGCCGACGCGCTCGACGCTTACCGCCGAGGCGCCGACCGTTTGCGCGGCGAGCTCGGGCTCGAGCCGGGCCGGTCGCTGCAGGAGCTCGAGCGACAGATCTTGCGACAGGACCCAGCGCTCGACCAGCCGGCGCTCGCGGCTCGCCACGACCGTCGCCGGCGGCGGAGCTGGAAGCTCGTGGTCAGCGGTGCGCTGATCATCGTGAGCGCCGCTCTTGCCGCGGCCGTCGTCGCGCTGACGCGCGGAAGCGATGCGTCGCTTGCCGCGGTCCCTGCGGGCGTCGCCGTCGTCGACGCCTCGAGCGGTCAACTCATCGCACACATCGGGCCAAGCCTGGTCAAGGTCCCTGCGGAGGTCATCACCGGAGGCGGCAGTTTTTGGGTCTGGAACCTGCGACCGTACGAGATGGTGCAGATCGACCCCGGCGACGGTCGGGTCGTCCGTCGGATCGGCTCTCCGTTCGGTGACAGCTCAGGGCTCGTCGACGGCCGAAGCCTGTGGTTCGGGGGCGCGAGGCTCGTGCGCATGGACATCCCGCAAGCGAGAAGGGTCGACGTCTTCCGGCTGTCGAAGGATCGGCAAGAGGACGGGATTGGGGAGATCGCAGCGGGTGGGGGCTCATTCTGGATCACGCGTCCGGATGCGAGCGAGCTGTTGCGGGTCGACCCGGCGTCTGGAGTCGTTCAGCATCGCTGGGCAGACCGGCCCGACGTCACGGCCGTCGAGTATGGGGACGGAGCCGTATGGATTGCCAGTGCTCGCGGCGTCGAACGAATCGATCCGAACACGAACAGGGTCACCGCCACTGCGACCGTTCCGGAGCCGGAGCTCTCCAATCTCGCTGTCGGCGGCGGCTACCTCTGGGTCTCCAACGAGACGAAGGGAAAGGTCTACAAGATCGACGACCGGTCCGGGGCGCCGGTGGCGTCGTACGAAACCGGCGACGGCGCGCGCCAGGAGTCCTACGCCGATGGAACGCTCTGGGTGGTCAACCAGGACGTCGGGACGGTCACCGGCATCGACGCGGTCACCGGCGAGAGGCGCGTTTTCCAGTTCGGCCACCCGCTTCAATCGGTCGCGGCGCTCCACGGAAAGCTTCTCGTCGAGATCAACCCAGGCCGAACCTACGAGGACCGGATCAACGCGCTCGAGGGCAAGGTTGCGCGCCTGATCGTCCCTATCTACCAGCTGGCGAACGACAACCGCCCGGATCCCGCCGTCGCTCCCAGCAACCCATTCATCTTCCAGACCGAAAGGGCGACGTGCGGGCCGCTCCTCGGCTACCCCGACGCGCCACCGCCGCGAGGCCAGCGTCTAGTGCCCGAGGCGGCTGCGGCGATGCCGTCGCTGTCGCCCGACCGGCGCACCTACACGTTCGTCGTCCGGCAAGGGTTCGGCTTTGCCCCTCCTTCGAACGCGCAGCTCGACGCGCAGACGTTCCGTTACTCGATCGAGCGTGCTCTTTCCGGGAAGCTCGGATCGCACGCGCCCGGGATCCGCTTCCTCGGGGACGTGGTCGGAGCGCAGGCATTCCACGCTGGGCGGGCAGCGCACGTGTCGGGCATTCGCATCCACGGAGACCGGATCTCGTTCAGGCTCATCCGGCCCTCTCCGGATTTCCTGGAGCGGCTCGCCCTTCCGTACTTCTGCCCGGTTCCACGCAACACGCCGATCTTGGCCGGCGGCGTGCAGTTCTTTTCGCCGCCGAGTGCCGGCCCCTACGCATTCAGCGGATTCATCTTCAACGGGGAGTACGCGATCCTCAAGCGGAATCCGAACTACGGCGGCTCACGCCCTCAGAACCTCGATGCGATCGGCTTCCGCGAGGGCGTCGACACGGAGGCGGCGGTTGCCCGCGTCGAGCGCGGACCTTGGGACGCCGTCGAGCACTTCGACCCAGCGCTCTCGCCGGGCGGCATCGTCGCGCGCAGCTTCAACGGCGTGAACAAGCCGGGCGGGGCATCGTTCCGCTCGTTTCCGCGCCCCCTCACGTTCTATCTCGCCTTCAACGCTCACCGGCAGCCGTTCTCCGACCCCAGGCTCCGCCGAGCCGTCGCGCTGGCGCTCGACCGGAGCGCACTATCGTCGTTCTGGAACCAGGCTTCACCGGACGTCGCGCTGGCAGGTCCCGGTGCACTTCAGGCTGCGCCGACCGACATGGAGCCGACCGCCCGAATCCTGCCGCCGGGTGTGAGGGGCGGGGGACCAGCTCGCTCCCAACCTCGGGATATCGAACGTGCGCTGCGGTTCAAGCTGTCGAGACCCACGACGGTGCTAATGGGTTTCGAGGGCGGCGCCAAAGGAGCGAAGCGCTTTGCAAGCGTCGTCGGCGCCGCGCTTGCTCCTCTCGGGCTCGACGTCCAGGCGGTTGCCGTCCGCGATCTCTCTTCGGCCCCGCGTGGCCAGCAGGAGCGTTTGCAGCTCGCAGCTCTCGAGACGGGGCTCGACTATCCGGACCCGGCATCGTTCCTGACCACCATGCTCGGCCACGACGTGCCCGTCACCTGGCTGCCACCTGCAACGAGCGCCGGCGTCAAGCGGCTCGCTCGCCTCACGGGGGATGCGCGCGACCGTGCCGCTGTCGAGCTCGCCGGCCGTCTCGCCAGTGGCGACGCACCCGTCGTGCCGTACGGCACCCCGACGATCGGCGCGGTGCTAGGCCCTGATCTCGGCTGCCGCGTCTGGAACGGTGTCGACGCGGGCTTGGATCTTGCGGCGCTCTGCTTGAAAGGCGCTGGTTGAGCCTCGTACTACCGCTCATCCTCGGACACCACGTCAGGCAGATGCCCCCGGCATGAATCGAACATGCGCACGCGGTTTAGGAAACCGCTCTCATGAGTTCTCCATGTCGGCCTGTTCAAGCCGAGTTGTTCAAGAAGTTGCTGCTATTGAGCAACTCTGGAGTGCCGGTCGGTGACGCTCCTCGACGGCCATTTGCGCACTCCGACGCCGCTCGCAAGGGCAGGACAAGGGCAAACCTAGCCCCGCTCTACCCTCACCGCCGACGGGTAATCGTCCAGCGGGTGAAGTTGGTACGTCCGAGCGCTCCGCACGCGGCCACGTCGCCCGCTCGCCAAGCGCGGCGCTGCGGGAAGCATGCGTTGTACCGCCAGAGTTTGCGATTGAGACAGCTGAGCGCGGCCCTGGCCGTCTCGTCGACAACGAAGCAGGGGCCGCGTCCCTCGCCCTTGAAACGCAGGCCGGCGCGGAGCTTGCCACTGGATGTCCATGGCTTGATGAAGCCGTCCAGGTGCGGAAAGCGCTGCCAAGCGAGCTGCGGCGTCGGGTGCGTGCCCGTTAGCGGCGAGTCGAGCTCGAGCGAACCGCGCCCGTCGATCCTCGCGTTGCTGGTCAGTACCGGCCCAGTGGGCTCGTGAAGCGGCGGACACCAATAGGCGCCGGGTTCGACGAGCACGCACGTCCAGGTCCCACCCGCTACGGCGATGGCGACGATGCATTGTCGGCGTGAGGGCAACACCATCGAGGAATGTTCCTTTGCGACGGGTCGGCGGAACGCGACGTTCGCTCTTGCCGGGCCCCAGCCAAGCATGTTCGCCTGGTTCCAGCGGTCGATGCAGGTCCGAATAACCTGGGCCGGAGGACGACGGACGGATGCTGCAGCAGGGCCGGCCGAGCGATCGCCGTCTCGGCAACCCAGCGCCGCGACCACCGACGCCGAGACAACGAGAGCGAACGCCCATCGAGCGAGCGCCATGCCCGGATTCTTACCCAGCCCAGCTTCCCGGTAACGGCGGGCGCCGCGGGCGACATGCGCGCCCGCGGCTGATTCTGCTAGCCGTCGGAGATCGTTGTCCGAAGTCCGAAGAAGGGGGCACACGGGGGAAACATGGTTTCCCCCGTGGAGGCAAGCGAAGCGCAGCCGGTGTGCCCCCGGCATGAATCGAACATGCGCACGCGGTTTAGGAAACCGCTGCTCTATCCACTGAGCTACGGGGGCGCGGTGACAGCACGATAGCCTCGATGTCGTGGACGCGGCACGGCGCATTCAGCTCGTCCAGGGCGACATCACGGAGCAGGAGGTCGACGCGATCGTGAACGCCGCGAACTCGTCGCTGCTCGGTGGCGGCGGTGTCGACGGGGCCATCCACCGCGCCGGCGGGCCGGCGATTCTCGCCGAGTCGCGCCTCCTCGGCGGCTGCGAGACCGGCGACGCGAAGGCGACGACCGCGGGCGACCTGCCGGCGCGTCACGTCATCCACACTGTCGGCCCGGTCTGGCGCGGCGGCGAGCAAGGCGAGGCCGAGCTCCTGGCCTCATGCCACCGGCGTTCGCTCGAGGTCGCAGCCGGGCTCGGTTGCCACACCGTCGCGTTCCCCGCGATCTCGACCGGAATCTACGGCTACCCCGTCCAGCGGGCCGCCGAGGTCGCACTCGCCACGACCGGCGCGGAGCTCGAGCGGCACCGCGGAATCGAGCGTGTCACCTTCGTCCTCTTCTCCGACGAGCATCTCGATGCGTTCCAATCCGCCCGCGCGCGACCGGCGTAGGACCTTCCGACACGCCAAGCCGCTGCGGGGGAGGAGAGATCCATGTTCGCAAGGACAGCATTCGCTGTTGGCGTCGCCGTGCTGGCATCCGCGCTGCTCGTGGGCACGGCCGGGGCCGTGCGCGACCGGACGCCGCCGTCGACGCCGACGAACCTTCGCATCACCGGAGGCACGGACACGAGCGTCTCGCTCGCGTGGAACGCCTCGAGGGACAACTCGAGCAACTGGTGGTACTGCGTCCAGCGCAGCGCCGGGGGCTGCGTCCGCGTGAACCCGCCACAGACGTCGATGACGTGGCCGAACCTGCCGCCGAACACGACGAGCACGTTCTCCGTCTACGCGATCGATCAGTCCGGGAACCGCTCCGGGAACAGCAACAGCGTGACCTACACGACGCCGGCCGACACGACGCCGCCGAGCCCGGCGCCGGTGCTCACCGCGAGCTCGGTCCGCCCGACCCGCTTCGCGGTCAGCTGGACCGGGTCGACCGACAACGTGAGCCAGGTCTACTACACGCTGTTCGTCAACGGCGTCCCTGACTTCAGTGGAGCGATCGGCCCGCGGGCGAGCGTGCTCCTCGACCGCACGCCGAACACGACCTACCTCGTCAAGGTGCGCGCCGCCGACGCGGCCGGCAACTTCGTCGAGAGCAACACGGTGGCGGTCACCACGCCGCCGGTCACCGACACGGTGCCCCCCACGGCGCCGACGAACCTCACGCTCTCGCCCGAGTCGACCACGCCGGAGATCTGGACCGACTGGACGCAGTCGACGGAC
>Ga0126377_10002440_pt1 | contig 12809 bp, 13 predicted proteins | sample PanSoiMetPlot_22_FD_92647 | JGI IMG/M metagenome (GOLD analysis project Ga0126377, IMG submission 92647) | Tropical forest soil microbial communities from Panama - MetaG Plot_22 | ecosystem: Environmental > Terrestrial > Soil > Tropical forest > Bulk soil | place: Panama | collected 2016-02-17
CGAGCGCGAGGCGTCCCCACGACTGCGCGACCAGGTTGATCGACTCGGTGGTGCCGCGGGTGAAGACGATCTCGTCGGGCGGCGCGCCGACGAAGCCGGCCACCTCGCGGCGGGCCGCGTCGAACGCGGCGGTCGCCGCCTCGCTGAGCGCGTGCACGCCGCGGTGGACGTTGCCGGCGTCGCGCGCCATGACCTGGACGACCGCGTCGATGACCGCGCGCGGCTTGAGCGTGGTCGACGCGCTGTCGAGGTAGACCAGCGGGCGCCCGTGCACTTCCTGGTGGAGCGCCGGGAACTCGGAGCGCAGCGCGGCGGGGTCCACGTCGGGAGGCTACCGCACTTCCGGCTCGAGGCGGACGTTGCACGAGATGCTGACCCGCGGTCGTGTGCCGCGGTAGGGGTGGACGAAGTGCGGCAGCCATCCCGGGAAGACGACCATCAGGCCGGTGCGCGGCTCGATCGAGAAGTGACCGGGAAACAGGTCCAGCCCGGGCACGGCGGCTCCGCCCGCCCGCGGACCGACGAATGTGAGCGCGCCCGACGACGGGTGGGCGCCCTGGTCGGCGTCGCCCGCGTCGGCGTAGTGGACCACCGAGAAATGGGCCTCGGCGTGATCGTGGACGACCGCGTAGTCGCCGTCCTCCATCACCATGGCCCAGCCCTGCACGCCGAACCGATAGCGGTGATCGACGGTGAGGCCGCGGGCGGCGGCGATGTCGACCAGCGCGGCCCTGACCCGCTCGACCACGATCTGCATGAGGCGCCGGTAGCACGCATCCTGCCGCAGGCTGAGGTCGGGCACCGAGTGCCAGCCGCCGGCGTTGCTGCGCTCGACCCCGGGCGAGCTGCGCGCCTCCGCGACCAGCCGCGCGCACAGCTCGGCGTCGAGCTCCTCGACGTCGTCGAGGGCGAACACCAGGACGGGAGTCGAGAAGAGCGAGAATCGATCCACGACCCGGAATGGTCGCCCTGCGCCCGCGCCCGGGCAAGCGCGTCGGCGGCTGGCCCCGAAGAATCGAGGCGCCCGGCCGACCGCGGGAGAGCCGGTCAGCTACGCTGTGGCCATGGGCTGGACGGCCGAGGAGAAGGTCGAGGCTGCGCTCAGGGCGCCCATGAGCCGCGCGATGCTGCGACCCGACACGCGGGTGATCGAGCGGGCGGGCTGGTACCAGCTGGTGACGCCGTCGGCGCCCGGCACCATGCTCAACGAGGTCCTCATCTCGCAGGTGGCGCCGGACGACGCCGATCGCGCCATCGAGGAGGTCATCGCGACCTACGCGGCCGTCGGCCATCCGGTGAAGTGGTGCGTCGGACCCTGGACGCGGCCCGCCGACCTCGGCGATCGCCTGGCCCGGCGCGGATTCTCGAGCTGGGAGGTGCGCGGGATGGCCTCGGCGACGTCGACCGCGACCGGCGGCCGCGAGGGGGTCGACGAGGTCGGCGAAGAGGACGTCGAGGCGTTCGTCGCGGCCACGGTGCTCGGATGGTCGCTGCCCCCGGAGCAGACCGCCGCCGAGCTGGCGACTCACCGCGCGGCCCTCCGGGCATCGCCGCGCCAGACGCACTTCTTCGCTGCGCGGGTCGGGCACGAGATCGTCGGGACGACCGGCCTGCTCCTGCGCGGCCAGTACGCCTATCTCTTCGGGGCGCAGGTTTTTCCGGCCTTCCGGGGGCGCGGGCTCTATCGCGCGCTGGTCGCCGCCCGCCTCGCCTTCCTGGCCGCTCGCGGGGTCTCGCTGGCGGTGACGCAGGCCCGCGCCGCCACCTCGGCGCCGATCCTGGAGCGCCTCGGGTTCGAGACCGTCTTCCGCTCGAGGTGCTACCTGCTCGAGCTGCCGGTCCGCGCCTGAGGGGAGGCGTACGGCGCCGGGCGCGGTCGCCACTGGCCGCCGCTCACGGGCCAGCGCGCTCGGCCCATCGGAGGACGCGCAGGGCGCGGAGGGTGTTCCACCGGCTCGGCCGGCCCTCGCCGTCGTCGGTCTCGACCGGCATGGCGCCGGGGTACCGGGTCTCGAGCGGCCACCTCCCGTCACCGTCGCGCTTCGACGCGACCAGCTCGATCGCCTCGGCCATCCGCGGGTCGGGCGCGACCCCGGCGCTGCGCAGATGGTCGAGCCCGCGCAGGACGTCGTAGTGCCACCACGTCGGGAAGGCGAAGCGCGTCCACGCGGCGCCGCCCTTGCGATCGCGCTCGATCACCTCGCCGGTCGACCGCCGGCGGAAGAGCCGGCGCTCGAGGAGGTACTCCTCCCCGCGCACGCGGGCGTCGGTCAGCGCCGGGCTGCCGCCGCCGGCCCGCTCGTGCTCGAGCAGAGCCTCCAGCACGCAGATCGTGGTGTTGAACGACGACCGCGTCGACCCTTTCTCCGCCTCGCAGTTCCAGCCGCCATCGGGCAGCTGCTCGGCGAGCAGCCGGTCGACGATGCCCCGGACGTCCTGGCCGAAGTAGGCGCCCACCGCCCCGACCTGGGCGTTGATGCACGGCTCGACCTCACCCTCGAAGAAGCCGTTGCCGTCGCATTCCGGCGGGCCACATCCCCGCCACGTCACCCGGTCGCGGACGAGCCCCACCGCCCGACGCGCCTCCTCGCTCGCCGGATCGAGACCCATGTCGCGGAGCAGCATGAGGGCGTGCATCGTGGAGCTCCAGCCGCGGTTCCATGCTGCGCCGCCCCACCGCCCGTCGGTCGCCTGCAGCGCGAGCAGCCGCGCTCCCGCGCCCCCGGTGGCGACGCGCGCGCGCTCGGTCGCGACCTCCTCCGCGGACGCACCGGTCAGGTCCCGCATGACCTGCCAGCGCACCGACGCATCGGAGTCGAGCAGCCAGTCGACGTCGCTCATGGATCTCCCGCGGCCGTGGGACGCATCGCCCTGTCGGCATCATGCCACCGCCGCGCCGTGACAGGTCGCCGCCCGCGCGCCGAGTTGCACCGGCGCGCAACCACGCCGGCAAGACGGTCATCGTCAAGCACCTGCTATCAGGCGACAACCGTGTGCACCACGACGGCGAGTGCATTGCCTGTGCGCCGAAGCAGTTCGTCGAGTGACGCGCGGCGAGTTCGGCTACGCTCGTCGTCAGCCGCGGGTCGGCGGAGGCTGCGATGAGCGAAGACATGGATGAGGTGCTGGCGCAGGCGGAGGCGTGGCGGGCGGGCGGAATGCAGGTGGCGTTCGCCACGGTGATTCGAACCTGGGGCAGCTCGCCGCGGCCGGCTGGTAGCCGGCTGGCGGTGAATCAGGCCGGCGAGTTCGTCGGGTCGGTGTCGGGCGGGTGCATCGAGGGGGCGGTGATCCAGGAGGCGCTCGAGGTGATGCGCGGCGGCGCGCCGCGGGTGCTCGAGTTCGGCGTGACCGACGAGACGGCGTGGTCGGTGGGGCTGGCGTGCGGGGGCAGGGTCGAGGTGCTGGTCGAGGCGCTGACATGAGGCTGGCCCTGCTCGCGGAGCTGCGCGCGGCGCGGGCCGCGCATCGCCAGGTGGCGCTGGCGACCTGGACGCGGACCGGAGAGCAGGCGCTGTTCGACGCCGGGGCGGCGCCGGCCGCGCTGGCCGAGGCCGCGGCGCGCGTGCTCGCGCGCGACCAGGCCGAGGTGGTCGATGGCCCCGACGGCCCGGTGTTCCTCGAGCCGCACAACCCGCCGCGGCGGCTCGTCCTCGTCGGTGCGGTCCACATCGCGCGCCCGCTCTCGGCGATGGCGGGCCTCGCCGGGTTCGCGGTGACGGTCGTCGATCCGCGGGCGGCGTTCGCCACCGAGGCGCGCTTCCCGGGCCTGCCGCTGGTCACCGAGTGGCCGGACCATGCGCTGGCCGGGCTCCGCCTCGACGCGCGCACCGCGGTCGTGACCCTCACCCACGATCCCAAGCTGGACGATCCCGCCCTGGTCGCGGCGCTCGGCTCGCCGGCTTTCTACGTCGGCTGTCTCGGGTCGCGCAAGACCCACGCGAGCCGCCTGGCCCGGCTCGGCGAGCTCGGCCTCGACGCCGCCGCGCTCGCGCGCCTGCGCGGACCGGTCGGCCTGCCGATCGGCGCCAGCTCGCCGGGCGAGATCGCGGTGTCGATCCTGGGCGAGATCATCGCGGCCCTGCGCGGCGCGCCGGGCCCGCGCCCGCCGGCTTGATCACGGCCGCGACGCCCTGACGTAGATCCGGGGCGTGGGGTACTCGACCTGGTAGGGCGGGCGCGTCACCACCTGATGGACGCGCAGTCCGCCGTCGAGCAGGAAGCCGGCCAGCTCGTCCGGCTGGAACAGGGTGGCGTCGACCGAGATCGGGGCGCCCAGGAACTCGTCGGCGTGCACCTCGCCGTCGCCGCCGTGGACCGCGGCGAGGAGCCACCCGCCGGGCTGGAGCACGCGGTGGATCTCGGCGGCGGCGCGCGGTACGTCGGCGCGCCGGAGATGAATGAGCGAGTACAGCGCCACCACACCGGCCAGGCTCCCGTCGGCCAGGGGCATGGCCAGCATGTCGCCCACCTCGAAGCGGAGCGCGGGGTGGGCCTGGCGCGCCACCTCGACCATGCCGGGCGAGAGGTCGAGGCCGAAGGCGTCCACGCCCCGGTCGGCGAGATGGCGGGTCACGTGCCCGGGTCCGCAGCCGAGGTCGCAGACCGGCCCGCGGCCGGCGAGCGCGCCGGCCAGCTCGTCGAGCCATCCCCGGTCCAGCGGCTTGTGTTCGAGCTCGCCGCTGAATCGCGCAGCGTATGCGGCGGCGACGCGGTCGTAGTCTCGTGCCACCTGCTCGCGCGCCCACGACATGTCGGCGATGGTAGCCGAGCGACGCGCGCCCCACACGCGATTGAAACGCTCTGCCAGTACGCTACACTGGCCGCGGGGAGGGTACCCCCCGCTCCTCGTCGGGTTCCGGATCCGCCGGCCGCCGAGAAAGGAGGAGGGCAGGATGAGCCGTAGGGCCGCACCAGCGGAAATCGCGGGCGTCTTGCTCGCCGCGGGCATGTCCACGCGGATGGGGCGGAACAAGCTCTTCCTCGAGGTAGGCGGCGAGACCGTGCTCGCCCGCGCGCTCGCCGTCGCGCTGGCGGCGCGCCTGGACCCGCTCCTGGTCGTGGTCGGTCACGAGGCCGACCGCGTGCGCGCCGCGCTCGACGGCACTCGCGCCCGCCCGGTCGAGAACCCCGACTACGCGCGCGGCCTCAACACCTCTCTCCGCGCCGGCATCGCGGCGCTGCCCGAGGGGACCGCGGCCGCGGTGGTGATGCTGGCCGACATGCCGCTGGTCGACGCGGCCATGATCGACACCCTGGTGGCGCGGTGGCGCGCGGCCGGCGCGCCGCTGGCCATCTCGCGCTACGGCGAGGTGGTGGCGCCGCCCATCGTCTACGGCGCGGCGCTCTTCCCCGAGCTCCGCGAGCTGGACGGCGAGGGCTGCGGCAAGGCGGTGATCAAGCGCCACCGCGGCGAGGAGGTCGCGGTCGACTGGCCGGCCCTGCGGCTGACCGATCTCGACGTGCCGGAGGACGTGGCGCGAGCGGCGGAGGCGATACGGTGAGGGCGGACCTGCTCGCGCTCGCCGCCGAGCTGGCCCGCCGCGGCGAGCCGTTCGTGCTGGCCGTCGTGGTCCGGCGCGAGCCGTCGAGCTCGGCGCAGCCCGGCGACGCCGCGGTCATCACGGCGACCGGCGCGTACCACGGCTGGATCGGGGGCGCCTGCGCGGCGCCGTCGGTGCGGCGCGAGGCCGAGCGCGTGCTGGCCGACGGCCGGCCGCGGCTCCTGCAGCTCAGCGCCGACCCCTCGCGCGAGAGCCGCGCCGGCATCACCGCGCTGCCGGTCGGATGCCACAGTGGAGGCACCGTGGAGATCTTTCTCGAGCCGGTGGTGCCGGCGCCGCGCGTGCGCGTGTTCGGATCGTCGCCGGCCGCGCGCTCGGTGGCCGCCGTGGGCGCGGCGATGGGCTACACGTCCGAGCTGATCGCGCCCGGGCTCGACCCGGCCGCGGCGCCCGCCGGCGTGCGCCTGGTCGCCTCTCTGGACGACGAGGCGGCGCGCGCGACCTGTCGCGAGCCGCTCCACGTCGTGGTCGCGACCATGGGCGAGTTCGACGAGGACGCGGTGGTCGCCGCGCTGGCGGCGGAGCCGCGCTACCTGGGCGTGGTGGCCAGCCGGCGGCGCTTCGCCGAGCTGTGCGAGAGCCTCCTGGCCCGCGGGGTACCGTCGTCCGCGCTCGATCTCATCCGCAACCCGGCCGGGCTCGACATCGGCGCCCGCCGGCCCGAGGAGCTGGCGGTCAGCATCTACGCCGAGATCGTGCAGCTGCGGCGGGAGGCGGAGGTGGCGGCGAGCGCGCCGGCCCGGCTGAGCCTGGCGCCGAGCCCGCTCCTGCCGCCCGCCGTCGAGCGCGCGGGCGAGTGCGCCGGCGGGCCCGCGACCGAGCGCGCGGGCGAGCGGTCGCTCGAGCTCGCGGCCGGGCGAGCGGCCGACCTCGCGCTCGATCCGGTGTGCGGCATGACGGTCGAGATCGCCGGCGCCCGCCACCGCCACGACGTCGACGGGGTGACCTACGTGTTCTGCTGCTCGCGCTGCCGCGAGCGCTTCGCCGCGGCGCCCGCGTCCTTCCTCGCGCCCGCCGGCGCCGTGGTGAGCGAGTGAGGCGCGAGATCGCCCAGCTGTGCGACGCGATGGGCGCGCACGGCTACATCGCCGACGAGTCGATCGCGACGGCGGTGTTCCTGGCCCGCGAGCTGGGCCGCCCGCTCCTGGTCGAGGGCGACGCCGGCGTCGGCAAGACCGAGATCGCCAAGGTGTGGGCCCAGCTGGCCGGCGCCGAGCTGGTCCGCCTGCAGTGCTACGAGGGCCTCGACGTCTCCACCGCGCTCTACGAGTGGAACTACCCGCGGCAGCTGCTCCGCCTGCGCATGGCCGAGGCCCAGGGGGCGCCGGCCAGCGACATGGAGCAGACGGTGTTCTCGTCCGAGTACCTGCTCGAGCGGCCGCTCCTGCGCGCGCTCACCCACCAGGACGGCCCCGCGGTGCTCCTCATCGACGAGATCGACCGGGCCGACGAGGCGTTCGAGGCCTTCCTGCTGGAGGTCCTGTCCGACTTCCAGGTCACCATCCCGGAGCTCGGCACCATCCGCGCGGCCCACGTCCCGCACGTGGTCGTGACCTCCAACGCCACCCGCGAGATCGGCGACGCTCTGCGCCGGCGCTGCCTCTACCTCTACATCGATCACCCGAGCGTGGAGAAGGAGGTGGCGATCCTGCGCTCGCGCGTGCCCGGGGCCAGCGAGGAGCTGGCCGCCGAGATCGCGCGCTTCGTGGGGGCGCTGCGCGCGCGCGATCTGGTCCGCATGCCCGGCGTGGCCGAGAGCATCGACTGGGCCCGCGCGCTCTGCCGGCTGCACAGCGCGCACCTCGATCCCGAGACGGTGGCGGCCACCATGGGCTGTGTCATCAAGGACCAGCACGATCGCCGCGCGCTTCCAGCCGGCGAGATCGCCGGCATGGTGGCGGCCGCGCGCGCCGGAGGTGTCAGGTGATCGCAGGAGGCGCCCCGTGATCGCGCCCGACGCCGCCGCCAGCGCCGCCGCCAGCGCCGCCGCGGCCGGCGACCTGGTCGTGCACCTGGCCCGCCTGGCCGGCGCGCTGCGCGAGGCCGGCGTCCGGGTCGCGCTGGGCGACGAGATCGACGCGCTGGCCGCGCTGGTGCGCATCGACCTGGCCGATCCGGACGAGGTGCGCCGCGCGCTGCGCTGCACTCTGCGCATCCGCCCGCCCGACCTCGCCGCGTTCGAGCGCGCCTTCGCCGCGACCTGGCTCGGCCGCGAGCCGGAGCGCCCGCCGCCGCCGGCCGCTCGCCGGCAAGGGCCCGGCCTGCCGCTGCCCGCGGCGCTCGCCGGGCTGCGCGCCGCCCTGGCCGGCGACGCCGGCGCCGAGGTCCCCGACGGCGATCAGCCGGGGGCCAGCGCGCAGGCGCTCTTCCGGCGCAAGCCGTTCGAGCGCTGCGACGACCGCGACCTGGCCGCGATGGAGCCGGTGCTCGATCGGCTGGCCCGCCGCCTCGCCACCCGGCGCAGCCGGCGCTGGGTGCCGGTGCACGGGCGCGGGCGGACGGACGTGCGCCGCAGCCTGCGCCGCGCGCTCGGCACCGGCGGCGAGCTGGTCGCGCTCGCCCACCGCGCCCGCCCGGTCGAGACCGCGCGGCTCGTGCTCCTGTGCGACACCAGCGGCTCGATGGAGGCGCACACGCGCTTCCTCCTGGCCTTCGCGCGGGCGCTGCGCCGGGTCGCCGACCGCACCGAGGTGTTCGCGTTCAACACCGAGCTGGTCCGCATCACCTCGTGGATGTCGGTGAGGAAGCTGTCGGCGCTGGAGGCGCGCCTGCGCGCGGCGGTGCCCGACTGGTCGGGCGGGACGCGCATCGGCGAGTGCCTGGCCGCGTTCGCCGCGCGCCACCTCGCCGCGCTGGTCGACTCGCGCACGGCGGTCGTGGTGCTGAGCGACGGGCTCGAGCGCGGCGATCCGGTCGTGCTGGGCGAGGCGCTGCGCCGCATCCGCGCGCGCGCCGGCCGCGTGCTGTGGCTCAACCCGCTGGCCGGCGACCCCGGCTACCAGCCGACCGCGGCCGGGATGGCCGCGGCGCTGCCCCACCTGGACCTCCTCGCGCCGGCCCACGACCTGGCCTCGCTCGAGGCGCTCCTTCCCCATCTGAGGACCTGACCCCCATGGCCATTCAGATCGTCAAGACGTTCACCGTGAAGGCGCCGGCCGACGCGGTGTGGAGCTTTCTCATCGACCCGCGGAAGGTGGCCGGCTGCATGCCGGGCGCGGCGATCACCAGCCAGGTGGACGACCGCACCTTCACCGGCACCATGACCGTGAAGGTCGGGCCGGTGACGACCAGCTACAAGGGCAAGGTGGTGTTCGAGAAGCTCGACGCCGCGGGCAAGGCGGCCGAGATCGTCGCGACCGGCCAGGACGTGAAGGGGAAGGGCGGGGCCAGCATGAAGCTGTCGTCGAGCCTGGTGCAGCTCTCGCCCGCGGAGACCGAGATCACCACGACCTCCGACCTGACCATCACCGGCATCCTGGCCCAGATGGGCCGCGGGATGATCCAGGACGTCAGCGACGAGATGTTCGACATCTTCTCGCGCAACATGCGCAGCGAACTCGAGTCGGCCGCGTCGCCCGCCCCCGCGCGTGCGCCGGCGCCCACCGCCGCCGAGAGGGACACCGCCGCCGCCAGCGGCGAGGTGGCGACCACGGCCGCCACCGTCGACGCCGAGACCGAGACGCGCGAGGCCGAGGCCGGCACCGTCGAGAGCGCCGCGCGCGGCATGGCGTCCAGCGCGAGGGCGGCCGGCGCCGGGGCCGCGCCGCGCGCCGATGTGCTCGACCTGGGCGGCATCGGGGCGCGCGCCGCCAGCCGCGCCGCGATGCGCACGCTCACCCGTCCGCTCTTCTGGCTGGTCCTCGTCGTCACCGCAGGACTGGTTTACCTGGCTTTCATCCGCTGACCCGTCAACTCGAGCCCGCGAGGGAGGACCGAACATGATACCGCCAGTGTTCGACTATCACTGCCCGGAGACCCTGGGGGAGGCGGTCGCTCTCCTGTCGAAGTACAGAGACGACGCCAAGGTGATGTCCGGGGGGCAGAGCCTCCTGCCGCTGCTCAAGCTGCGGCTGGCCAGCCCCGCGCACGTGATCGACATCAGCCGGATCAAGCGCCTGGTCTACCTGCGCGAGGACGGTGGGATGCTCGAGATCGGGGGGTGCACGCCGGAGTCGGCCCTCGAGACCTCGGAGCTCATCCGCTCGCGCTACCCGATCCTGCACGACACCACGCGCGTCATCGCCGATCCGCTGGTGCGCAACCGCGCCACCGTCGGCGGCAACCTGGCCCACGGCGATCCGGCCAACGATCACCCGGCCAGCATGATCGCGCTCGGCGCCGAGGTGGTCGCGACCGGGCCGCACGGCGAGCGCGTGATCCCGGCGAGGCAGTTCTTCCGCGGCCTGTTCACCACCGCGCTCGCCCCCGACGAGATCCTGAGCGAGATCCGCGTGCCGATGCCGTCCGGCCGGAGCGGCGGGGCCTACGTCAAGCTGGAGCGCAAGGTGGGCGACTTCGCCACCGCCGCAGCGGCGGCCCAGGTCACCCTCGGCGCCGACGGCAAGGTCGAGCAAGTCGGCGTCGCCCTGACCAACCTCGGCCCGGTGCCGATCCAGGTCACCGCGGCCGAGACCTATCTGACCGGCAGGGCGCCCGGCGAGCAGGCGATCGCCGAGGCGGCGCGGCTGGCGGCCGAGGCGGCCGACCCCAGCGCTGACCGCCGGGGCAGCGTCGAGTACAAGCGGGAGATGGCGCGCGTGCACGCCGCGCGCGCCCTGAAGCTGGCGGTCCAGCGCGCGGGAGGGCACTAGCCCATGGCCAAGCACTCGATCCAGGTGAACGTCAACGGCACCATCCACGAGGCGGCGGTGGAGTCGCGCCTCCTGCTCGTGCACTTCCTGCGCGAGAACCTGCGCCTGACCGGCACCCACATCGGCTGCGACACGTCGCACTGCGGGGCCTGCACCGTCATCCTGGACGGCGCGCCGGTCAAGTCGTGCACCGTGCTCGCGGTGCAGGCCGATCGCTGCGAGGTGCGCACGGTCGAGGGGCTCGAGCAGAACGGCGCGCTCCACGCGGTGCAGGACGGCTTCTGGGAGAAGCACGGCCTGCAGTGCGGCTACTGCACGCCGGGCATGATGATGACCGCGTGCGCGCTGCTCGAGCACAACAAGGACCCCAGCGAGCTCGAGATCCGCGAGGCCATCTCGGGCAACCTGTGCCGCTGTACCGGGTACGTGAACATCGTCAAGGCGATCCAGCACGCCGCCGAGAAGCTGAGGTAGGAGACCGCCATGAAGCCGAGGACGAGCGAGAAGATCTGCGGCATGGGCCACTCGATGAAGCGCAAGGAGGACCCGCGCTTCATCCGCGGCAAGGGCAACTACGTGGACGACATCCAGCTGCCCGGGATGCTGCACATGGACATCGTGCGCAGCCCGTTCGCGCACGCGAAGATCAACGCCATCAACGCCGAGCGCGCGCTGGCCATCCCGGGAGTCCTGGCGGTCATCACCGGCGAGACGCTGGCCAAGTACAACCTGCACTGGATGCCGACGCTCATGTCGGACACCCAGATGGTGCTGCCGACCGATCGGGTCATGTACCAGGCCCAGGAGGTCGCGGCCGTCATCGCCACCGACCGCTACATCGCGGCCGACGGCGTCGAGGCGGTGGAGGTCGACTACGACCCGCTGGAGCCGGTCATCGACGCCAAGAAGGCGCTCGATCCGGGCGTGCCGGTCCTGCGCACCGACAAGGCGGGCAAGAAGGACAACCACATCTTCCACTGGGAGGTGGGAGACCGGGCCGGCACCGACCGCGCGTTCAACGACGCGGACGTGGTGGTGGCGCAGGAGATGCACATCCCGCGCATCCACGTGGCGTCGATCGAGACCTGTGGCTGCGTGGCCGACTTCGATCGCATCAACGGAAAGCTGACCGTGTACATGACCACGCAGGCGCCGCACGCCATCCGCACGGTGTTCGCGCTGGTCGCCGGCCACGTCGGCCTGTCCGAGGAGCGCATCCGCATCGTGTCGCCCGACATCGGCGGCGGCTTCGGCGGCAAGGTGCCGGTCTATCCGGGCTACGTCATCGCCACGGCCGCCTCGGTCGTGATCGGCAAGCCGGTCAAGTGGGTCGAGGACCGCATGGAGAATCTACAGGCCGACTCGTTCGCGCGCGACTACCACATCAGGGCGGAGCTGGCGGCGCGCAAGGACGGCACCATGACGGGGCTCCGCATCAAGACGCTGGCCGATCACGGCTACGCCGACGCGGCCGCCAACCCGTCGAAGTTCCCGGCCGGGCTGTTCTCGGTGTGCACGGGGTCCTACGACCTGCAGCAGTGCTTCGCCGAGGTGGACGGGGTCTACACCAACAAGCCGCCCGGCGGCATCGCCTACCGCTGCTCGTTCCGCGTGACCGAGGCGGTGCACGCGATCGAGCGCATCACCGACGTGCTGGCCGCCGAGCTGAAGATGGACCCGGCGGAGATCCGCTTCAAGAACTTCATCGCGCCGGAGAAGTTCCCCTACAAGTCGGCGACCGGCTGGACCTACGACAGCGGCAACTATCCGGCGGCGCTGCGCCTGGCCATGGACAAGATCGGCTACGCCGAGCTCAGGAAGGAGCAGGCCGAGAAGCGCGCGCGCGGCGAGCTGATGGGCATCGGCATCTCCAGCTTCACCGAGATCGTCGGCGCCGGGCCGTCGAAGGACTTCGACATCCTCGGCATCAAGATGTTCGACTCGTGCGAGCTGCGCGTCCATCCGACCGGCAAGGCGATCGCCCGCTTCGGCACCAAGTCGCAGGGGCAGGGGCACGAGACCACCTACGCCCAGATCATCGCCGAGGAGCTCGGCATCCCGGCCGAGTTCGTGCAGGTCGAGGAGGGGGACACCGACACCGCGCCGTACGGCCTCGGCACCTACGCCAGCAGATCGACGCCGACGGCGGGCGCGGCCGGGGCCATGGCCGCGCGCAAGGTGCTCGACAAGGCGCGCAAGATCGCCGCCCACCTGCTCGAGTGCGGCGAGGGCGACCTCGACTGGGAGCCGGGAAAGTTCACGGTCAAGGGCGCGCCTCAGCGGAGCAAGACCATCCAGGAGGTCGCGCTGGCCGCCTACACGGCCCACCCGCAGGGCATGGAGGCGGGGCTCGAGGCGGTGTCGTACTACGATCCGCCCAACCTGACCTTCCCGTTCGGCAGCTACATCTGCGTGGTCGACATCGACCGCGGCA
>Ga0126377_10002441_pt1 | contig 12809 bp, 9 predicted proteins | sample PanSoiMetPlot_22_FD_92647 | JGI IMG/M metagenome (GOLD analysis project Ga0126377, IMG submission 92647) | Tropical forest soil microbial communities from Panama - MetaG Plot_22 | ecosystem: Environmental > Terrestrial > Soil > Tropical forest > Bulk soil | place: Panama | collected 2016-02-17
CCGCAGCACATGGGCCCGCCGCAGCACATGGGTCCGCCGCAGCACATGGGCCCGCCGCAGCACATGGGTCCGCCGCAGCACATGGGTCCGCCGCAGCACATGGGCCCGCAGGCACATCCACCCATGGCGCATCCGCCCATGGCGCACCCGCCACAGGCTCAGGCGCCGATGGGTCAGCCCCCGATGCGCCCGGGCCCGTCTGCCGGCGGGCCGTTCCCGCCGCCGCGGCAAGCCAGCCAGGGCCTGGGCGGACCGTATGGCCCGGCGGTCGGCGCGCCCGGCGCAGCGCCGCCCCCGCCCGAGGCAGGCGGCCCGCTGCCCAGCTTCTACCCGGTGCTGCAGCCGGGCCGGCCGCTCTATCCCGAAGTGCAGGCCGGACCCAGCTTCCCGTACCCGCCGACCCACGACCAGCGAAGCGGCCCGACCCGGAGCCCGCGCCGGCCGGGGCGCCTTCGCCGCGCCGTCCCCAGCCGCGACATCGCGATCGGCTGCGCGATCGCGGCGCTGGTGATCGCGGCGTTCGTCAGCGCGAAGTTCCTGGTGTTCGGCGACGAGCCGCGCGCCGAGGCCAGGGCCGCGCCGACCGGCACCATCCTGGTGGTCGTGCGCGACGCGCAGCCGGCCGAGGTCGCCATCGACGGCAAGGTGGCGGGCGCCATCCGCGATCGATCGCCCCTGACCCTGTCATCCCTGCCGGCCGGTCCGCACACGGTGAGGGTGACCCGCGCCGGCGCTCCGGCGTGCGAGCAGAAGATCGACCTCGCCTCGCGCCAGGCCAAGATCGTGGAGTGCTCGTTCCCCAAGGCGGCCAGCAACGGGCGCCTCATCCTGGTCGGCGTGGAGGCCAACCAGCGCGTCTTCGTCGACGATCAGGAGATCTCGACCGAGGCGGCGCGCGAGCCGCTCAACCTGACGCCGGCGGTGGAGCACACCATCCAGATCAAGCGCGGATCGGTCTCCCCCGCCGTGATCGAGGAGTTCTCCGTCGAGCTCGAACCCGGCCAGGAGGAGCGGCGCGAGCTCAAGTCTGCCCGGGGTGGCCGCGACAAGTCGCACGCGCGCAGCACGACGTCCAGCCGCAAGGACGACGACGACGATGGAGCCGACGACGACGACGACCTCGACGCCGACTCCGAACCCGACGCGCGGCCGCGCTCGACACCGCGCGCCGCGTCCGCATCGGCGTCCGCGTCCGCGCCCGGGTCGAGCGCGACGCCGGCGGCCGGCGTCGCGCTGCAGGGCGATCCGTCGCAGGCGGGCAGCTTCACCGCCTACACCCAGCCGTTCGCCCGCGTCTTCATCGACGGCAAGGACACCGGCAAGATGACCCCGATCGCCCCGCGCTCGGCCGTGCGGCTCGCCCCGGGTACCCACCAGGTCACCTTCGTGGTGGACGAGCAGAAGTTCGACTTCAAGATCTCGATCGAACCGGGCGAGCGCCTCAACATGATCAAGACGCTGCGCCCCAAGCAGTAGAGCGCCGCCCCCGCCCCTCCACGCGCGCCATTTCTCGCGGTGAGTCCGTCGGCGGGCCCAGAACGTACCCTCGGTCGGCCCTTCGGGCCTTCTTCCTCGACTATCGAGGTCGCCGGCGCCGCTCCGGCTGCGCCTCGCGCGCCGGCGGCCTGGTCTCGGAGCGCCCCGGACGGGTGGGGCGCGCCGTGACGCGGCGCGGGTTGCGCCGCTCGAGCCCGCGCATCAGGCGCAGCCGCACGCTGCGGTGCTGGCGGTCCTTGTACGCCTCGTGGTTGCTGTCGCCCTGCTCGTTCTCCAGCGCGGTCTCCTGGTCGACCAGCTGGAACTCGGTCAGCACGAAGACCACGTTGCCGAAGCTCCGCGACTGCTCGTCGACGAACGTGTCGACCCGCACCGGCAGGTCGGCCACGAAGTTGACGATCTTGTACCGCTTGCCCGAGAACTCGTTGATCGGGGCCGACGCGGCGCGCTCCTGCTGCTTCTCGAGAGTGGAGTCGTGCTGGAGCAGCCGCTCCATCGAGCGCAGCGCCGCGCTGCCGTCCATGAGCCGACGGAAGGGCAGGAGATGGTTGACCGACGCGCCCGGCACCACGTAGTTGAACGGGATCAGCCGGCGGTGCAGCGCCACCAGCATGCCCGGCAGGTCCTCGGGCGTGCGCACGATCATGCGGAAGCGCAGCTTGTCGTAGATGCTGGCCGCCAGGGTCGACCGCTTGGCCAGGAGCTTCGTGATGAGCGAGTCCTGTGTCTTGCGGCTCCACTGGAACTCGATCACCGGGTAGGCCGCCGCGCGCAGCTCGTCGACCACGCGCATCACCTTGAGCTCGATCTGCCGGTAGATGCGATCGATCGAGATCGGCAGCCGCGTCGACAGCTCGCGGCCGGCGAGGTGATGCACGATGTGCATCACCTTGAGGATGATGCAGGCCCACGTCTTCTGCTTGCCGTCGCGCGACGCCATCAGGAACAGGTCGCGCGCCGGCACCCGGTTGGCCACCGCGTCCGGCAGCTCCATGTTGAAGTTGCGGCTCAGGTACTCGACCGCGTCGAGCCGCAGCTCCTCGAGCCGCTCCATGTCCTCGGGCGACGCCGGGTCGAACTCGTTGACCCGCAGGAACCGGTCGACATCGCTCTCGTCGCGGAAGTGGAGCTGGTACCAGTCCACGACCGAGCTGCCGCGCAGCATGAGGCGAACCGCCTCGAGATCCTCGAGGGTGAGCTCGTCGACGCGGACCGGCGGCTCGCGCTGCTGACCGACCGGAGGTGTCCAGGTGGTGACCACGCGACACCGAGTCTACACCGGGCACACGTCGCGCGCCCGGCGCACTGGCCTGGCGCCACCGAATGTTGCGCAACGATCGCGCCCGGCGGCGCGGCGCGCCGGACCTGGTCAGCTCTGGCGCCCGATACGAACCGTCGCGGTGAAGAGGCTAAGTGCGATGACGCCGATGATGACGTTACCGATGACCGCTATCATTGATGAAACCTCACTGTACAGGACCGGCTCTCCGCGAGTCCAGATCGCCGGTCGCTCGCTGTCGGCACACTCGTCCGGCGAGCGCCGGCAAGAGCCCACCTTCGAATACGCAGCACGAGGAGAGAACGCGGCCGAGGCGCCACTCATTCGCCACCCGGGCCCGCCGGGGCGATGGCGGATTCCGGTGCTATGCTAGGCGGCCCGTGCTCCACCCTGGCCGCCGCTCCACATCACCCCGGCACCGCCGCGGCGCGCGACCAGCAGCGCTCCTCGCCCTCGCCCTCGCGCTGTCCCTCGCCGCTCCCGGCGCCGCGCGCGCCGATCGCGCGGTGGCCCGGTCGCTGGTGGAGGAGGGCACCCGCCTGTCCAGCGCCGGCCGCACGACCCGCGCGCTGGAGCGGCTGGTGCGCGCCATCGACGAGGATCCCGACTACCTGCCCGCGTACGAGGCGGCGGTCCCGATCTGGCTGCACGCCGGACAGTTCGAGCCGGTGATCCACCACCTCGCGCGCGTCACGCTGCGCCACCCGCGCTATCCGTTCGGCTGGTACACGCTCGCCTTCGCCTACCGGCGCACGGGCAAGCACGAGCTCGCGGTCCTCTGCTATCGCGAGTATCTCGAGCTCCGCCCCGACGAGGCCGATCCCTACTATGGCCTGGCCATGTCGCTGGTGGCGCTGGACCGCAAGGACGAGGCGGCCGCGGCGCTCGAGCGGTACCTGGCGGTCGAGACCCGGCCCGGCCAGCGCGAGTTCGTGGCCCGCGCCCGCCGGGAGCTGGCCCGCCTGCGCGGCGAACCGCCGGTGACCACGCCCGGGGCCGCGACCTGGGGCCTGGTCCGCCGCGCGTTCGTGCGCATCGACGCCGCCGCGCGCGCCGCCGGCCGCGCTTTCGCCCCGCGCTGACCGGGCCGGCGTACTACCCTCGACGCCGGATTTCCTGTCCGCCCGGGGCGGGGACGGCCGTCCTTAGCTCGAGAAGCTCGGTGCCCCTTGACAGGCCTGGCCACAGCCGAGATCGAGCACACCTACCGCCAGTACTTCCAGATCGTGCGCGCGAAGTGCGCCCGCATGCTGCGCGACCCGGCGGAGGCACAGGACGTGGCCCAGGAGACCTTCGCCCGGCTGTGGATCCACCGCGCCGACATCGCCGACAGCCAGGCGGTCACCGCATGGCTGTACCGGACCAGCACCCGGCTGGCGGTGGACAGCTATCGCCGCAACCGCGGGCGCGAGCCGCTCGACGCGCAGCGCGAGGACGCGGGCCGGACGCCCGGGGCCGCCGATCGACTCCACGCGGTGCGCCTGCTCGAGCGCATCGCCGGGCGCGCGCCGCCCCGCGAGCTCGAGGTCGCGATCTTGAGCCGCATCGACGAGCTGACCCAGGACGAGGTCGCCGAGGTGACCGGCATGAGCAGCCGCACCGTCCGGCGCCTGCTGAGCAGGTTCGACGGCCGCCTGGCGCGCTGGAGCGGGCAAGAGCTGGAGCAGAGGGAGCAGACACCATGACCACCACGCGATCGCGCGGCCCGGACCACCATCGGGAGCCGAGCCAGCACCTCCGCATCTCGGGAGCTCCGCCGGAGCGGGGACAGGGGCACCCGTCGTTCCTCGCCCTCGACCGCGCCGCCCTGGGAAGCCGCACCGCGGCGCTCAGCCGGCACCTGTCGGAGTGCGACCGCTGCCGCGCACACGTCGACTGGATCGCCGGTGCGGCCGCCGCGCCCGAGATGCCGCGGCTCGAGCGGGTCGCCGCTCCCCGCAGCCGCCCGCTCCGCCGCCGGCCGGCGATGCGCGCGTGGCTGAGCGCGGCGACGGCCGCCGCCGCCGTGGCCGTCGCCGTGGTCGCGCTGGTCGGGCGCGGCGATCGCGACGAGCGAGGCGCGAGCCGCTCCGCCGCCCCCGCGGCCGGCGAGGCCCGCTTCGACACGAGCAAGGGCGCCCGCGCGGTCGGCGTGTACGTGCTGCGCGGCCGGCGCACGTTCCTGTGGAACGGCAGCGAGCCGATCGCGCCCGGCGACACGATCCGGCTCAAGCTGGTGCCGGAGCAGATGACACAGGTGCATGTGTTCAGCACCGGGGGCGCCGCCGGCCCGCTGATCCTGCTCCACCGCGCAGACATCGCGCCCGACCGCGACGACCTGCTCGACACCGCGTGGCGGGTCGACGGCGCCGGCGACCGCGAGGTCCTGATCGTGGTGCTGTCGGCGCGCCCGCTCTCGCCCGCGGCCGCCGAGGCCGCGGCCCGGAGCGGCGGCATGGGCGACGATATCTGGGTCGCGCGCCTGGTCCTGCCCAAGCGCCCCGCCGGCGACGAGGAGGTCCTGCCGTGACGCGAGCCGTGCCGGTGTCCGTGGCCAGTCTGCTCCTCACCGCGTCCCTGCTGGCCGCGGCCGCTCCGGCGGCCCGCGCCGAGGGCGCCGCCGCCACCCGCCGGCTCGCGGTGGTGGTCGGGGCCAACGCGGCCGCGCCCGGGCGCAAGCCGCTGCGCTTCGCCCAGGTCGACGCGCGCGCGGTGGCCCAGGTGCTGCGCGACCAGGGCGGCTTCGCCCGCGGCGACGTGCACCTGCTCCTCGATCCGCAGCCCGACGAGGTGCTGAAGGCGCTCGACGCCGCCCTGCGCGAGGCCGGCCGGGCCAGCGCGGACACGCTCATCCTCTTCTACTACTCGGGCCACGCCGACACCGCGTCGCTGTTCCCGTCGGGCCGCCCGCTCGCGCTCGAGCTCCTGCGCCAGCGGCTCGAGGACGAGCGCGCGGCCATGCGCATCGGCATCATCGACGCGTGCCGCGGCGGCGGCTGGACCGGGTCGAAGGGCCTCAGCGAGTCGACCACCTTCGCCATCGAGCAGGCGCTCGACGTGTCGACCCAGGGCTCGGTGCTCATCGCCTCGAGCTCCGGCCTCGAGGACGCGCACGAGTCGGTCAACCTGCGCGGCTCGTTCTTCACCCACCACTGGAACGCGGCGATGCGCGGCGCGGCCGACCGCAACGGCGACGACAAGGTCACCTTGACCGAGGCCTTCGAGTACGCGCGCGCGCTGACCATCCGCGACACCGCGCTGCAGACGGTCAACCCGCAGCACCCGAGCTTCCGCTTCAACCTGCGCGGGCGCGGCGACCCGCTGCTCGCCGAGCTCACGCCCGGCAGCTCGGTGGTCGAGCTGGCGCAGACCCGGGGGCCGCTCCAGGTCATCCACCTCGGCACCGGCCTCCTGGTGGTGGAGCTGCCGCCCGGCCGCCGCCAGGTGCGGGTCTCGCTGCCGCCCGGCCGCTACGTGGTGCGCCGGCGCCAGGGCGACGACGTGGTGGCCCGCGAGGTGCGGCTCGAGGTCGGGCAGCACGTCGCCGTGCGCGAGGCCAGCCTGGAGGCGGTCGCCGGCGGCAAGCTCGCGACCAAGGGCGCGGGCCAGGTGACCGCGGAGCCCCCGCCGCCGCGGATCGCGCCGCCCTCCGAGTGGATGCTGTCGTTCTCGTGGGGGCGGCCTCGCTTCGACTCGTCCATCAACGGCCAGGGTGTCGTCGAGGGCTACCCCGAGACGCGGGCGGATCCGTCGTGGAGCGTGGAGCTGGGCCATCTCTGGCGCCACGGCCGCTACCTGGGCACGCGCGGCGGGCTGGGCTTCGCGCGCCCGCAGAGCTTCGGCGACGGCGCGGTGTCGGCGACCGTCGGTGAGGCGATCTCGTGGCCGCTCCTCGAGCTCCGCCATCCGGTGCGCGGGACCAGCCCGCACGCCATCGAGCCATACCTGGCGGCGCAGATGACCGCGCGCTACGAGCTCGAGGCCGACCAGCGCGACGAGATCCGGTTCCGCCTCCAGGGCGGGCTGGCCGCCGGCGTGCGCCTGTTCGCGTTCTACGCCCAGTTCGGCTACGCGCTCGATCTCCTCCCGCGCGATGTGACCATCCAGCAGGTCGACAGCACGGTCTACCTGTCCGACCCGCACCCGGGGCCGGTCGTCGAGGTCGGCATGCGCCTGACCGGCGACATCTTCTGAGCGGCGACCCGGCGCCGCGACGGACGCTCCTACCGCTTGCGCAGGAAGTGGCGCGCGCTCCACCACGACCACAGGAGCGCCACCACGGCGATGCGCGCGGTCCACCAGCCGACCTCGGCTCGCTCGATCTCGTTGCGCCCCTCGAGCACGACCGCGATCGCCGCGCCGGTGATGCCGACCGCCGCGATGATGACCTGGTGGCCGAGCCGGTAGATGAGGCGGGTCGACTTCTCGAGGTTGTGGAACTTGACCGACAGCTCACCCGTCTTGGCCGTGGCCACGAACTTGCGGATGTCGGAGGGCAGGGCGGTCAGCGACAGGAACAGGTCCTTGGCGGTCTCGACCGCGAAGCCCTGCCAGCTGCCCTCCTCGCCCAGCACGAAGCGCTCGAGGTACGGGCGCACGACCGTCATCGGGTTCATGTGCGGATCGAGCGCCGTGCACAGCCCCATCAGCAGGAGCAGGGTGCGCTCGAGCAGGATCCACTCCTTCGGCACATGGAACTGGGATGACAGCTCGCGCAGCGAGATGTCCATGCGCCGGAGGTCGGCCAGGTTCTCGAGCCCCTTCTGCGGGTCGAACTTGATGTCCTTGAGGCTGAGCGAGTCGAGCGACAGCTGCTCCTGGAAGCGGTCGTGGAAGTACTCGACCACCCGATCGAACAGGCTGTCGTCGGCGCCGCGGGCGATGAAGCCCATCGTCTTCATGGCGCGCACGATGCGCGGCGTGTCGCGGGCCAGCGCGCCCTGCAGGAACTCGACCAGCCCCTGCCGCATCTGCGGCGACACCTCGGCCACGGCGCCGAAATCGAGGAACACGACCGACAGCGCGCCGGCCTGGTCGCGCCGGACCAGGAGGTTCCCCGGGTGCGGATCGGCGTGGTACACGCCGTCGCTGAAGATCTGCTGGCAGTAGAGCTCGACCACCAGGCGGGCCAGCTCGGCCCGATCGATGCCGGCGCGGTCGATGCGCATGAGGTCGCCGACCTTGATGCCGCTCTCGAAGTGGGTGGTGAGGACCCGCTGCGTGCTGAGCCGGCGCACCACCGGCGGGAAGGCGGCGTCCTTGCGCCCGGCGAAGTTGCGCGCGATGCGCTCCAGGTTGTCCGCCTCGCCGCGGAAGTCGAGCTCCGCGTGCAGCATGGCCCGGATCTCGAGATAGACGTCCTCGAGCCCCTGGTAGAGCACGAAGCTCTGGATGATGCGGAAGATGCGGCGCAGCGTGCGCAGATCGCGGCGCACGATCTCCTCGATGTCCGGATACTGCACCTTGACCGCGACGTGCTGCCCGCTGTCGAGGCGAGCGAGGTGGACCTGGCCGATCGAGGCCGACGCGATCGGCCGGCGGTCGAAGCTCTGGAACAGCTCGTCGGGCGAGCGGCCGCCGAACTCCTCGCGGATGCGGCGCTCGATGTCCTCGTAGGGGCGGGCCGGCACCTGGTCCTGCAGCCCCTCCAGCTCGGCGCGGAACTCGGGCGGCAGGAAGTTGGTCATGATGCTGATGAGCTGACCCACCTTGATGTAGAGGCCCTGCAGGTGGACGATCGTGCGCTCGATGCGGGCGGCGTTGATCCGGTGCTTGCGGGCCAGCAGGCGCAGCACCGCGTCTTCGGAGCGAAAGCGCGCCTGCACGCGCACCGACAGATAGCTGGCGATGACCAGGAACGTGACCCAGTAGGCGCGCAGCGAGCGCCCGGTGCGGGCCGGCGGACGGGCGCTGCGCGCGATCTGCGATTCCGTCACGCTCTGTGAGGATCCGATCGACGGATCGTCAGCCGCCGCCGCGTGCTCCGCCGGGCGCATCTTCCGGCATAATAGCGCGAAGCCGAAGGATCCCATGTCCCCGAACAACCGAGACCACGACGCGAGCGCCCCGCCCGACCCGTTCGGGCCACAAGGCGCCGGCCCGGGCGCCGGCTCCGGGCAAGAAGGCGGGCGCGAGGCGCAGGACGACTCCGCGATGGGAAACCTGCCCGACGGCGTGAGGCAGCGCGTCGAGTCCTGGATCCCGGAGCTGGTGAAGAAGGCGGTGGCGGCGGGGGTCGGTGCGGTGTTCACCACCGAGGAGAGCATCCGGCGCCTCACCAAGGAGATGCCGATGCCCAAGGAGGTGGCCGGCTATCTGGTGAACACGGCGTCGTCGACCAAGGACGAGCTCTTCCGCGTCGTCGCCCGCGAGGTGCGCGAGTTCCTGGGCAGCGTGAAGCTGTCCGAGGAGATCGCGAAGATGCTCACCACGCTGTCGTTCGAGATCAAGACCGAGATCCGCTTCATCCCCAACGACGAAAAGTACACCGGCGTGGAGCCGGACGTGAAGGCGCGCGTGCGCCTCAAGCGCAACGAGCCGCGCGCGCGGCGCGGGATGTTTCGCCGCCGCCGCGACGCCGACACCGAGCCCGGCACCGAGCCCGCCGTCCCGCCGGGCGACGACACCGACGAGTGACGCGCGCCTGACGCGCGAGTCGCGGCGTCCGGCTCCGAGGCGCGGACGATGCGCCCGATGCGCCGATGACGCGCGATCGATGGTCAGCCGCCGTCGGTCGGCGCGAGCGGCTCGACCCCGACGAAGGCGACCGGCACGCCGGCGGTGACGCCGTGCTCGCGCGCCCAGCCCGCGTTCACCTCGACGACGTACTGGCTCTTCACGCCGGGCAGGGTGCGGGGCTGCATCGTCAGCGGCGCGGCGTTCTCGACCACGCCGGCCACCACCATGTCCGACGACACGAAGATCATGTCGAGCGCGATGAGGGTGTTCTTCATCCAGAACGACTGCACCCGCGGCCGGTCGAACAGGAACAGCATCCCGGCGTCGGGCGGCAGGTGCTCGCGGTACATGAGGCCGCGCTCGGTCTGGGCCGGCGTGCGCGCCACCTCGACCGCCACGCGCGCCTCGGCCCGCCCGCGCGGCCGGAACACGACCGCCGGCGCCACCGTGCGGTCGCCGCGCTCCTCGGCGCGGTCGGCCCGGGCCGTCGCCTCGCCGGCCGCGCGGCCATCCGCCCCGTCGGTGCGCCCGCCGGTGCCGCTGCGCCCGTCGCCGTGCCCGTCGGTGCGGTGCTCGGCGCGGCCGCAGCCGAGCAGGAGCGCGGTGAGCGAAGCGGTGAGCGAGACAGACATCGGCCCCAGCAGTGGCCGACCCTCTCTCGGATGCTGGACGTCTCCGCTCATCGGGCCACGATAGCGCCGGGCGCGGCCGCCCGCCGTGCGGGGCCGGCCCCCATTCGCTATAGTGTCCCCGTGTCCGGGGTCGTCTACCTGGTCGGCGCGGGTCCCGGCGATCCGGGGCTCATCACCCGCCGCGGCGCCGACCTCGTCGCGCGCGCCGACGTCGTCGTGTACGACGGCCTGGCCAGCCCGGTGCTCCTGCGCCTCGCCCGCGGCGGGTGCGAGCTGGTCTATGCGGGCAAGAAGCGCGCCCCGGCCGGCGCCCCGCCGCTCACCCAGAGCGACATCGACCGCCTCCTCATCGAGCGCGCGCGCGCCGGCAAGCAGGTGGTGCGGCTCAAGGGCGGCGATCCCTTCGTGTTCGGGCGCGGCGCGGAGGAGTGCGAGGCGCTGGCCGCCGCCGGCGTGCGCTTCGAGATCGTGCCGGGGGTGAGCGCGGCCAACGGGGTCGCGGCCTACGCCGGCATCCCGCTCACCGCGCGCGGCATCGCCTCGTCGGTGGCCTACGCGACCGGACACGAGGCCGCCGACGACGCCGGCGCGGCAGGGCAGGGCGGTGCGGCCAGCGCGATCGACTGGCGCGCGGTGGCCGGCGCCGACACCGTCGTCCTGTTCATGGCGCTCAGCACCGCGGCCGAGTGCTGCGCGCGCCTCATCGCCGCCGGGCGCGATCCCGCCACTCCGGCGGCGGCCGTCCACTGGGGCACCACCGCGGCCCAGCGCACGGTGGTCGCCGCGCTCGCCGATCTGCCGGAAGCGATCCGCGCGGTCGGCATCAAGCCGCCCGCGCTCCTCGTGGTCGGCGACGTCGTGCGGCTGCGCCAGCGCCTGTCCTGGTTCGAGGACCGCCCGCTGGCCGGGGCTCGCGTGCTGGTCACGCGCGCGGCGGAGCAGGCCGAGCGCTTCAGCCACGCGCTGGCCGAGCTCGGCGCCGAGCCGCTTCACTGCCCGCTGACCTGCCTCGCCGATCCGCCGCCCGAGCAGGCCGCGCGCCTGGACGCCGCGCTCGCCCGCCTGGGCGAGTTCGGCTGGCTGGTCCTGGCCAGCGCCAACGCGGTCGAGCGCTTCGGCGACGCCCTCGCCGCCCGCGGCATGGACGGCCGCGCCCTGGCCGGCGTGCGCATCGCCTGCGTGGGGGCGGCCACGGCGTCGGCGCTGGCCGCGCGCGGCCTGATCGCCGATCTCGTCCCACCCCACGGCGACGCAGCCGGCCTCGCGCGCGCCATCATCGAGACCGGCCGCGCCCCGTCCGGCCCCGCGAGCGGTGACTCCACGGCCGGCCGGCTGGCGGGGGTGCGCGTCCTGGTTCCGCGCGCCGCCGAGGGCCGCGACGAGGCGGTCGACCTCCTGCGCGCGGCAGGGGCCGAGGTCGAGGCGATCGCGATCTACGGCCTGGCGCGGGTCGGGGCGGAGCAGCCGTCGGTGGCGCACGCGCTGGCCCGGCTGCGCGCCCACGACGTCCGCGTCGCCGCCTTCTTCGCCCCATCGCAGGTGCGCGCGCTGTGCGATCTGCTCGGCCCCGACGCCGGCAGCGTGCTCGGCGCCGTGCCGATCCTGGCCGCCATCGGGGCGACCACGGCGGCGGCGCTGGCCGCGTGCGGCCTCACCGCGCACGTGGTTCCGTCCTCGCCCGACGCCGAGGTCATGGCCGCAGAGATCGCGGCCGCCGCCGGCGACGCCGCCGCCGCGGCTCGCCGCCACCCGCCTTCCCCCGCCGGAGCTGCCGGAGCTGCCGGAACTGACTGAGGAGATAGACCGCGATGCAATTCCCCGACTACCGTCCCCGCCGCATGCGCCGCAACGAGCGGCTGCGCGGCATGGTGCGCGAGACCCGCGTCGCCATGTCCAACTTCATCTATCCCCTGTTCCTGGTCCCGGGCAGCGGCGTGTCGCGCGAGATCTCGTCGATGCCGGGCCAGAACCATCTGTCCGTGGACAAGGCGCTCGAGGTGGCGCGCGCCGCCTTCGACCTCGGCGTCTCGGGCGTCATCCTGTTCGGCCTGCCCCAGCGCAAGGACGCGGTCGGCTCCGAGGCGTGGAGCGACAAGGGTGTGGTCCAGCAGGCCATCCGCGCCATCAAGAAGGAGGTGCCGGAGCTGGTGGTCCTGGCCGACGCCTGCTTCTGCGAGTACACCGACCACGGCCACTGCGGCGTGCTCATCGAGGGCCAGCTGGACAACGACTCCAGCCTGGAGAACCTGGCCCGCACCGCGCTGTCCTACGCGCGCGCCGGCGTCGACATCGTCGCGCCCTCCGGCATGCTCGACGGCTTCGTCGGCGCCTGCCGCGAGTCGCTCGACGAGGAGGGCTTCTCCCAGGTCGCGATCATGGCCTACTCCGCCAAGTACGCCTCCGCCTTCTACGGCCCGTTCCGCGACGCCGCCGACAGCGCGCCGCAGGAGGGCGACCGCCGCGGCTACCAGATGGATCCGGCCAACGCGCGCGAGGCCGTCCGCGAGGTGGGGCTCGACGTCTCCGAGGGCGCCGACATCGTCATGGTCAAGCCGGCGCTGCCCTACCTCGACATCATCCGCGCCGTGGCCGACGAGGTCGACCTCCCGCTCGCCGCCTACAACGTGTCGGGCGAGTACTCGATGATTCGCGCCGCCGGAATCAACGGCTGGCTCGACGAAAAGCGCGCCACGATGGAAGTGCTTACAGCGATCAAACGCGCGGGCGCGGATCTAATCATCACC
>Ga0126377_10002442_pt1 | contig 12808 bp, 6 predicted proteins | sample PanSoiMetPlot_22_FD_92647 | JGI IMG/M metagenome (GOLD analysis project Ga0126377, IMG submission 92647) | Tropical forest soil microbial communities from Panama - MetaG Plot_22 | ecosystem: Environmental > Terrestrial > Soil > Tropical forest > Bulk soil | place: Panama | collected 2016-02-17
AGACTGGTTCACGGAACGCGCCGAGGAGAGCGGGCTCGCCTTCACGCATGTCAACGGCATGTCGGGCAAGTTCCATTACGCCGAGATCATCGCGCCCGGCGCTGCGCTGTTCGACTACGACAACGACGGAGACCTGGACGTCTACCTCGTGCAGGGCTCGGAATTCGGGAAGCCAGGTCCGGGCGGTCGTTTGTTTCGCAACGATCTCCTCGTCAATCCTGACGGCACGCGCACGCTTCATTTCACTGACGTCACCGCCGCGAGCAGAATCGTTGCTCGCGGATATGGGATGGGTGCGGCGACCGGTGACATCAACAACGATGGCTGTCTCGATCTGTATCTGACCAACCTCGGGGCCAATCAGCTGTTTCGCAACAACTGCGATGGCACGTTCACCGATGTCTCGAGGCAGAGCCGCACTGATAGTGCATCATGGAGCGTCTCGGCCTCGTACTTCGATTACGACCGTGACGGATGGCTCGATCTGTTCGTCGGCAATTATCTGAACTGGCGCGTCGAATCGAGCCAGCCGTGCTTCAGCGCGTCGGGGAGACCCGACTACTGTTCACCTAACGTGTACCAGCCGCAGCCGAGCCGCCTGTATCACAACAATCGCGACGGCACGTTCACCGATGTCAGCAACGCCTCCGGCATCCTGCACGAGTTCGGACCTGCGCTCGGCGTCTCGGCTGCCGACTTCAACGGCGACGGGTGGATAGACTTCTACGTGGCCAACGATGGCCAGCCCAATCAGCTGTGGATCAATCAGCACGACGGCACGTTCAGGAACACCGGGCTGCTGTCGGGCACTGCGCTGAGCGCGCACGGGAAAGCCAAAGCGGGCATGGGGGTCGCCGCCGGCGACATCGACAACGACGGCGACGAAGATCTGTTCGTGACCAACCTGACTGGCGAGGGGAACGACCTGTACATCAACGATGGCTCCGGTCTGTTCGAGGAACAGAGCGGGCGCTCCGGCTTGGGCGCCCCCAGCCGCGGGTACACCGGCTTCGGGACAGCATGGTTCGACATCGACAACGACGGCTGGCTCGATACGCTCATCGTCAATGGCGCGGTGCAGACCATCGAGGCGCTCAGGCGGGTCAACGATCCCTTTCCGCTGCATCAGCGCAAGCTGCTGTTTCACAATCTGCGGAACGGTCGATTCGAAGATGTCAGCGCGCGCGGCGGTGCGGCGTTCGCGTTGTCAGAGGTCGGCCGCGGCGCGGCGTTCGGCGATATCGACAACGATGGCGATATCGACGTGCTCGTGGCCAACAACAACGGCAGGCCGCGGCTGCTCGTCAACAACATCGGCACTCGCAATCACTGGATCGGCCTCCGGCTGGTCGGGCAAGTCCGCCTGAAGGCGGACACTACATCCGATGTAGTGTCCGGCTCTAGCCGGACCCGCGACATGCTCGGAACGCGCGTTGGGGTCGTCCTCGACAACGGATCAACGCTGTGGCGACGGGCCCACTCGGACGGGAGCTATGCATCGGCCAGCGATCCTCGCGTGCTCGTCGGGCTCGGGCAGTCGACGAGTGCTCCTCGCGTGCGGGTCGTGTGGCCTGACGGCAAGACCGAAGAATGGACGACGGTCGCCATCGATCGGTACACCACGCTCGCAGAAGGCACCGGCAAATGATGCGCACGGCGCGATGGGTCGCGACCACCCTCGTCCTCTCCCTGCTGACGGTCGCCTGCTCGTCGGGATCGAAGGACGCATCGACGACGCCTGAACAGACTGCGTCGACCGCCTCGCTGCCCGCTGTCTCACTGCCGGACCTTTCCCGCATGGAGCCGTCGGTTCAGAAGCAGATGACCGAACAGTCGAAGGTGTTGACCACGCTCGTCGCCGACCGGAAGACACCTCCGGCCGATCTCGCGAAGGCCTACGGAGCCGTCGGCAACCTGCTGATGGCGGCTGACTACAACGAAGCCGCGGAACCCTACTACCTCCACGCGCAGTCGCTCGCGCCCACCGTTGCGAAGTGGCCGTACTACCTCGGACACGTGTACATGGCGATGGCCCAACCGACGAAGTCGATCGCATCGTTCGAGCAAGCGCTCGCGTTGCAGCCGAACGACATCGCCACGCTGGTGTGGCTGGGCAGCGTCTATCTCGATCAGGGACAGCCCGAGCTGGCGGAGCCGCGCTTCACGCAGGCGCTTGCGGTACAGCCTCAAACAGTAGCGGCGCGATTCGGTCTCGGTCGCGCAGCACTCGCTCGACGCGACTACGCGCGGGCGGTCGAACAATTCGAGCAGGTGCTATCGGCCGATCCGCGTGCCTCGATCGCACACTATCCGCTCGCACAGGCCTATCGCGCTCTCGGGGACACCGCGAGGGCGGAGGCGCATCTGCGTCAGCAAGGCAGTGTGGAAGTGGGGCCGCCGGATCCGCTGATGGTGGAGCTGCGCGGTCTCCTGCACAGCTCGGTGGCCGAAGAGAATCGCGGCATGCGCGCGCTCGACAGCGGCGACTTCAAGGCCGCGGTCGAACACTTCCGCAAGGGCGTCGAGCTTGCGCCCGACAATCCATCGCTTCGACACAAGCTGGGAACGGCGTTGTCGCTGATGGGCGATACCGCGGGCGCAGTCGAACAGTTTCGAGAGACGGTGCACCGATCGCCGGACTTCGCGCAGGCGCACTACAGCCTCGGTGTACTGCTGGCCGCACACGGCCAGACGAAGGACGGAATCGAACAGCTGTCAGCCGCGGTACGGTACGACCCGAACTACGTCGACGCTCGTCTTCGATTGGGCGAAATGCTTGGACGCACCGGACAGTTCGAACAGGCGCTGGCGCAGTACAAGCAGGTGCTCGCGATCGATCCGCGCGTTGCCGATGCGCGGTTCGGATACGCAGGGGCGCTCGTCGGGCTGCGCCGCTATCAGGAAGCGCGCGCGATGCTCGCCGAGTCGTCGAAGCTCTATCCCGATCAGCCCAGGTTTGCTGAAGCGTTGGCACGCATGCAGGGTGCGAAATGAGTAGTGTGGGCTCTGCCCCGCTCTAGGCCCTCAGCGCTGTCACTCCCCGGCTGACCGGCACACGTCTCGGCTGTGGATACTCGTGCCACACGCACTCGAGGAATTGACGCACCAGTCGTGACGCCTCGCCCCTGCGACTCGCGACACACACTTCGATCGTGGCGCCCGGATCGGCGACAGGCAGGACTGCCACACCGCTCGCCGGCTGAGGACTGGTGAGCGGAACACCGAGGCAGAGGTAGACGCCTTTCCCGGACGCAACGAGCATCAACCCGGCGTGATTGTATGGACCGGCACCAGGCGTCGGTGTCATCGTCGGGTTCACTCCTGCGCGTGCATAGAGATCGAGGACGCGATCGTACAGCGCCGGCCCGATGTGGCGATCCCAGAGCAGCAGCGGCGTCTCGGCAAGGTCGCGGATCCGCACTTCTTCGAGCGCCGCGAACGGACTGTCGTCACCGACGACTGCTTGAATGCGCTCGTGATAGATCGGCGCGACGTCGAGGATGGTCTGATCGAGCGGCGGACGCGCGAACACGACATCCAGCTGGGAGCTGCGCAGCTGCTCGTGCAGATCGTCGGCGCAATAGACGTCCCGTACTTCGAACGTGACGTCGGGTCGCTGCTTCGTGAACTCGACTCGAAGACGATTGACCACATCCCAGAGGCCCCACCCGATCCCGATGCGGATGCGATTCTCTTCGCCGCGCGCCATTTGACGCGCGGCCTCGCAGAAGTCGCTTCCAGCCGCGTCGAGCGCGCGCGCTTTCTCGAGCAGACGCTTGCCGTCCTCGGTGAGCGTGACCCCTTGCCGGTGCCGGAGAAACAGCGTCAATCCGAGCTCTTCCTCGAGCTGATGGATGTGACGGCTGAGTGGGGGCTGGGAGATGTGGAGACGCTCGGCGGCCTTCGTTACGCTCAGGGCGTCGGCAACAGCGATGAACGCTTTAATGTGCCGGAAGTCCATGGGGGCCGGATTCTATACCAAATCCGTATACCTGCACATTGAAAGATGTATTGGACAGTTGCGGCCGAACGCGCGAGGGTATGCGCGTCAGAGTCACGGTGGTGCGGCTCAAGGAGAGGTGTGCATGAGTCCCATGAAGCACTTGCTGTTGGCAATCACGATCGTATTGAGCGTGCCACTCGCCGCCTCCGCCCAGGCCACACTGTCGGGCACGGTCAAGGACCCGTCCGGCGGAGTGCTCCCGGGAGTGACCGTCGAGGCATCGAGTCCGGTCCTGATCGAGAAGGTCAGAACTGGCGTCACGGACGGCACCGGCCGCTACACTATCCCCGACCTTCGGCCCGGAACCTATCGAGTGACCTTTGCTCTCTCGGGGTTCAAGACGGTCGTTCGTGAGGGCGTCGTGCTCACCGGAACGGCGGTCTTCGACGCGAGCGCAGAGCTCGCCGTCGGGAACCTGCAGGAAACCATCACCGTCACCGGCGAAACACCGGTCGTCAATCTGGAATCGACGACGCGTCAGGCCGTCATGGACCAGGCGATCGTCACCGCGATCCCGAGCTCGCGCACGCCCTTTACGGTCGGTGTGCTGATTCCCGGTGTGCGGAAGGGCGCGTTCACTGGTCAGGACGTCGGCGGCTCGGTGGTGCAGGAAGTCGCCTCGCTCGAAGCCAACGGCGGCCGAACGTCTGACCAGCGCATGATGGTCAACGGCGTCGCGTTGAGCTCGATGATCGCCGGCGGCTGGGGCGGCGGCGCGGTGCCGAATGCGACCGGTACCGCGGAGTTTGCGATCGACGTCTCGGCGGTCGATGCCCAGGCAGCGACCGGCGGCGTCCGCATCAACTTCATTCCGCGAGATGGCGGCAATCGATACAGCGGCGCCATCTTCGCCAGCTACGCGAACCAGGATTTCGCGAGCGACAACTTCACGGGAAGCGATGTCCAAAAAGCGGGCCTGGCAGTACCCGGCACGATCAAGGCGAATGGCGACCTCAATCCTGGATTCGGCGGTCCCATCCAGAAGGACAAGCTCTGGTTCTTCCTGTCCGGCCGATCGCTCTTCGCTGACAACTACGTCGCCAGCACGTTCTTCAACCAGAACGCGAACAACCCGAATCGGTACGACTACGTGCCGTCGACCAATCAGGCGATCCTCCATCAGGAACAGACGATCTATCAGGCGCGACTGACCTGGCAGGCGGCGCCGAAGCACAAGATCGGACTGACCTACGACCAGGAGAACTTCTGCGCCTGCACAACGGGGATCGGTCCCGGGATCGGCGGCGCGATCACCTCGCCGGAGGCCGGCAACGATCGTCGTTTCCCGCTCCAGCGATTCGTGACGATGGACTGGAGCACGCCGGTGAGCAATCGACTGCTGGTTGAAGCGAGCGCCATTCACCGCGTTGAACGCTGGGGCGGCATGGAGCCGCAGGTCGGCAAGCTGGGGAACATCGACCACCTCACACCAGGCATGATCTCGGTAACCGACAGCCTCAACCCGGTGACCGGTGGAGGGCTGACGTATCGGGCGGCCACCAGCTACAACAACTCGTGGAACTGGAACATCCACTACCGGGCGGCGGTGTCGTATATCACCGGGTCCAACCAGTTCAAAGTCGGTTTCAACAACGCCTACGGGCATCACGAGAACACGACCTACAGCTCTCCGGCAGCGCCGTACAGCTACGGATTCACGTCGATGGTGCCCACCTCGATCACCTACCAACTGGTTCCTCGAACCGTGGAGGTGAACGTCAATCGTGACATGGGACTGTTCGCTCAGGACAAATGGACGACCGGTCGGTGGACGCTCGCGGGCGCCATCCGTTGGGATTCGTTTGCAAACAGTTTCCCGCCGCAGGGCATCTCGGGGACCTTCTTCGGCCGGAACGTCAACATTCAATACGACAAGATCGACAACCTCAGTTGGAACGACATCACGCCGCGACTTGGCGCGACCTATGACGTGTTCGGCAACGGGAAGACGGCTCTGAAGGTCACGCTGAACAAGTACCTCGAGGGGCTGGGCACCACCGGGTTCGGCCCTGCGCAGGTGACCGACGCGCCGAATCCGATTCTCAGCCTGTCGACCACGGCAGGGCGACCCTGGGCTGACGCCAACAGCAACTTCGTGCCCAACTGCGATCTGAACAACTTCGCGCTCAACGGCGAATGCGGAGCCCTGGACAACCCGAACTTCGGGTCGCTCATCCCCACCAGGAGCTACGACCCGGACCTGATGAAGGGCTGGGGCAAGCGGTCCTTCAACTGGGAGTTCACGACGAGCGTCCAGCACGAGATCATCCCGCGCATGTCGATCGACGTGCAGTATGCGCGGCGGTGGTACGGGAACATCCGCATCATGGACGATCTCGCCGCCAAGGCGTCGGATTACACGCCGGTCACGGTCACCGCACCCAGTGACTCGCGCCTGCCGAACGGCGGCGGATATCCCTTGACCGTGATGAATCTGAGTCCGACGGTCGCGGCACAAAACTACTTCGTGACGCTGTCGAACAACTATGGGAAACAGACGGAACACTTCGACGGCGTGAACGTCACGCTCAATGCCCGCCTGCAGAACGGACTGCTTCTCCAGGGCGGCATGGGCACGGGCAGGCAGGTCACCAACGACTGCGCTGTGGTCGACCAGCTGCCGGAGATGCTCCACACCTTCTTCGGCGATCCGACGCGGCTCTTCTTCTTTGCCGCGCGGCCGAAAGAGTTCTGCGAGCAGAACAACGGCTTCATGACCTCGATTCAGGGGCTCGCCGCCTACACGCTCCCGAAGATCGACGTGCAGATCAGCGGCTCGTTCCAGAACCTGCCCGGGGCGGTGGTCCAAGCCAATGCGAACTACACGGGTCTTCCTCCAGGGGCCATTCCGGGTTCGATCTCGGGCGCATATCCGTTCATTCCGTTCAAGGCGGTCCAGATCGTCGACCCGGGCCAGCTCTATATCGAGCGGCTGAACCAGATCGACCTGCGCCTGTCGAAAATCTTCCGCATCAACAACACGCGGACGAACATCAACTTCGACTTCTACAACGTGACGAACTCCAACTCGATTATCGGAGAGAACTTCGCATACACACCGCCAGGCGTCATCCCCGGCTGGACATCGCCGACGTCGATCCTGCTCCCACGTCTCTTCAAGATCAGCGCCCAGTTCGACTTCTAGGAATCAGGAGGCAGGAATCAGGAATCAGGGAAGGCCGGTCCATTCGGACCGGCCTTTTCCTTTTCATGGCCGGCACGAAGGGGATTCGTACTTCTTCGACTCGGCCTTCAGGCGCGCGGCCTCCTGTGAGTCTTTTGCGCGAGTGGCCTCGTTGACCGCGCGTTGCATCGTATCGCGCGCCTCCGCGCACCGACCCAACTCCGCAAGAGCGATCGCGATCGTCTCGGTGTGAACCGGCGACGGCTCTGCCTTGCTCACGGCAGTCGCCAGGTCGAGCGCCCGCCGACCATCACGGAGCGATGCGTCCGGTGATGAAGCGAGCAGCCGCGCGAGCGTCGTTGCCGTCGTCGTACGCGCGGGGAATGCCGCGTTCGCTTCGTCGAGCAGCGCGATTGCGTCGCGAAATCGTCCTCGATCAGCAAGCAGGATTGAGAGCGCCACCGTCGACGCCTCGTCATCGGGGCGTGATGACCGTGATGCCGTCAGCACGTCGATCGCCTCGCCCGGCCGCTCGAGTCGCACGAGCACGCCGACCAGGGCCGCACCGACACCAGCTTCGTCAGGCGCTGCTTTGAACGCGGCTTGCAGGTGGGGCAACGCCTCCCGATCGCGACGCTGTCCGACCAGCAAGAGGCCAAGACCGGCGTGCGCGGTGGCATTGTCGGCGTCGCGGGCGAGCGCGGCCTCGAACTCGTCGATCGCGTCTCCGATCTTCCCCAACCTTGCGAGCGTCGATCCGAGATTGACGTGAGCGGTCACGCTCGACGGCGACGCCGCGAGCACCTTTCGAAACGCGTCGGCGGCTTCCTGAAACTGGCCGGCATCGTACAAACGTCTCCCCTGCATCACGAGGGCATGCTCACCGCGCAGCAGCGACGCGAGACTATCGACCACCGAATCGGCGACCCGGACATCGTTCGAGCCTCGGCGCTCGAGATGTGCGCGGGCGTCGTCCATGCGGCCCAATCCGCGATACGCCATCGCCAGCGAGTAATGGACGCTCGTCGCCTGCGGCACGCGATCGAGCACCGCTCTGAAGAGATCGACGGCGTCGGAGAATCGACCCTCACGCAGCGCGACCTCGCCGAGCCCGCGACGAGCGACGGCAGGGAACGTATCGATCACGCGCTGGTACTCGTCGCGCGCGTCGTGCAGACGATTCAGCCCGAGGTACACCTCGCCAAGACGCACGGTGACCGTCGGATCGTCCGGACGGATCCGGCGCGTGGCGAGCAATGATGCAGTGGCTTCCTCGAGCCGACCGGTCTGCTGATACAGGTATCCAAGCAGGTGCGGCCATCGCGCATCGCTATCCGCAAGACGCGAGGCGTTGACGTACGCCGCTTCCGCCGAATCGAAGAACTCGTAGGCGTGATACACACGGGCCAGCGATCCGTAGGCGTCGGCGAGCGCTTTCGAAGACGCATTCTGGGTCGTGGCCTGAAGAACGACCTGTTGAGCCTCGCGAAGCTGATCGACAACGGAAGCGTCGAGGCCATCGAGTCGAGGGATCGGTACTGGCGCGAGATTCGCTCTCGCCGGCGCGATCGTCGACACATCGGGCGTCTGAGGCGCGGCGCGCACGGATCCGCCCCAGATCGCGCCTGCAAGCACCAACCCGGCGACCGATCGGAAGCGTGACATGATGCGGTCGACTAAGACGCCTTCGCGGCCTTGCCGCGTTCGAGGATCCAATACCGATCGACGGCAAGGCCGCGGAATTCCTCGACGTCCCCCGGTCCCCATTGCACGCGAACCGTCTGCATCGATTGATCGTCGCCGAGCCCGAACATCACTCGTGGATCGCTGGCGGTGCAGTAACTGCCGTCGACCTGAACACGACGCACGACGTTACGACCTCCGCGACCCGCAAGCTCGACACGCGACTGCAGCGCGTCGCGGTGATAGCGGGGATCGATCGCACGGACACCGAGCCAGTGGCCGCGCGCCCTGACCTCGTTCATCAGCACTCTCGCCGGACCACTGTTGTTGAAGATGACGATGTCGATGGAGCCGTCGTTGTCGAGGTCGCCGGCCGCAATCCCGCGAGCGACCTGCATCGGTGCGAACGCGGGCCCGGCGGCGGCGCTGACATCCACGAACGTCCCTCGCCGATCGTTGTGAAACAGCTGGCTCCGCTGCTTGAGTGGATAAGGGTCGCCCTTCTGCACCTGGGCGCTCAGATGCCTGACGGCACCATTCGCGACGATCAGATCGAGCCAGCCATCGCTGTCGTAGTCGATGAAGCGCGTGCCGAAGCCGGTGAAGCCGAGTTTGAAGAGTCCGTGTTCGACCGTGCGATCTTCGAACAACCCCCGGCCGACGTTGATATAGAGCGTGTTGGCCTCGTTGTCGAGATTCGTGACGAACAGATCCTCGTCCCCATCGCCGTCGATGTCTCCAAGGTCGATACCCATGCTCCCCTGTGCCTGGCCTGCACGATTGAGCGCCACACCGGCCAGCAGCCCTTCGTCCTTGAACACGCCCGTGCCCTGCTGGTTGATCCAGAGGCGGTTGGGATCGCCGTCGTTGGCCACATAGATGTCGATCCATCCATCGCCGTTGATGTCCGACGCGAGCACGCCAAGCCCTCGTGCCGGTGACCGCGTGAGGCCCGCACGCGCCGAGACATCCGAGAACGTTCCGTTGCGATCGTTGTGCAGCAGTCGATCGGCGACCGGCGGATACACAACGGGATTGCAGTAGTCCCGCGCCGAGCCCGCCGAAAAACAGGTGCGCTTCATGTCCGCGCGGAAGTCGACGTAGTGCGCGACGTACAGATCGAGCCAGCCGTCGCGGTCGTAATCGAAGAACGTCGCGCTCGTACTCCAGCGCTGGTCGCCAGTGCCCGATTTCTCGGTGACATCGGTGAAGGTGCCGTTGCAGTTGTTGTGGAGCAGCTGATTGCCGCGTAGATGCGTCAGGTACAGATCGACGCACCCATCGTTGTCGAAGTCACCGGTGGCAGCACCCATGCCATAACCGCGCGCGACGATGCCACTCGCTTCGGTGACGTCGGTGAAATGAAGCGATCGCGTCCCCGGAGTCACACGAAGATCGTTCCGAAACAAACGCCCCCCGCTCCCTGCCCCCTGCACGAGGTACACATCGAGATCGCCATCGTTGTCGTAATCGAACAGCGCACCGCCGGCACCGATGACTTCGGGAAGCCGCAACTCACCCGCCGCGCCGTTCACGTGGGAGAAGTCGAGACCAGACTCTTTCGTCCTGTCAACGAGGATGGGAGCGTGCTCCTGCGCGGATCCGTCGAACACCGCCAGCGCCGCGAGGCATACCACGACGCTCGATGTCAGCCCCGCACGAACGGCCACACACCGGCGCGTCACGAGTGCATCTTACCGCTCACGCGCCAGGGCGAGGATGGTGCACCGGATCGTCGTTGGTCCAGGGAACGCGGCAGGGTCGACCGGCTTCGTACTGCTTGAGTACCTCGGTGAGCCGCGAGACGATTGCTCCGCCGCCACTCTGCCGCGCCATTGCGATGGCGTCCCGCTGCCAGCGGATCGCTGCCTGAAAGCGTCCGAGCTCCGCCTGCGTCATCGCCATCGTCTCGGCCAGGGCGAGTGTCCGCTGGCGCTCGAGGAGCCGCGTCATGATCATCTCGGCGCGGGCGCCGTCGCGCACGCGATCGTCGGGCGCGGCCGCCAGCAGGCGCGCCAGCGCGTGCGCGAATCCCGGCTGATCGGGAAACGCTTTCATGCTGTCCTGCAGACGGTCGCGTGCTTCCTGATAGCGCGCGAGCCGGACGAGCCCGATCGCGTATCCGAAGCTCGCCTGCGAGACGGCGGGATTGATGCGGATGATCTCGGCGTAATGCGGAAGCGACTCCTGGACGCGGCCATTGCGACGAAGCGCGTTGGCGAGCGTGAAACGGGCTTCGAGATACGCGGGATCGCTCGCCACGGCCGTCGAGAACGCGGCGATCGCCTCGTCATCGCGGCCGCGCGATTCCATGATGACCCCGATCCCGAAATGCGCGCGGGCGAGACCCGGAGACAACCGCACCGCCTCGCGATACTGTTCCAGCGCGCGGTCGGCGTTCCCCTGCATGTACAACGCGGTGCCCAGATTCAGCCGGGTGAACGCATTGCGCGGCGACAACTCGACGGCCTTCGACAGATTGTCGGCGGCATCGGCCCATTGACGTGCATCGAGCGCCCTGGTCCCGCGGGTTTCGTAGGCCGCGGCGTTCTGAAGCAGTCCCGCGAGATCGGCCATCAACGGATCCGCCTGCGGCGGATCGACGTCACCGCGCAGCTTCAAATGCGCGTCCGCTGCTCGCGCGTTGCCAATACCGCGGTAGGCGAGCGCGAGCGGATAGTGCACGCGCGTTGCAGCCGGCGCCACGCGCAACGCGTTCTCGAGAAAGGTCACGGCTTGTGAGTACTGCTGCCTGGCCAACGCCACGCGGCCCAATCCAAACGACACTGCCCCCGACTCCGGCGCCAACGATTTCGCCGTCGTCAGCAGTCGCTCGGCCTCGTCGGTGCGGTTCGCCGCCAGATGCAACTCGGACAGCCACACCAGCGTCGGCACATCGGTCGGCTGCAGCATGAGCACGCGCTCGAATGCGGTGACCGCACGCGCGTCGTCGTGCTCGAGGCGAAAAACGTGTCCCAGGTAGTACGGCCACTTCATCTCGGAAGGAGCGAGCGTCTGCGCGTTGGTGAGACAGGCTTCAGCGGCATCATAGAATTCGGCCGCCATGAAGAGCTTCCCCATCTCGCCGTACGCATCCGCAAGTTCGCTCGACGCGACGCCGGGCTTGCCGATGGCGGCGGTCATCGACTCGTAACGCGCGCGCAGTTGCGTCTGGACCGATTCCGCCGCTGTCGACATGTCGGGCAGAGACACCGTCTTCAGCGACGGCGTCGCTGGTGCGGCCGGCGCTGATTCGCGGGCCGTATTGCACGCGGTCACGCCAAGAATGCTGGCGGTCGCGAGGGTAACGAGGTATCTCACTTCCCTTCACCCTGTTTCAGAGTGATGTAGCGATCGACAGGCAGATCCTCCCACATCTCCATTCGCCCGTCGGGCCATCGCAGGCGCACCGCCACGGGGTCGGCCGACTCGCCCAGCCCGACGAGCACGCGCGGATCGTTGGCGGATGCGTAGCTGCCATCAGCGCGCGAGCGACGCCACAGCGAGCCTCCGCTCTTTCGAACGATCTCCACACGCGCGCCGAGCATGTCTCGCCCGACCTGGGCCGCCTTAAGGCGGCCCCCACGATCGTCGTAGGGGCCGCCTTTAGGCGGCCCAACGAGTCGAAGCCCCAACCAATGACGCCCTCTCGTGGCCTGATTGATCAGCAGCCGGGCAGGTCCGTTGTTGTTGGCGATCACCACGTCCACGTCGCCATCGTTGTCGATGTCGCCGAATGCCGCGCCGCGACCGATCTCCGACAACGCAAACGCCGCTCCTGCTTTCCCCGTCACATCCTCGAAACGCGTGCTTCCTCCATTGCGCAGCAACAGCTTCTTCTGGTGCAGGGGAAACGGATCGCGCGCCTGCCGCAGCGACTCGATGATCTGCACCGTGCCGTTGACGGCCAGCAGATCGAGACGGCCATCGGAATCGAAGTCGAACAAGCCGGCACCGAATCCGGTCAGCGCCAGGCTCGCGGGCCCGACCATCGAGGG
>Ga0126377_10002444_pt1 | contig 12804 bp, 13 predicted proteins | sample PanSoiMetPlot_22_FD_92647 | JGI IMG/M metagenome (GOLD analysis project Ga0126377, IMG submission 92647) | Tropical forest soil microbial communities from Panama - MetaG Plot_22 | ecosystem: Environmental > Terrestrial > Soil > Tropical forest > Bulk soil | place: Panama | collected 2016-02-17
GCAGTCGCTGGGCGTCCTCTAACGCCAACGGATCCGACTTTTCCATGGCCGGCGCACCCCCTACCGGTCGCCCTTACGATCCAGACTCGACGAGATGGAGCGCCAACGCAAGCAGTCATTTGACAGCGGCCGCTCGACGATGTGCGTTCTGCCATCATCCGGAACAGATTTCTTGACCCGAACCGGGTGATCCATCGCAATGGGACACGCGCGAGGTCAACAAGCCGTAAATATCCCCGTTTCGCCCGGTCACGTTGCGCTCGATGCCCTATAATGCCAGCCTTGCCCCCTACCGGAGCCTTTCATGTCACCCCGCCCCGATCTCGGGCCCAAGCCGCAGCTTGGGTACACCGCAAGCTTGCTCGATCGGGCCGCGCACCGGCGCGCCGATGCCGTCGGCCTCGCAGCCCATCCTGGCGCCGGCGCCTATGTGGTTGGCGGCGAACTGGTGGTCACGCGCAAGCACGGAAATGGCGGCGATCCGCTGTTCGGGCTTGCCGCGGCGCGGGCGCTCGCACCGGCGCACGAAAGCGTGCTGCTCGGCCTGTGCGATGAGACGCCGCGATTCGGGTTCGGCATCGGCGTGCAAGCCGCGGAGGCGCTCAAGGCGCGCGACGATCTGCTGGTGACGGACCTGCGTTCGATCGCCGTGCAGGGGCTGGTCGCCTCCGAGCATCTGCCGCCGCTCGCGGAAGCAAAGGCGATGCTCGCCTGGCACGCGCGCCATCGGTTTTGTGCGAACTGCGGCGCCCCGACCGAGGTGATCGAGGCGGGCTGGAAGCGTGAGTGCGCCGCCTGCAAGGCGGAGCATTTCCCTCGCACCGATCCGGTCGTGATCATGCTGGCCGTGCGCGGCGATCGCTGCCTGCTCGGACGCTCCGCACGCTTTGCGTCCGCGATGTGGTCGTGCCTTGCCGGTTTCATCGAGCCAGGCGAGAGCATCGAGGAGGCGGTTCGGCGCGAGGTGCGCGAGGAGGCCGGCATTGCGTGCGGACACGTGCACTATCTCGCGTCGCAGCCCTGGCCGTTTCCGATGTCCCTGATGATCGGCTGTCATGCGGAGGCGCTCACCACCGAGATTAAGGTCGATGCCGAACTCGAAGGTGCGCGCTGGTTCGAGCGCGAGGAGGTGGCGTTGATGCTGCTGCGCCGGCATCCCGACGGCCTCGGTACGCCGCCCCCGGTCGCGATCGCGCATCACATCATCCGCGCCTGGGTCGAGGGAGAGGCGCTTGGCTGCGGGTAGCGGCTCCTCGGGCGAAGACCCGCCCGGGAGCGGAGCCCGACCAGCTGATCGATCGAGTCCGCGCATCTTGTGCACCGGCATCGCGGTGCTCGACGAGGTGTTTCGCGTCGACGAGTTTCCTCCTCCCGACGGCAAGGCGCAGGCGAGCGAGTTCCTCGCCGTCGGCGGCGGCTGCGCCGCCAATGCGGCGGTCGCAATCGCGCGGCTGGGCGGGCGGGCGCAATTCGCCGGGCCGCTCGGCGGACCGCCTGGAGGCGAGCCGATCAGCGACCGCATTCTCGCCGGGCTCGCGCGCGAGGGCGTCGATTGTACCGGCTGCGTCCGGCTCGACGGCGTCGCCTCGGCGATCTCGGGGATCTTCGTCAACGCGCGCGGCGAGCGCAGCATCGCGACCTATCGGGATCATCGGCTCGACGCGGTGACGCCGCGCGATGCGGAGGCGCTTGCGACCGCGGTCGACGGGGTCCTCGCCGACAATCGATTTCCGAATTTCGCGCAGCCGATCTGCGATGCGGCGCTCGGCCGCGGCGTTCCGGTCGTGCTCGATGCCGACAAGCCGACCCGGGCGGACGATCCGTTGTTTGCGGCCTGCTCGCATATCGTGTTCTCATCCGAGGGACTGCGCGCCACCATGGCGATCGATGATCTCGGCGCGGCCCTGAGCCAATTCGGTGCGGCCACCAATGCTTTTCTGGCCGTGACCAACGGGCCCGATCCGGTGCTCTGGCGCGACGAAAACCGCGTCATACGCGAGCTGCCGGTGTTCCGCATCTCGGCGGTCGATACGCTCGCGGCCGGCGACGTGTTTCATGCCGCATTTGCGCTCGCCCTGGCGGAAGGCAGCGACGTCGTGGCCGCGCTGCGCTTCGCGGCGGCGGCCGCCGCGGTCAAATGCACGCGCTTCGGCGGCAGCGCCGCGGCGCCGACGCGCCCGGAGGTCGACGCGTTCGTTGCAACGAACCGGTGATGCGGCAGGGCAGGCGGCCGCCGAAGGCGTGACCTGTGCGCGCCACGGCCCGTCGGCATGGGGGCGGCAAGGGAAAGGCTGCGTGCCTGGGGTACCACTCGGGTCCGGCGGCCGGGTAAGACTCGGAGGCGGGCGGCCTTGGCCAGGCGGGCGGCTGCCCACTATCTTTGCGGGGAGTAAAATATTCTTCTATTTATGCCGTATACGGCCTTTCAGAAAAGAAAAAACATCTCTAATCTCCTGCGGGAGGCAAACGCTTAATCTTGCCTCGTGGGTGGCGACAGCATGGATGCCATTGATCGGAAAATCCTCGCAGTCCTTCAGGACGACGCCTCGCTCTCCGTCGCCGAGATTGGGAACCGGGTGGGACTGTCTTCGACGCCCTGCTGGAAGCGGATCCAGCGGCTGGAGGCGGACGGGGTCATCCAGAAGCGCGTCGCGGTCATCGACCAGGACAAGCTCGGGCTCGGCGTCACGGTTTTCGTGTCGGTCGAGACCGAGGACCATTCGGAGGAGTGGCTGCAGAAATTCGCGCAGCTGGTCGGCGCGATGCCGGAGGTGCTGGAGTTCTACCGCATGGCGGGCGACGTCGACTACATGCTGCGCGTCGTGGTTCCCGACATCGCGGGTTACGACGGCTTCTATAAGCGCCTCATTTCAGCCGTTCCGCTGAAGAACGTCACGTCGCGTTTCGCGATGGAGAAGATCAAGTCGACGACGGCGCTGCCGATCCAGTGAGCCTGGCGGGCTTCGTTCAGGTGCACGGATTGGCGCCGTCGAGCGTCACCGATTTGCTCTGCCGCGGGCGGGACGCGAACAATTCCGTCATCGGAACTCCCCGAACAAACGCTGCGGATCCGACGACCGCGATACGCACGGCCGCGCGGGTCATGCGAGATGGATTTGACGCCAGATTGGTGAATGAAGTCCAAAGTGCCGTTGCGCCGAAACATGCGAAAGGCCCGATTGCGATCGGCTTCGCAGCGACGGAAAGTGCGCGTTAACCACAGGCGGAAAACGTCACCTTCTGCTCACGCATTTTGCGCACCCGAAGACCGCGATCGGCAAGCTCATTCGCCACGGCCGTCATAGCCGACGACGGCAGCTACGACTTGTTCACGATACCGGGTGCCACGGACGGATGGTGGGAAATACCCATGTCGGCTTTTACTCATCATTGTGACTTCGCGCAGCATAACCCCTACGCGTATGGGCCGAAATGCGTCGATCCCTTGGGAGAGCAAGATGTCTGTGTTCAAGCGTTTCGTGCGGGACGAGAGCGGCGCGACCGCCGTCGAATATGGTCTCATCGCGGCCGGCATCTCGCTTGCGATCATCTTCACTGTGAACGCGCTTGGTGGCCAGCTGAAGAACACGTTCAACACCGTGTCGACCCAGCTCGGCCAGGCCGGCAAGGCGACGCCGTAAGATCCTCACTTCTCCTTCAGCAAAGGCTCCGCCCTGGTGCGGAGCCGCTTCGTTTTCGGCCGTCGGAGGGCCGCCCGACCTCCGATCGGCCCGCGTCCTCGGAGAGGCGCCGGCTTTACTCCCCGTTGGCAGGTTGTGGCGTAGGGTCCTGCGTGACCCGGCCCGCGCCGTGTCACGATCGGGAGGCGCCGCAAGCCGCGCTTGCGGATCGAACCGCGACGGCGTCGCGATCGATAGCGCATCCCCACCCCTGATGTGAGCCCTGTCCGAGGCGGCCCCGCGTTCACGAGTGGGAACATGAGAATGCTGATCATCGACGCCGCGCGACTCCTGCTCTTCCCGAGCGCGATGGCGTTCGCGGCGGCGAGCGACCTCTTCACGATGACGATCTCGAACCGGATCTCGTTCATCCTGGTCGCGAGCTTTGCCGGTCTCGCGTTCGCGGTCGGATTGCCGCCCGTCGAGATTCTCAATCACGCCGGCACCGGTGGCCTCGTCCTCGCCGTGACATTTGCGTTCTTCATGTTCGGCTGGGTCGGAGGCGGCGACGCCAAGCTCGCAGCCGCGGCCGCCCTTTGGCTCGGCTGGGCGCACCTGTTCGAATATCTCCTCTACGCATCTGTCCTGGGCGGCGTGCTGACGCTCGCGCTGCTCGAATTTCGCAAGTTCGCGATGCCGTCCCCGCTCGCCGGCAAGGCGTGGGCCGAGCGGCTGCATCGTCCGGGCGGCGGCGTTCCCTATGGCATCGCGCTCGCGATCGCGGCGCTCGTGGTCTATCCGTCCACGATCTGGATGCAGGGACTCGGCCACTGAGCCGGTTGCGGACGCCGGAGCTGGTGCATCCCGACGCCGAGATTGTGACGCTGCCGATAACGGCGGCGCAGGCGAGGGATCGCGCGCCGGGACGAGGACGCATTGCCTTCATTCGCTTCGCTTGGCCGTGCGCACACAGTTAACCCTAATGGCGGGTTAACGGTGGGTGACAACCGTCGCGCAAGCCGGCCGGGGTCGTCCGGGTGCGCCGGGAAGGCGCGGATGGCTCGAATCGGCCGCGCATTGCAGCACGGGGCGCCGCCGTGCGACTGTCGCGCCGCCGCGACCGGGTGGCGCGGAACTCAAGGGGCGCAGGGGGACTGATCACACGATGCATCGCATCTTCGCTGCGGCGGGTGACGCCGCTGCCACCCCGATCCGCTTCGTCACCGCCGCCACGTGGGCGGGTATTCGCGCGGCGCTCGATGTCCCGGCGCGGGCCTTCGCGGACGCGGCCGGGTTCGAGCCGAAGGCCGGCCGCCATCTGCTGCTGCCGGCGCAGGACGGCGCGCTCGCCTGTGTCCTGTTCGGGCTCGACGCGCCCGATAACCCCGCGCGCGACCCGTTCGCGGCCGGCCGCCTTCCCGGCTTGCTGCCGGCGGGCATCTACCGGTTCGCCGATCCATCCGACGATGCGCGCCTTGCCGCGCTCGCCTTTGCGCTCGGGTCCTATCGGTTCACGCGCTACCGCAAGGCCGAAGACAAGGCCGTCCGCCTGCAAATCCCCGACGGGATCGACGGCGACGAACTCTCGCGCATCGTCGAGGGCGTCGTTCTCGCCCGCGATCTCATCAATACGCCCGCGAACGACATGGGCCCGCCCGACCTCGAGGCGGCAGTGCGCCGGCTCGCAGGCCAGCACGGCGCCGCAGTCGAGTCGATCGTTGGCGACGACCTGCTCGCCAGGAATTTCCCGCTCATTCACGCGGTCGGCCGTGCTGCCAAGGCGGCGCCGCGTCTGATCGATCTGCGCTGGGGCGATGAAGCGGCACCGCGCGTGACCCTGGTGGGCAAGGGCGTGTGTTTCGACACCGGCGGGCTCGACATCAAGCCGGACAGCGCGATGCTGCTGATGAAGAAGGACATGGGCGGCGCCGCGAGCGTGCTCGCGCTCGCCCATATGATCATGTCGCGCGGGTTGAAGCTGCGGCTGCGCGTGCTGATCCCGGCGGTGGAAAATTCCGTCTCCGGCGACGCGTTCCGGCCGCGCGACGTCTACCGCTCGCGCAAGGGGCTGACCGTCGAGGTCGGCAATACGGATGCGGAAGGCCGGCTGATCCTCGCCGACGCGCTGTCGCTTGCCGACGAGGAGGCGCCCGAGCTGACGGTCGATATGGGGACGCTGACCGGCGCCGCGCGCGTCGCGCTCGGGCCCGATCTGCCGCCGTTCTATACCCACGACGACGAGGTCGCGGCCGCGATCGCGCGCCACGCGAGCGCCGAGAACGATCCGCTGTGGCGCCTGCCGCTCTGGCCCGCCTATGACGCGACGCTCGATTCCAAGGTCGCCGACATGAGCAACATCGGGACCGGCGGGTTTGCCGGCTCGATCATCTGCGCGCTGTTTCTCAATCGCTTCGTCGCCGCGGCGAGATCCTGGCTGCATGTCGACATCTACGCCTGGACGCCGTCCGCCCGGCCGGGCCGTCCCGAGGGCGGCGAATGCCAGGCCGCACGCGCGGTCTACGCCTATCTGGCGGCGCGCTACGGATAACGGAAAGGCGGCGACCCGCATGAACGCGCTCGATCCCCGCACGACGCCGGCGCGGCCCGATCTCGCGGCGAGCCATCTGCGCGGCAAGGTCGCGGCGGCGCGCTTCATCGACGGGGAAACGCGCGAGGTCCGCGACGAGAGTTCGCCGCTGCGGCGGGCGCCAGCGCCCGACGCGCCGCTCGACACCGAGGCGCTCAAGGGGGAATACGTCACCGTCTATGAGACCACCGAGGAAGGCTGGTGCTGGGGCCAGCTTGCGCGCGACGGCTATGTGGGCTGGCTGCCCGCCAATGCGCTCGCGCCCCCAGGGCCGCCCGCGACCCATGTGGTCGCGGCCCTGCGCACGCTGGCGTTTCCTGGCCCGTCGATCAAGCTGCCGCCGGTCGCGGCCTTTCCGTTCGGGGCGCGGCTCGCCGTCCTGCGGACCGAAGGCCCGCTCGCCGTCACGCCCTTCGGCTACGTGCCGGCGCGCCATCTTGCGACCCTCGACACGGTCGAGCCCGATTTCGTCGCGGTCGCCGAACGGTTCGTCGGTGCGCCCTATCTGTGGGGCGGCAAGACCAGCCAGGGCATCGACTGCTCGGGCCTCGTGCAGGTGGCGCTGACCGCCGCCGGCCTCGTCTGCCCGCGCGACAGCGACATGCAGGAGCGTGCCCTTGGCGTCGCGATCGCGGCCGACGCCCATCGCCTGCGCCGCGGCGACCTCCTGTTTTGGAACGGCCATGTCGCGGTGGCGCGCGACGCCGTGAGCCTCCTGCATGCCAACGCGTTCCACATGGCGGTCGCGATCGAGCCGGTCGCCGAGGCGGTCCGCCGGATCGCCGACGGCGGCAGCCCGCTCCGCACGGTCAAACGCCTCGCGATCCTGCCGGGGGATAGTGATGGCGCCGACCTCGACTCCCCGCCGTCACGACCGTAGGATGTCCGGCACATTTTCCTGGAGGTCGCCATGACCTGCAGACAACCGACCTGCAGACATTCGGCCAGCAGACATTCGGCCAGCGGAATCCATCTCGCTGCGGTTTTTGCCGCAATGCCGCTGGCGTTGCTCGGCGCGACCCACGCGGCGTCCGCCCAGGCCGGATGCCAGCCGACCATCATGCAGCCTTGCGCTCCGTCCCAGAGCAAGGCGAGCAACCCGGCGGCCAAGCGCAAGGACGCGGGCCAGCCGGACGAGTCGAGCGAGTCGAAGGATCGCTCGCCGCGCATGCAGGTCGACAAGGACACCGAGTTCAAGTTCGGCACCGGCGGCATCGGGCTCGGCCGCAAGTTCTGAGACGTGGCTGGCGCGGCGTCGCGGGCCCGGGCCTCAATACCCGCCGGCGCGGTCGATCACGTTTTCCAACTCCAACCCGACCTCGCACCGGCCGATCTGCCGCACGATGTAGGCGACGACTTCCTCCGGGACCGAGGCGGCGGAATTGTGCGGCGTGATCGTCGCGTTCGGATGGGTCCAGAGCGGACTGTCGGGCGGCAGCGGCTCGGTCGGAAAAACATCGAGGGTTGCGCCCGCGAGCGTTCCTTCGTCGAGCGCCGCCACGATGTCGGCGTCGACCTGCAGCATGCCGCGTCCAGCGTTGATCAGATAGGCGCCGCCCAGCGCGCCCGTGCGGTTGAGCTTGCGCAGCAGCGCGAGGTTGAGGATCCCGCGGGTCGCGGGCGTATGCGGCAGCAAGCAGACCAGGATCTCGGTGCGCGCCAGGAAGGCATCGAGTCCGTCCGCGCCGTGAAACGTCTCGACGCCCGCGATGCTGCGCGGCGTGCGGCTCCAGCCCGCGACCCGGAAGCCGATCCGCGCCAGCACCTCGGCGGCGTCGCGGCCGAGCACGCCAAGCCCCATGATCCCGACCTGGACCTCGCGCGCTGGCGGCTGCGCATGCTCCTGCCACAGGCGCCGGCGCTGCTGCGCATCGTAGAGCCGCTGGCGGCGATGATGCAGCAGGACGTGCAGCGTCACATATTCGGTCATGCGCCGCGTCAGATCCGGATCGACCACGCGCACGACCGGCACGTTCGGCAGCGCGCCATCCGCCAGCACGGCGTCGACGCCGGCGCCGAGACTGAAGATCGCGCGGAGGTTCCGGAACGGCGCGAAGGCGCCCTCGGGCGGCAACCACGCGGCCGCGTAGGCGATGCCGTCCGGGGCGCCGACCCGGTCCGGCCAGATCCTGATGTCGCGCCCCGGCGCCGCGGCGTGAAAGCGGCGCTCCCATGGCGCCACATCCCAACCCGTGATCACCAGCAGGATGGCGCTCATTGCGCGGCCGGAGGCCCGGCGACGATCGCGTCGAGCCGGTCGCGGTGGAGCGCGAGCCATTGCAGCGCGATGATGAGGAACCCGTTGCGCATGATCCCGCGATCGAGCATCGCCAGCGCCGTGTCGATCGGGATGCGCATCGGCCGCGTCGCCTCGTTCTCGTCGGCGGCCCCGGCACGCTCGGGGATGCGGGCAGCGTCGACGGTGCCGAGAAACATGAAGGCGTGCTCGTCGCTCGATCCCGGCACCGGGATGAATTCGAGCATGGGATAGAGCGCGGCGGGCCGCACCCCGATCTCCTCGACGCATTCGCGCATCGCGGCTTCGACCGGCGCCTCGCCTGCCTCGACGTGGCCGGCGACGATCTCGGTCAGCTCTCCAAGGCCGGTCGCGAGATGGGCCGGCAGCCGGAATTGGCGGATCACCACCACCTCGCGGCGGGCGAGATCGACCGGCAGCACGGCCGCAACCTTGCCGACGCGCAGCACGTCGCGCACGCTGGCGATCTCCCGGTGTCCGGGGCCGCGCAGCACGACCGAGAAGCGCGCGAGATCGTGATAGGCCTCGGCCAGCACCTGCGGCGGCGACACGTCCACGTCGGCCGGACCGTCGACCAGCGCGTCCGGCGATGCGGGTTCGCTCATCGGCCGGCTCCTACTCGGCGACCGCGCCTTCCAACGCCGTCTCCAGATTGAAGGCGGCGGCGAACAGCGCGCGGGTATAGTCGGTCTTGGGCGACGCGAAGACCTCGGCGGCCGAGCCCTCCTCCACCACCTTGCCGTGGCGCATCACCATCAGCCGGCTCGCCAGCGCCGCCACCACCTTGAGATCGTGCGAGATGAACATGTAGGTGAGGCTGTGCTCGCGCTGAAGCTTGCAGAGCAGGGAAACGATCTGGCACTGGATCAGCATGTCGAGCGCGCTGGTCGGTTCGTCGAGCACCACGAAGGTCGGCTCGAGCACGATCGCGCGCGCGACCGCGATGCGCTGGCGCTGCCCGCCCGAGAACTCATGCGGGTAACGGAACCGGGTCTCCGGCTCGAGGCCGACCTCGGTGAGCGCGCGGATCACCCGCTGCTCGCGCTCATGCGCCGGCATCCTGGGATGATGCACCCACAGGCCTTCCTCGATGATGTCGGAGACCGACATGCGCGGCGACAGCGAGCCATAAGGATCCTGAAACACGATCTGCATGTTGCGGCGGAACGGGCGCATGGCCTTGAACCGGAGGCCCTGCAGCTCGTTGCCCATGAACACCACCGGTCCCTCCGAGGCGATGAGGCGCAGGATGGCGAGCCCCAGCGTGGTCTTGCCCGAGCCAGATTCGCCGACGACCCCAAGGGTCTCGCCCTTGCGCAGCTCGATGCTCACGCCGTCGACCGCCTTGATGTGGCCGACCACGTGGCGCAGCACGCCGCGCTTGACCGGAAACCAGACCTTGAGGTTGTCGGTCTTGACCACCACGGGGCCCTGGGGATTGGGTGGTGCCGGGTCCTTCTTGGGCTCGGCGCCGAGCAGCTGGCGCGTGTAGGCGTGCGTCGGTTTGGTAAACACCTCCTCGACCGGCCCCTGCTCGACGATTTTGCCCTTGGTCATCACGCACACACGGTCGGCGACCTTGCGCACGATGCCGAGGTCGTGGGTGATGAACAGTATCGCCATGCCGAGACGCGCCTGAAGGTCCTTCAGAAGCTTCAGGATCTGCGCCTGCACGGTGACGTCGAGCGCCGTTGTGGGCTCGTCCGCGATCAGCAGATCCGGCTCGTTCGCGAGCGCGAGCGCGATCATGACGCGTTGGCGCTGGCCGCCCGAGAGCTGGTGCGGATAGCTCCCGAGGCGGCTTTCCGGCTCCGCAATGCCGACCTGGGTCAACAGCTCGATCACGCGCGCGCGGGCGGCGGCGCCGGTGATGCCGCGATGGAGCGCCAGGATCTCGGTGATCTGCTTTTCGATGGTGTGGAGCGGATTGAGCGAGGTCATCGGCTCCTGGAAGATGATCGAGATATCGTCGCCGCGCACGCGCCGCATCTTGGCTTCCGACAGCGGTATCAGGTTCTCGCCCTTGAACAGGACCTGGCCGGACGGATGGCACGCAGCCGGATAGGGCAGGAGCTTCATGACCGACAGCGCGGCGCAGGATTTGCCCGAACCCGACTCGCCGACCAGCGCGACCGTCTCGCCTTTGCGGATGTCGAACGAGATCCGGTCGACCGCGACCGTCTCGCGCGCGCCCTGGCAGAAGGCGACCGAGAGCTCGCGTACGGAAAGCAACGGGGCTGCGGACGTGGTCATGGGCTATCGGCTCAGCGGTTCGATCTGAGTATAGGCGACGTTGGTCGGCGGCGCGTCGCCGTTGGTCATTGTCATGCGCAGGTACATTCGCAGCAGCGGGCTGAAATTGGCGCGCCGCTTCTGAACCGCGCCATTCGCGTTGGTCGTCTGGCCCTCGATGACGAGCGTGTCGAGAGAGCAATCCCCGATCGCGATGCTCTCGTGGCCGACGATCCGGTTGTCGACCGTGACGGTCACCGACTGGCCATTCGGCGCGGGCAGCGTGATCTGGAACGCCTTGTGATAGCCGACGTCCGGCACCGGCTCCTTCAGGTAGTCGAAATCATAGGTGGGGGTTACCGAGGTGCCGTTGTCGTAGTCAACACGGGCCAGAAAGAATCCGCGGTAGTATGTCGGCGTCGACGCGAGCTTGCCGCCAACGAACAGCTTGTAGGACACCATGTCGTCGCTCGACGGCTGTATTTCCAGCCGATTGCGCCCGTCACTGCTCGTGAGCACGAATCCCTGATGCGCGGCGGCCTCGGTGAGACACTCCGCTAACGTCGGACTCGCCCACGGGACGAGCGAGGCCAGCACGAGCACGGCAGCGAAGCGTCGATCCATCATGTGATCCACCTGTTGTCGTGTGTCGCCACTCGTCGCCGCCCGTTCACTGGAAGATCTTACGCGCGTCAAACGCGTCGCGAACCGCCTCGCCGATGAAGATCAGGAGCGAGAGCATGATCGCGACCGTGAAGAAACCGGAAAGGCCGAGCCAGGGAGCGGTGATATTCTCCTTGCCTTCGCCCAGGAGCTCGCCGAGCGACGGGGAGCCGGGCGGCAGGCCGAAACCGAGGAAGTCGAGCGACGTCAGTGTCATCACCGATGCCGACAGGATGAACGGCAGGAACGTCAGCGTGGCCACCATGGCGTTCGGCAGCAGGTGGCGGAACATGATGACGGCATTCGAGACGCCGAGCGCGCGCGCGGCCTGGATGTACTCGAAGTTGCGGCCGCGCAGGAACTCGGCCCGCACCAGACCGACCAGGCGCACCCAGGAGAACATCAGCAGAATTCCCAGCAGCACGAAAAAGCCGGGTGCCAGCACCGACGAGATGATCAGCAGCAGATACAGCTCGGGGATCGAGTTCCAGATCTCGATGAAGCGCTGGAACAGAAGATCGATCCAGCCCCCGAAGTAGCCCTGCACGGCGCCGGCCGCCACGCCGATGATGGACGATAGGATCGTGAGGATGAGGCCGAACAGCACCGAGATGCGGAAGCCGTAGATCAGCCGCGCCACCACGTCGCGTCCCTGCTGGTCGGTGCCGAGCCAGTTGGTCTCGACCTCGTCGCACTTGGCGAAGCCGCCCTTTGCGGCCCTCTCGCAGTCCTCCGGTGTCAAGGCCCAGGTCGGCTTCGACGGGAACGGCGACGGCGGCTTGGAGACCCGCGTGTCGTAGCTGAATCGAATCGGCGGCCAGATCATCCAGCCGCCTTTCTTCGCGATCATCTCCCTGAGATAGGGGTCGTCGCGGAAGTCGGCCGCTGTCCCCATGAAATTCGGATCGTTCGGGCCGAAGGCCTTGTCCGCATAGGTCACGAACACCGGAAAATAGTTCTTCCCGTCGAAGCGCACGAACAGCGGCCGGTCGTTGGCGATGAACTCCGCGAACAGCGAGATGATGAAGAGAACGCCGAAGATCCACAACGAGATGTAGCCACGGCGGTTGCGCTTGAAGTTCTCCCAGCGGCGGCGGTTGACCGGCGTGAGCGTCAAAATCCGCCGCGCGGACGGCAGCAGCATCGGTCCGGTCGGCGTGCTGACGGGCGTCTCGGCGATGCTCTCGGGCATGCGGGCGTCCACCTCACACCTCCCGGGTCTCGAAGTCGATGCGCGGATCGACCCACATGTAGGTGAGATCGGAGATGAGATTGATGGCGAGGCCGATCAGGGCGAAGATGTAGAGATTGGCGAACACGACCGGATAGTCGCGGTTGAGCACGCTTTCGAAGCTCAGGTAGCCGAGCCCGTCGAGCGAGAAGATCGTCTCGATCAGCAGCGAGCTACCGAAGAACGCGCCGACGAACGCCCCCGCGAAGCCGGC
>Ga0126377_10002445_pt1 | contig 12803 bp, 8 predicted proteins | sample PanSoiMetPlot_22_FD_92647 | JGI IMG/M metagenome (GOLD analysis project Ga0126377, IMG submission 92647) | Tropical forest soil microbial communities from Panama - MetaG Plot_22 | ecosystem: Environmental > Terrestrial > Soil > Tropical forest > Bulk soil | place: Panama | collected 2016-02-17
AAGGTGGTCGCCGGCACCGACAAGTCGATCACGCTGGAGCTGGGCGGCAAGGCCGCCAACATCGTGTTCGAGGATGCCGCGCTCGACCAGGCGGTGGAGGGCATCGTCAACGGCATCTTCTTCAACCAGGGCCACGTCTGCTGCGCCGGATCCCGGCTGCTCGTGCAGGAGTCGGTCGCCGAGGACCTGCTCGACAAGCTCAAGCGGAGGATGGCGCAGCTGCGCGTGGGCGACCCGCTGGACAAGAACACCGACGTCGGCGCGATCAACTCGCGCGTCCAGCTCGAGCGGATCACCGAGCTGGTGCGCGCGGGCGAGGCCGAGGGCGCGCAGCTGTACCAGCCCCCCTGCGAGCTGCCCGAGCGGGGCTTCTGGTTCCGCCCCACGGTGCTGACCGGCGTCGCGCAGTCCTCCCGCGTCGCCCGCGAGGAGATCTTCGGGCCGGTGCTCGCGGTGCTGACCTTCCGGACCCCCGACGAGGCCGTCGCCAAGGCCAACAACACCCCCTACGGGCTGTCGGCGGGCGTCTGGACCGAGAAGGGCAGCCGTATCCTGGAGCTGGGCCGCCGGCTGCGCGCCGGGGTCGTGTGGGCGAACACGTTCAACAAGTTCGACCCGTCCTCGCCGTTCGGCGGCTACAAGGAGTCCGGGTTCGGCCGCGAGGGCGGCCGCCACGGCCTGGCCGCCTACCTCGACCTGGGGGACGGGACGTGAGCGCCGGCCGGGTGCCTCCACGGGGACCGGACGCCCGCCGCGCGGCCGGCGGCGCGGGACGCAGGGGGAGCCGGGCGGCCGGGTCCGGCGGGGCCGCGGGGCGGCTGGCGGTGCGCAAGACCTACAAGCTGTTCGTCGGGGGCGCGTTCCCGCGCTCGGAGTCGGGGCGGTCGTACCCGGTGACCGGCGCCGACGGCGCGCTGCTCGCGCACGCCAGCCGCGCCTCCCGCAAGGACGTGCGCGACGCCGTCCGCGCCGCCCGCGGCGCGTTCCCCGGCTGGGCCGGGCGGACCGCCTACCTCCGCGGCCAGGTGCTGTACCGGGTCGCGGAGATGCTGGAGGGCCGCAGCGCCCAGTTCGCCGCCGAGGTCGCGGCGGCCGAGGGGCTGGACGCCGCCGGTGCCGCCCGGGTGGTCGCCGCGGCGGTCGACCGCTGGGTCTGGTACGCCGGCTGGGCGGACAAGCTCGCCCAGGTGTTCGGCGCGGTCAACCCGGTCGCCGGGCCGTACGTGAACTGGTCGGTGCCCGAGCCCACCGGGGTCGTCGGGCTGGTCGCGCCCGCGCGCTCCTCACTGCTGGGGCTGGTCTCGCGGCTGGCGCCGATCCTGGTCGGCGGCAACGCCGCGGTCGTGCTCGCCGCCGAGGCGATGCCGCTGCCCGCGGTGACGCTCGCCGAGGTGCTGGCGACCAGCGACCTGCCCGCCGGGACCGTCAACGTCCTCACCGGCCGCGTCGCCGAGCTGGTCGGCCCGCTCAGCGCGCACATGGACGTCCAGGCGCTGGACCTGGCCGGCCTGGAGCGCTCGCGCTGGCGCGACGCCGAGCAGGCCGCCGCCGACAGCGTCAAGCGCGTCGCCGGCCCGGTCGACCTCGCGCCCGAGGGCTGGCTGGACGACACCCGCGGCCAGGACCCCTACTGGATCGCCGCCTTCCTGGAGATCAAGACCCTCTGGCACCCCGCCGGGCTGTGACCCGCGCCGCCGCGGAGGGCAGGGGATCCGCACGCCGGTCGCGCGGCGGCTGGCGGTAGCATGAGCGCTCCAGTCCCGCCCCGGCGCGAGGAGCCGGCGGCGGGCGCCCGCCCGCGCGCCACGCGGGCGGCGACGTCCGAGGAGCCGCCACGATGCCAACCGAGCCCGACCAGCCCGGCCCGCCGGTCCCGTCGCTGGACACGATCGTCAACCTGGCCAAGCGCCGCGGGATCGTCTTCCAGTCCAGCGAGATCTACGGCGGGCTGCGGTCGAGCTGGGACTACGGCCCGCTCGGGGTGGAGCTGAAGAACAACGTCAAGCGTGCCTGGTGGCGCCACACCGTCCAGCTCCGCGAGGACGTCGTCGGCCAGGACGCGGCCATCATCATGAAGCCGAGGGTCTGGGAGGCGTCCGGGCACCTGGAGTCCTTCTCCGACCCGCTGGTGGAGTGCACCAACTGCCACCACCGCTACCGGGAGGACCACCTCCAGGAGGCGTTCCAGGCCCGGCACGACCGGCCCCCGCAGCCGGGCGAGCTGACCTGCCCCAACTGCGGCCGCGGCCCGTTCACCGACCCGCGCAACTTCAACCTGATGTTCAAGACGTTCATGGGACCGGTCCAGGACGACTCCGCGGTCGTGTGGCTGCGCCCGGAGACCGCGCAGGGGATCTTCGTGGACTTCCCGATCGTCCAGATGGCCAGCCGCAGGAAGCTGCCGTTCGGGGTCGCCCAGATCGGCAAGGCGTTCCGCAACGAGATCACCCCGGGGAACTTCATCTTCCGCACCCGCGAGTTCGAGCAGATGGAGCTGGAGTACTTCGTCGAGCCGGGCAGCGACGAGAAGTGGTTCGAGGAGTGGGTGGAGATCCGCTGGCGCTGGCACCTGGACCACGGGCTGCGCGAGGCCAACGTGCGGCTGCGCGAGCACGGGCCCGAGGAGCTGGCCCACTACGCCAAGAAGGCCGTGGACGTCGAGTACCGCTTCCCGTTCGGCTGGTCGGAGCTGGAGGGCATCGCCAACCGGGCCGACTACGACCTCATGCAGCACCAGCGCTTCAGCGGCGAGGACCTCACCTACTTCGACCAGGAGCGCAACCAGCGCTACATCCCCTACGTGGTCGAGCCGTCCCTCGGGGTGGACCGGGCGATGCTGGCGTTCCTGGTCGACGCCTACCACGAGGACCAGGCGCCGACCGCCAAGGGCGGGGTCGAGAAGCGCACCGTGCTGCGGCTGGACAAGCGGCTCGCGCCGATGAAAGCGGCCGTCCTGCCGCTGTCGCGCAACGAGCGGCTCGTCCCGCTGGCGCGCGAGCTGGCCCAGGACCTGCGCGACCGCTGGATGATCGACTACGACGACGCGGGCGCGATCGGGCGGCGCTACCGGCGCCAGGACGAGATCGGCACCCCGTACTGCGTGACCGTCGACTTCGACTCGCTCGACGACCGGGCGGTCACGGTCCGCGAGCGCGACTCGATGCGGCAGGAGCGGGTGGTGGCCGACCGGCTCGTCGGCTACCTCGACGAGCGGCTGCCCAGATAGCGTGGCGCGCGTCCTTGAGGTCCTCGCGCTGGGCCCCGGGCCCGCCGCGGCCCGGCCGCCGTCGCTGGACCCGGCCGACCTCGCCCTACTGCGCGGCGAGGGCGTGTTCGAGACGCTGCGCGTGTACGGGGGGCGGCCGTTCCGGCTCGGCGAGCACCTCGCCCGGCTGGCCGCCTCGGCCGCCGCGGTGCAGGTGCGGCTGGACGGGCTGGACCTGGAGCGGCTGGCGCTGGACGCGGCCCGGGCCGCCGGCGGCCGCGACGCGGTGCTGCGGCTGGTCTGCACCAAGGGGCCCGAGGACGGCGGCGCGACGGCCGCCTACGCCCTGCTCGCCGAGCTGCCCGACGAGCTGGAGGAGCAGCGGGCGCGCGGGCTGGCGGTGGTGCTGCTCCCGCTGGCGGTCGACCCGCTGGTCCGGGCGTCCTCGCCCTGGCTGCTGCCAGGTGTGAAGAGCACCTCCTACGCGGTCAACATGGCGGCGCAGCGCGCGGCGCAGGCGCGCGGGGCCGACGACGCGCTGTTCACCGGACTCGGCGGCGAGCTGCTGGAGTCGCCCACCGCCAACGTGTGGTGGCGGGCCGGGCGGGTCCTGTTCACGCCCTCGCTGGACGTGGGGATCCTGGCGGGCGTCACCCGCACGGCCCTGCTCCGGCTCGCGCCCGGGCTCGGCTACCGGGTGGTCGAGGGCGTCTTCACCGCTGAGGACCTGGCCGCCGCCGACGAGGCCTTCCTGTCCAGCTCCGTGCGGGAGGTCATGCCGGTCGTGGCGGTCGGCCGCGACGCCGCCGCGGCCCCGGCGCCGGTCGGGGACGGCCGGCCGGGCGCCGCGGCGGCCGCGCTGCAGGCGGCGCTGCGTGCCGAGGCGCGGGGCGGGCCAGCCGGTTCGGACCGGCCTTGAGGGGCAATCCGGGTCGGGTGACAGCGGCGGGCCCCGGCTGCTCGGGATCCCGCCGGGCCCGCCGCAGCCAGCCCGGCACCGGCCCGGACGCCGCGCGTGCGCGGAGGTTCGCGGGCGCACCGCGGCCACCGTAGGCTTGTCTGCGTGATGCGCGGGACTGACGCCCGGGCCTGCGCGGCCCGGGTCCACGAGGAGGCGCGATGACGACCACCAAGTACGTGTACGACTTCACAGAGGGCAACAAGGGGATGAAGTTCCTGCTCGGCGGGAAGGGCGCCAACCTCGCCGAGATGACCAACATGGGCCTGCCCGTGCCACCGGGGTTCACGGTCACCTGCGAGGCGTGCAACGCCTACCGGGCGGCGGGGCGGCAGTTCCCCGACGGGATGCTCGACGAGGTGGGCGAGCACCTCGCGCAGCTCGAGGAGAAGATGGGCCGCCGGCTGGGCGACCCCGCCGACCCGCAGCTGGTCTCGGTCCGCTCGGGCGCGCCGTTCTCGATGCCGGGGATGATGGACACCGTGCTGAACGTCGGCCTGAACGACCGCAGCGTGGCGGGCCTGGCCGGGCAGACGGGCAGCGAGCGCTTCGCCTGGGACTCCTACCGCCGCCTGCTGCAGATGTTCGGCAAGACCGTCATGGGCGTCGACGGCGACCTCTTCGAGGAGGCGCTGGAGCAGGCCAAGCACGACAAGGGCGTCGCCAACGACGTCGACCTGGAGACCGGGGACCTGCGCCGCCTGGTCGAGGCGTTCAAGGGGATCATCCAGCGCGCCACCGGGCAGCAGTTCCCCCAGGACCCGCGCGAGCAGCTCCGGCAGGGCATCCAGGCGGTGTTCGGGTCCTGGGACAACAAGCGCGCCATCGACTACCGCCGCAAGAACAAGATCAGCGACGACCTCGGCACGGCCGTGAACGTCCAGGCGATGGTGTTCGGCAACCGGGGCGACCGGTCGGGCACCGGCGTGGCGTTCACCCGCAACCCGGCCAACGGCGAGCGCCGGCCCTACGGCGACTACCTGGAGAACGCCCAGGGCGAGGACGTCGTCGCCGGCATCCGCAACACCCTCAAGCTCGACGAGATGGGCCGGGTCCAGCCGCAGGCGTGGGACGAGCTCCAGGCGCACATGCAGACCCTGGAGGAGCACTACCGCGACATGTGCGACATCGAGTTCACCGTCGAGCAGGGCAAGCTGTGGCTGCTGCAGACCCGGGTCGGCAAGCGGACCGCGTTCGCCGAGTGGGTCATGGCCCACGACATGCTCGCCGAGGGCCTGATCGACGTGGACACCGGGCTCACCCGGCTGACCGCCGACCGCCTGGAGGAGCTGTTCAAGAAGGTCATCGCGGCCGGCGGCGGCGCCACGCCGATCGCGACCGGGCTGAACGCCTCGCCGGGCGCCGCGGTCGGCCGGGCGGTCTTCAGCGCCGACGAGGCCGAGGCGTGGGCCGGGCGCGGCGAGCCCGTGATCCTGGTGCGCCGGGAGACCACCCCGGACGACTACCACGGCATGATCCGCTCGCAGGGCATCCTCACCTCGGCGGGCGGCACCAACTCGCACGCGGCCGTGGTCGCCCGCGGCGAGGGCATCCCCGCCGTGTGCGGCGCCGACGCGATCCGTGTCGACCGCCAAGGCCGGCGCTTCACGGTCGGGTCGACGACCGTCGCCGAGGGCGACTGGGTGACCATCGACGGCTTCAGCGGGCACGTCTACGCCGGCCAGCTCGACCTCGCCGACTCCCCGGTCGAGCGCGCCCGCGCCGGCGACGCCGAGGCCCGCCGGGAGAAGATCTGGCAGGCCTACGAGCTGTTCATGCAGCGCGCCGACCAGACCCGCCGGCTGCGCGTGCGCGCCAACGCCGACACGCCGCAGCAGGCGGCGAACGCGGTCGAGCGCGGCGCGGAGGGCATCGGCCTGTGCCGCACCGAGCACATGTTCCTCGGCGAGGAGCGGGTCGCCGCGGTGCGCAGGATGATCTTCGCCGACACCCCCGAGCAGGAGCGGTCCGCCTACGACGTGCTGCTGCCGCTGCAGCGCGAGGACTTCGTGGGGATCTTCGAGGCGATGGACGGCAGGCCGGTGACCGTGCGGCTGCTCGACCCGCCGCTGCACGAGTTCCTGCCGAACCAGGTGGACCTCGCCGTGGCGGTCGCGGTCGCGCGCGAGCGGGACGCCGGCGACGTCGAGGTCGGCGGCGAGAAGCTCCCGCTGGAGGAGGCGCAGGCGCTGCTGGACAAGGTCAACGACCTGCACGAGGCGAACCCGATGCTGGGCCTGCGGGGCGTGCGGCTCGGGATCGTCAAGCCCGGCCTGTACGCGATGCAGACCCGCGCGATCGTCGAGGCCGCGGTCAAGGTCAAGCAGGGCGGCGGCCGGCCGCGCGTGGAGATCATGATCCCGCTGGCCGCCGGCCGCGAGGAGCTGAGCCAGCTCCGCGAGGAGCTGGAGCCGGTGATCGCCGAGGTCCTCGCCGAGCACGGCGAGGACCTGGACGTGCTCTACGGGACCATGATCGAGCTGCCGCGCGCGGCCCTGGTCGCGGGGGAGGTCGCCGAGGTCGCCGAGTTCTTCTCCTTCGGCACCAACGACCTCACCCAGACCGCGTTCGGGTTCAGCCGCGACGACATCGGCAAGTTCCTCGGCCTGTACGAGGAGCGCAAGCTGCTGCCCGCCAACCCGTTCGTCACCGTCGACCGGCCGGGCGTCGGCCGGCTCATGCGGATCGCCTGCGAGGAGGGCCGCGGCACGCGGGCCGACCTCAAGCTCGGGATCTGTGGGGAGCACGGCGGCGACCCCGACTCGGTGCGCTTCTGCCACGAGCTGGGACTGGACTACGTGTCCTGCTCGCCGTTCCGGGTGCCGACCGCCCGGCTGGCCGCCGCGCAGGCGGTGCTCGGCGAGAGCGAGTCGGTCTCCAAGTAGCAGGGCCGCCGCAGCGAGCGGGACGCGGTGATCCGCCGCGTCCCGCTCCCGCCCGGCGGGGAGCGTCACAGCCCCCGGGGATACTCGAACCGGCATGAGCGCCGCGCTCCTGCCGAAGGTTCGATCGGGACCCTTTCGGGCGCCGGCCTGCGGGCGGCGGCCCGCCGGCGGTGGGGAGTGGTGACGGCGTGACGGTGGCCGGGCAGAACGGCGAGCTGCGGCGCACGGGCGGGCAGGCGATGGACTGGGTGCGGCGCGGCACGGTCCGCGCCGAGCTGGAGGCCGCCGAGCTGCGCACGCTCGCGCCCTGGGCGGCCAAGGCGGCCGCGTCCGGGGGGCGGGCCACGCCCGAGCCCGAGGACCCGGTGCGCACCTGCTGGATGCGCGACCTGGACCGGATCATCTTCAGCCGCGCGATGATGCGCGCCCACGGCAAGACGCAGTCGTTCATCCCCGCCTTCTCCGAGGCGCCGCCGCTGGGCGCCGGCCGGACGCCGCCCGGAGGTCTCGAACCCTGGCGTGAGGCCGGCGTCGCGGGCCGGCGCGGCGGGCCGTACGTCGGCGACCACTTCGTCACCCGCGCCACCCACATGCAGCACACCGCCAGGATCGCCGCCACGATCGCGCGCGCGCTGGCGCTCAACGAGCCGCTGGCGACCGCGATCGCCACCGGGCACGACCTCGGCCACGCCTGCTTCGGCCACGGCGGCGAGGCGGCCCTGGAGGAGATCGCCCCCAACGGCTTCGACCACGCCCGCCAGGGCGCCCGCCTGCTGTCGCTGCTGGAGCCGCGCAACCTCACCGCCGAGGTCCTGGACGGCATCGCCAACCACTCCTGGAAGCACCCGGCGCCGGCGACGCTCGAGGGCGTCTGCGCGCGCGTCGCCGACCGCGTCGCCTACCTCACCGCCGACCTCGCCGACGCCCTGCGCGCCGAGGTCCTCACCGGCGTCGTCGAGGTCCCCGCAGCGGTCCGCGCGGTGCTCGGCGAGACCCCCTCGGACATGGTGGGCACGCTCGTCGAGGACGTCGTCCGCCACTCCCGCGGCACGCCGCAGATGGTGCAGGGCGACGACTGCGCGCAGGCGATGGCCACGCTGCGCTCGTTCATGTTCGAGCGCGTGTACCTGCGCCCCGAGGCCGTCGCGCAGACCGAGCGCGCCCGGCGGCTGCTGCTGGAGCTGTACGCCTGGTACCTGGAGCACCCCGAGGCGATGCCGACCGGCGCCTGCCTCGCCGGCGACCCACCCGAGCAGCAGGCCGTCGACGCGATCGCCGGCATGACCGACCGCTACGCTCTCGCGGCCTGGGCGGCGGCCTTCGCGCCCCGCCCGTCGTGAGCACGGGCCTCTCGCTGCCCACCCGACGCGCGTATCGTTGACGGCGGTGCGAGGGATGGGGGTCGTGTCCGATGCCGCTGGATCCGGACCAGTACGAGGCCGAGCGTCGACGCAGCATGGAGGCGTACGAGCAGGGGCCGAAGATCATCCGCGCGTCCGACGCCGATCGCGACCGCGCCGTCGCGCAGCTCCGCCAGCACCTGATCGACGGCCGCATCACCGCCGAGGAGTTCTCCGAGCGGGTCGACCAGGCGTTCGCCGCCCGCACGACCGCCGACATCGAGCATGCGCTGCGCGAGCTGCCCCACGTCCCCTACAAGGGGACGACCGCCCCGCTGCCCGAGCGGGCCCCCGTGACCGACGTCGCGACGGCGCGCACCGAGCGCCGCGAGCTCGCGGTGCACGCGGCGACCTACCTGGCGGTCAACGCGCTGCTGATCCTGGTCTGGCTGGTGTCGCTCGCCGCCGGCCGCGGCACGAACGGCTTCTGGCCGCTGTGGGTCCTGCTCGGGTGGGGGATCGGCCTGGTCGCGCACGCCGCCAGGGTCCGCGGCGGGCGCTCCGGCTGACGGCGCCGGGCCCGCCGCGCGACGGTTACACTACGCAGCGATCGGGTCTCCTTCCCGCTCGATTGCGCCCCGCACCGCCGGCCGTGAGGGAGGACCGTGCCTGGCCGCATCCGTGACGCCTCCATCGCCGACGTGCGCCGGGCGACCGACCTCGTGGCCCTGATCGGCGAGTACGTGAACCTCCGCCCTGCCGGCGGCCTGCGCATGAAGGGCCTGTGCCCCTTCCACCAGGAGAAGACCCCCTCGTTCACCGTGAATCCGGAGCGTGGGGTCTGGCACTGCTTCGGCTGCGGCGAGAGCGGCGACGCGATCGACTTCCTGCAGCGGCAGGCGACGCTGTCGTTCACCGAGGCGGTCGAGCGGCTGGCGCAGCGCGCCGGGATCGAGCTGCAGTACGAGGGCCGCTCCGCCGGGGAGCGCGGCTCGATCGGGCGCAAGAGCCGGCTGATCGCCGCGCACGCCGAGGCGGTCCGGTTCTACCACCGGCTGTTGGTGGACGACCCCGCGGGCGAGCCCGCGCGCGCCTACCTGACCGCGCGTGGGTACGGGCGCGCGGTCGCCGAGCGGTTCCAGCTCGGCTGGGCGCCCGGGTCGGGCTGGCAGGCGCTCTGCGACCACCTGCGCGAAGGGGGCTGGACACCCGAGGAGCTGGTCGAGGCGGGGCTGGCGAAGACCGGCGCGCGCGGGCTGCGCGACACCTTCCACGCCCGCGTGCTGTTCCCGGTCTTCGACGTCGGCGGCGACCCGGTGGCGTTCGGCGGCCGCCTGCTCGAGCAGGTGGACGGCGGGCACGACCCCGGCGGTGAGGGGGGAGCCGGGCGTTTGGCGGGCGGCCGGGCGCCCAAGTACCTGAACTCGCCGGAGACTCCGATCTGGAACAAGGGCCGGACGCTGTACGCGCTCGACCGGGCCAAGCGGCCGATCATCCAGGCCGGCTTCGCCCTGGTCGTCGAGGGGTACACCGACGTCCTGTCGCTGCACGACGTGGGGATCGCGCAGGCGGTCGCGACCTGCGGGACGGCGCTGCGCGTCGACCACTTCAAGCTGCTCGCCCGCTTCACCGGCAAGGTCGTCCTGGCCTTCGACGCCGACTCCGCCGGCAGCAAGGCGGCCGACCGGGGGGTCCCCGAGCTGAGCGCCGCCCCCGACGCGGCGCTGTCCGCCTTCGTGCTGGCGATGCCCGACGGCCTGGACCCCGCGGACTTCGTCGCGCGGCACGGCGGGCCGGCCTTCGCGGAGCTGGTCAGCAGCGCTACGCCCCTGGTCCGCTGGTGGCTGGAGGCCAACCTGGCCCGCCACGACCTGCGTTCGGCCGAGGGGCGGGTCCGCGCCTCACGCGCGCTCGTCCCGATCCTGCGCAGCGTCCCCGACAGCCAGCAGCGCATGGAGTACGCGCGCTGGACGGTGCAGCGCCTGCACCTGAACGAGCGCGACTACTTGGCGCTGGTCGCCGGGCGGGCCGTCCGGCGCGAGCAGGTGGCCACCAGCGCGCCCCCGCAGCGGCGCTCGCGCGAGGCGCGGGTGGAGTGCGAGGCGCTGAAGTTCGCCCTGCAGCATCCCGAGCTGGCCGCGGAGGCGGCGGCCGGCTGGGGCGAGGACCACTTCACCACGCCCGGCACCCGGGCGGCGTTCACGGCGCTGACCAAGGCCGGGGGGGCCGGCAGCCCGCTCGCCGACGTCCTGGAGACGGCCGGGAACGAGTCCGACCGGCGGTTCCTGCGCTCGCTGGCGGTGGAGCCGTTCGCGGGTGAAGAGGACCGCGGGTACGCTGACAGTGTGTTCCGGCGGCTGGAGGAGCTGCGGTTGACCCGCGACATCGATGTTCTCAAGGCGTCCCTGCAGCGATTGAACCCGGTGGAGCAGCCCGATCACTACAATCACATATTCGAAGAGCTGATCGCCCTCGAGGCCCGACGGCGAGTCCTGCGGGAAGCCGCGGCACAGGCGTAGGACGCTCGCGTCATGTGAACCGGACGGGAAGGTACTTGACCATATGGCGTTGGCCAAGGAAGCCCAGCTCGACGAGGTCCGCGACCTCGTCGCCAAGGGCAAGGAACGCGGGTTCATCACGACCGAAGAGGTCATCGAGGCGCTGGCACCGGTCGACCTGAACGCCGATCAGATCGACAACGTCTACCAGGTGCTGCAGGACGAGAACATCGAGATCGTCGAGATGGTCGACGAGCTCGACGCCGAGGAGTTCGCCCGCGACGCGCGCGCGTCCCGCGAGGAGGAGCTGGCCCTCAAGGCGCCCACGAACGACCCCGTCCGCATGTACCTCAAGGAGATCGGCAAGGTGCCGCTCCTGACCGCGGAGCAGGAGGTCATCCTCGCCAAGGCGATCGAGGAGGGCGAGGCCGCCACCAAGGAGCTGGAGTCGGCGCACAACGGCAAGCGTCCCGGCCCCGAGCGCCTCCAGGAGATGCGCCGGGTCGAGCGCGGCGGGCAGCTCGCCAAGAAGAAGCTGATCGAGGCCAACCTGCGCCTGGTCGTGTCGATCGCCAAACGCTACGTCGGCCGCGGGATGCTCTTCCTCGACCTGATCCAGGAGGGCAACCTCGGGCTGATCCGTGCCGTGGAGAAGTTCGACTACACCAAGGGCTACAAGTTCTCGACGTACGCGACCTGGTGGATCCGGCAGGCGATCACCCGGGCGATCGCCGACCAGGCACGGACGATCCGGATCCCGGTCCACATGGTGGAGACGATCAACAAGCTGATCCGGATCCAGCGTCAGCTCCTCCAGGACCTCGGGCGCGAGCCCACCCCGGAGGAGATCGGCCGGGAGATGGAGTTCACCCCCGAGAAGGTCCGCGAGATCCTCAAGGTCTCGCAGGAGCCGGTCAGCCTGGAGACCCCGATCGGCGAGGAGGAGGACTCCCACCTCGGCGACTTCATCGAGGACTCCGACGCGGTCGTGCCGGTCGACGCGGCCAGCTTCATCCTGCTGCAGGAGCAGCTCGACTCGGTGCTGCACACCCTGAGCGAGCGCGAGAAGAAGGTCATCCAGCTCCGCTTCGGCCTGACCGACGGGCACCCGAGGACCCTGGAGGAGGTCGGCCGCGAGTTCGGCGTGACCCGCGAGCGGATCCGCCAGATCGAGTCCAAGACGCTGTCCAAGCTGCGCCACCCCTCCCGCAGCCAGAAGCTGCGCGACTATCTGGAGTAGGTCCACCGGCTGACACCGAGCCGATCACTGGCTCTACCTGCGGAAACGAAGCCAGTGGCTCAGGTCTTGCTGCCGCATAGCGCTCTCAGTCAAGATATCAGCCATGCCGAGCCTCGACCTGGCCGCGCTGCTGCCTTCCTGGGAGCTGCACCTGCGTGCCGAGCGCAAGTCGCCCGGGACGGTGCGGCTGTACCTCACCGGGGTCCGCGCCTTCCTGGCCTGGTGCCAGCGGACCGGCCGCACGGCCACGCTCGACCGGGCCACCGTCACCGCGTTCGTGGCCGAGCTGCTGGACGGCGGAGCCCAGCCGGCGACCGCCCGCGCCCGCCACCTCGCCGTGCGGCGGTTCGCCGCCTGGCTGGTCGAGGAGGGCGAGCTGGACGCCGACCCGCTGCACGGCATGAGGCCGCCGAAGCTCGACAGCAAGGTCATCCCCGTTCTGTCGGATCAACAGCTCCGCGCGCTGGTCGCCACCTGCCAGGGCAGGACGCTCCGCGACCGGCGAGACGAGGCGCTCATCCGGCTGCTGGCCGAGACCGGCCTGCGGGCCGGTGAGGCGGTGGCGCTCACCGTGGACGACGTCGACCTCGCCGCCGGCACGCTGGTGGTGCGCCGCGGCAAGGGCGGCAAGGGGCGCATGGTGCCGTTCGGACCGGTGACCGGCCGCGCCCTCGACC
>Ga0126377_10002446_pt1 | contig 12803 bp, 15 predicted proteins | sample PanSoiMetPlot_22_FD_92647 | JGI IMG/M metagenome (GOLD analysis project Ga0126377, IMG submission 92647) | Tropical forest soil microbial communities from Panama - MetaG Plot_22 | ecosystem: Environmental > Terrestrial > Soil > Tropical forest > Bulk soil | place: Panama | collected 2016-02-17
CGCCTGGCCACTTTTGGCCATAGCTCGGGATGTCTTCGGTTTTAATCTCGGGGATGTCACCCTGCCATCCTAGTTCGCGCTGGTAACCCCTCGCATATTGGCCACGTCTCCCATAGATGCCCACGCCCCAGCCAGGCGTGCTGCGGAAAATCCGGTTCGCCTCTTCGGCGTTATCGGTCTGATTCATTGCAGCCCAACGCTCGGGATGCGACTTCGCGAAACGGTTCACAACGTATTGCGCCTGGTTGTAGGCGTCGTCTGCTGAGCCCGGTTCAATTCCTTTCTCATCTCGGTCGCGTGCAGCTTGCTGATGCAAAGCGACCCCGGTTTGGAATAATCCGAATGAAGTGTTGTTATCGCCCGTGAGATATGGCTTGAAGGAACTCTCCTGGTCGATGTCGCCAAGGAGCGCGGCGGTCGCCGTGTCTGAGGCACCGAGGTCTTTTATGCCGTGGTAGACTGCATTAAGGTAGGCGTTATGGCCACCGCTATAGCTCTGCCCTTGGAGCTCGCGCTGCTCGATAACCTCACCAGGGTAACTCTCGCCGTCGCCTGATGCGGCGGATTCAGTTACGAGCTCGCCTGGCCATTGTTGTTCCTGGGCCATTACGCACTCCCGTCATCTTCCTCGTCGGTGTCGTCCTCAGTCGTCGTGGTTCCATCGCCGGCGCCGGTGGTCGTGGTAGTGTTCGCGGGATACGGAATCCTATACTTCTTGCCGTCAGGCGCGAGATACACGGTGCCAGGCGGAAGCTGCTGCGCTTGCGAAACGCTGTTCACCCTAACCGGTGCGCTGCTCGTGCCGGCGCCGCCAGTGCCGCCAGGGTTCGCCAGGTTTTGCAGGTTGGTGTTGATCTGGCCTTGTAACTGAGCGCGCTTTTGCGCGAGGGCCTTCGCCCGGTCGAACGTTGGCTTGTCCAGCGTGTCTCGCCCGCCAATTTGGATCGTTGTTTGCGGCGTCTTGTCCGCGTTCGGGTCCGTAGCATTTGGATCACTCGCCTTAAACACTCGGCCTTTATCGCCCGGTTTTCCCGTGAGGTATCCGCCGGCATGCAGCTTCGAGTTGAGTAGGTCGTTGGCATCGCCAGTGAAACCGAGGTCCGCGATCGACGCGTCGATTTGCCTAATCTGATTCTCGGCAAGCTTGTTTTGCGCACCGAGCGCGAGCGCATTCTGCCTCACATCGAAGCGATGTTGGCGCCCTTGTTCGCCTAGCATCCCTGGCTGTGTTACTGGGAGCGGTGCACCTGGCCGGCGGAATAATTGCCCATTCACGTTGAGGAATGGCTGTTGGATATTTTGCAGTTGCTGGTAAGCACCCAGGCCCTTGAGCGCGTTCCACTGCGCGCCTAGCGCGATCATAGCCTTCTCCTTGTTGCCGGCCTTGTGATAACGTTGAAGCGCCTCGGCACTCACTGAGCCCGGCACGTTCTTAGATAGGAAGTCGACGACCGTGTCGCCCCAGGCTGCATTGCCTTTGTCGACTTCGTATTGTTGCAGGGCTTTGCCCAATTCATCGGCGCCGTGGGTGATCCCACCGTAGAGCAATTGACCTCCGATGTAGCTGCTAGGACTGACTGTGAATGGCATGTTCTTCTCTCCTTTCGATGTAATCTGGAAGCTCTTGTAAGCGCACCACCTGAGGTCCCATGTTGCGGACCAGGCCCTGTATCTTTGGGCAGAACACCGTCTTCTGTTTCTCGCGTGGGTCTATGCACTTGGTGCATGCGTGAATGTAGTCAGGGTTCAGCCAGGTATCGGCGAGCTCCTTCCGGTCATCGTAGCGCCGGCGATCGTAGCGCACCTGGTGCTCCTCGATGTATTGCCACACGTCATCGTCGGTCCAATGACGCAGCGGGAAAATCACGTTCACATTGCCGGCAATCGTGCTGTCCGCTTTCAGCGGCACCGGTCCCTCGAAGGGATCGACGTCGCTGTTCTTGTGGCCGTGGTAGACGGTCCTCCAGGGAAACACCATGCCCATGATCTTGGGACGTAGCAGCCACTCCAGGCCGCACACGTAATCGCGCCTCGGGATCGGCGGCACGGTGTTCAGCGGAATGTCCATGCCGCTCGATCCGAAATGATATCGCGACACGAGCTCAAGTTTATCGTCGTTGCATTTGATGCCGCATGCGCCTGGCGGATACGAGTAAGCTTCCAGCCCCCAGGAGCGAATGACCTCATCCGCGAAATCATTCTTCGCCGGGAAGTAAGGATGCCGGTGAAAGATGATCGGCACCGGGTAACTGTGCGTGCTCGCAGGGTTACGTGGTAACACCTGTAGGCATAGGTGTAACAACACCATGCTATCCTTACCGAAAGAGCAAAGCAGCGCCGTCTGGTTTTCGCGAAACCACTCGAAGATCAAGTGCTTCGCGTGCGCAATTTTCTCGTCGTGCGTCATAGGCCGATCAATGCTGCTCCGATGCTGCCCGCTGCGCCGATGCCAGCGCCCGTCAGGCCGGCGCTCTTGTTAGCCCCGGCGATGCTTTGTGTTGCTGCAGCGTTCTGGTTCGCGTCAAAAAGATTTTGACCAAAGCTCATCAGTGGTCCCGAGATGCCTTGCACTGCGCCGATCCCGGAGGCGAGTGGACCAAAGCCTGCGCCAGGCGATGCATAGGCCGCGATGTTTGGCGGCGCCGCGTAGTTCGCCAGGTTCGGCGCTTGCGCGTAGCCGGCGAAGTTTGGCATCTGTGCCACGCCTCCCAGGCCCTGCACCTGGCCGAGGTCCATCTGGTTTACGCCGGCAGCGAATTGCTGCGCTTCTCTCTTGCGCTGGTTCACGAGCTCGTCACGCGTGAGGATGTCGCCCGCGAGCGCCTGGTTGCCGTAAGGGTTTCCTTGCTGCGCAAACATCGAGAGTTGTCGCTGGCTCGCACGTTGTAGCTCGTCCTCGCTCGGCATCCCTTGCAATTGCAAACCAGACATCGCTTGCTTGTTTAATTCATTCAGCAGCGGCGAGCCGGCGATCGACTGCTGCATTTGGTTCAAGTTGAGCCCGAGGTATTGCGGCGCAAATTCCTTTGCGATATCGAAACCTGTCTGCGCGTATTTCGGTGCAAATTGCTTTGTAATGTCGTAGCCTGCCTGTGCGTATTGCGGCGCGAATTGCTTCGTGAGATCGAGTCCTTGCTGCGCGTATTGCGGCGAGAACTCCTTCATCAAGTCGATGTCTTTCTGGCCAAACTTTTCGCCAAAGTCCCGGATGATGCCGTAGCTCTTCTGCGCGAACTTCGGCATGAACGAAAGAATCGAGCTTAGCTCGGCCCCGAAATTCTGTTGTGGTATGCTTGGCGCTCCCCCCATGTTGTTACCCTCCTTCTGTTACGCGTATCCCAATGCTGCTAGAATCGCTGCAAGCTGTTGCTGTTGGTTATCCGTGCCACCTCGATTACCAAACAACGGCCCGGTCGCTGCCGAGGCTGGAAGCGCCGATTGGATCGATGCCGGCAATGCTATTGGCTGCAGGTTTTGTCCGCCGGCCACTTGTTGCAATCCACCCACGCCCTGGCCCAGGCCGGCGCCAATCCCTCGCATGCTTTGCGCGAACGAATCCGCTAGTTGCTTGCGCTGCATTGCCGCTTGTAGCTCTTGAAACCCTGTGTTGGACGATCCGCCGCTGCCACCGCCCCCGCCTAGTAAGGCTCCTATGCCTGCGCCAGCGCCGCCACTTGCTCCCGATGCTCCTCCGCCCATGTTGTTACCTCCTCGATATGTTTCCTTCTGCGTTCCTCTTGTTCCTCGGCCAGGCGTAACAAACGCTCCAGCTTGTAGACTCTCATGCGGTCTTCACCGCGCCGACAAAATGCAATCCAGGGCAGGTAGCGCGGCAGTAACGAGATGAGCTCCATCATCTGCCCCACTGCTATGCGAATGAACCAGGCCGGCTGCAGGCTCCACTCCTTGTCGCTCTCTGGTAGTTGGATGACCTTTGCCATCGCGAAAGCGGTAGGCCGCGTTGCCACGCAGCCAAACACCAGGTAGTGCGCCAGGTCCTCGTTGAATGGGATCGTGCTCTTCCACTTGAGATAGAGGTAGGCCGCTTCCTGGATCGCTGTGTTATTCCCAGGATTCATCGCCTTGATCGTTGTTAGGTCCGTAATCATGCTGCGGTCTTTGTCTCCATTGCGCTGCGTGTGGCTTCGACGCCTACCGAGAGCACGTCGCACACGCCGCTCTTGTTCTCGATGCGCAGACTTACCCAGCGCCCATTGGTGCGGACGCTGAATCGTTCGAGTGTTTGCTGTCGTGGGCCGGCGGTCATCGAGACGCTCGTGCCAGGCACGTCGGTGATCGGTCCGATCGGGAGATCGTCGAAGTCTAATCCCTGGTAGTCGCTGATCTCCATAACGCTGTAGTCCTGGCGCTTCGGCTCCAGCGGGTCATCACCCGATCCCCAGTCTTTGTGCCCGTGCTGATAGAATTTTCTGCGGTCCTTCGTGAGCGGCAGCGGCGTCAATGCTTTGACCTCGTTCACTCCGTCTGTGATCGCGCTTACGTAGGCCTCCGGGTCGCTGGTCCGGAGAGCGATCGGCGCCCGAGCGAAACGCTTGAAGGAATTGGGATCGTCGCACGTGTAGCCACGTGTCTCGATCGCATCGAGAATCGGCCAGGCGTTGTCGTTGATCTGCTCGAAGCTCTCCGCCTGGTAAAGCACGTAGACTCGGGACCTCGCATAGTCGAGAGCATAGAGCGCGCGTGCACCGTCGTAGTTGGTTACGTGCATCGCGTGGATGCTAAACGTTGGGTCCGCCCAGGTATCGATGCTTTCCCATAGCTTTGTGGCTGAGTTAAACACGGCGACCGTGTTGTTACCCAAGCCATAAGCAAGCTTACCAATAGGCAGCGCAAAGAATGTGTAGATGCCCAGCGTCTCCGCGCGAGCTCCGCCGCCAAACCGCGGATCGCGCGCGGCGAGCCAATTAATCTGGTCGATGATCGGCTGAATAGGATCGCTCACCGGAACAGCCTGCGCGCCGATCCGTTCCTGGATGACCTCGCTCAACCGAAAGATTCCGCCAGGCTCGGAGAGGAAAAGTAGATCGTTTCCATCTTCGGTGACGCCGAATGGACCGGAGAGGCCCAGGCGTTTGCTCAGCATTCCCTGGGTCGCCAGGGTCGTGTCGCCCGTGAAATTGCCTAACAAGTGGATGGTGTTCTTCTTGAACACGATCACTGAGCCATTGTAGTAGGGCCAGATGCGCGTGATATAGTCGCTCTCGCCGGCGTTAAGTCGAAAGACGTCGTAGACCGGATCGGTGCGTGTGTAATCGAGAATCAGGCTCATCACCATTTGGTCCCGGCCCGTGGTGAACCGCGCGGGAATGGTGTGGTCCCATGCGACAGGACTGGGCCAGCACGAGTTATAGAGAAGCACCCGGCTTTGGAATGGTTCGCCGTCTGTGGTAGGCGGAATCAAGACCGTGTCGGTTCCTCCGCCTGGCGATACCACGACCTCTTTGAAATAGTTCGCCGCGTTTGTCTGGTCCGTGTTCCCGTTCCACTCCAGGGTATCGTTACCGGCTATCGGGTTGCGACGAAACAGAAGCACCTTGTCGAAGGCCTGGCAGAACCGCACGGTCGTTATCCCAGTGAGAGTGCCGGCGGCAGGGTCGATCTTGATCTGTATCGGGTCCTTCCCGTATTGCAGAGCCCAGACGAAATTGCGCGTATTCTCGGCGACCAACATCACCTCGTCGCCATTCGGGTTGCAGTAAATCCCAGAGCCCAGGAGGATGTTTGTGAATGGCGCGTAGAAGTCGACCGGCTCGATCACACCCTTCCTGGTGTCCGCGCTGCCATTGCGCAGGCGTTTGTTCTCCGACACCGCCAGCATGCCAGGGCCTAACAGCGCGCGGTCCCTGGTCATATCCAGGCCGATGAAACGGCGATCGCCGTCGATCATCACCTGGTTATCGAGCCTGCCGTATGCGCCCCACCTACTCACTCTTTGGTCCCTCCTTCATGGCATCCAGGTTCCTTTGCGCGGTCAGGCGCGCCTCTTCTTGCTTTAGGCGCTCGCTCTGGATCGCGGCAGGACTTGTCAGTTGCTGGATCGCTGCGCGCACGTCTTCGATCCGCTGGATACATTCCAGGTTTGCCGGGCTACCGGCCTCTGACGCTGCAAGTAGCGGGTTCTCCAGCGCGCGGCCTAGCTTAGCCTGGTAAGCTTCTAACACGATCGGGTCCGCGCTTTGATATGGGTTGGCCATCTTATTCTCCCTTAGATTCCCATTTCTTCTGCGTGGCTTTCAGTTCCTGTTTGCTAAACAGCCACGCGGTCTTGTTATCTTTGTATTCCTTGCTTACCTCCCGGCTCCTTAGCTCGTTCTGTATTTGCCGCTGCATCGCGCTGCCATCAGCGCAATCGTTCAGCATGCGCGCCAGAGCGAAGCTAGAGAGCGTGTCGAGTTTCATCTCACCATGTTGGTTTCAGAATCTTGATGCCGATGATGACGAACAGGATCAGCGTCACGATGGCGTTAGCGCGTGGCCAGTATTCCCAGCTTGCTGGCGCGATCGCTCCGATCGCGATCAGTAACAGGAGTATCCAGTAGAAGATGGTGAGTAGGCTCATCCTTGCTCCTCTCCTGGATCGACCTCTGGCCCCTCCTGCTCTGGCTCTGGCCCTACACCGCGCGGATAGACTGATTCCGGTAGGATATCGAGTTCGAACTCGGCAGTGCGGTCCTCTGGGTCAGCGCCCTTCTCTGACTCGTCGACCTCGTCGAACGCCGCCGGCTCCTGTGGCTCGGACTTCACTTTCGGTGGGTCCGGTGGCGGCAAGACGTCTGGTTGTTCCTGAGTCTCCGCCGGCGCCGGCGCTTGTGTTTCGGTTTCGTCGGTTGTTGACATGGCTTTACCTTTCTTTTTTGGATGGTGCGTGTGCTTGTGTTTCGGTTTCGGAATTAAGTGGTCCCAATAGCCTTGCTTTGCCTTGGGCTTGTGGGTCTTTTTGGCTTTCATGATTGCTCCTTTCATGCAGCTTTAAGGACGCCTACCGAGTGGATACGGAGGCGGGACTTAGTGAATGGCCAGTAGAAGTAGAAAGCATCCGGCACGTGTATGAGTTGCGACGGCCCGATCACCTGGCTGTCAGGCCATCCAATAATCGTGTCGCGGATGAGCTCCTTGGTAGGCGCGTTGCTGTAGAGCATGTCCGCAGAGTCGTCGGTGCTTTTCACGTATGCGGTGATCACGCGCGAGTCGGGATGATCACGAGTCAGCCGAATCCCTAGCAGCACCGCGTAACCAGTGGCTACCTGTGCTGCGCTCTGTGGGAAGTGTTGTGCCAGGGCCGCGCCACTGCGGCCACCGCTCCCGCGCGGAATGGAGTCCAGCATCATGAACGAATACCAGGGTTTGGCTGAGTTATTGGGACGCCAGAAATTTGTGTTAGTAGTGCCAACGCCTCCGTCGCTGCTGCTCAACACTGTGTCGCCCATCCAGTCTCTCCCGATGGTGTAGCGATTGGTAAAGCCGACAAACGTGGCGTCGTTTCCAGTCGGGATCGTGGTGCCTTTGTTCCTTATACCGATCCAGTAGCGATTGCTTCCTGCCATGATTCGGTGTCCACCAGGGATCGCTATTGTCTCGGCGAGAGCACCGGTCGTGGAATCGTCGAGTGTCACATCAGTGATGCTCAGGAAGAAACCGACACGCAGGTCCATCCACTGCGGCGCCTTGAAGCCCTGCATGTAGTAAGAACGCGGACCCAGGATGATCGTCCTATCATCCACCGTCTTCTGATACACCTCAGCGTCGTCTGCCATTAGGGCATCCTTCCTCCTAGCTCGGCGTAATCGTCCAGGTCGCAGTCGCCGGAAACCACTGTGCTCGGTATTGCCACACTGTCGTTGAGCGGCCCTACCTGTAGCGCCTCAAAGCCCTGGATAGCGTAAGGCGTATAGGTCCCGATTATCCCGGCTTCTATAACTACCGATGGCATGTTACTTCCCTGCTGCTGTTGCTGCCGGCCTGGTCGTATACCTGGGCGCTGGCCTTTGTTGATCGATCAAACTGTCGTAAGCTGGTGACACCGCTTTGTTAGCGCGATCGGCGTCTTCCTGGATCGCGCCTTGTTCCTCGGCCATCGCCTTGTCGGTCTGGCCGGCTTCCCTCATAACGTCCGCATAGGCGCCTCTCACCACCGGCTCGACCAGCGCGTATGGGAAGTAGACCTTGTCCCAGAATGCCGAGCTCTCCGGGCTCACCGTGGCGTCGATCGCGACGCCGCCGAGAGTCAAGAAATCGATCGTGCCCACCGTGGTATCCACGTTCACTACGACGTCCTGGAAGAATGTGTCGGGCGATCCGCTAATCGCTGCGGCCAGGCCAAGCAGAATTTGCGGGACGTCGTCGCCCTCGATCGATGTGTATTCGACCGAATGCACTCCGCCTTCGAGGTCGATAAACGTGACCAGGTAATCCGCGCACGCGATCACCTGTTGCTGCCCAATCGTGAGCTCCGTTATCTGTGCTTGGCCCTGGAATGGCGGCACGTCGGCGATGTAAATCTGTGTCTGGACCTGCTTCTGAAATTTTTGTGTCGGCCCAGGTCCCTGCAGCGCCCAGTTTGTGATTCGAAAATTCGATGAGGACTGGAGTGTCACCTTCTTGTTGGTGACGTCATCAGTGATGGTAAAGGCTGAGAGGCCAGGCGCGGCCCTGAGCGCGTTGCCAATACCCGTGATGATTGTCGACCAGGTCGGCGACGCCGGCACCGTATAGAACGCGCTGGCGATTACCACGCCGCCTCCGCCAGGCTTGTCCTGTATCGTCATCGCGAATTGCTGGCCAGGCGACGGCAGCGTCGGCACGCCCGTGATGATGTCGCCAGCGGGCAGCGCGTAAGCGTCCACCTTCTGTGGTTGCCCCGTAACCCCAGGTTGTGGGGGCATGTATTTCTGTGTGATCTCGCTCGGGATCGCCTGGGTGTAACCTAACGATGGATCGTTGCCCTGGTTGTTATGTATCCGGCTCGTGAAACAATCGCCTTCCTCTGGGCTATAGGTGACCTCGCCTTTGTCGTAGGTCCTGTTGGCGTCCCATTTGATCGAGGTAAATTTCGGCGTCGGTGGAAGGAATCGAATCCACACGGTTTGCCCGTGGTCAAAGCCCACATGTAAGCCGTCATCCACGAGTCGGAATGGCGTGTCGATCGGGTAAGGCGAAAGGAGCGGGTCCACCAGGAACACCTTGAGCGGGCGCGACAGGTAGACCGGCAGCGCCGCGCCTACCGGCACCGAGTGGTAAGCCACGACGTGCCTGGCGTCGGGCGTGAACTCCAACGTCTGCGCCCACTCTGGCCAGTCGCGATCTTCCCACGTGCGGCGCAACCAGGCGTTGATATAGCTCGCGGTAGATTCGCCTTCATCAGTTAGAAACTCCTGGGCTGGATCAAGGCCTGCCTTATAGGCGATCGCCCATAACACATCGTCTTTGAAATTAGCGATCCTCATTGTTTGTATTCCGCCTGGACTACCGTCACGGTGCCTTGAAAAGCGGTGCCGCCGTTGAACGACACGCCGAGAGCGGTTGCGGTAGTTGTGTTGCCTGTGCCTGTCGTCTTCTGGACGTTGTTCCAAGATGTAGTGCCGCCTGTCAGACCACCGCCGCTCGACACGAGCCTAGCGACACTGGCAAGAGTCGCGCTCGTGCCTGTGGTGCGGATGTTCACCCATACGTCGATCGTGCCCGTGTCAACCACTGCAGTGCCAGCCGGAAAGGTGAGCGTGCCGACAGCAGTATCAGACGTCGTTCCAGCCGTGCCGAAGCGCACCGTCAAGATCGGCGTCGCGGTTCCAAAGGCCGTCTTCGCTATGTCGAACACGACATGATACTGACCGCCAGCCGTCCATGACCCCGCTGTAGCGGTGACATTGGAGTTATTTAGGTAGGTGTCGGTGGCAAACGAGGTCTGATTGGCAACACTGGCGTTCTCTAAGGAGACGGGGATAGTGGCCGGTGTCTGCCAACTAGCATCAAAATTTGTGCTCGTGTTCTTGGTAAGGACCTGTCCTACCGTGCCGGCAGTAGGCACACCGCCATTCGTGGTCGATACAGGAAAGATGTTTGTGCCGTTGAGTTGATAAGTCCCGCCAGAGGCCAGGTTGATGCTGTTAGTGCCTGGATCAGTGGTTGTGCCTACGCCCAGGCCAGTGCTCCCGAAGAAATTGAAACCAGTCTGCAGAACCCCGTTGAGTTGCGGACGGATCATGAACTTCGATGTTCGCGATGCTTGGGCAGGATTCGTCCAGACGACTTCGAGGTTGCCCATGTGCTGATTGGATGTGGTGTCTGACTTCGATTGGAACCGCAGCGCGGCCCCAAACCCAGCTACAGGCGTTGCCGAAGAATTGTGATCGAGAACCAGACTGTTGACGATGGCGTTCGTGCCAGCGTCGGTGAACGACATCGTTTGCAACGCTGTTAGATTGAGGTTCACTCCCGCGTTAAACCCAATTGTGCCTGTGCCAGTGATCGGGCCACCCGTAATCGGCGAGGTCGTAGCAACGTTAGTAACGCCGGTGGCTGCTGCTGTAACCCAGGAGTAGTCGTAGTTGGTCGAGCTATTCTTGGCGAGCACCTGGTTCACCGTGCCACCTGTCGGCACGCCGGCTTGTGCAGTGGATGCTACACCACTCAGCGCGGAGAAAGGGATTTGCTGGTAACTAGGCGCGCCACTGCCTGCTCCGATGTAACCGAGAAACTGGTTGTTAGCCGCAGTCGACAGTGAGAACGAAAGCAGCGGCGTGGTGGTCGCGTTACTAACCGAGGTCGTGAACAGTGGTCCGAGATTGCCGGCCCCGAAGCTTGTTACCGTGCCAGTGCCGCCAGCGGATATCCACGATCGCACACCACCGGTCGTCGAAGAGAGCACGTAGCCGTTGAAAGGCGGATTCCCAAGTGACAGTTCCGCGTCCGTAATTCCATAGCCGGCGAGCGTCGTAGGTTTGCTTCCAATCTGAACAAACGTGTAATCGTTAGCTTGTGCCGTGATCGCCCCTGTCCTGGTAAACACGCTCGTAACAGGTGGCGTCGGTGCGGGCGTAGGCGTCGGCAACGCCTGGAACGACATGCCCAACGGTTGCCCCGAATCGGCGGTCAGGACCGTGCCGTTTGCGCCGACACCCAGGCGCGATGGCGTTGTCGAAACGCCGCGAACGATCAAGTCACCTTTGGTGGTCGTCGGGTCAACGACGTAGTTGCCCAGTGCCTGGTAAAACGCAGCATAATCTCCGGCTTGTGCCGTGATCGCGCCCGTGCGGGTGAAGACGCTCGTTACCGGCGGCGTAGGTGCCGGCGTAGGTGTCGTCGGTGTCTTCCAGCTTGCGTCGTAGTTAGTGCTGCTGTTTTTGGTGAGCACCTGGCCGGTCGTGCCGCCGGCAGGCATACCGCTGATCGGCCAGTTAAGGATGGTAACCCCGCCAAAGTCAATCGTGAGCGGCGACACTACCTTGTGCGTCTTAGTGTCCAGGTTCAGCGGCTCAGTGGCTGCTATGATGTAGCGCCCGCAGAATGTGAACAGCAGAATGATGATAATCAGGCCTACCCAGGCGATGGTGTTCTTAGTGCGCGGCGTCATGATATCCTCTCCCAGTGCTTGTCGTTACTGACCGGGTCCCGATCGTTCGGTGACACGTGACCAGGATCAGCCGGGTCCGCCGCTCCGGGCCTGACCTGGTATTCCTGTTCTTGCCTGCTGCCACCCACCACGATGACGATCTTGCCGATGCTGTTGACGTTTCGGTTTACCGTCGGGACGCTCCTGAGCGATGGCTCTGGACCGGTCAGTGAAACAACCGTGTCGAAAAATTCGTAGACCGTCTTAGGCGGTGGCGGGATCGGGACCGGCGGCAAGTAACCCCAGGCGCTCTCGCATGCGTCCGTGATGGTCGTGCTACCGTTACCAGTCGGCACGATCGGCCCGTAGTCAGGACCGCCACCTTGTAACACGTAGCCAGGCGTAGAACCAAGGCATCCGCATTTCTGCCTGGATACCACCGCGCCGAATGGCAGGTATTGGTAATGTTGTCCCTGGGCCTGGAGCCGATTGATCTGGCTGTTAATCTCGTCCTCGGCCTGTTGATCAAAGATCGCCGCGTTTTGCCCGCGAAGCTGGAGCATCACCGGATCGCGCTCGCCGCTCGTGTCTGTCTCTCTCAGTAAATCGGCGTAAGCGCCGAGCTTCACATATTCGGCGATCGTCTGCGGAAACAAGCACTGCCGCCAGTAAGCTACCTCGGTGACTGGGTCTTGGCCCAGGGCATCGCGGATCGCCTGGTAACATTCACCAGGATCAGCCACATAGACGATGTTACCTCGGAGATAGCTCCTGGTAGGTATGTAAGGGAAGATCGTAAACTCCTCCGCCGGGATCAGGTATTTGATGAATACCGTGAGCAAGCCGCTAGCGTCATACACCTGGATGCCGTTCTGTGTTGGTTGGTGCACCAGGCACGGCGTAGGCTTAACCACTGCCGGGTTTGCCGAGTAGACTTCGAGCACTTCGCCGATCCGGCGCCGGCACACCTGGTCGTAAGCGATGTAGGTGTCCGGAGTGAAAGCTTCCCAGAAAGTCGTGTCAGTCGGTGGCGTGCCGATCGGAGGATTGCCAGGCGCGCTTTCCTTCACCCGGTAGTAGCCGGCGCCTTCGAGGCTGTGCGAGACCACGTTCGGCGCGTAGAACACCTCCTCCGCCACGCCGTCGGCATTCACCACGTAAACCTGGTGCTCATCGTTCCACACCTGGCGAAACGCGCGCTACTCGGTGACGGTCAACTCGGGCCATTCCCCGA
>Ga0126377_10002447_pt1 | contig 12803 bp, 15 predicted proteins | sample PanSoiMetPlot_22_FD_92647 | JGI IMG/M metagenome (GOLD analysis project Ga0126377, IMG submission 92647) | Tropical forest soil microbial communities from Panama - MetaG Plot_22 | ecosystem: Environmental > Terrestrial > Soil > Tropical forest > Bulk soil | place: Panama | collected 2016-02-17
ACACTCGAAGCACACGCTCGAGTTCCTGATCGCCTCGGTCGGCGCCGATCACGTATTGCTCGGCAGCGACTATCCCTTCGACATGGGCAATCTCGATTGCGTCGCGCGCGTTCGGGCGCTGGAGGTGGCGCCGGCCGAGCGCGATCTCATGTTGGGCGGTTATGCCCGCACCGTGCTCCGTCATTCCAGCCAGAGCGCGTTCCCGCTAAGTTGAATCGGAAACGCACGCCCGCATCGTCAGTTGATCGCATTTCTACGGAAGACCGGTACCCACTTTGCCTAAAAATGCTCCCGATTGGACGCTCCTCATGCTCTACCGCACCCTCGGCAACACGGACCTCGCCGTCTCGGCCATCGGCCTCGGATGCAACAATTTCGGCGGCCGCATGGATCTCGAGGCAACCCGACGGGTCGTGCACGCCGCGCTCGACGCCGGCATCACGCTGTTCGATACCGCGGACATCTATGGCGAGCGTGGCGGATCGGAACGATTTCTCGGCGAGACGCTCGGCGCATGGCGCAAGGATATCGTGCTCGTGACCAAGTTCGGCCTTCCCATGGACGCCGACGGAAAGTTGCAAGGAGGCTCGCGCGCCTATGTCATGCGCGCCCTCGAAGCGAGCCTCGCGCGGCTGCGCACCGAATGGATCGATCATTATTATCTGCATCGCCCCGACCCGGCGACGCCGATCGAGGAGACCTTGCGCGCGCTCGACGATCTGATCCGCCAGGGCAAGGTGCGCACCATCGGTTGTTCCAATTTCACCGCCGCTCAGGTGGCCGAGGCGCAGTCGACGGCGACACGCGCCGGCGTGCACGCCTTCGTGTCGTGCCAGGACCAGTACAATCTTCTTTCGCGCGGCATCGAACGCGATCTCTTTCCTGCGATCAAAACGCATGGTCTCTCGCTCCTGCCCTATTTTCCACTCGCGAGCGGCCTGCTCACGGGAAAATACCAGCGCGACGTGCCGATGCCGCCAGACGCACGGCTTGCCAATCGCCGTTATTCCGACCGTTTCGTGAGCGAGGAGAACTGGGCGATCGTCGAACGCCTGCGCAATTTCTGCGCGCAGCGCGGGCGTTCGATGCTACAGCTCGCGTTCTCGTGGCTGCTGGCGAGGCCTTTCGTCGCGAGCGTCATCGCCGGGGCGAGCACGCCCGATCAGGTGATGCAGAATGTCGGAACGGTCGGCTCGACGTTGAATGCCGACGAACTCGCCGAAATCGACAGGTTGGCAGTCGGTGCGGCCTGAACGGCCGTTGCGGACACCTGCGCCAACGGCACAGCGTCGCCGCATTTCAATGTGCGCGCGGGCGATGGAGGCGCAGCAACATTGATCCGTCGCCCTAACAAGGCAATGTCCGCTTTCGAGCACAATATCTGCACAGGCGAAAACCGTTGACCTGCGAAATGGTCCCGCTCGCGCTGCATACTGACCGAGCGGCGGCGGTCGAAAATTTGTCGAAAACTTAGTGTGGAAAGAAGCAGCGCGCGCAGCCTGCGCTCGCAATAAAACCGCCATGTGCGTCGACAGAAGGGCGCGCCCTCGGCGATTCGTTCGACGCGGCGGGGAGACCTGCGGCCTCGCCGGCAAGCTCAAGCGAATAGCAATGTATCGCGCACCGGAGCCTGCCGGCATTCGGAGGGGAACAATGGCAACCAGACAGCAACGGATGGACGCATTCAGCAACCGCGGCGAGCCTCCCATGGACCGGCTCTTCGAGCTGCTTTGCCAGGATCACGTCGGCACGTACGTGCTGCCCTTTCTGTGCCGGTGGGACGGCGCCTGGCGCAACGGCGCAACCGGCGGCGTGATTGCGGCCGAGGTGTTGGGATGGCGCGAACCATTTGCGGACACCGCCCGCCAAATGCGATAGAACGTCGACTTTCGCAGCGCAGATCATACGAGGTCGACGGCGATGAGCGGTTTCAAGGAACCTGATTTTCTCGAACGGCGCAACGCAGCCGCAAATGCGAGGAAGGCGGCATTGGACAAGTTTCGGGCCCAGGCGGGCGGTACGGCTTCAGGCCAGCGTCAAGCGGAACGCGAGGCAGAGCACCCGCCCGCCGCCCGCACGGCGCGCGATCAGCGCACCACCGAGCGCAAGACCGCACGCGCGGCGCGCCAGTCCGAAGCGATCGACAAGGCCGCACGCGAGGTGGCGGAACAGCCGAAACGGGAAGCGGCGGCCGAACGTCAGCGCGCCAAAAAGGCCAAGCGCAAGGTCGCCCACGACACCGAGCGCAAGGTAGCGCGCGACACGCGTTCCGCCCCGCGCAAGGAGCGCGGCAAAAAAAGTAAGTAATAGCCCCTATCATCGTCGGTGATCGCATTACGCTCACGACGAATCTGTTGCCGCCCCGATGATCGCTGCGCGCGCCGCGGTACGGCCGCACCAGATTCAATTCTCTCGACCGTATACACGTCGCATTAACCCTACGGAGTTCGCGGCCGCAAAGACGCCGCAACTGTGGCTCTCGCGCGACCTGTCCGCGACTGAGCGCGGGCGCACTCGCGGTAACCTTGCGGCACATGTGCCGGAGTTGTCACACCAATTTGGAATCGCAGCATGTGACGTTTGTTTTGCGGTGACGTGAAATTTAGGAATGGTATGTATGAATGAAGACGGCTGGGGAGCTGGGAGTTATCAGATGAGTGCCCGTGTTCGCGTTGAGCGCCTGAGCGCTTTTCACTCGCCGGCCGGCATTGCCGCCGAGGCCAGTCGTGGCCGGATCAATTGGATCGCATTGGCGGGCATCGCAATCGGCGGACCGCTGACGGTGACGTCGATCATCATCGGCGCTTGGCTGCTCACCTACCTGATCTACATCGTCTGAGAACGCACAGCACACAGGGCGGTGGCTCGCGTGACGCGCCGCACCGCCGTGCGGTCTTGAGCCGCGTTCGCCGCTTCGTTCACGCCGGCCTCGCTGTCCGACGCTCTGAGGTTTCGCTTCGCTCGCCGTGACCCCTCACGGGAGGACTTTCACCTCCGAGACATGCCGGGCGCTCCATAAAAAGGCCCCGCCGAAGCGGGGCCAGTAACTACCGCAGGACGTCCGGTCACCACTTCTGAGCGGTGTACCAGTCATCGACATCCTTACGGACCTGGTCCTTGGCGTAGCCGTAGCGTTGCTGGATCTTGCCCTCGAGCTGATCGCGTTGGCCGTCGATCACGTCAAGATCGTCGTCGGTCAACTTGCCCCACTTCTCCTTCACCTTGCCTTTGACCTGCTTCCAGTTTCCTTCGACTCGGTTCCAATCCATCTGCTTCTCCTTCAATGCCGCGCAGCGCACGCCGTTTTGTGTTGTGAACGGTATCGAGCTAACGTTCGGCATCCAACACGGTTCCGAATCGGCGCCGCTTTGCCGCACATACATCGCGTTAGAGCGACTGCGCGGTCTGGAGGTGCTTGCGCAGGACCGGCAACGACTGATTGGCATAGTCGGCGGCCGGGTCGTTCTTCTTGCGCGCTTCCTTCTCGTATTCCCGCACATCCTTCCTGTGGTCCGCGACCATCTCCTTGGCGAATTGCCGGTCGAAGGTGTCGCCGGACAGTTTCGACAATTTGTCGTAGAGCGCCTTCTGCTCGCGGCTCGGCTCGGTCGGCGGCGCGACGCCGAGCGCGCCGGCGGCCTCTGTCGCCTTCTGGTTAGCGTCGGCATGGTCGGTCGCCAGCATCTGGCCGAACGCGCGCACGCCGTCCTTCTGACCTTTCTCCTGGGCCAGCTTGCCGACCTGGATCTCGGCAAGATTGCCTTCCATCGCATGCTTGATGAAGTTCTTGCTCGCGTTGTCGGCTGACCACGAGGTCGAGATGGAACACGTCATCGCCGCGGCGACGCCGATGCCGATCAACAAGTTTCTGGTCATGATGTTTTTCCAATGCATGTTCGCAGCCGTTAAGCAATCAACCACCGCACGCACGGGCCGGTTCCTGGCGTGCCCCGGTTCCAGCGGCGGACACGAAGAAAAAAAGAGCCGCCGGCCCGGAGGCCGGCAGCTCTTCGTTGCCGCGGCGTCCGAGGACGCAGCAGCGGCGGATTACCTTAAGCTTATCGCGTGCCGGAGGTAGCCGGCGGCGTGCGGCCGCTGTCTGGCCCGCTCGGCTGCTCGGCGCGCTGGCCCGGCGTCTGCGCCGGCGAAGTTCCCGGCGAGCTCCGGCCCGACGCATTCGCGGCGGTGCCTTCGCGGCCCATGCCGCCGGGCGTCGGATTGGCAGCGGTCGTGCCCGAAGCGCCGGGGCCGACACCGGGAGAACCGGGTTCGCGTTGGCCCGGTTGGGTACGGCCGCTGTCCGGCCCCGTCGGCTGCTCACTGCGCTGGCCGGGCGTCTGGCCCGGCGCCGCCTGGGCGAGCGCGGCCGACGTGCCGCCGGCGAGCCCGACGATCACAGCCGAAACGATCAATGCACTCCTCATCGTTATCTCCTTCATATCTTTCTCGTTCGTGCACACACCCGACATCCTCACGGGGGGCAACGCCGGGACATGCGCGGCGTTCCGCTGCGTATCGCGCGCAGGGCGCGGTCATTCACCGCGCTACGGTCGAATCACTGGTGCGTGAACAGCGGAACAAATCGGCGGATTGGCGATGGCACACCAGTGACCTTGAGACTCATGAGACTCATCGGTGCCCTCGATCTCCATAGGTGCCTCGATAGCCGGACGTCACCATCGCTATTGCGAGGTGTGCTCTCTGTGCTCGCAAGCCTCGCTCACCAGCGGACGAGCTCGCCAACAACACCGGCGACGAATCCCGCAACACTCGCCAACGCGACGATCGCCCATCGTGCGCCTTTGGCCCTGCAAGCAGGATCGCATTCATTTCCTCGACTTCGGATTCGATCGAGGCGAGCTTTCGTCCGTGATGCTTTGAAATCGTTTCGAGCCGGATCAGTCGCACTTCACTTGGACGTTTGTCGCTCGCTGTTGCCCCACGTAAAGATGTCGCTTGCGCTTAAGCCAACTCACGAGCGCGCCGACGGCCGACGCGTGGAACTTTCTTCGCTCCTCCCGCGTTATTTTGTTGGAAATCCCGAGCTCGGCCCCCTTCGCTCGCTCGGGTCTAGCGATGATCGTGGTTAGTCGCTCCGCGATCATCGCTCAAAAATTCCTCGCCGTCCTGTGGCGGTGCTAGACCTGTTTTGCAAACACTTCTGGCTAAGCTGAATCGGAAACGCGCTCCGGCTTTCTTTGGTCGATCACGTTTCCGCACAAAACCACTGCTGACCCCGGATCAAGTCAGGGTGGACTTTTTCCGCAAATGCTCTGGTTCTAATTCGTCCGGATATTGAGCTCCGCGATCAGCCGCGCGTACTTCTCGGAATCGGTGCGCGCGGCACGCGCGAGGTCCTCCGGCGTGCCGCCGACCGGCTCCGTCGCGCTTTTCAGGAAATGCTCGCGCGTCTGGGGATCGGCCAGCGCCTTGTTCATGGCGGCGTTGAGCTGCGCGAGCACCGCGGGCGGCGTGCCGAGCGGCGCAAAGCCGGCGTACCACGACTCCAGCGATAGGCCAGGAAACCCGCTTTCCTGCAGCGTCGGCACATCCGGCATGCTGCGCGAGCGCCGCTCTCCCGTTTGGGCCAGCAGCCGCAACGTGCCTGCCTTGTAATGCGGGATCAAGGCGGTCGGCCCCAGGAACGCGACCAGCACGTGGCCGGCAAGCACGTCATTGATCGCCTGTCCGGCGCCGCGATAGGGAACGTGGTCGAGCTTGATGCCCGCCTGCCTCGCGAACCATTCCAACAGCACGTGCTGGTTCGAGCCGACGCCGGACGTCGCACAGCCCATGCCCGGCCTCGCCTTCACCAGCGCAACGAGGTCCGCCACCGAATTGACCGCGGCAAGCGAGGGATGCACGGCAAGCGCCTGAGGCTGGCGGCCGAGGAGCGCGAGGGGCATGAGGTCCTTGAGAAAATCGACGTTCAATTTCAGCACGTGCGGCGCGCTCGCCACGTTGTCGTTGGTGATGAGGACCGAATAGCCGTCCGGCGCGCTCTTGATCGCGGCGTCGATGCCAATCGTGCCGCCGGCGCCGGTGCGGTTCTCGATGAACACCTGCTGGCCGAGCTCGCGCGACATGTGCTCGCCGACGATGCGGGCGACAAAATCGAGCCCGCCGCCGGCCGCCAGTGGCACGATGAAGCGCACTGGCCGGTTCGGCCACGCACCCTCGGCCGGCGCGCCTTGCGCCCACGCCGCGCGCGAGCCCAACATGCGGCGAAGCGGATCGGCAAGGCCGCCGAAACCCAGCGCGGTGACCGCTGCACGCTCGATGAAACAACGGCGCCCGATGTTGGTCATGAGGGAAGAATAGCACGGCCGGCGCTTGGGCTGTTCTGTACTTTTCCGGCGATGAAATGCCCAGGGAAACGGACGTGGAACGCTCGGCAGCGGAGACTGAGCGATTGCAGGCCCCGAATTGGGCCGAGGGGTTCAGACGCGCGCTCGGCCTCATTGCGATGGCCGCCCCGATCCTTGCAGAATCGCCGATGGTTCCCGCTCACATGTGGCGCCGAGACATGCCGGCGCCGAGGCGATCCGACGGACCCGGCGCGTTGGTTTTCGGGACCAGCGCCGGCCCGCTGCCGAAGGGCGGCGTCGCCGGCCGCGTCAGTGGCGCAAAAATTCCACGGATGCCCAATCCGAACCGATAGGACTCGGGATCGAAATGGAACGAGTACAATCCATCGGAAGGAACGGCCATCGATACCTCCAAGGCAGGCGCCCATGGGCGAGACAAAATCACAAATCATTGCTATCCACACAGTTCACAGTGCCGTCGCAAACGACTCGACTCTTTCGGGCAACCGGGACACCATCACAATGCGACGACCGAGATAGCGATGTCTGTCCATCGTGACGCTCGGTTCCACCGCAAGCCCGCGTCCGACTTGCCTGCCCGACCGCCTGGACCATGGCGCCCTCGGATGGGAATTTCGGAGACAGCGCGGGGTCACCCGAGGCGGGAGCTAGAACCGCGGACGGTGAGCCGATGCGCTCCGTGAACGGCGGTTGCTATCCGTTCGACGGAGGCCAACACCGCAGGCGACAAGTCTGCGGCGCGCCGCGACCAGGAAGGCGTCTCTCCGGAGAAGTATCCTCGTCGTGGTCATTCGGGAACGAGATCGCGGCACGCTTCGGCGTCGTTGTGGTTATTGGAGCCCGAGTTGACAGGGAGGCGGCGGTCCGCTCCGCGGGCCGTCCCTTCTCTGTTTTCATATCTCATCAAATCCTTCCGCCGAGATATCGAGCATGCCGCGTGAGCGCTCCGTCGCCTTGCGGGAATCGACCGCCTTGAGACCGTTGATCTCGGTGACGGGGTCGGACCGGCGCTGCTCGACGTCCCACGCAATCAAGCCGATCTGCATGCAGGGGGGTCGCCGATGTAACCGAACGCATAGACTGTCTGGGACCGTCTGGTTGTCGTGGAGCCGGCCCGCGTCTTTGACGCGGCGGTCGTAGATTGCGAGCAGCGCGGCGAGCGAGCCGAGACCTCTGCCGATGCTCTGCGTGGCGGAACCCCGTTGACCGCGTCGGTGTGCCCCAGCCGCCCCCGGCGAGGCAAGCCCGTACCCGATCCGAAGGCGCCGAGCTTGCCGACCACGCTGGTGCCGCCGATGGCGCAGCCCAGGTTCTGCTGCTACAGCGGCACCGATTGCCTCTGCGTCGTGATGGAATTTTCCGTCTTGGTCCTGCCCAGCGCCGCGATCGGCGTCGCAGGTCCCCGCCTGGTTGGCCGCGGAGTCGCGCACCTGCTAGTCTACGCGGCAGTCGCGGCCTGCACGCCCGCCCCGCGATCGACGAGCGCAGTCTGATCGACGACGGTCTCCATCTCGCGCACGCGCATGCGGCGATTGGCTGCGGCTTCGAACGGCGCCACGAAATCGGATATGCGACCGGCAAGAACGTCGCACGCAACCGATGAGGCGACGGCGGATTTGAGAACAGAGCAGGTGGGGTGATGGGTATGATTCAGCCCGACTTGCTGCTCTCAAGAGGGGGCGCAACACGGGCACGCTCCCGTTCCGATGCCATCCACGTCTTTGATGGTTGCGGGGGTTCGAAGGCGTGGATGCCCGACAACAAGCGCGGGCATGACGAGGCCGAGGTGCACGTCGGGGTCGAATGGCCAATGCGTCCTATCGCAGCGACCGGCTCATCCGTGTCACCATCGCATCCCAGGCGCGCACTTCGGCGTGCGGATAGACGATGTGGATGCAATGGAGCGGGCCCCTCCCACCCTCGGTGAAATTGCAACGGCTGTAGAACACACGACCCTCGAGGACGCCCGACACGACCATGAAGCTCGACGTGACCCGGGAGTAGTCGAGCCTGCTGCTCGGCACCTGGAGGTTCGCCCGAACGTAGGACGCCGGCGTCATGCGTCCCTCGTTGGGAAGCTCAAAGACCCACAGCTCCGCCTTGCCGTCGTCGCTCTGAAAGCGCGTGCCGCGGCCGCGCTGCGACGCGCCGGCGTTGACCGAGAAGATAGCGGGAAAATCGAGGCTGACCCCGGTCGCCGGCTCGCGATAGGAGGTCCACTCGGACTGCGCCCGTCCCTCCCCCGCCGCCGCGGCGACGACGATCATGGCCAGCACACCCGTCACGACTGATTTGCGTTTCATCAACGTTCTCCGCATCTCGCCTCACCAGCCCACTGCGCGGTCAAATGCGGGCCGTGGAACTCCGGCATAACCAAAGGCCTGGAAATCCCCCGGGCCACGCCGCCGCACATGGGCGCGCACCTTGCGCCGCAATGACTTCGCCTTCGACTGCTCATTGGCAACGCTGAGCTCTCGCGCCTTGCGCCTGGCCTGGGCGGCGGCGCTCGGCGGCGAGCCATCGGGCATGACATGAACGATTGCGGGCCCGATCGGAAACGCCGTGTCGCGCGGCGCCGGATCAGGTAGCGACGGAACGGGCGACGCCGGCTTGGCCGCGGCCTGCGCGATCACGGCGGGCGCGGTCATCGATTGGTCGGCCTCGGTCTTGTCGGACAGCAACGCCTGGCCGCCGAGAAACGCGGCAGCAAACAGTGCGATCAGCGCCAGGAGATAAGCCAGGGTCTCGACGAGCAACTTCATGCCCGTCAATGAGGAAGGCCAAACTGTTGTTCCGGGAACTGGCGCGGCGTCCTCAGCCGATCTCGAAGTTATCAGCGCGATGTCGCGACAGAGCGGCTATTCCGCAGAAACGCCCGCGCCTGGCGACAAGCCGCCGGGCGCGGGCCCGCCCCACGTCTCAGTAGGGCGAGAAGCGCCAGTTGAGCGTCCCCCGCACGATGTTGGTGCTGAAGCTCTGATCGAGCGACACGGAAGCCGCGATGGGAACCCCGCGGTTCGTCACGCCGGTCGCGGTCGCGGTTTCATTTCCCAAGTCGACGAACAGATATTCGACACCGACCGTCAGGTTGTTGTTGATCGCGTAGTCAATGCCCCCGCCCGCCGTCCAGCCGACCCTGGTGGTCTGCGAATCGGCCGAGAAAAGGAACCCGTTAGCGCCGGGGACGCTAATAAACCCCGCGACATCGACCTCGCCATAAGCGAGACCGCCGGTGCCATAGAACAGCCAATTGCCGGCGGCCCATCCGAGCTTGCCGCGCACGGTGCCGAACCAGTCGATCTTCGAGGTTTGGCCTACGTTGGCGGTAACGGTCTGGTTGAGAACGGAAACAGCGAACACCCCCGCCTCGCTGTTCTTGAGGGCGGTTGCCTGGATGTCCGCAACGACGCCGAACACCCACGAGTAGCCGAACTGCCAGTTGTATCCGACCTGGAGCCCGCCGAGGACGCCGTTGCGATCCATTGACTGGAACGGCGGCGAAACGAAAGTGAACGGGGTACTGACGACGGTCACAGTCGATTCGACGTTCTCGCCAAAGCCATAGCCGAAATTTCCACCGAAGTACCACCCGGCCCACAGCGGCGCGGGCGCCGCCACTGGCGCCACGGGCCTCACCGGAAGATCGGCGGCCGACGCCGCAGTCATTCCGGATGCCAGCGAGGCCAGCGCCAAGACCGCAAGGGAGGGTTTTCTCATGGCCGACTCCTTATTGTGTTGTTGGTACGCAACTAACTATTGGCTGGCGAATTGTGACGCTTGCCCCCAGCCCGCCTTATTTTTGCCTGCAACAGAGCCGCACCCCAGCTGCATTTCGCACGGAATGACATCCGAATGCGGATTTTTTGCAGCATTCTTGGGTCATATTTGTTGCGGCCTTTTTATTCGGTGCACTGATGCACCGGGGACACACTTTCGAGTTTGCGCAATGTTTTCGAGTCGGAGGTGGCCACTTTTCCGGAACATAAGCTCTCGTCGAGTTGGCGCATGTTTTATTCGGAAAACTGGTTTTCTTTCTGGAACATACGCTACCTGTCCGTCCGCAGAGGCCGCCAATCCTGATCGTCGGCCGGCAGGCCGCGGACGTTGAGGCTGTCCAGCGCTCGAGAACGTTGTTTCGTGCAGGCACCGAGATGGTCTTGACACGTGTCAGCCCGGGCAGGCAGCCGCGAGCGGAAATGGCCCGCCCACATAGGGATGCACGTAGGAACGCTGTCTCCCCTGCCTCCTTTTGTTGATCTTTAGCGGTTGTTCTCTCCGTCGGTATATCCCAGCAAAAGGCCACCGGTCATGCGATCGATGCCTTCATAGGCGCGATTCGCCGGCGCGATTCGGCCCCATCGGGTCGAGCATCATCGCCATGGCCTTGAAACGCCACTCTTCGCCCTTCAGACACTAGAAAACATATCAGGCCAATTCGAGAAGCAGCGTCTCTTTAGCGGAGCGCCCTGTCGCGACATGCTCGTTGAATTCGTGCTCGGAAATCAGCGTTCGTCGGCCGCTGTGTCCGCGTCCTCAGAAAACATTGCAAGCGGATTCGCGTTCTGAAGCATGAGCTCCGGTTCGCGACCCTTGTGATATCAATCCGGAAGGGCGCGTTCGATCAGCCTTTCGCAACGCCCTCGCTATTCTCTTCAACAAGGTCGAGCGCGTGACTTTAGTCGCCCCTTCTTGGAGAAGGGGGCACGTCGATCCGGTCACAACTTGTTCCTGATTAGACACTCCGACAGATGCTTGGATACAGATGCTTGGATAGAGTGGATTACGTCGACGTGTATCGATGAATTGCCTGGCGGCGCCCGAGGGGAATTCCCGGTGAGGCTGGCGATCCCGTCGCGTTAGGCGTCGCACGGCCTTGCGTTTGAGCGCTTGACGATTCTGGCGGGCCGATGGGTTCAGCACCCTCGAGACGGGTCCAGCCTGGTTGCAACGAATGCAGTGGGGCGTATGCTTTCCCCTCGCAACAACCGCTTGCGGGGGACCATGTCAGGCATTGGCTATCGACGCCTGGTCACCGGCCTTGTCGCGATTGCCCTTATGATGGCTATTGTGAGCCTCGCGCTCGTTTATTTCTTTCCTGCTCCACCATCGACGGTTACGCTCGCCACGGCCTTCAAAGGAGCGTCCTTCGATTATTACGGTCACCGATACCGAGATAGACTTGCGCGTGACCACGTCAATCTGGAATTGAGAGAGACCGCCGGCGCAGTCGAAAATCTCAAGTTATTGCAGGATCCCCATTCCGGCGTTGATGCCGCCTTTGTCGCCGGAGGTATCTCGAACAGCAAACAGGCGCCGGGGCTGCTGTCGTTGGGAACGGTCTATAACAATGCCTTTTGGATCTTTTACCATTCCTCCCAATCAATAGAACATTTGTCCCAACTCAAGGGGAAACGCATTGCAGTCGGACCCGTCGGAAGCGGCACCAGACAAGCAGCCGAAAGAATTTTGGGTCTGGCCGGCATTTCCGACGCAACGGCGACATTCTTGGCCTTTGCAGGCATAGCCGCAGTGGAAGCAATGAAAGACGGCAAAGTCGATGTTGTCTGGATTCTCGGTGCTTTAGAAATTCCAGCGGTGCAGGCTTTGCTGCGGAATCCCGACGTCCGGCTTCTGAATTTTCCGATGGCGGAGGCCTACACCCGAATTTACCCTGATCTCGTCCGGCTGACATTGCCACAGGGTGTGCTGGATATTGAAAAAAACCTTCCGCCCAGCGACGTGTCACTGATCGCAAATACGAACAGGGTGCTGGTTCGTGGCGACTTGCATCCCGAGATTGTTTATCTCCTGTTGAAGACAATGGTGGCAGAACACTCCGAGCCAGGGATATTTCAGCGCGCGGGGGAATTTCCAAAGAGCACCGATCCGGAATATCCCATCGCCGAGAGTGCAATGGAATTCTACAAAAACGGACCGTCTTTCATGCAACGGCATGTGCCTTTGTGGCTGTCCGTCCATATTCAACGCCTGATCGCGGTGCTCGCAACCGTCATCGCGGTCGTCATCCCGCTGTTTCACTATCTGCCGCTGCTGTACCGTTGGAACGTGCGTCGACGTTTGTTTTATTGGTACGCCCGACTCCAGTCATTGGAAGCCTCGATCGACTCCAACCCCAGCAATAGGAAAAACGCTGCCGATATGAAAGTCGAGTTGCAGCGAATTGAAGATGCCGTGAGTCACATCCGCTTTCCACTGACCTTCTCGGACCAGGTTTATAATTTGCGCAGTCACATCGAAATCGTTCGGCGCAGACCGACAGCTCGCGAGAACCTGCCGGTGGCAGCTGAATAGCGAGCAGCCGATCACCTCGCAACTCGACGTCGGACACTTTCGGCATTGTGCGGTCGCCCGCTTGGAGACGATCACGGCATGAACGGCGCCGATCGGGGGAAACGCTCAAATGAAGCCGCCCGCAGCAAGCGGGCGTATGCAACCGCAAATAGCTTTGACGAC
>Ga0126377_10002448_pt1 | contig 12801 bp, 9 predicted proteins | sample PanSoiMetPlot_22_FD_92647 | JGI IMG/M metagenome (GOLD analysis project Ga0126377, IMG submission 92647) | Tropical forest soil microbial communities from Panama - MetaG Plot_22 | ecosystem: Environmental > Terrestrial > Soil > Tropical forest > Bulk soil | place: Panama | collected 2016-02-17
GAAGCGCAGCAAAAACAGATAGAGAGAGAACAAGCAACTAACAAGAATCAGCAACTCGAGCTGGAGGCCTTGCGGCAACTCGTCTGTTCAGGAAAACGAGTTGCTCAGGTATGTCGCTCGCATCAGCAAGGGAGGTGAAAGATGATTGGACGTTTACCGGTACTGGCGGTCGTGCTGCTCATTGCTGGTTCTGTGCTGGCCCAAACCGGTGGCGGTTTCAGTCTTGAACAGAGTGTTATTGGCAACGGCGGGTGGCGCAGCGATGGTGGGGTCTTCACGGTGCTCGGTACGATGGGCCAGTCGAACTCCGGGTCGACTGCGGCCGGCGGGGCTTTCAACCTGATCGATGGTCTATGGGCGATTGAGAATCAGACCGCGAGCGCTCCCTTTGTCAGGATTGGGGGGACAGTTACCAGGGCCAATGGTCCAGGAATTCCGCGCGTCTTGGTAACTATCAAGAACCTGACCACCAATCAGACCTTCACCGTCTTCAGCGGCGCTCACGGAGTGTACCAGTTGGACCACGTCCCCACTGGCGCCAACTATCTGATTACCCTCAGTCGTCAGGAACTGCAGTTTGAACCGGAGTCGCTGGTAGTTTTCATCAGCCAGGACCGGGACGATCTCAATTTTGTTTCTGAGCGGTAGGGTGGTCCACACTCTTGATCAGGGCTACGTCGTGAGCCCAGCGACCGCGGGAACACACTAGTTCCTGGCCATTTGGCGAAAGGTCGAAGTGAAAAATCTGGTCTGAATCAAAGTTTGTTAATTGCTTCGCTGGTTCGCCGTTAAGCGGTTGGCTCCAAAGGTTTGAGACGCCTGCCTGAGTTGATACATAAGTCACAGCTTTCGAGTCAGGTGTCCAGCGAATATCTGAGGAGACATAGACCGCGTCTTTTGCTAAGACAAAGGTCTTAGGGGGCGAGTCACCTGAGACTGGGCTGACGACTATTTGGTAGTGGTCGTCCGGTTGTTCCGCGCGGCCGAAGGTCGCCAGCCACTTTCCATCCGGCGACGGGTTGACCTCTTCTGAGTGGCCCAGTCCCAATGGCCTGGGCTCGCCGCCCTCGGCCGGTAAGCGCCAGAGTCTCCAATTGCCAACCGAAGTGTAAAAGAGGGAGTCACCATCCGGGGAAAAACGCGGATTGTCTTCACCCTCGCCGCTGGTGAGCCGTTCGAGATCACTGCCGTCGATCTTCATCTGCCAGAGATTGAGGCTGCCATCATGGTCGGACGCGAAGACAATATGACTGCCGTCGGGTGACACTGCCGGATTGGTGTCAAAGCCGTTACTGAAGGTAAGTTGTTTGCGCGCAGAGCCGTCGGGATTCATGATCCAGATTTCTTTACTGCCGCTGGCATGTGACGCGAAGACGATGCGACCATCCGGCGTCCATGAGAATCCACCGGCGCCGGTCGCTATCTTTGCGGTACGACCACCGATACCAAGATTAGTGACCCAGACATTCGCCTCGAGACTTGTCTGCAGGGTGGCTACCGTCGCCGCATCCTTTGTGAGACTAAGACAGAGATAGGAAGTCACGTCATTGGTTAACTGGCGCGCCTGGCCGTCGGGATACGACATGAACCAGATTTGTCTTTGATAGGGCCGGCTCACTTGATTCCCGGCAATCATCAGCAGCCCACTCCCGTCCGGCAGCCAGACCTTCTGATCAATCCCCGGCCAAAGATTGGTGGTCAGACGTCTTTCCCTTCCATCAGTTGGTAGCACTTCGATTGCTTGGACCAATGAACCACTGGCTTCAAAATTTCCCACCGAGGAGACAATTACCTGGCCATCGGGTGACCAGGCTGGATACCGAAAGCGTTCGGGTAAGTGCCGGGTGGCCAGTTCTCGTTCCTGTCCATTCATACTGGCGATTAGCAACCGACTTTCTTCCTCTGTTGCTGAATCGCGCACAAAGCAGATCTGCTGATCATCAGGAGACAAGGCGAAGTAGCCCTCGACCCCTTGCAGCAATCGACTGGGAGTACCTCCCAGCAGCGGAATGCGATAAATGTCTGCGACTCGTTGTTGCGTCGGGCGACTCGCGTAATAGAGATAATTGCCATCGTTTGAGAAAACGAGTTGAAAATATCTTACGGCGGCGGGAGTCGTAATCTGTTTACTACTTTCATTAGCGATCTGTCTTAACCAAAGACTCTGGAGGCCCGCTTCTTCCAGTGCGTAGACAACGTAATGGCCGTCCGGTGAGATCGCGATGCCCATAACGCTGCCGAGGTTGGTGAGTTGAGTCGATTGAATTCCAACAAAGCCGCCGGCGAAAGCATTGGCGTTGGAGCGACGCAATTCAGATCGGGTCGATCTCGACCAGAGAAATCCTGCGGCTGACAACAGTGCGAGAATTGATAAGACCGTCAGCAATTTCTTGTTTCTGCTGATCAGTGAATCTTGTTGGCTCTGCTCAATTATGACTTTTACGCCTTCGACTCGCTCAGTGACGATCGGCGTCGCGGTCCTGGTTTCGTCAGTCACCACGGCACTGAACAGGTAGCCGCGCCTGGGCAGCGTCTTGACGTATTGCTGTGATTCGTCTCCGAGGGCCCGGCGTACATCGCGCAGACATTGGACCAACGAGTCGTCGGTCACAAACGAATCAGGCCAGACTGCCTGCATTAGCTCGTCTTTTGCCAGAATTCGGCCCGGGTTCTCGACCAGGTACTTCAGTGTCTGATACGACTTGGGACGCAGTTGGATTTCCTGACCGTTACGGAGTAGGGAGCCGCGTCTGATGTCGAGGGTGAAGTCAGCGAACGAAAGAATTTCGGGTACGTACGAATTGCGGGGTTGACTCATGATTCCTACCCTCACGCAACTGGGCTGAGACGCTGGGACGACGTCTGGGGTCACGCGTAATGCCGGGGAGTTATCTACCACCGGCTGCATCAAGGGTCAAGGAATACTCACCGGTAACGATAGAGCTTGATCCTCTGGATGCCGAATCTCCCTGGCGGCAAACGCAGGTGACGACCCTGGTGCGTTTGATCCCCATTGAGCCGGCGGCCAGGAAGCCACTGCCCGTTTACATACTTGCCTTCATCAACCGAAAGAATGCCTACTAACGGACCACCGGGCTTATCAGTCTCAAACGTGACGGTCAGTCCAGTGCCCGCCAACAGGTACTCGTCTGGTCCCAGCGAAATGACCAGGCCACCGGAAAGGACATTTGCATTCGGGTTGGTCGGCCGCTCGAAAGTTACGTTCAGTATGTACTCGCCTAGTCTTAGTTGTTGCGGTAATCGTTGCTCCGGACCCTCCGGCAACAACCCGGCCATCAGGCCTTTTCCCTGCTTCTCTAAAATCACGGGCGCTAGTTGCGTCAATATGTCGTAACTTTCAGATAGGGGCTTGCTCGTCTCTTCATCTAAAGAGTCGATACTGAACGGGCTGAAGCCAATCGCATCATGGTCGCCAATCGCATAAAACGCATTCACTGAATCTATTGGACCAGGCATAGCCTCCGGAACAAACAGCGGGTTGCCCGAGCGGTGAAATCTCTTGGCCCATTCGGCAAAGTTCTGAAAGTAGATATCTGGCGCCAGAAAATCGATGTTCGGCGCACCGGCGCGCCAAACGTCCAGCAGGTGAGGCAGCGGGCCGGCGCTGGGATACTGACCAGGCTGATAACCTGGCCGAATTAACGCAGCATTGAGAAACATCGGCAGTGGGTACTCAGCTTTGCCCGCCTCTGTTACTCCTTTTACATAGCGCGCGAAATGCCAGGCCATAAAGATCTCGTCTGTTCCTGGTCCTTTACCAAAAATCTCTTCCCAGGTTCCTCGCGTCTTGAAATCATTTGCCCCCCAGACAGCTCTTAGCTCCGGTACGAGTCGCTCTTTGTGCTGCTGCAGATAACTCATCAGCTCATTCGGCACCGCTTGACTGAAGAGCTCGTTCGCAATGGCACTGCGGTCACGCGAATCCGGAATCATTCCGATCTCGTTTTCCACCTGGACCATGACGACTGTGTGTTCGGTTGCATCGACCTCCTTCAGGTGTCGCATGAACGCTGCGAAGGCGCGCGAGTCGGCGGCGAGGTTTTCTTTGTTAAAGGGCGAAAGTATCTCCATGCCGTTGCCCACCCTGTCTTGTGAGCGCGGGAAGCGACGTTGATCTGTCTTTACCCAGGCTGGCGCATAACACGACATGCTGTTCTTCCAGGACGCAAACCACAACGGTACGAGATGGAGTTTGTGCTTCCGCGCGTCCTGGATTAAGCCATCTACCAGGCTGAAGTCGAATTTTCCTTCGCTTGGTTCAATCAGTTCCCAGTAAACCGGCAGCAAAACTGTGTTCAGCTTCAGCGCGGCAAGTTTGGGCCAGATCGGTCGCATGTAATCCACGCTCGACGAGCTTGAATTGCCCAGTTCGCCCGCGAGGACTAGCAGGGGATTACCGTCAACAATAAGTTGCGTGGCGGTTCCTTGTTTACGCAGGTAAGGAATGGATGTTTGCTGGTTGTTTTGTGGCGATGCAGAACCTGTCAGCAGTACCGTCGAGATGATGAGCAGCGCAATGACTTTCCTTTTCCGACGTCTCTTTATTTTTTGCATATGTGGTCGATTCAGGCTCCAAGGAGGTACTCATTGACTGGCCCGCACCGCTTGTCCAACCAGTTGCGGTAATTTTGTTGGTCCAAAGGCAACGTTGTGTTCCGCGTCGAGTAACAGCCGGTCGCCTTCGAAAGCGAAACTCAAAGTTGAGTAGAAAGGAGTTTCGGGGAGAACAATCTTGACCGTGAAGGTATTGTCCTTAGACCAGCCGCCGCTAGCGAATACTAGTGGGTTTTCCGGCACGCTCAGGAAATGATCGAGCCCATTACTGAAAGATCCGCGACTCTTGGCCCAGGCAGTCGTGCCAATCGGAGTTCGTATTTCGCCACCAACGGTGCGTACCAGCAAAGTCGGCGCCGCGCCGTTGAAATCGAAGGAGACTCCCTTGATGCCCCTATCATTCTCGGCAATCTCGAACCACTTGCCGGAAATGGCGGCAGCCAGCGGAGACGATGACTGACCAGCAGGGACTTTAACCGACAGGCCCGCGAGTCGCGTTTCGAGTTGCCGTCGAGCAGCGGCATTTTCAGGCAAACGGCCAGGCTTCATCGCCGGCAGCAGTTTGTCCCAAACCAGATTCATCACTTTCTGCATATCGCGCACGCCGCTAGTGATCGCCACCACCGCGTCGATTTCCGGCATTACCATGCAATACTGACCGAACGCGCCGTCGCCGCGAAACGTGTTGTGTCGTGAGCGCCAGAATTGAAAGCCGTAGCCCTGGTCCCAGTCGCTCGTCGGCGCCGACCCATTCGCAGTTTGCACCGCAGTTGCTTGCGCGACCCACTCGGCGGGTATTAACTGCTTGCCATTCCACATTCCCTTTTGCAGATAGAGTTGGCCAAAACGAGCAATCTCTTCCGTGCGTATTGACAGCCCGTAGGCGCCGGCAGTGATTCCCTGGGGACTTGTAATCCATTTCGGATCTTTGAATCCGAGAGGTTCAAAAAGTCTCGGTCGCAGGTAATTGAGCACGGTCATGCCGGTGACCTTCTGCACGATGGCCGACAACATGTAGGTCGCAGGTGAGTTGTAAAGAAAGTGAGTGCCAGGTTTGAAAGGCACCGGATGCGCCAGAAAGATCTTGGTCCAAGACTCACTTTTGCTCGGGTCGCCGGCCCGAATCGGAGCCTCAGTTTGATTGCCTGAGGACATGCGGAGCAAATCTCGCACTCGCATTGCCCGCAGGTTAGCGGACGGCTCCGCGGGGGCATCTTCGGGGAAAAACTTCAGCACCTGGTCGTCGAGGCTTAGTTTTCCTTCAGCGATGGCCAGCCCCACTGCAGTGGAAGTAAAGCTCTTACTCAAGGAATAAAGAATGTGCGGCGTTTCCCGATCGTAAGGACTCCACCAACCTTCTGCGACCACATGGCCATGTCGCACGAGCATAAAACTGTTCATGGCATCAATCTCTTTGTCGGCAGATTCCACGAACGCCAGGATGTCGCTGGATGATATTCCTTGTTGCTCCGGACTGCTGCGGGGCAAGGATCCCGAGGTCTGGGAAGCCATGACAGCGCGCGGATCATGTTTGTCGGCGAGAGTGCCCGAGGGAACGACGGGGACAAGGAGTAGCAGGAATAGGATCAGCATTCGACTCAAGGATTTCTTCACGGGAGACCCTCCGTATTTTATGACTCGCGCCTGGGCGACAGATTCAGATTTCGCTTGGTGCTAAAGAAGGTTGATAGCGTCGGCGAATCCTAACATTGCGGAGTCCAACGTCCAACGTCTCAGTCTGTTTTTACCGCAAGGGAGCAGGAGATTGGATGGCCTGTCGGTTGACTTTTTTAGCCAACCGATCGCGATCGTTGAGCGGGCCGCTATGTGAAGCACATCAAGACGGTAGTGATCAGTATGAGTACGCTGAAAGGTCCGTAACCCAATGAAAAACCGGGAGCTTAGCAATGGAACGCCTCTTGCCCAGTGCTGTTGGCGGAGGAAGGAGAATCCATGAAGAGATCTTTGGTTAGTTCGAAAACAAAACGTTACCTGGCACTGGTTCTTATGTTTTTTATGCTCTCCTTTGCGGTCGAACCAATGTTTACGGTGACATCAGTGTCAGCCCAGACACGTACCAGGTATCATCGTCGCCATCGCAGCTTCTGGAAGAAGCATCGAGATAAGTTAACTGTCGCCGGTACGACGGGAGTCGGTGCTGCAATTGGAGGTATTGCCGGTGGTGGTAAAGGAGCAGCAATAGGTGCTCTGGCCGGCGCGGGCGGCGGCGCACTCTATACCTATAAGCTGCGCAAACGTCATAAACGACACTATCACCGGTATTGATTAGCCGGCGAAGTGAGCTTGTCTTAAACGACCCACGAGATCCAGGAAGTACTGGATTTCGTGGGTCGTAGTCTCTGGGGAGACGGCTTTACTTACTTACCCTTTTGATCTTCTTTTGTCAGTTTGCGCAGGAGATCTGTCAGTCGCAGAATCTCATTCAGATCAGATCCAGCCCGAGAGACTAACTCCATGTCGAGCACTCTCGGTTGTTGAAAGAAAGGATTCTCGACGAACCTCATGACCGCCTGATCCAACAAAAGTAGGCCTGGTGACAACGTCACGTTGTTGTCTGTGACGGTGTCCTTGTCACCAACCTTTGGCTCGGGCAGATTGAAACTGGTGCGTAGACGCTGCGCCAGTTTTTTCATCTCGCCCAGGCTCTCTCTAATCTCCTTAGGTTTGATCTTGCTTTCGACGAAAGTGCGCTTCATCAGATCGTTATTGATGATTTGCAACTTGCGGAAGTCATCTCTAAGGGCCTCGAGAGCCAGTTTTTGTTCACGGGAAAACTGACTGTTAGGATCGCGGTTTGAGCGAATATTGCCCAGAGCCCACTCCCGGTTTTGAATATCCTGACGGGGGTTGCCGGGGCGGATTGGAATTTGTCCCTGGGCGACTGAGACGTACAAGAGCAACAGAGAGAAGCAGAAAACTTGCGGACATAGCTGGGGAGCAAAGCGTCGCACAATGACCTCCTCTATCGATCGGGCCGTTTGTTAAATTTTCTGAAGGAACTGGACGAAGGGCGGATACTACTTAAGCGGGCGCAGTATATAAGTGATGGGGCAAAGAGGCAACAAAAATTTGAATAAAAAATTCAGAAAATTGAAATGGCTGGTTGCCGAAATCCTGATCGACAAGTTGGGCCTTTAGCGCGCCGGCTCCCCGAGTTAACCGTAACTACCCGTCGCTGCCGCTCCGGGTTCTTTATTAGGGCCATTGGATGACTTTGCCCTTGGGCGCTGAAGTTTTTGAGCCTGTAATCAATTCAGTGCTCGCGGGCGTAGTTCTTTTTACCGATGCGGGAGTGGCGGTCTTTGCGGGAGAAGGATCAGAGAATTTCGGCTTGGGGCTGAGGGTAACCGGTGCGACTGCCAAATCAGTGGGGCTTGTTGCGCTCGACGTGGGAACTGGACTCGTTGGAGTTTGATCGATGTTCGTTAAGCTGACCTGTTTTTCCTGAAAGTAATTATTGCCAGATGTGTCAGCGGACCTTGTGCGGGGCGCGAGTGGCGCCACCAGTCGCGGTGGTTTGTCGTTGGTTCGGTTCACTTCCCTATCGACAGCTACTTTGTCGGTCGGCGAACCAACAGTGGTCGCAGCCGATATTTCACCACCGCTGGGCGAGTTATTTGTCGGGCTATTTGTAACGCTGTTCGTAACGCCTGGGATGTCCACCACCGACTTGTCATCGGCGACGCTCCCAATCTTTTGCGGAGAAACTTCTTTTAGTCGCTGTGCTCGCTGCAAAGTGAAACCAACGACCGCAACAAGCACAAGCAGAGCCGTAAAAGCATAAAACGCGACGCCTTTTGAGAAATGTACTAAGGAAGATCGTCTCGGGCTCGGCATTGCAATGGATTCCGGACTCTGACTCGGTTCCGGAACACTCTGCAACTTATCAGCCGTTGCAGGTAAACCAACCAGGCGCCGCGCTCGCTCCACGGTAGCGTCAGCTGTAGGGGTAGTGGTTGTGACCTTTGCTTTGTCCTCAGCAATCGCGGTCACACCTGCTCGTTGGTTCCGGTCCGTTAGCCTGGTTTTTATTACTTGCTTTGTTTGCGGATCGCTTTGCGGATGCTTGAGGTATTGAACGACATCTTTGAATGTGCGTGAGGCGGCCCACATCTGAGCAGACGTGCCAAATCGTGTTGCCGCATCAGTCTGGGCCCCGTGCTCGGCCAGAATTCTTACGATCTCTTCATGGCCAAAAAAAGCTGCCAGGAGGAGAGGTGTAAATTTGTCATTGCGTGATCGATTGGGATCCGCGCCGTGCTCGAGGAGGACCCGAACCATGTGTGTTCGTCCCTTTGCCGCTGCTCGCATCAGGGCTGTCGTGCCATAGTCATTGCGGGCATCGATCTGCGCCCCGCTCGCCAGCACGGCCTCCACTTGTATGGTGTCGTTTGTTTCGGCAATAAGCCACAAAGCCTGGTTTGCCGCATTCCTGTTTAGTTTTTCCTGTGCGGGTAACATTGCCAGTGCCTATCGAAGAATCACAATGCGATCACCGGGCTTAAGCAGCGGATCAGCAGCTTTGCCCGATCCGATAGCCGCCAAATCAAAACGAGTTGGAACCAGAAAACCACCGCCGGCATCCCGTACGATCTGAGCAACCCTTCCTTTCGCAGTTACACCTCCAGCTGCGAGAATTATCTGCGTAAGAGTTAAGCCCCTCCGGAAAGTCTTCTCCCCGGCAGATTTCACTTCGCCGCCGATGTAAATGAATTGCGTCACACCGGGCAGTACCGTAACGACATCTCCCGGACGAACCAGCAAGTTCATATCCGCAGCCTGCGTCAACTCGATCTCATAGATCTGATTCACGTCGCTGCGGACTACCGTTACTCTTGCCGCCTCGGGTAATGGCTGGGCATCAGCCACGACAACGTAGAGTGGAATGGCCTCACGTCTTAAGAACTTTGTGCCGGAGTCTTTAACCAGGCCACTGACGAGAATCGTATGACTCGCGTAATCGCGGACTCCGACTATTACCCTGGGGTTGTCAAGCAAAGCGCGCCTGACTAACTCACCCTGAAGCTTAGTGCCAATTTCTTCGACAGTCAGACCAGTTACAGACAATGGCTCGTTGAGCAAAGGATGCTCTAACAACCCGGATGGCGTAACAGTGAACAGCGTCGACTTGGGCGACTGCGAATCGTTCAATTGCACATCCAAAACATCACTTGGACCTACCTTGTAAATCTTGGTCAAGGAAGCGTCACCGCCATAAGGCGAAGTTGCGGTAGCTGAGACGCGCCTTGTTTCGTTTGATTTTGGCGGAGGGGCGACGTTCAAGGAAACGGACGTCCCCTCAGGCTTTTCTTCAACACCATTCAAGCCGTCGTTCTGCAAGCTTGGCTCTGGTGGTTGTCCTAATCCTGAATCAACAATGCTCGTCTTTTTACCCGCATCATTAGTGCGGCTTGGTGCCGGCAAATTGAACGGCGCGTCTGCCATTGAGTTGTAGGCCACGGGTGGTAGTTGTGCTGGTGGTTGTTTTGCTGGAATCTCGCTACCGCGGGAATTGCTTTGCGGCGACGATTTGCTCAGCTCGTTCACTGCTGGACTAGCGCTTGGAGGTCGAACTAACTGCCGCGACGTTCCAGGAGTCGGCATCTTCAAGGCAGCCACAGTTGAGTCAGGAACCTGCGGCAATTTGATCTGCGAGTTTCCCTGAGAGCTAGCTGCCTGGAGCACCGGTTCTGAGAGTCGTAGGGTCTGTGAATCATTACTCTTGGTTTTCGCCCCCACATTTTGGTTCACTGTTTGCGGTGGTTTGTTAGTCGAAGTCTTGCTGCTGTCAGGGCGGACCTGGTTTGGCGGTAGCTTCGAGTTCTGATTAATTTCCGGAACTTGTCCCTTATTTTCTTTCGCGAGCTTGCCCGCCGGACTATTCGAGACGGCCTTGTTGCGACTGCCGGCTGTTGATTGTTCGGTCGCCGACAACTTTGGGTTAAGTTGGGCTTGTGCTTTCGCTTGTTTGGTTCTCAATTCTGCGGCCCGGGTGAGGTTGTCGACCGCTTTTTGCCATTGCTGCAGTTGGAAGTACGCTCGACCGAGGGCGGCATAGGCATCGGCATATTCATTGTCTAGCTTTAGTGCTTTCTGAAAACTTTCCACGGCTTGTGAGAATTGTTCAACGTCGGCGAGTTTCTCTCCCTGTTCTAACAAGCGCTTCGCCTCGGGATTTGGCCATCCTGAAGTGCGCGCTGGCCCGGGCGCGGAGTTGGCCGGATTGTTCGGATACTTGATGTTTGGCAGGGGCTGCGTCTTAGTTCCTGTTACTTGCGCGGCTACCTGAGGTGAAAAACAGCCAGACAGCACCACGACGACTAGAGTAAGAAACGATTTGTGCATCGAACCCCCTTGTAGCTGACTTAGATTAACTGGGCTAAATAAAACCGGACGACTGCATCTGGAGGGGAATTTTCTTCGTCGGGAGAGGGATTAACTTGAGGGTAATTTGGGGATTTGTTTATAGCACTTTCGTCTTATGAATTCTACACATTGCTAGCCGAACGTTTGTGCGCTTCCGTACGCAACGCGGGTGTTACTGAAGAGGAGAACTCAGGCCAGTTCATCACATTTTCGCCACAACAGTATGGGGCTGCCCCCAGTTCATCTATCCATCCTCTTGCAAGGTACGAAAGGTGATGGCATACCGCAGTTCCGAAACTCGCAAAATACTGTGCTCCCACATCGATCGCGCCAGACCACTCAAGTGATAGGCGGAGCGAGGCGCGGCCGTCACATTCACTCGCTCCCAACTTTGAGATGCTTTCTTGCCGCTTCGAGGTTTTGGCGCCAACTTTCGTCTGAAACGTAATACGCAGGGGGAAAGCAGCGAAATGCCTACCACTTCTCCGAAGACTGGTTTGTCGCGGTGCCACCCAATCCCAGTTCCCGATCGATATTCAGTGACGAGCGCTTGCTGAAATGCGTCCGGCTCGAGACTGGCGAAGGCGGCGGCTAGGCTTCTGGGCTCGTGAAGAAAGTCAGGGATTGCGTCGGCCTTACGAAGTTTGCTTTGGGAGTAATCATATTGCCAGCCGAACGACACCACCCTGCGTTTTCCCAGGTAACCATGGAACTCGAATTCGCGAAACGGAAGTTCCTGGAAACGTGTGACAAGTGCCACCTCCTCGGCTGGGCTGATAAAGTCTGACGTGTAACGAAAGCCCTCAAGCACATTCGCTACCGGCTCCCGGCCATTTTCGAAGAAGCTAAACTGCACTGTACTCATCTGACCTCTAACGGTGAGTAGCTCGACTGTCAAGCAGGGCCAAAAGGCAGCCTGATTGGGGTCCTGGGCTCTGTTGGCAACACCTTCTCCTTGACAGTTAGGCCACTGGACTGCCAATAATAAATCCTAACCCCCCGACATTCTGCCCCAAAAGACTCGCTCGCGTTTGCGGAGATAGCTGTTTTTGCTCGGCAGGCGGGTATTAATTGGCATGCGAAAGAGAATAGCCCTTCTAGTTCTGGTGATCGCTGCGGCCTGCGTGGCAGTGTGGGGCGTGGCCCGCTTCACTTTGGCAAATCGTGACCGGCTGCGCGCGACAGCTACTAGCTTACCGGGTCTAACGAATAGCGTGCAGGCGGCGTACTCGTGGTCCGACGCCGTAGACAGGATCAAAGAAGACCGCACTCCGGCGGACGTGGGCAATGGACCTTTTGTAATTCCACCGGAATTGCAGCACTACAGCGATCGTCATTGGTTTTTGGCCTCACAAGTAGCGGAGATTGATAAGTACAACGTCCACACTTGTCAGGACTATGTTGATCTGGCGGGCATGATCGAACGTGGCGAACTTGTTAACGTGCCCGGAGTGACTGATACCTATGTCTTGTATGGCGTTGGAGCGAAGGCAGACGATGGGGTATTTGATAGATACGAAGATAAGAAGACTGTCGAGCTCTACAGCGACGCCCAACTCAGCCAGGCCTACCAAAGTCTTGCCGAAAAACAGTCGAGTCTCCAATCCGATATAGCCTCATTGAAAGGCCAGTCACTTAAATTGAGTAAGGGCGAGCGGGCCAAGCAAAGCGAATTACAAAGACAGATCGTGGCCCGGGAGCAGGAGTTGCAGGCTGCAGACGATGATAAGGCTGCGTTGGACCAGTTTTATGGTCAGCCCGAAACTCGCCGGCAACTCATGCGCGACTACGAATCGCTTCAGACCCTGGCGAAGAACTTTGCCGGCCGTTCCTACAACC
>Ga0126377_10002449_pt1 | contig 12799 bp, 15 predicted proteins | sample PanSoiMetPlot_22_FD_92647 | JGI IMG/M metagenome (GOLD analysis project Ga0126377, IMG submission 92647) | Tropical forest soil microbial communities from Panama - MetaG Plot_22 | ecosystem: Environmental > Terrestrial > Soil > Tropical forest > Bulk soil | place: Panama | collected 2016-02-17
ATGCGGTGGCACGTGTAGATGTCGTGATGCCCCAGATGGGCGAGTCGATCGCCGAGGGGACCCTTTCGAAATGGCTCAAGAAGGTCGGCGATACCGTCAAGCGTGACGAGCCGATCTTCGAGATCTCGACAGACAAAGTGGACGCCGAAATCCCGGCGCCCACCAGTGGCGTGTTGGCCGAAGTCCTCGTGACGGAAGGCCAGACCGTCGCGGTGCAGACCGTCGTCGCCCGTCTCGAAACCGACGTCAACGCCGCCGTCCCCGCGGCGGCTCCCGCTGGAGCCCCTGCACCCGCGAAAGCTGCCGCGCCTGCCGCGGCAGCCGCTCCGTCAGCACCGGCACCATCGGCGCCGCCTCCGGCTGCGCCGCCTTCGCCAGTCCAGTCCAACGGCGGTGGAGCGTCGTTCGAGGATCGTGTTCGCACGAAGTCGTCGCCGCTCGTCCGCCGCATGGCTGCCGAGCACGGCGTGGAGCTGAGTGGACTTCAGGGCAGCGGCATCGCTGGCCGCGTGACGAAGAAAGACCTGCTCGGCTTCCTCGAGTCGGGGGCGAAGGCACCGCCGACGCCGCCCGCTGGAACCGGCGTCGCAATTTCGCAAGGACCGCTGCCAGAACCGTGGCCGGGCGACGTCGTGGAGCCGATGTCCAAGATGCGTGCGCTCATCGCCGACCACATGGTGATGTCGAAGCACACGTCGGCGCACGTGAACTCGATCTTCGAGGTCGACTTCACGCACATCGCGCGCCTTCGTGCGAAACATCGCGTGGACTTCGAGAAGGCGACCGGTGAGAAGCTCACGTTCCTGCCGTTCATCATCAAAGCCGTCGTCGAGGGTCTCAAGGCCCACCCGGTGCTGAACGCCTCGGTGCGCGGCAAAGAGATCATCTACCGCAAGCAGGTCAACGTCGGCATCGCGGTCGCGCTGGACTGGGGACTCATCGTTCCCGTCATCAAAAACGCCGACAACCTGTCGCTCACGGGCCTGACGAGATCTCTGAACGACCTCGCGAATCGCGCCCGCGCGAAGCGGCTCGACCCGCGCGAAGTGCAGGACGGCACGTTCACCATTACCAACCCCGGCGTGTTCGGGTCGATGATCGGCACACCGATCATCAACCAGCCGCAGGTTGGCATCCTCTGCGTCGGCGCGATCGAGAAACGCGTCAAGGTCGTTCCCGACGCCGACGGCGAAGACACGCTGGCCATTCGCACCTGCGCCTATCTCTCGCTTTCGTTCGACCATCGTATCGTTGACGGCGCCGACGCCGACAAGTTCATGGCCCTCGTAAAGAAGTCACTCGAAACCTTCCCCGAAACCGCACTCTGATATGCCCCGGGCGCTGACCATTCAACGAACCCTCGTCACCCCGTCTGATCGTGAGCGGTTTCAAGAGAAGCTGCGCAAGAAGGCCGACTACTACACCAAGGCGAATTGCCACTTTTGGGTGTTCGAGGAAGCGGGACTCCCGGGCGCGTTCCTCGAGTTTTTCGAGGCGTCCGACGCGGAGACCTTGGCGAAGGCACATGCTGGCGCGCCGGAGCAAGTCCTCGATCCCAATCGCGTCTATCAAGAAGTGGAGTTGAAATAGGATGCCCACCCGTACCATCGACATCGACGGCAGCAGCTGGCTCGTCTTTCCCTCCGGACGCGTGACGCAGTACGACCGCGACGAGTTCGGTCTCATCTTCGTGAACGGCGTCGGGGCGGATCGAAAGGTTCGCGTTACGCGGTATTCGCCCATGGGCTCGCGGTCGCGTGAGCAATCACTCATCGAGTTGAGTGACGTCGACCTCAAGCGCTTGTTCGGCACGTCGCAGCCCAGCAACACATCGCCTGAAGCCGACTACACCGCGTGACGGCGCCGGAGGTGGGTTTGGGCGGGGGCAACGACGCCTTCGTCGACTTACATGTACATTCGACGGCATCCGATGGCTCGCGTCGCCCTGCCGACGTCATTCGTGAAGCAAAGCGCGTCGGGCTTGCCGCGATCGCGCTGACCGATCACGACACGCTCGACGGTCTTCCCGAAGCGCTGGCCACCGGCGCCGAGCTGGGCATTCGCGTCGTGGCAGGGATCGAGTTGAGCGCGGTCGAAGGCGATTCGGAAACACATATTCTCGGGCTTCATCTCTCGGACACGCGCGAGATGGAGCATCGCCTCGTCGAGCTGCGAGAGATGCGCCGGTCACGCGCCGAGCGAATCGTCTTGCGACTGAACGAGCTTGGCGTGCAGATCGAGTTTGCGGCGGTCCTCGAGCAGGCGAGCGGCGGCGCCATCGGTCGGCCACACGTCGCGCGTGCAATGATCGCCGAAGGCTGGGCGATCGATTTTCGCGACGCATTCGAGCGCTATCTCGGCAATGGCCGTCCGGCGTACGTGAGTAAGGATCGCCTCGCGATCGTGGACGCCATTCAGTTGATTCGTCGCGCTGGCGGTCTCGCGATCCTCGCCCATCCGGCGCACACTGGGACGCGCGAGCGTATCGCCGCGTTCGTCGAGCAGGGCATCGATGGCGTCGAAGTGCGTCACCCGAGCCATTCGACCGAAGACATGAACCGCCTGCTTGCGCTGGTGGACCATTTTTCACTCGTGCCAAGCGGTGGATCCGACTGGCACGGTGCAGCGGACGGCCCGCGCACGCTCGGCATGATGCGCGTTCCGGCAGACTGGCTACGCCGCCAGGACGGACGCGTCGGCGCACACGCCGCCTGAGTCTTCCACGACTGCGCGGAGAGGTCACACATGGAGCTCCGTGGTCGGATCGCGTTGGTGACGGGCGCGGGACACCGCGTCGGACGCGCAATCGCCGTGTCGCTCGGCGCACGCGGAATGCGCGTCGCGGTGCATTACAACGCGGCCGAAGAGGGCGCGATCGAAACGGTGCGCTTGATCAAGGAGGCCGGCGGTGAGGCCCAGATCTTCGGCGCCGACCTCACCGACGCCACCGTGCCGCCGGCGCTGGTCGCGAAGGTGGTCGAAAAGTTCGGTGGCCTCGATGTGCTCGTGAATTCGGCGGCGGTCATGATGCGCACGCCCTTCGGCGAAACGACGCCCAAACAGTGGGACGACATCATGGCGCTCAACATTCGCGCGCCGTTTTTTCTGGCGCAGGCGGCAGCGGCGCATCTGCGCAAGGCACATGGCGTGATCGTGAACATCGCCGATCTCGCCGCGTTCGAGACGTGGCCGGCGTACGTCCCGCACGGCATCTCGAAGTCGGCCGTCGTGAACCTCACACGTTCGCTGGCCCGCGTGTTGGCGCCGGAGGTCCGCGTCGCGGGAATCGCGCCAGGCACGGTGCTCCTGCCGGAGATGTGGACCGACGAAGCCGCGGAACGTCTTCGCGCGACAACACCGCTCAAGACGATGGGCAGTCCGTCCGACGTGACCACGACGGTGTCGTTCATCCTCGATTCGGACTTCCTCACCGGCGAGACGATCATCGTCGACGGTGGACGGCATGTCCGGCTCTGAGTCGCACGACGACGACGCGATTCAGCGCTACGGCACAATCATCGTCGTCGGCGGTGGATGTTACGGGAGCTACTACGTCCGTCAATTGCGACGCGCCGTCCGCGCGGGAGCGCTGGAGGCGCAGCGAGTCGTCGTGGTGGACCGCGATGCAAGCTGCGCGGTCGCCCACGAACTCGAGTCCTCGCCGGCCGAAGAGGCACGCATCGAGCTCGTTGTGCAGGACTGGACGCGATTCTTTGCCGACTATCTCGCGAGCGCGGTAGACGCCCCAGCGCAACATCGCAGTGACGCAATCGTTCCGTCGCCGCTCATGCCGCATCTGATGGGTGAGTGGCTCGTGGCGCGTGCCCGTGAGCGCTTCGCCGAGCGTGTCGTTGCAGATCGGCCGTTCGAGCATCTGCCGGATGTTCCATGGTCGCGCGCCGGCCACCCGGGCACTCACTATGTGAGCTTTGCGACGTGGACGTGCCCGATCAATTGCGTCGAACCGCGGACCTGTCCGCACACACGCGACACGCGGACCTGGAGTCTGCCCGCCCGACTCGACGAATTTGCGCGTGAGCAGGACGCGGCTGGCCGGCCGGTCGTCGTCGCAACGCTTTTCTGTCGTCATCGGTCGTACGGCGTGGGCATGTTCGACACCGCCGAGGTGATCGAGGCGCATGGGCGCATCATGGCGGCGGGCGAGCGTGGCGCGGCAGAGGTGGTCATCGGCACCGTCTCGCACTGTCATGGCGCGCTAGCGCGCCTCGTGATTCGCGAGTCGGGCGCCATCGCCGATTCCCCCGTCCCGTAGATTTAACGACATTGGATGGCGACGCGGCCCGCTGGGGTCGCTCGCTCAGAACGTGAGGATTTGACTTGGCCACCTACCAATACGACGTCGTCATCGTGGGCGCGGGTCCGGCGGGGATGTGTGCCGGGATGTACGCGGGCCGCTCGATGCTCAAGACGGTCGTACTCGAGCGCGGTTTTCCGGGGGGCGAGTTGCTGAACACCGAGCTGATCGAGGACTACCCGGGCTTCGAGACGATTCTCGGGCACGATCTCGCGCAGAAATTCGCCGATCATGCGGCGAAGTTCGGCGCGGAGTTCAGGAACGGCGTCGTGATCGAGGGCGTTCGGAAGCGTGACGACGGAATGTTCGAGACGCGCGCCGAGTCAGGAGACATCTACGTGTCGCCGACAGTGATCGTGACGGCTGGCGGAACTCCCATCAAACTCGGCGTTCCGGGCGAGGTGGAGTACGCGGGGAAGGGTGTGTCCTATTGCGCAATCTGCGACGGCGCGTTCTTCAAGAATCAGGTGATCGCCGTCGTCGGCGGCGGTGACGCGGCGACCGAGGAAGCGGATTTTCTCACGCGGTATGCTGAGAAGGTGTATTTGATCCACCGCCGCGAAGAGCTACGCGCTTCGAAGATTCTTCAACAGCGGCTGTTCGCGAATCCGAAGATCCACGTTATCTGGAATACAGTCGTCGAGTCGATCCACGGCGACGAACAGGGGCTCGTTGAGACGCTGAAGTTGCGGAACGTGCAGACCAATGAGCGGTGCGAGCTTGCGGCGACGGGGATCTTCGTGTTCGTCGGCTTCCGCCCGAACACCGGCATCATCGAAGGGCACGTCGATCACGATGACATGGGGTATCTACTCACCGACCCGAACATGCACACGAGCATCCGCGGCCTGTTCGCCGCCGGCGACGTGCGGGCTCAACTCACCCGTCAGGTGACGACCGCGGTCGGCGACGCGACTACCGCTGCGATCGCGGCGGAGAAATATCTCAAGGCGCTCGCTGATGGGAACCCGGACGGGCCAATCTTCGGTACTGGAGGTTACACGGCGTGAAGGTCGACGTCCGAACGGTTGGCGCTTTTCAAGAGAACTCGTATCTGATCGTCGACGATACCACCGGTCGTGCCGTGCTCGTCGATCCCGGCGCGGAGCCGGACGAATTGATCGAGATGGTGCGTGCGTCAGGCGCGACGCTCGATGCGATGTGGTTGACGCACGGCCACCTCGACCACATCGGTGGAATCGTTGGCGTGCGGCGCGTGTGGCCGGTGCCGGTGTCGATGCATCCCGCGGATCTCCCGCTGTTCGCGCGAGGTGAGACGCAGGCGGCGATGTATGGCATTCCGTTCGAGCAGCCCGACCAGCCAGACGTCGATCTCGCGCACGGTGACGTCGTATCCGTCGGCTCGCTCGACTTCGATGTGTTGCACCTCCCCGGCCACTCGCCAGGGCACGTGGTGTTTCGTCATGGAACGACGGTTTTCGGCGGCGATGTCCTCTTCTCCGGCTCGATTGGCCGGACCGATTTGCCGCTCTCGAATCCGGCGCACATGGAGGAGTCCTTGTTGCGAATCGCCGAGCTTGACGATGCCACGGTTGTCCATCCGGGCCACGGACCGAAGACGACGATCGGGCACGAGAGGGCGACGAATCCCTTTTTGACTGGCGCGGTTCGCGTCGTCCGGGGCTGATCCATGTTCGGGCGCCTCAACCCATCCGTCGTCCAAGTCGGAGTGCTCGCCCTCTGGCTCGGCGCAGCGGGGCTGTTGAGTGCCTCCGTGGCGCCAGCAGTGTTTGCTGGACTGCCATCGCGCACGCTGGCAGGGGAGGTGGTCGGACGAATTCTACCGCCGGTGTTTTTCGCCGGCATGACCGCCGGTGTGCTCGTGTTGGCGCTCCAAGTCGTGCAAGGACGCGGGTGGTCGTGGGGCGGTCGTGAAATCTCCGGTATTGTGATGATCGTCGCCTGTGCGATCGCGCAGCTCGTCATCGGTCCGCGAATCGCTCGTCTGCGCGACGAGATCGGACGCCCAATCGAAGAATTGGCCGTGGGCGATGCCCAGCGGGTCGCGTTCGGGCGCCTCCACGGGTTCAGCGTCGCATGCCTCGGTCTGGCGATGCTCGCGGCGATCGTGGCAATGGTGATCGCCGCGCGCGCGTCTTCCGCCGACGCGACCGGCTGAACGCTCTATATATAAAAAACCATCAATGACGACACTGAAAACAATGGCCGATACTCGTCGTGAGAAGGATCCTCTCGGGAATCTCGACGTTCCGTCCAGTGCGCTGTACGGCGTTCAGACGCTGCGCGCCCTGCAGAACTTTCCCATCAGCGGCCTGCGCCCGCTCGACGCGTTCATCGACTCGCAGGTGGCGATCAAGAAAGCCGCGGCGCTGACGCACAAGGAGACGGGGCGTCTCGACGCGAAGTTGGCCGACGCCATCGTCAAGGCAGCCGACGAGGTGCTCGCGGGGCAGCACCGCGACGAGTTCATCGTCGATCCGTATCAGGCCGGCGCTGGCACATCGCACAACATGAACGCGAACGAAGTCCTGGCGAATCGTGCGAACGAGTTGTTGGGCGGCGAACGCGGCGCGTATGCACCCGTGCATCCGAACGATCACGTGAACATGGCGCAGTCCACGAACGACACGATTCCGACCAACATCAGGCTCTCGTGTCTGTCGCAGCTGCCGGCGTTGAACGCGGCATTCGAGAACTTGCGTGGGGCGTTGGCGGCGAAAGGCGTGGAGTTCGACGACATCGTCAAAGCCGGACGCACGCACCTCCAGGACGCCATGCCCATTCGCCTCGGCCAGGAGTTCTCGGCGTACGCGCACTCGATCGAGCGCGGCATGAAGCGCGTGAACCAGGCGGCGGACTTCTTGCGCGATCTGGGAATCGGCGGCAGCGCCGTCGGCACCGGCGTGACCGTGGAAAAGGAGTATCCGGCGCTGATGAACAAGTACCTGAAGCAGATCACGGGCCTCGATCTGCGCGTCGGCGAGGATCGCATTCAGCTCATGCAGAGCATGGGCGACGTTGCGGGATTCAGCGCGCAGCTTCGCGTTCTCGCGATCGATCTAAGCAAGATCGTGAGCGATCTGCGTCTGATGGTCATGGGCCCGCGCACGGGCATCGACGAGATCAAACTGCCCGCCGTACAGCCGGGGTCGTCGATCATGCCTGGGAAGATCAACCCGTCGATTCCCGAGATGGTGAATCAGGTGTGCTTCCAGGTGATGGGCTGCGACACGACGGTGTCGATTGCCGCCGAACACGGCCAGCTGGAGTTGAACGTGATGATGCCGGTCATCGCCTTCAACGTGTTGTTGTCGATGCGGATTCTCACGAACGCTGCGAACGCACTCGCGGACCGGTGCGTGAAGGGGATCGAAGCGAACCGCGAGATGTGCGAGTTCTGGGTCGAACGCTCGGCCGCGCTGGCGACGGCGCTGGCGCCGCAGATCGGCTACGCGCGCGCCGCAGAGATCAGCAAAAAGTCGGTGAAGGAGCACGTGCTGATCCGCGACTTGGTAAGGCAGGAGAAGATCTTGCCTGAGGACCAGATCGATGAGGTTTTGGACTTGAGGAAGATGACGGAAATTGGGGTGCCGGGAGCCTGAGGGCTGATGGCCGCGAGCGTCAGCGAGCGGCCTACAGCGAAGCGCTAGCGGAGCGGCCTACAGCTACTAACTTTCAATCTGTGCGAATTACCACGCTCGCCGAATACGGCGTCATCTGTGCGCTTCATCTCGCGCGACGCGTCGCGGACGGTCCCATCACCGGCCGCGAAATCGCTGAAGTCGAGCGACTGCCCGGCGACTACGTCGAGCAGATCCTGCTCCGCCTCCGGCGCGCCGGCATCGTGAGAAGTACGCGCGGCGCCCGCGGCGGTTATGTCCTCGCGCGCCCGGCCGACGAAGTCTCCATTCGCAACGTGATCGAAGCGTCCGAGACCACCACCTTCGATCTGCATTGCGTGTCGCACCCCATCGGCGAAGAGCGCTGTTCATCGTCGCACAGCTGCAGCATTCGTCCGGTGTGGATGCTTCTCCAGCGCAGGATCGACGACGTTCTCGAGGGCGTGCGCCTCTCGGATCTCCTCCTCGAGGAAGGAGAAGTGCGTGCACGCGTGGGGCTCGTTCCCGCGACGACAGCCGTCGCCGACGCCCGCTCGCTGCCGATTCTGCCATAGCTGCCGATGCCGCTGTTCGCGCGGTGGCGGGCAGAGCGCGACCTGCAGCGCAAGGCGGAGTCGTTCGTCTCCGTCCTGTTTCGCGAGCCCGACACCGCAGACGTCCAATGGCTAGCCGAAGCCGCGACTCGCGGAGACGCCGACCACGCGCTCTGGGAGCTGCGTTACGCGCGACGCGCGCTCGGTCTCATCGCCGCCCAGCGTGATGCGCTGGACGACCGCACAGGGTCGATCGTCGCTCGTGTCATTGGAGAGGCACTGAGTCGCGACGAGAACATCGCATCCGAGATGTCCGAAACCGCCGAACGGCAATTCAACGCTCGGCTGAGTGCGTATCGTGACGGCCTCGCGGCGAAAGCCGGTGCTCCGACGCAGATCCGCATGGGCCAGACGTTGTTTGCGTTCGCGGGCGGCAGCTTCAAGAACCAGGACGCGAACATCGTTCGCGCCGGTGATCTGCTCGCTGCTTATCTGACGGAAGCGAACGAGGCGCTGCGCGCGAGCTTCGGGACCGCGGTGTTACCGGAAAACGTTCCGCCGTCTCAGGCGGTGGAACGGTAGACCGCTCCACCGCAAAATGCCGAAGGGGGGACTCGAACCCCCACGAGCTTGCGCCCACTGGCTCCTGAAGCCAGCGCGTCTACCAGTTCCACCACTTCGGCAGAGGCTCACAAAGTTAGTCGGCACACAGCCGAGCGTCAACGTATCACGTGTTGCTGTGCGCAGATGGCGCGTCTAAGTTGCGACATCGCGCGAAGCGTCTGCCTCGCTCGATCTCCCACGCCGGTCCGATGGCCAAACCCGCAAACAGCTCAGATACAAAGCCCGAAATCCAGTCGATCGCACGAAACAAGCGGGCGCGTCATGACTATCACATTCTGGAGACGTGGGAAGCCGGGTTGGTCCTCACCGGCACTGAGGTGAAATCGCTCCGCGACGGAAGGGCCAACATCAGCGACTCGTATGGGATCATCAAAGACGGTGAGGCATTCTTGCTGAATCTGCACATCTCCCCGTATGAGCGCGGCGGCTACTCGAACCATGAGCCTGACCGCACCAGAAAGCTGTTGCTTCACCGGAAGGAAATCCGTCGGCTGATCGGGGCAGTCGAACGCCAGGGACTGACGCTGGTCCCCCTCGAGCTCTACTTCAAGAACGGGGTGGCCAAGGTGGCACTGGCGCTGGGCAAAGGGAAAAAGCTGCACGACAAACGCGACACCGAACGCACGCGAGACGCGGAGCGTGAGATGGCGCGCGTCGCTCGCCGCCGATGATGATGCTGGCAGCGTTCGTCGCGTTTCAGCTCGCAGCGGCGACCTCGCCGTCGTCGTTGGTGATTCGCGACGAGCAACGGCAGACGCGCATCCCCGTCGTTGCCTCTGCCACCGGGCCGATGATCCGCGCCGATGCGCTGGCTCAAGTGCTTCCGATCGAGATTCGTGGCGGAGGCGGATCGTCCTACACGCTCAAGGTCGGGGATACGAGCCTCGAGCTTGAGGCGGGTGTGCCGACCGTGCGGGTTCGGAACGATACCATCCGGCTCGCGTCCGCCCCGCAGGTGAGCGATGGCAAACTGCTCATTCCGCTCCAATTGGTCTCGGACGTTTTTCCGTCGACCGTGCCGAACCTTCGCTGGGACAAGGACAGCGCGCAACTCGTCGTCTCCGCGTCGGCTCCGGCCAAGCGTCAACGCCGAACGGTGATCGTCGACGCTGGACACGGTGGCGTGGATAACGGGATGAAGGGTCCGATAAGCGGCGGACCTCGCATCTACGAGAAGAACATCACATTCTCTGTCGCGAACCGGTTGGGCCAGCAGCTTGTGTCCCGCGGCGTCGACGTCGTTTACACGCGGACCACGGACACCCTCATCGCGCTCGACGACCGTGGTCGCATCGCGAACCGCGCGGGCGGAAACCTGTTCATCTCGATTCACGTGAACGCCTCCAGCCCGAGGTGGAAAGCGAAAGAGCAGCGGAATGCGCGCGGCTTCGAGACCTATTTTCTATCCGAGGCAAAGACGGAAGACGCTCGCCGAGTCGAACAGATGGAAAACGAGTCGATTCGGCTGGAGGGCGATTCGAGCGCCAAGTCGACGGAGGATCCGCTCAGCTTCATTCTGAGCGCGATGAGCCAGAACGAGCACCTCCGCGAATCCAGCCAGCTGGCCGAGCTGATTCAACAGCGGCTCGGTCGTATACATCCCGGTCCCAGCCGGGGCGTGAAGCAGGCTGGGTTCCGCGTGCTGATCACGGCGTCCATGCCGGCGGTGCTCGTAGAGATCGGGTTCGGGACGAATGCCGCAGAGGCGGCGTATCTCAGCAACCCCGGTAAGCAGGACGCTATCGCGTCCGCGATCGCGGATGCCGCCATGGAGTACCTCGAGCGGTACGAGGGCCGGGTGAAAAGCCCGGCCGGGGACCGGTGACGACCGTCACCGCGCTCCGGACCGTCGTTAGCGATCTCACATTTCAAAATCCTATCGTTCTTGCCGCCGGCACGGCCGGCTACGGCGAAGAGCTCACCGGTGTGATGCGCCCGGAGCGTCTGGGCGGGCTCGTGACCAAGGCGGTGTCGCTGGAACCCCGCCCCGGCGCGCCGTCGCCGCGGGTGACGGAGTTTCCGGGCGGCATGGTCAATGCCATTGGTTTGGCGAATCCCGGGCTCGAGGCGGTGCGGAACGAGCATCTGCCCTGGCTCGCGACGCATCTCTCGGGGCTGCGAAAGATCGCGAATGTCGTCGGCTTCACGGTCGATGAATATCCAGCCGTCGTCGCCGGGCTCGAGGAGGGCCTGACGCATGCCGCGGGCGCGCTCGACGCGTACGAGATCAACGTCAGCTGTCCAAACACCAAAGCGGGCGGTGAAGAGTTCGGGGCTGATCCCGTCGCACTGCGGGCGGTCGTCGAAGGCGTGCGACGCGAGACGAAACGCCCGGTGTTCGTGAAGCTCGCGCCGACGCTGCCGAAAATCGGCGACGCCGCGAAAATCGCGGCGGATGCCGGCGCGGACGGCATCAGCGTCGTGAATACGATCCCCGGTCTCGTGATCGACGTCGAGCAGCGCCGGCCAGCGCTCGGGTTCGGGACGGGCGGGGTCAGCGGTCCGGCGTTGCTTCCCGTCGGCGTGCTTGCGACGTGGCGCGTGCGCAAGGCTGTCACGTTGCCGATCCTGGGTTTGGGCGGTGTGGCCAGCGGAACGGACGCGGTCCAGTACATCCTGGCGGGTGCTTCGCTGGTCGGCGTCGGGACCGCTGCGCTGCGCGATCCGCGTGCGCCCGAGCGAATCGTGGAGGAGCTGACCGCATGGTGTCGCCGACACCGTGTCTCCAACCTTCAGAGCTTGAGCGGAACACTCGAGTGGCCATCGTGACGACTACCACCCCGATCATTGCGCTCGATGTGCCGAGCGACACCGAAGCGCTCGCGCTCGTGGACGATCTCGGCGACCGCTGCCGGTTTTATAAGATCGGTAACGAGTTGTTCACTGCGTGTGGACCGTCGATCGTGCGCGCGGTGATCGATCGCGGCTGCGACGTGTTTCTGGATCTCAAGTTTCACGACATCCCGAACACGGTTGCCGGCGGTGTGCGCCGAGCAGCGTCCCTCGGCGCTCGGTTGGTGACGGTGCATGCGACGGGTGGGCGGTCGATGTTGGAGGCAGCAGTGAATGCCGCGGGCGAGCGATGCGGGGTACTCGCCGTCACGGTGCTGACCTCCCTCTCGGCGCTAGAGATCGCTTTGGCATGGGGGAGGGCCGAGTCGGTCGACGTCGCCCAAGAAGTTCTGCGTCTGTCGGATCTCGCACACTCGGCGGGAGCCTACGGTGTGGTGTGTAGTGGTCGCGAGGCACCGCTGGTTCGCGATCGATTTGGCAGTCGGCTCGCCACACTGGTTCCCGGGGTTCGGGCGACGGGCGCGGCGGCACAGGATCAGGCGCGTGTAGTGACGCCTGTCGAGGCTGCGAAGTCTGGGGCGCGGTACATCGTGGTGGGGCGGATGGTGACGGCGGCGCCGGACCGGCGAGCTGCGATGAACTCGGTTCTCACCGAGCTTGCCGCGCGTTGAGCATGGGGTGGGGGGCGTCGGTTGGGTCAAACTGATCTACGGTTCTGCAACCCGTCCCCTTGCTTGAACTTAGGGTGCTAGTTACTGTTCAGGTCTGGCCGTAATTTTTTTTGATTCTGAAATTGTCCGGAGTGGCACGGTGAAAGTTCGCACAAGCGTGAAGCCGATCTGTGAGCACTGCAAAGTCGTGAAGCGCAACGGCGTGACTCGCATCATCTGCAAGCGCAACCCTAAGCATAAGCAGCGTCAGGGCTAACTATG
>Ga0126377_10002450_pt1 | contig 12799 bp, 11 predicted proteins | sample PanSoiMetPlot_22_FD_92647 | JGI IMG/M metagenome (GOLD analysis project Ga0126377, IMG submission 92647) | Tropical forest soil microbial communities from Panama - MetaG Plot_22 | ecosystem: Environmental > Terrestrial > Soil > Tropical forest > Bulk soil | place: Panama | collected 2016-02-17
CGTCCTCGGCGCAGCGCTCGACGATGACGGCCGCGCGGACGGCGTCGTGGGTCGGGTAGAAGGCCTCGACCCCGTCGATACCGAGCTTGACGAACCGGTCGATGCCGTCGAGGACGGCGTCGGGATGGTCGAGGTCCCAGAACGGGTGCGCCCATACGGCGACGCCGCCGGCGTCGTGGATGAGCGCGACCGCCTCGGCGACGGTGGGCGTCGTGCGGCGGCGGTAGGCGGGCGCCCCGGGGACGAGATACGCCTCCAGAAGTTGCGAAGCGTTCACGATCTGCTCGGCTTCAAGGCGCATCCTGTTGGCTGGATGGTCGAACGCGGCCTGAGCCAGATGGGGGCGACCGATCGAGGGGCGCTGCGGAAGGTCGAGCGCGAGGCCGAGCCCGCGCATCGCTTCCGCCATGCGAAGCGCGCGCGCGGCGCGGTCGGCTCGAAAGTCGACGAGCGCGTCGAGCAGCGCGGGCGCCCGGTGGTCGACGAGGTAGCCGAGGACATGGACGTCCTCGCGCTCCCCGTCGAGCGCGGAGAGCTCGATGGCGGGCACGAGTCGGATGCCGCGAGCCGCGCTCGCCTCGAGCGCCTCGTCGACGCCGTCCACCGTGTCATGGTCGGTCAGCGCCAGCAGCTCGACGCCCGCGTCGGCGGCCGCCGCGACCACCGCGCGCGGCGGTAGCGCCCCGTCGGAGCACGTCGAATGCGATTGGAGGTCGAACGTCGGCGCCGCCATCGGCGCGACCCTAGCCGCGTGAGGATGCTTAGCGTGCTAACTATCTCTCGTCGTGGATGCCGACGCGCAGGCTGCGGGCGATGGGCTGAGCCCGGAGACCATGCGCGTGGCGGTCGTCGTGATCGTCGGGGCGATCATGTCGATCCTGGACACCACGATCGTCAACGTCGCGTTGGAGACGCTGTCGCGCGACCTCCACGCGCCGCTGTCGACGATCCAGTGGGTCGCGACGGGCTACCTGCTCGCGCTTGCCACGGTGATCCCACTGACCGGATGGGCGGCCGAGCGCTTCGGGCCGCGACGGGTGTGGATGACGGTGGTGGCAGGGTTCGTGGCGACGAGCGCGCTGTGCGGCGCGGCATGGAGCGCAGAGTCGCTGATCGCCTTCCGCTGCCTGCAGGGGCTGGCGGGCGGCATGATCATGCCGATCGGGATGATCACGCTGGCCCAGTCGGCCGGGCCGAAGCGGGTGGGTCGTGTGATGAGTGTGGTCGGTGTGCCGATGCTGCTCGGCCCGGCGCTCGGGCCGTTCATCGGCGGGGTCATCGTGACCAACCTGTCGTGGCGCTGGATCTTCTACGTGAACCTGCCGATCGGGCTGTTGGGACTCGTGCTCGCGGCGCGGCTGCTGCCGCACGGGCGTGCGCAGGGGCGTCACGAGGGGCCCGCGGAGCTCGACTGGCGCGGGCTGCTGCTGTTGTCGCCCGGCGTCGCGCTCGTCGTGTTCGGGTTGAGCGAGGTGGCCGCGCACGGCTCGGTCAGCGTCGAACGCGCGCTGCCGATCGTGGTCGGCGTGGCGCTCGTGGCGGCGTTCGTGGTGCGCGCGTGGCACGTGCGGGCACCGGTGGTCGACGTGCGCCTGTTCGAGGATGGCGGGTTCGCCGCCGCCGGGGTGACGGTGTTCCTGGTGGGCGCGTCGCTGTTCAGTGCGCTGCTGCTGTTGCCGTTGTACTTCCAGATCGGGCGGGGGCTGTCGCCGTTGGACGCCGGCTTGCTCATCGCGCCGCAGGGCCTGTTCGCGGCGGTGGGGATGAACCGGTCCGGGCGGTTGACCGATCGCATCGGCGGCGGGCCGGTGGTCGTCGGCGGCCTGATCGTGCTGTTGATCGGGACGTTCGCCTTCACGCAGGTGCATGCCGGGACGCCGCTGTGGGTGCTCGAGGTCGCCCTGGCCGTGCGGGGCCTCGGGCTCGGGTTCACGATGATGCCGGCGATGGCCGCGGCCTACGCGACCTTGGAGCGCACGCAGGTCCCGCGTGCGACGCCGATGCTCAACGTGCTCCAGCGGGTGGGCGGGTCGCTGGGGACGGCGATCCTGGCGGTCGTGCTGCAGCACCAGCTGACCGCGGCGGTTGGCCACGGGCGCGACGGCGTGGCGGCGGCGTTCGCCGACACCTACTGGTGGGTCATGGCGGGGACCGCCGTCGCGATCGTGCCGGCGCTCGTGCTCGCGCGGACGCAGCGGGCGGCGGCGCGGCGCGAGGCGGCCGCGCCGGTGCCGTCGGTCGGCTGACGGCGCTCGCTACGCGGCGGCCGCGGGATCCTCGTCCTGCTCGGGGTCGTGCTCGGGCGCGGCGTTGCTGAGCGCGCTGGTGCGCGGCAGACGCCGGGCGAGGGCGTCGAGACGCTGCCGCACGGGCGCGGCCGCCTTGCCGATGAGCGCCCGCTCGGCCGGCGGCATCTGGGGCCACTGTTCGCGCAGGACCTGCAGCCCGCGCTCGGCCTCGTCGACCGCGTCGCGGGCCGCCGTGAACGCGCCATCGCCGGCGGCCGTCTCCGCGCGCTCGACAGCCAGCGACGCGTCCGCCAGCACCTTGAGATGGGCGTCCATCGGCGTCAGCCTAGGTCCCCGACCGGTCGCTACCATCGTGGCCCACCGCGCCGACGTAGCTCAGCTGGTAGAGCACATCACTCGTAATGATGGGGTCGGGGGTTCGAGTCCCCCCGTCGGCTTGGCCGGAATCGCACATGGCTAGGGGCATTTCGGCAGGCGCCGGGGGCGTTGACGTGGTCGCCTGCGTCGATCTGGCGTCCCGTTCGTCCATCCCAGTCCACCCGGACTCGGCGTGACACGCGAATCACCGGGAGTGATGCGCTCTACCCGCACGTCGGCCAAGCCCGCGACGCTGAAGGCCAGGAAGCATCCAATGGCCATGTCCCGCGGTTCATGCGCCGCGCGGCGGAACGTCGGCGTCACCGTCCCCCGAGAGGGTCGACAACGTCGACGAGTTCGCCTGGGTCGTGGCCACCGCCTAAGCGCGCCCGGTCCCGCTTGTTGGGGCCTCCCGGTCGATCAGGCGTGGCACGCGATCACGTGCAGGCACGAGCCTCTGCTGGGCTCGAACCCCAGGACGTCATCGTGGCCGTATCCCGCCGGGCGTCGATGAGATCCGGCACCGCGTAAGTGCGCTGCTCTCGCGCCGGCCAGACCAAAGCGGGCGTCTACACGCCGCGTTCCGACGATCCCGAGAATCGTCCCTTGCGCAAGTCTCAGCGACCTCGATCGGGGTGGTTTCAGAGACCTGCTTCCGGCGCAACCCAGAAGGTCATCGTCCCCGCGATGGACGCAAGTCGGTGAGGCGCATTACGCCTCGCCCGCCTGCAGCGCGCGCATGTTGCGCTGGATCGCCTCCGAGACCTCTTGGAGCTGCTCAGTCGGGCTGAACTGGAGGATCTCCGTACCGGGCTCGGCCACCGGGCGGTGTCCTGGCTCGACATAGAACGCGTCGCCAGCCTCGTGGACCTCCTCGCGATCCCCGAACCGATAGGTGACCCGGCCCTTGAACACGTAGCCCCAGTGGGGGCACTGACAGCGGTCGTCCGGAAGCCCCTTCAGCAGGGGCGTGTGATCGATCTCCTGGCGGAACGTGACGAAGTTGACGGTGTACCCGTCGAGCTCGCCGTGACGATCCTCGACGACCCCGTGATCGTCGCACTGACCGCTCGTCCTCGACACCTGCGACATCGTGCGCCTCCTTTCCTTGAATGAGGCGACGCTACGGCCCCGTTGCCCTCCCGGCATGGGGCGTTCGCCTCATCTTTCGCGTGGCGCTCAGAAGGGCACGGGTGCGACGTACACCTCCTCCGGCAGCAGGCCCTGCTGCATCGCGAAGAGGCTGGCCGTCGCGCGGTTCGTGGTGCCGATCTTCGAGTAGATGTGTTCGATGTGGTTCCCCACGGTTTTCGCGGAGATCACGAGCTCCTCGGCGATCCGCTTGTTGGAAAGGCCGCGGGCCAGGAGGCGGAGGACATCTACCTCCCGCGCTGTGAGGCCGGAGGGGCCCTCCCGGCGTCGCTTGACTCGATGCCCGGCGGTACGCAACACCGCGTCGACCGCGTTGGCGTCGAGCCGGGCCGCCTTGACGTCCGCGCGCAGCACGTCCTCCGCCGCCTCGGGCTCCAGTGCGGGCCGGTACGGCCGCGGCTCGCGCATCGCCTGGTAGGCGTTCGCCGCGCCGAGGATCCGGGCGGGTCGCGTGATCGCCGCCCCGGTAAGGCCTCGGGGGTAGCCCGACCCATCGAGACGCTCGCAGTGCTGCACGGCGACCTCTGCGAGCGCCGCGAGCGCCTCCGACTGGCGGAGCAGGCGCTCGGTGATGTAGGGGTGCATGCGCACCCGCTCCCACTCCCCTGCCCCCAGCGGGCCGGGCTTGTCCCAGATCGAGTTCGACACGCCCATGCGCCCGAAGTCGTGAACGAGCCCGGCCCTGCGCAGAGTCCGGACCTCCGCCTCCGACATCCCCAGCTCCACGGCGGCCCCCGCAGCGAGGTCGGCGACCGCACGGGCGTGTCCGAGCGTGTACGGCGCCTTGAGATCGACGAAGTCGGCGATCGCAACCAGGGCGGCGTCGAACCGCTCACCGGCGACCACGATGGCCAGCGCCGGCTCCGCGTCGATCACAGCCTCCCAGGTGTCGATCGCATCGAGCCCCTCGAAGATCGCGGCAGGCGCCTCGATGATGACGTCGGCGAGCGCGGGGTCGAACTGCGCCCCCCTGCGTTCTCTCGCGAGCTGCCGGGCGCCGTCGATCCCTCCGACCCGGTGCGCGACCTCCATGAACTCGGCCAATTGGGAGATGCGCGCCGCCACCGGCACGGCCTCGCCCGCGACGCCGTCGGGCCAACCCTTGCCGTCCCACTGCTCGTAAGCATGCGCCAGAGCCGAAAGCGTGGCCGGCGGCAGCTCGAGCTGCTCACCAAGGCTGCACGCCATCGCGGCATGGTGGGCGATCATGTCGTCGACCTCCCGGTGCCCCGAGACCGCGAACTCGAGCCCGAGGCGAAAACGGTGAAGTGGCGGATTGCCGCTGCCGATCATGCTCAGCCCGTGGAGCGCCGAGCGCACGCCCCGCAACGGGTGCGTGTACTTGCTCGACTTGAGTCTCAGATCGTCCCCGAACCACTTCGCCTGCTCGTGCGCGTCGGTATGGCAACCGACGTTGATGAGGAGGGCCGTGTAGTACACGTTCGCGCGTTCCTCCTCCTCCAGTCCGACGTGTTCCGCGAGGCGCAGGGCGATAAGGCACTGGCGCAGCACGTGCTCCATCGGCTGGCCAAACCCGAGGTCGATCCCCAGCGACAGGGCCGCCACCAGCTCCGCCAAGCGGACATGCGCCCGATCGGCCTCAGTGCCCATCGAGGCGAGCCTAGCGTCGATCCACGCCTCGCCAAAGCTGGGGTCAACCGGGCGTGTGCACGAGGTTGCGCTCCGGGCGAGAAGGCGGCAGTCCTGGGCCGCGATGAGATGCGCGCGCCGGCAGATAAGCGAGTGTGACGCCGCTGGTGATCAGCACGCGGGCACGTGGCGTCCCGTTGGCGTCCGCCGCATTGTCCTTTCAGCCCGCGGTGTCCTCCTGCGCCAAGGAGAAGCCCACTAATGCTGGCGCTGTGTGACTCGGCTTGACGCGCGAAACGCTCGTAATGATGGGGTCGGGGGTTCGAGTCCCCCCGTCGGCTTAGTGTGATGAGTCGGGACATAGGTCCCAGATGAGTCGCGTCATAGGTCTCGCTTCGAAGGGCTCGGCCAGCGGCCGGGCTCTTTGTTTTGGTTGCGCCAGTAGGTCTTGGCCGGATCGATGAGGTGCGTTGAGAGGACTTCGCCGGTGTGGAGTTCGATGACGGTGATGTAGTGGTCGTCGGCGAGCGCGAGGACGCGTTTGTGGGCGTGGCTGGTGCCGATCCCGAGGTGGTGCATGCGGCCGGCGCGGCGGATGGTCATCTTGCCTTTGGTGTCGAGGCGGTCGTAGCGCAGGCGGTAGTGCCCGGGGGCGTGATCGTTGGTGGCCGGGGAGGCCTTTGGCGTGGCGCGGTAGGTATCGCCCGGGGTGCGTCGGTCGAGCGCGCGGTGGGGGCGGCGTTCGTTGTAGTGCGCTTGGAACTGGTTGAGTTGGCGTTGCAGCTCGAGGATCGTGCGCGGGGCGGGGCGGGCTCTGAGCCAGCGTTGCAGGGTCTGGTGGAACCGCTCGGTCTTGCCTTGCGTTTGCGGGTGGCCTGGGGCTCCGTTCTTCTGGCGGACGCCGAGGATCGGCAGGATGTATTCGAAGGCGTTGCGCCCGCCGGTGAACCGGCTGGTGTAGACGCGGCCGTTATCGGTGAGGGTGCTCGCCGGCGGCCCGTATTCCTCGACCAGACCGAGGAATACGGCCACCACCACATCGCCGGTGACGGGCCGATGCACCGTGCAGGACAGCAGGTAGCGGGAGTGATCATCAAGCCAGTTGAGGATCTCGACGTCGGTGCCGTCGGCCAGGCGCCAGTGGATGAAGTCCGATTGCCACATCTCGTTGGGCTGGGCCATCTCGAACCGCGTGTAGGACGACCTCGGGCGCTTTCGTGGCTGCGGGGTGATCAGGCCGGCCTGCTGCAGGATCCGGCTGATCGTCGCGGGCGCCGGCGGCTTGTGCCCCTCCCGCTCGAGACGCCAGGCGATCGTGACTGGACCGGCGTCCAGCCCATCGGCGGTCAGTCGCAAGCGCAGCTCGATCACCCGCTCGCGGACCGCCGGCGGTGTCTGCGCCGGGTTGGAGTGAGGCCTGCGCGACCGCGGCGCGAGCGCGTCAAGGCCGCCTTCCCGGTAGCGGGCCAACAGCCGGTGCAGGTGCCGGCGGGAGATCCCGTACTCCACGGCGGCTTCGGTCACCGAGAGCTGGTTGGACACGATCTGAAGAACAGCGACACGAGCACGCGACATGCACCGGCACAGCACCCCACCGGGCGGCGCCACCGACGATCGCCGCTACGGGACTCGCCCTACGGGCTCGCCCTCCGCGACGACCGCCGCTAGCTCAACCCCAGTCAGGCCGCGTGACCTATGTCGCGAGACCAGACACCCCTAGCTCCATCCGCCTGATTCCTCGGCGGCGGCTAGCGGCTCGCGCTGGCCCCCGTCCAACCGCCCATGACCTCGTGCGCGTCGTCGGCCCGCGGCGCCCCGATCACCGGGTGCAGGTCCAGGTCCGGCGAGTAGCGGCTCGCCGGCGCCGTGCGCCCCAGCGCCTCGGCCATCGCCCGGACGTGGTGCGGCCCGCCGCCGCAGCAGACGCCGACGTAGTCGACGCCGACTTCGCGGGCGCGGCGCGCGAAGTCGGCCATCTCGAAGCGATCGCACTGCAACGGCTCCAAGCGAATCGGGAAGAGGTGCTCGCCGTCCGGGGACGTCAGCTCCTCGAAGGCCGGCGTCGCCGCCGACGTCCGGTACGGCACGGGCTGGGCCGCCACCGCGACGTCGACCGCGTCCCGGATCGCCTCGAGCAGCGGCAGCATCGTCGCCGGCCCCCGCGAGCAGTTCAGCCCCACGATCGTCGCGCCGTGCTCGGCGAGAACGCGGCACGCGTCGACGTAGGTGTAGCCGTCGTAGGTCGTCTCCGGCTGCACGCTGGCGAAGGTGACCATCGCAGGCAGCCCGAGCTCCTGACAGACCTCGAGCCCGATGAGCGCCTCGCCGACGAAGTCGTTGGTCTCGGCGATGACGAAGTCGATGCCCTCCTCCACCGCCCAGCCGAGCTGCTCCTCGTACTGTGCGCGGACGACCTTGCCCGAGCCCGACGGGTCGCGCGGGTCGTAGGACCACGTGTTGCAGATGTTGCCGGCGACGAGCGCATCGCCCTCGGCGGCGATCTCGTTGGCGATCCGCACCGCCTGGCGGTTCATCTCCTCGAGGTCGCCGTCGCGGCCGACGTCCCGCAGCTTCCCGCGGTGCGCGTAGTACGTCAGCGCGACCATCACGTCGGCACCGGCGCGCAGGAACTCGCGGTGCAGTTCGCGCAACGCGTCGGGCGCGTCGAGAATCACTTCGGGCACGAACGGGCCCGCCTTGACGTACCCGCGGCGCTCGAGCTCGAAGACGTAGCCCTCGGCGCCGAGGACGACGCCTTCAGCGAGCCGCTGCTGCAGCGTCCGCGGTGAGCGACGGCTCATCCGGGGTCCTCCCTTCCTGAAAACGGCCCGGGTCGAACCGGGCGATGTCGTAGACGGTTCCCTCCTGCAGCGCCAGCTCGGCGAGCACCCGCCCGACCCAGGGCGCGAACTTGTAGCCGGTGCCCCTCCAACCGACGCCGAGGAACACGTTCGGGAACCCGGGCACCGCGCCGAGGACAAACTCGTCGTCGGCGACGAGGTCGTAGTCGCACTGGTCGACGTCCTCGACGTCACGCGCCGTCGCCAGCCGCAGCCCGGGCATGCACTGCTCGACGAAGCTCGCGATGCTGTCGATCGTCGTCGTATTCCGCGGCAGGTCGGGCGGGTTGTAGTAGCCGATCTTCACGGCCTCGGCGAGCCCGGGCACGATCGGGTGGCAGTAGATCCCGGCGTCGAGATAGGCAATCGTCGGCATCGCGCCGGCGACGAAGCGATCGCGCACGTCCGCCGGCGGCTCGAAGTACTTCGCTTCGGCCGGGCGGTCGCGGGTGATCGGCACCCGCATGCGGCAGCCGGGTAGGAGCGACAGCACGTCGTTGCTGCCGTGGCCCGCGGTCACCACCAGCGCGCCGGCGACGAGCTCGCCGGCGTCGCTCACGACCCGCACGGCGGCGCCCTCGCGCTCGAACGCGGTTGGCTCAACCCCCTCGATCACCCGGACCCGCCGCTCGGCCAGCACGCGCGTCAGCGTGCCGGTGACCGCCGGCAGGTCGACGACGCCGCCATCGAGATCGATGCGACCGATGTCGGCATCGAGGTACGGGAAGCGGGCGTGCAGCGCCTTGCGGTCCAGCGAGGCCGTCCGCATGCCCATGCGCGTGAGCGTGGCGTGGCTGCGTTCGGCGTACGTCGCCGCGAGGTCCGGCGTGACCGACCACTTGGCGATGTTCATGCAGCCGCAGCGCACGAGCACTTCGCTCGCCGTCTGCGCCTCGAACTCGCCCCACAGCCGGAAGGCCTCGTGAGCCAGGCGCGCGTACGTCGCATCGAGGTAGTCGTTGCGGAAGGAGCGTGTGCGACCGTAGGACGCCGTCGTAGGATCGCCGATCCGGCCTCGTTCGAGGACGACGATCCGCTCGAAGCGCTCCGACGCGTGGTACGCCGTGAACAGCCCCATCACGCCGCCTCCGACGACGACGAGGTCGGCATCGAGGCGCTCGCCGGCCCCGACGCTCATGTCGTCCTCGCGCGCATGCGCGAGCGCGCGCCCGTGTCGTGGGTTCCGGCGCTCGGCGGCTGGCTCGTCCTGCGCCGCGACCTGGCGATCGAGGTCATGGTCGACGCGGACACGTTCACGGTCGACGACCCGCGGTTCTCGACCGGGCGCGTCATCGGGCCGAGCATGCTGACGCTCGACGGCGGCGAGCACGGACGCCACCGAGCGCCGTTCGCCGGCCCGTTTCGCCAGCAGCCGGTGCGCGAGCGGTTCGCGGAGGTCGTGGCGCACGAGGTCGATCGCCTGCTCGCGGACATCGGCCCGGCCGCCGAGCTGCGCCGCAGCTTCGCCGGCCCGCTCGCCGCGGCAGTGGTCACCCACGCGCTCGGCCTGCGGGACACCGACACCGCCGCGGTACTCGGCTGGTATGACGCGATCGTGGCCGCGGTGACCGAGGTCACCGCGGGCGCCGACGTACCGCCCGCGGGCCGCGAGGCCTTCGGCGACCTGCGCGCGGCCATCGAGCCCGTGATCGAGCAGGAGCCCGGCGCATCGGTGCTCGCGGACGCCCGGGCGGCGGGCGGGCTCGTCGGCTCCGAGGTCGTCTCCAACGCCGCGGTCATGCTCTTCGGCGGCATCGAGACGACCGAGGGCATGATCACCAACGCGATCCGCCATCTTCTGGCCACGCCCGACCAGCTCGGGCTGGTGCGCTCCGACCCGGCGCGGCTGCCCAACGCGATCGACGAGTCGCTGCGGCTCGAGCCCGCCGCGGCGGTCGTCGACCGGTACGCGACGACCGACGTGACGCTCGGCGACGCGGCGATCGGTCGCGGCGAGCTCGTTCGCGTGTCGGTCGCCGCCGCCAACCGCGACCCGGCCGTCTTCGCCGACCCCGACCGCTTCGACGTGCTGCGCGCGAACGCCCGCCAGCACCTGGCGTTCGCGCGCGGCCCCCACGTCTGCATCGGTGTGCACCTGGCGCGGCTCGAGGCGCACACCGCCGTCGGCGGGCTGCTCGAGCGCTTCCCGCGGCTGCGCCTGGACCCGGAGCGGCCGTCCGCGCCGTCGGGCCTCGTCTTCCGCAAGCCGCCCGAACTCAACGTCCTCACCGCCTGAGCCATCAGGCCGCGGCCTCCCCGGGGCGCAGCTCCTCGGCGTACGAGATCGAGCGCCGCTCGAGGGTCCCGTCGGGCCCGACAAGGTAGGTGCCCATCCGCCACAGCGGCGGCGAGTAGGCGTGGATCGACACGGCCGGGGTGTCCGCGTCCTGCCGCATGCGGTGCACGTGCGAGGCGTTGAAGTCGAACACGTCGCCCGCCCGGTGGCGCCGGACGCGCGGCGGCCCTCCGACGACGAGGCGCTCCTCGACCAGCTCGCCCTCGACGACGGCCACGGCGCCGCACGAGACGTCGTGGTCGTGGAAGCCGGTGTCGTTGCCGCTGGCCCACGAGATCACCCAGACGTCGACGTGATCGTCGCGCAGGAGCTGCTCGAAGTGGCGCTCCAGAGCGCCGCGTGCGACGAGCGGCTGCCACCGCTCCGGATCGGCGGCGAGGAACGCGACGAGGTCGCGCAGCTCATCGAGGTCGAGGTCGTGGTCGAGTGCGACCGTGCTCATGCGGGCACCTCCGTGGTCGTGGGCGACAGCAATCGGGCGGGGTTGCGCTCGCGCAGCGCGCTGCGAACGGCGTCGCCGAGGCCGAGGTCGGCCACGCCCATGACCGGCCGATCCGATCCCTCGACGAGCCGGTCGACGCCGACCTCTCGCAGCACGGCGTCGACGGCACGTCCCCCGTACGAGGCGACGTCGAGGAAGACGTCCGGATCGTTGGTCGCCAGACCGCCGCGGGCGACCAGCCGCTCGCGCTGCAGCGGCGCGAGGCCGGCGAGCATCGCGAAGCAGACGCGCAGCGTCGGGTGGGCCGGGCGGCCCCAGACCGCGAACGCATGCCATGCGGCCTGCATCGACGACACGTAGTCGGTGAGCGCGGCCCACCAGCCGGGCATCCGCGCGACGTCCCCGGCGGGCGCCGGGCCCGGATGGACAAACAGCGGCGCGCCGCGGCGCGCGAGCGTCTCGAGGATCGATCCGAGCCGGTCCAGGCCCTCGGGTCCCGCGAGCGCGTTCGCCGAGACGCACGCCCCGGCGAAGCCCGCGTCGAGGAGCCGGGCGAGCCCCGCCGCGTCGGGATCGGCGAGGCCGACGGCCGCCCAGGACCCGAGCTCCTCGGGCAGCGCGGCGGCGCCCTCGTGGTAGGCCGCGAGCAGGGGCTCGGCCTCCGACGCCGGCAGCGCCTCGATCCCCAGGGGAACCGACGGCGCGACGAGCGCGCGGTCGAGGCCATCAGCGCGGACCAGCGCCGCGCGGCGATCCGGGTCGTGATCGGCGAGGTCGACGAGCGCCTCGGGCTCCCCGTCCAACCGCAGCGCCCAGCCGTCGCGGCGCTGCACGAGTCGCGGCGCGGCCCGGCGCAGCGAGAGCGCCCGCAGGAGCGGCTCCGGCCACAGGTGCTGGTGAACGTCGATCGCGGGCATTGCTACGCGAGGTGAACCGGTTCACCTCGACATCTTGTGAAGCGGTTCAGTGAACCGCTTCACCGAGTATGCCTCCGGGTGGTTCGGCCTGTCAACCCGGGTACGCTTCACACCGTGGCCAGCCGCCCCGGGCGCCGTACGACGATCCGCGAACTGGCGGAGTACACGGGCCTCTCCCCCGCGGCCGTCAGTTACGCGCTGCGCGGCATGCAGGTGTCGGCCGAGACGGAGCGGCGCGTACGCGAAGCGGCCGAGGAACTCGGCTACGAAGCCGACCCGATCGCACGGGCGCTGGCGGGCGGCGCGACCGCGGTCGTCGGGCTGCTCGTCGGGAGCCTTGCCGACTTCTGGAACCAGGAGCTTGTGCGCGCCGTCCAGCGCGAGCTCTACGGAGCCGAGCGCAGCACGCTCGTGGCGGACGCAGACGGCGAGCCCGCCCGGGAGCTCGAGCTGGCGCGCCGCCTCATCGACCAGCGCGTCGACGGCCTGGTCGTGGTGCCCATCGGCCCGGCCAGCGGCGGCTGGGAATCGATCGCCCGCGAGCTACCCACCGTCACCATCGGCGACGCCCTGCCGGGCGTCAAGCCAGCCGGCGAGGTGATCTTCGATCACGACCGCGGGGTGCGCACAAGCCTCGAGCACCTGCGCGAGAGCGGCCATCGCAGGATCACGGTCCTGTCATGGGCGGTCGAGACGTCCCCCAACCGTCAGGCCGAGCGCGCCGTCGTCGCCTCGGGCGCCGCGCTGGGCCTCGACCTGGACGTGGTCGCCTGTGCGTACTCGCTCAACGGATCGCGCCCGCTCGCGCAGGAGCTCCTGGACAGCGCCGAGCGCCCCACCGCGGTCCTCTGCATGTCGGACTCGATCGCGTACGGCGTCTACGCCGCCTGCGCCGAGCTCGGGCTCTCGATCCCGGGCGACGTGGCGGTCGCCGGGTTCGGCGACCACCCGATCTC
>Ga0126377_10002451_pt1 | contig 12799 bp, 11 predicted proteins | sample PanSoiMetPlot_22_FD_92647 | JGI IMG/M metagenome (GOLD analysis project Ga0126377, IMG submission 92647) | Tropical forest soil microbial communities from Panama - MetaG Plot_22 | ecosystem: Environmental > Terrestrial > Soil > Tropical forest > Bulk soil | place: Panama | collected 2016-02-17
GCATATCTTTGGCATTTAATCTCGGGCTAATTGGTGAGCTACTCGATAAACTCGAACACGTATTCCTCCTTGAATTCAATCTCAAACTTGCGCAACAACGTCAAATACTCATCTTTGAACGATCTCCGCTGATGATGCCTTTCCTGATTCTGGATGTACCGAATGATCATGTCCAACTGCGAGTGGCCATACGAAAACGCACCGTAACCCTCCTGCCACCCAAATTTTCCTCTCGCGAGCTTCTTACGGTTGATCCACTCAGATGAATCAGACTTGATGTCGCGCACCAGGTCGGCCAGAGCCATCGCTGGGCGTAGGCCAATCAAAATGTGTGCAGATGATCGGCCGTGCCATTGATGGAAATGAGCTTCTGACCTTGGTTTCGGACTAGGCCAGTTATGTACTTGTGTAAGTCTTCCTTGAAGTCTGGCGTAATGAGGGAAAGTCGACCATTAACAGCGAAAACTGTTTGAATGTAGATCTGTGAGAATGTATTGGCCATGAGGTGCCACACTTTCTGCTCTGTGAGAGAGCCGTGAGAATTTGATAAAGCCGGAACAGTATTTGAGTGAAGTGTTTATAACACGCGGTGATTCAGAATCAAGAGTTTCAAGATCGGCAAAATGCTGGGCTCCGGTAGGAGCCCAATATTTACAGCCAAGTGCGAATTTACGATTGCACTCCTTTAGGAGTGCGATGTTCGCGCGTAGATCGTCAAACATGGCACTCCTAAAGGAGTGCATTTTCTAGGGGCGGCCTGAGACTATAAACATGTGCCTCCTCCGGAGGCAGGATGGCGGTGGCAAGCGCAAAATATCCAGCCGGAATTGGACGAGAGTTCTGGCTCCGGTAGGAGCCAAATGTTTATAGCTGTGGGTTTCAATCAATGTTGCACTCCTTTAGGAGTGCGATATTCGTCGGTCTAAGGAGAATTCGAATAGCTTTCTCGCGACACTAAATTCTTGGTAGACGTCAACATGGCACTCCTAAAGGAGTGCATTTTCTAGGGGCGGCCTGAGACTATAAACATGTGCCTCCTCCGGAGGCAGGATGTTGCCAGCCAAATCGGGTCGCAACAATCTCCATCCCTTTGGCGGCCAGGACCGTTAGCATGATTAGAAACGCATATCTCAGCCGATAAAGCGCGCCAGCGTTAATCACCACCAACCCCAGGGCTATCAAACTCACCGTGGCAAGAGCTGCTGGTAGCCACAGCGCCAACTGTCGCCGCTCGTGCCAGAGACAGATCAGCACCAGAACATAGAGGAAATACCAGACCAACATTTCTACTCCGCTCAAAAGTCGCGCAGCCCCACCAGCCACTCCGTTGCGGTGCAACCACATGTTGGGAAACGGCGCCAGGAATCCAATCGCTGCTGCCCGGGGCAGGTACCTCAAGATATCGCCACCACTGTCCAAACGAACTTCGGCGTCGATATTTGAACCTCCAGTAAAATAACCTCTCGGATTGCCACTGCGATGGCCTGAGATCTGTTTGATCAACCGCGGGATGAGTCCATGCGTGGCCTCCGGCTCCGGCCCGGGACGGGCAAAGGCTGTGGTTGGTTCATGAAGGCCGGGTACTGTAACGCTGCGAACATAAGACGGCACCACGGCCGCGACCGCCGTTACCAGAACAAGCGTCAGCCAGTTACCAACCCAGACTTTGCGTTTGAGAAGCTGGCAGACAAGGAAGAAGACGAGGGTCAGGGCCACCAGAACAACCGCCACTGTCCACATATTCCCGCGCACCTTCCAAAACATCGCTACCACCAGCGCTAAAGCAACTCCCAGCGCCAATCCTTGTCGGATTGTCACCGGTCGCATCAGCACGACAATCATTCCCAACAGCAAGACAAGCAGTAAAAGAATCGCGAGCGGGTCGCGAATCAGCTGCACCGAATGCAATAGGAATGAAGGCCACAGCGCCACCAGGGTCGCAGCAATGAATCCTGCCCGTGAATCGAATAACTCACGACCAATTCGATATACGAGACTGAGGATTCCCACATAAAGGAGCACATTCAGCGGTTCAGCGGTCAGAATGTTGTAGCCGAGGAGATTCCCAAGGAGTGCGAACAGCAGCGAGTACAACCGGGCATGAAACGGCAACGGGGTTGACAGCCATTCACCGATTCCGTTCTGGCGCAGCAGGTCAGCCGAATCGATCGCCAGGCTGCGATAGGTCAGGCCATCGATGGCGAAGGAGATGCCAACGCCGTGAGTGTCGATCGTGTTCGGTAGCAGTTGGAAATGTCCGACAAGGAAAACTGCCAGGGCCACCAGCACATGAAACGCGGCCGCGACAAGCAAGTAGTGAATGGGTTTAGTTAGAAAACGCTTGAGGTGCACGCTTGTTGGAGTGTGATGACAAAGTCACCGCTTTTTTGATCAGGCTGAAGCCATGGTTAAGGAAAAGCGGTGACCCGTCACCGCACTCCAAAGTTAGCCCAGGAGCAATTTAAGCAAACTCCCCGCCGAGGCAATTCCGGTAATCTGTGAGCTTTCGCCGTCGTTGAATCCCAGCGAATCAGCGTGAGCGGTAGCCTGTTCCAACCGGCGCCGCTCTTCCTCGAGTTGGACTTTCTCTTTGGCCCGCGCCGCATCGAGTCCACCCGCCTGAATGAATTCGATGATGCGGCTCAACTCATCCTGGTCGAACCACACTCCGTGTCGCTTGCAAAGATCAATGATTACTCCAGAGCAACGCGCAAAGTTGGCCCGGTTCATCAACTGGTGACATTCCGGACAGGGAATATAACTGACCTTGGACTCCACTGTTGTCGCTGAGGCGGTAATGGTCGCGGCTCCGAGCACCGCTGCCTGTTGTTCGCGGTCCGCGCAGATCTTTTCGAACGTCTCCGAGGTCAGCCACAGACCAAAACAGTTGCCGCATTCCTGCACTTTGGTCTCGCCGATCGAAACAACTTGCAACTCCTGCTTACAGCGTGGGCACTTGCGCCCAACCGCAGTCACTTCGTCCTGGCGGGCCGCGGCGGCGCCGCAACGTTGGCAATGTTTACTACCCAGAAACATCAACCCGAAACACTTGGGGCAGGCAACGGTTGCCAGGCGCGCCTCGCAATAAGGACATTTCGCGGCAGCGGATGATGTGGCGGCGCCGCACATGGGACAGTTGAGTGTTTCAGCTTCCATGGTCCGCATTCTAACAGCAGAGAACAAGCTGGACTATGCAAGCACGCCTGTGCGATTCTCTTGACCGATCAACCAAGCGGTGAGGTTACCCATAGGCCTTCCCTTTGCGAGACTTGAACGCACTTCAAAACCGGACAAAAAAATGAGCAGCGTGCTCGATGAAGTTGAGGTAGTTGAGCCTGCAGCCGATATTCTTTCGGTAAGGGCTGAAGCGAAACCTGCCTTTCTCTTAAGTCTCGACGTGGGGACGTCAGGTGTGCGAGCAGCACTATTTGACGATCATGGTAACGAAATCAAAGGAGCCCAGATCAATAGTCCCCGGACACTGGCGTCGTTTTCTGATTTTGGGGAGCTCGATGCCGACGCAATTGTCGAACAGGTGATAGAAACAATCGATGACCTGCTCACTGTCTCACTTGCGGCGGCGGGATCAATCAAACTGATCAGTATTTCAAGTTTTTGGCATAGTCTGATTGGCGTTGATGCTGCCGGCCGAGCAACCACACCGTTACTCACCTGGGCTGATACACGGGCGGCAAACATTGCCCTTGAGCTGCGCACGAAGTTTGCTGAAGGTCGCGTTCACGATCGCACGGGCTGTCGTTTTCATCCGAGTTACTGGCCGGCGAAGTTACTGTGGGTAAAGTCAGAGCAGCCTGACACCTTTGCCCGAACTGAATGCTGGCTGGGATTTGCCGAGTATCTTTGTCTGCGCTTATTTGGCGAAGCTACTGCCAGTGTTTCGATGGCCTCCGCCACAGGACTCTTGGATCAACGTAGCTGTGATTGGGATTGGTCCTTCGTTGAAGCGCTTGGCATTACCGCCAAATCACTGCCAGTCATAACTGCTGCAAACGGGGTAACCCAACTCAACGAAAGCTTTGCGTTACGCTGGCCCTTGCTCGCTGAAGCTCGGCTCGTGCGGGTCGTTGGTGATGGTGCAGCCAACAATGTAGGCGGTGGCTGCTCGACGCGCGACAAGGCTGCCCTGATGGTGGGCACTTCCGGTGCGATGCGAGTCGTCTATCGAGGCGATCCTCCTGAGGCTCTATCTCCGGCCCTCTGGTGTTATCGCGTCGATCGCGAACGGGTGGTGGTGGGCGGGGCCCTATCAGATGGTGGCGGCCTCTACCGTTGGTTGACTGACTCGCTCGCGATAATCGATGACCCTAAGGATCTGGAAAAGAAACTGTCTTTGCTGGAAGCTGATGCGCACGGACTAACAGTGCTGCCATTCTGGTCGGGCGAACGGAGTACCGGGTGGGCACCGCATGCCCGGGGAGGTATTCTCGGGCTGACCCAGGAGACAACGCCGGTTGAGATTATCCGCGCCGCCCTGGAAAGCATTGCCTATCGCTTTGCCTTGATCACGCGCGCGCTCGATAGCGTGGCGCCGGGTTTTAAGGTGATTGCTACTGGCAACGCCCTCAGATCTTCTCCAACCTGGCTGCAGATCATTTCCGATGTATTAGGGCGACCGGTGATATTCGGATCGGCCGCCGAAGCGTCGATGCGAGGAGCAGCCTTGCTTGCACTGGAAGCGGTGGGCAAAATAGGAAACATCGACGAAGTATCGGCCCCCATCGATAAGCTGGTTGAGCCAGATATGAAGCGGCACGCTCGCTATCAGCAGGGTCTGGCAAGACAAGAAGAGCTATATCATCGTCTCCTTGAAAGGTAATCGGTACAAGAGCAAATGAGCGCGCCTGTGCAGCAAGACACCACACCAGAACTCGACCAACTCTGCATCAACACTATTCGCACCTTAACTCTCGACGCTGTGCAAAAGGCACAATCGGGTCATCCTGGTTTGCCGTTGGGAGCAGCGCCGATGGCGTATGTGTTGTGGACCCGTTTCCTGCGTCACAACCCGCGCAACCCCAAGTGGGAGAATCGTGATCGGTTTCTGTTATCGGCGGGACACGGTTCGATGTTGCTCTACTCGTTACTCTACTTGACGGGTTATGACCTTGCGCTTGACGAATTGAAGAACTTCCGCCAATGGGATTCAAAAACACCCGGTCATCCGGAATACGGATTAACACCGGGTGTCGAGATCACGACTGGACCACTGGGCCAGGGCTTCGCCAACGGGGTGGGCATGGCCATGGGCGCGGCGCACCTGGCAGCGAAGTTCAACAAAGAAAAGTCTGAGCTCATCGATCACTACATTTATGCAATTGTTTCCGACGGTGATCTGATGGAGGGCGTTGCCTCTGAGGCTGCGTCGCTGGCAGGCCATCTGAAATTGGGCAAACTCATCTACCTGTATGACGACAATCAGGTCACGATTGAAGGTTTCACCAGCCTCGCTTTTAGCGAGAAGGTGCCACAGCGCTTTGAAGCCTATGGTTGGCACACATTGACCGTTAACGACGGCAACAATCTCGAGGAGATTGACGCAGCAATTCGCGAAGCCCAATCAGTGGGTACTAAGCCAACCCTGATCTCGGTCAAGACAGTTATTGGCTACGGCATGCCGACCGCGGGCACGCGCAAAGCGCACAGCGACCCGCCCGGTGAAGAGGCGGTACGAGAAACCAAGCGCCATCTCGGTTGGCCCGAAGACAAACAATTCTATGTTCCTGACGAAGCGTTGGCCCATTTTCGCCAGGCGGTCGAGCGCGGTGCCCGGCAGGAGAAGGAGTGGGATGAACTAGTCGCGCAGTATGCGAAGCAGGATCCGGAGAAAGGGAAGTTGTGGCAGTCGATGATGAAAGGTGACCTGCCGGCGGATTGGGAGAGTCACCTGCCAACATTTGCCGATGCGAAGCCGATGGCCACGCGGGCAGCAAGTGGTGAAGTGATCAATGCTTTGGCGCCGGTAATGCCGATGCTGATTGGTGGTTCGGCGGATCTGGGAGTTTCAAACAACACCGACATCAAGGGTAGCCCGAGCTTTGAGGCGGGATCTTACGACGGGCGAATACTGCATTTTGGCGTACGGGAACATGCGATGGGCGCGACCCTGACAGGCATGTCGCTGAACGGTGGGTTGATTCCTTATGGCGGTACCTTTCTGACATTTTCGGATTACATGCGACCGGCAGTGCGCCTGGCGGCCCTTTCCGAAGTGCAGGTAATCTATGTTTTTACGCACGACTCAGTCGGGTTGGGTGAGGATGGTCCAACCCATCAACCGATCGAACACTTTGCTGCCTTGCGCGCCATCCCTCATCTCTTTCTGATTCGCCCGGCGGATCCGGCGGAAGTGAGTGAGGCCTGGCGCATCGCCATCCTCCGTCGCCATGCTCCGACTGCGTTGGCCTTAACCCGTCAGAAAGTGCCCATCATTGATCGCACCAAGTACGCGGCCGCCAGCGGCTTGAGGCGCGGGGCGTATGTGCTTGCAGAAGCAGAGAACTCGAGTGGGAAGTCGGAAGTACCGCAACTAATTTTGCTTGCTACAGGTTCAGAAGTATCCCTAACGTTAGCGGCCCGGGAAACTTTGCAGCAGGAAGGAATTCCCACCCGCGTCGTGTCGCTGCCATGCTGGGAATTGTTTGCGGAGCAGAGCCAGGAGTATCGCGACGAAGTTTTACCGCCGAGTGTTACGGCTCGGCTGGCTGTCGAAGCGGGAGTGGCACTCGGCTGGGAACGATATGTCGGACTGGCCGGAGATGTAATCGCGCTCGACCGCTTTGGCGGCTCAGCGCCTGGCGATGTGGCGCTGCGAGAGTTGGGCTTCACTGTGGAGAATGTGGTCCAGCACGCTCGGACCCTGTTGAAGTAGGTGGCCCTGATTCGAGCTATAGAACCTACAGCACCTATTCAACTTTTCCAGTCTGGTTGGTGAATCATGCGAATCGCTGTCGGCGCAGATCATGGTGGTTATCCACTCAACGAACAAATCATCGCGGAACTGGAAGGCGCCGGACATCAAATCACCGACTTCGGTACTCATGACGGTTCGATACCTGACGACTATCCAGATTACGCTCGGCAGGTAAGCGAAGCTGTCCTGTCAGGCACTGCGGAGATCGGAATTCTAGTCTGTGGCAGCGGCGTGGGGGCGTCTGTAGCGGCCAACAAATTTCACGGCATTCGCGCTGCTCTTTGCGGCGACACATACTCCGGGCATCAATGTCGGGAACATGACGACTGTAATGTGTTGTGTCTGGGTGCTCGGGTGACCGGGGTTGAACTAGCGCTGGAGATTGTGCGCAGTTTTGTCGCGGCCAGGTTCACTGGTGAGGAGCGTCACCGGCGACGATTAGCAAAAGTGGCGGCGTTTGAAAAGTAGCCCAGGCACTCTCACACCACAAATCTCAGCGCGCCGGGCAACACTTGAAACTGCACCGGAGTAACCCCACGCACATTCCCGTCAACCTCGATCGGCATTGCGTCCTGCAGCAAAAAAGTCTCAATGCGCACAATCTGCCCGTAGTCAATATTCACCCTGGGATTGTTGATGTGCGCTCCTCTATGTATTCGCGAAAGCTCTCGCATTACCGCGGCGCGCGTCAGTCCTGAAGCTGTCACCACATCGAGCTTGCCATCGTCAATTCGGGCTTGCGGCGAAAACATCATGCCCCCGCCAGCGTAGAGCGCATTCGCTACAGCCACCAGATTCATTGGACCATCGCTTACCGTGCGACCATCAATAGAAACGTGGACCCTGCGCTCGCGCCAAACTGCCAACGCCCCCAGTGCAGCCACGATAAAACGAAATTCGCCGGGAAAACGACGCAGAAAGTCGCCCTGTGCCGCGACGCGACTCGCCGTTTCACCGCCTATTCCCATGGTCGAAGCGTTCAGACAGATGAATGGAGTGGTGAAGCTATCCGAGCGGCCATACAACACATCCACCAGAAGACCAGCCTCCTCTTTTTCGTCGCGACAGTAAGCAATGAAGGTCTCAATCCAACTTTCGAGCGCTACGCGCTTGCCGCGTAGACCACGAGCGAAGTCGTCTCCCGTGCCGGAGGGCAGAATCGCGAGGGTCGCCTTAGGATTAATTGCCTGCGGCGGCAGGTTTAGGTCCGGGTTGAATTCGAAGAAGCCTTCCGCCGTCTCGCTCAATGTGCCATCACCGCCAACAACACAGATGTTACTCGTGCCTGAGTTGAGGGCGTTGCGAGTCTTGGTCGTTGCGTCTCCCGCCGATTTGGTCTCATACACTTCGTATTCAATGCCGGCCTCGTCGATCTGTTTTTGTATGATGGGCCAGGCGCGTTGGGCCTTTGCGGCGGTGTGGTTAAGAATAATGAGGTTGTGCATGCGGTCAGTCTTAGCTTAGCAAAGATCCGCCCACGCCACGCAGAGCAGGCGAGCCGCCTGGGCCCTAGTTGCCTGCCGCTCCCATCGAAGGGTTGAGCGAGATGGTAATGACTGCTTGCCTGGGATAGTCTGTAGTCCAAAGCACAAAGCACAAAGCAAAAAGACCTAAGAGGGAAGACCAAGCTGGAGCCCATCATGAAAGCAATCGTCATCACCAAACCAGGCGGAATCGAGGTGCTCGAGACTCGTGACGTCGAGACCCCGCCAGCACCTGTTGCCAACCGCGTTAAGGTTCGGGTGCGAGCTGCCGCCTTGAATCGCGCGGATGTGTTGCAACGCCGCGGGCTTTATCCACCGCCACCGGGAGCGCCGCGCGACATCCCCGGATTGGAGTTTGCCGGCGAAGTGGCGGAGATTGGTCCCGAAGTACAGACCTGGAAACAGGGTGATCGGGTTTTCGGCATCTGTGGTGGCGGTGCCCAGGCGGAGTACTTGCTTGTCCCGGCTAATCACCTCGCTGCGGTACCGGCAAACCTTGATTGGGCCTTAGCGGCGGCCGTGCCGGAAGTATTCATTACTGCCCACGACGCGTTGTTCACCCAGGCGAAGCTGCAGCCCGGCGAGAGTTTGTTAGTACATGCGGCAGGTTCAGGTGTCGGCACAGCGGCCATTCAACTCGCACGGGCGACCGGGGCGAAGTCGTTTGGCACTTCTCGTACAGCTGAGAAACTCGAGCGCGCGAAAGAGTTTGGCCTCAGCGGTTCGTTGGTGATTGAGGGTGAGCCAACAAGTCTACCCGGCGCAGTGCACGAATGGACCAAAGGCCGAGGCATCGATGTAGTACTGGACCTGGTGGGTGCTGGGTATCTTGAAGCGAATTTGAAATCTCTGGCACCGCGCGGTCGGATGATGCTGGTGGGAACCACGTCGGGAGCACGCGCGACTATCGACTTCGGCATTGTGATGAGTAAAAGATTGAAGCTAATGGGAACAGTGTTACGCGCGCGGTCTGAAGAAGAAAAGGCCACGGCGACACGACTGTTTGCGGCGCAGGTTGTGCCACTACTGGCAGACGGTAGCGTGCGTCCCGTGGTTGATCGTACCTACAGGTTAGAAGAAATCGGTGCAGCGCACGCCCGGATGGAGGCAAACGAAAATTTCGGCAAGATTGTGTTGTTGGTTTGAGTTGTGCCTCCGAAGGAGGGACATGTTTATAGTCTCAGGCCGCCCTTGCAACCTCCTGCCTCCGGAGGAGGCACATGTTTATAGCCGCGAGCCGGATTCGAAGAATTGCACTCCTTTAGGAGTGCTATGTGACTATTACACAAAATTCAACGCCGCCAGATGAATATTAGAATTCATCTCAGACAAACATCGCACTCCTAAAGGAGTGCAATCCTAAATTCACATGTGGGCTATAAACATTTGGCTCCTACCGGAGCCAGCCAGTTCATGGGGTGAGTTGATCAAATGAGATCACCTTAAGAACACGTACAAAAAGACCCGGGCGTTTCCACCCGGGTCTCGAAATTCCAAATCCTAAATTTTAGCCCTTTACCCGCGGGCGCGTGCTTTACTCGCCGCTACCGCCAATTCACGAGCGCGCGGCATAGCGTCGACGGCCTTCAAGACCTGCGGGTCCGCATCATTAAATACTTGTGTGGCGACTCTGAACCCGTAGGCTGCGGAGAGAGTGTTGTAGCGTAGTTGCCTCTCTACGAAGCTGCGGGACTTATCCAGTTGTTCCGGCGTGGTCTTGAATACCGGCTGACTGGCCACGTATTTCTTTAGTTCCTTGAACAAGCCATCGGTCACCGGATAATCGTCAGCGGTCAGATCATGTTCAAACTCGATTGGTCGCTGAATCTTGTAATTGCTGAAACCCGGAATTCGGCCGCTGGTTAGTTCAAGAGAAAACGCGAAGATCGGATCTCGCAACCGTCTTTCCGCCAGGCTGATCGTACCGGGTTTGACGACCTCATCTGGCAGAATCCCACCACCGCCATAGACCACTCTGCCGGTGTCCGTGTGACTTTGTGGTCCACTTTGCTGCGTGTTCGTGTTCGCTTTATCGCCGGCAATACCGCCGGGGAAATAGTAGTCATAAGCGCCGAGATTCGAGTAGTCGCGTTGAATCAAACGTCCCGACGGGGTGTAGTAGTGGGCGATTGTTAGTAACAGAGCTGAGTCGTATTCAAGCGCGAAGGGATACTGGACCAGGCCTTTGCCGAAGGTTGTTTCTCCGACAATCAGGGCGCGATCGTGATCTTGTAGTGCGCCCGCTACAATCTCGGAAGCCGAAGCTGTATCACCGTTCACCAGGATTACCAGCGGCACATTGTCAGGCGACTCATTGTCGGCCTCATAAGCCTGGGAGCTATTCCTGAACCGTCCTTTTTGCGAGACGATCATCTGGCCGCGTTGGAGAAAAGAGTTCGCCACGTGCACTGCCTGGATGAGCAGACCGCCGCGATTGCCACGGAGATCCAGGATCAGCATGTTCATGCCCTTGGAGTGCAGGCTATCCAGCGCTTCGTCAAATTCCTTCCCGGTCGTCTGATTAAAACCACCGGTCAAGGCGACATAACCGACTCCTGAACGAAGCATATATGCCTGGGCGATGGACGGTAGCGGTACAGCGTCACGAACAATATTTACCGTCTCACTTTGGTGAGTGGCCTGGTGTTCGACCGTGACTTTGACGGTTGTACCCTGAGGTCCGAGCAAGAACTTACGTACCTCCGGATAAGTCTTGCCTTTCATCGACTGGCCATCAACCGCGGTGATGCGATCACCAAAGCGCAAGCCCGCGCGAGCGGCCGGTGAGTCGTCAAAAGTAGCGCGGATATAAGTGTTTACATCTTCTCCCTGGCGGAGGTCCTCAATGGTGGCGCCGATGCCGAAATACTGTGAACGTTGTTCAGTCTTGAAGGAGGCAAATTCGATCGGATCGAAATAGGTCGAGTGTGGATCGAGCACGCTCAACATTCCGCTGATGGACGATTTGAAGATTGCGTTGTAATCGAGTTTTCTTCCGTCGATATGATTGGATTGGATGACTGATAAAGCCTCAGCCAGGTCGCTCTTGATTAGCGGGGCAGTTGCCGTAGCTTTCCCATTGGCAGGACCTGAGTTTGCCGAGCGTTCAGTGCCCGTTCCCGCCCTCCTGGCGGAGCGGTTTTGTTGAGCGAACATGAGTGCTGGAACTGAAAGAACGACGATAAGGAAAAAAATACCCGGGGCAATAGATCTTTTTCTCACGCAACCCTCCTAAAACTGTCTATCAGCTGATCCCGCTTGTTGGACGCCAAATCCGCTTTGCCGGGTTTCGGGGCGAAAAACGGGGACGCCAGAATAACACGAAGTGAGACTGCTTTTGAATGTACGCCAGTCGTTATTTAAAGGTTCTTCCTGGGCTTAGCCACGTGGCCAAGAACCTCATCCTCAAGGGAATAAGCAAAATCCTCGGGTTTCAACTCCGTTGGGGGATGCAACCGCTCCCAGGCTATCGTCGCAGCGAGTCCTTGCTCGAATGAAACCGGCTCAGAAAAGCCCAGGTCCCGCCGCAAAGCCGAGGTATCGGTCGCTAACTGGTGCTGCCAGTGCAGCCCGCTTCTCATACTGTCGGGTAGTTGTGCGGGCTCAACTTCGGCGAGATAGCCTTTCCAGCCAACTTCCTTGCCGATTTCATTTATCCACTCTTTTTCGGTTAGCGCGTGACGCTCGCCAAGGTTGTAGATGCGGCCGACGGACCTTTGGTCGCCCACCACACATGAAATTGCTGTGGCGACGTTTTCGACAAAACCACGGGTCCAGCGCCAGTTGACCAGTCCTCGTTCAATCAGAATCGCCGGTCGACCATCATCCATTCGCTTCAAGTAGGGAAATATTCTGTGCTTATGATCGCCGGGTCCATAAACAACGGGCAGACGAAGTATCGTCGCGGGCAATTCGTCGTTTGCTGCCATGACAGTTCGTTCAACTAGTATTTTTTCGTAAGTGTAAAGCCAGTCACTTTCGTCTTTGGCCATCCGGCGATAGGGATAAAGGTTGGTCCGTAGGGCAGCTTCTTCGGTCATCGGGCTCGGCTCTGGCTGGTCAGTGGCAACCCCGCGAAGTAGTTCATAACTCCGGTAAACGTCAGCACTGCTGATAACCACCAGGCGTTTTGCGATCCCGTGGAAGGTCGCCACTAACTCGGCGGCATCAGCTTCGCACATCGCAATCATGTCAACGACGACATCAGGTTTCTCGTGCCGAAATAGAGATCTAAAGCGGCTTAGCTCTTTTCGCTCTCCGAGGATCTCTTTCGAATTTGGCGCGGAATTTAGCGGAGTCTTGCCGCGATGAAAGACTGTTACTGTACCGCCACTGGTGAGCAGCTTTGCGGTGAGCTGTCTGCCTATGAAGCCCGTCCCGCCAA
>Ga0126377_10002452_pt1 | contig 12798 bp, 10 predicted proteins | sample PanSoiMetPlot_22_FD_92647 | JGI IMG/M metagenome (GOLD analysis project Ga0126377, IMG submission 92647) | Tropical forest soil microbial communities from Panama - MetaG Plot_22 | ecosystem: Environmental > Terrestrial > Soil > Tropical forest > Bulk soil | place: Panama | collected 2016-02-17
CTGACAAAGTGCGGCGCGAGCGCGTGTATCGCGACGATTGAGGAGCGCCTGGACGCGCCGCTCAACCTGACAAAGTGCGGCGCGAGCGCGTGTATCGCGACGATTGAGGAGCGCCTGGACGCGCCGCTCAACCTGACAAAGTGCGGCGCGAGCGCGTGTATCGCGACGATTGAGGAGCCTGGACGCGTCCCCATGCGTCGCCAAAACGACACGCGGCCTCCGGCGGGGAGCGTCGGAGGCCGCGTCGCTACGCCGTTACCGGTCGTTGGATACGGAACGGCGGGGAGGTCAAGTATCAGAAGTCATCAGAGCTGGTGCGTTTCGAACCGGACCGTCGATTGGTGATTTTCTGTCCCCTGTCTGATTACTGACGACTGACCACCGGTCCCTCACGTCAGAACGGCAGGATGATGTCCATCACCTGCTGGCCGTAACGCGGCTGCTGCACGTCGGTGATCTGGCCGCGGCCGCCATAGGCGATGCGGGCCTCGGCGATCTTGGTCGAATCGATCGTGTTGTCGCTCTGGATGTCTTCCGGCCGCACGATGCCGGCGACCACCAGTTCGCGGATCTCGTAGTTGACGCGCACCTCCTGCTTGCCTTCGACCACGAGGTTGCCGTTGGGCAGTACCTGCGTCACCACAGCGGCGACGTTGGTGGTGAGCGCTTCCTGGCGGTCGACCGAGCCCTTGCCGTCGCTCAACGCGGTTGATTCGGCGGTAAGAAGGTTGACTGGCAGGTCCTTGTTGAGGATCGGCAGCTTGGTGCGACCGAAGAAGCTGTCGATGGTCGAGTCTTCCTTGTTGGTGCGGCTGCGCTGCGTTTCGTTGGCGATCGACGCCTTGTCGGTGATCTTGACCGCGACAGTGAGGATGTCGCCGACCTGGTGTGCGCGCTGGTCCTTGAAGAACGCGCGCGAGCCGTTGCGCCACAACGAGTTGGGATTGTACGACGCCGGCTGCGGCGCCGGCATCGGCATCTGCACCGGCTTGTAGCCGGGCTGTGCCGTGGGATTGTCGATCCTCGATAATTTCGGTTGCTCGCCGACGTTTATCAGCCGGTCGATCGCCGAACAGGAGCCGGCGAATGCCGCGAGCGCAGTGACGGTCAGGAGGGTCGGCAGGCGTGACAGGGCGGAACTTGCTATCGACATGACGCTCACTCGGTGCGGCGGCGCGCGGCAGCCGTGGTTTCGATCATTGCGGTGGGGGTAGCGGCGGAGGCAGCAATACTCGTCGCGACCGGGGGCATCGACGCAGCGATGGTGACGCGGCCCGGACCGGAGACCGTTCCTTGCAGCGTGCGCTTCGACTGCATGTTGAGCACGGAGATGGCGTCGCCCTCGGCGCCGCCGTCGAGCGCCTTGCCGCGCATGGTGAGCAGGATGCCCGGCACCTCATAGATGAGGGTGACGGTGTCGTTGCGTTGCACCAGCTCGGGCTTCATCAGATCGGCGCGGCGCAGCACCTGGCCGGCGCGCAGCGCCTGGCGCGCGGCAAGGCCGATTGTGGCCTCTGCCGGGCTCGCGTCGCTCGCTTCAGCTTTGGGCTTGCGCTCGACCGAAATGTCGGCCGCCTTGATGACTTCGCCGCGGGCGACCGGCCGCTCGAGGATAGCGACCTCCATCGCCTCGAACAGCCGGCCGGAATAGCGCAGCGGTGCGCGGCTGCCGGCGTTGCCTGGCAGGTCGAACACAACGTCGAAACGGCCGCTGCGCTGGTCGTAGGCGGCGCGCGCCACGGCGAGCTCGCCCGTCGTCGACGGATCGAGGTGGACCGTACGCAGGTCGCGGTCGAAGATGACCACGATGTTCTCGGGCTTGCCGAGCCCGTATTGGCCGGCGAAGAAGCGTGCGATATGCACTTCGATCTCCTTCGCCACGATCGAGCGGCTCACCCGCGTCACCGCGACTTCGCCGATGTTGAGCGTGTTGATGCCGATGAGATGGTGCGGACGGATGGCGTCGAGCACGCGCGCGGTCGGCACCATGCCGGTCGAGCCGAGGTCGGGCGCGCGGAAGATCGCGACGTCGGCGACGACGCCGGCATTGGCGACGAGATCGCCGATGCGCACGATGTCGCTCGACACGATCGCCGCCGCCTTGAGGACGGGGACGACCGGCGTGTAGGACGCGCTGTCCTGGGCGGCCACCGGCGTCGCCAGCGCCAGCAAGACGGCAGGGATCACGGTGCGGACGGTGTCGGCAATCATGGCTGCAATCCTCCTCACCGCATCATGTTCGACGTCGATTGCAGCATCTGGTCGGTCGCGGTGATGACCTTGGCATTCATTTCGTAGGCGCGCTGCGCGGCGATCAGGTCGGCGATCTCGGTGACGGCCTCGACGTTGGCCTGCTCAAGGTTCGACTGTTGCAGGTCGCCGTAGCCATCGGTGTTGGCGACGCCATCCTGGGGCGTGCCCGAGGCTGGCGTTTCGAGGTAGAGGTTGTCGCCGATCGGCTGCAGGCCCGCCTTGTTGACGAAGCGCGTGAGCGTGAGCTGGCCGAGGTTGGTCGGCGTGGTGCTGCCCGGTACGGTCACCGACACCTGGCCCTGCGGGTTGATGGCGATCGAGCTTGCGTTGGTGGGGATGGTGATGCCCGGCTGCACCAGGTTGCCCTGGGCGGTGACGATACGGCCCTGCGCGTCCATCTCGAACGAGCCGTCGCGGGTATAGGCAAAGGTGCCGTCAGGCAGCGCGATCTTGAAGAAGCCTTCGCCGCGGATAGCGACGTCGAGGTCGCGGCCGGTCGGCAGCATGTTGCCCTGGGTCATCACGCGCGGCGTGCCGACCGTCTTGACGCCGGAGCCGAGGTCGACGCCGACGGGCAGGATGTTGCCCTGGTCTGAGGTCTGGGTGCCGATGCGGCGCACGTGCTCGTAGAGCAGGTCCTGGAATTCAGCGCGCTGGCGCTTGTAGCCGGTGGTGCGCATGTTGGCGATGTTGTTGGAGATGACCTGGACGTTGAGTTCCTGGGCCATCATCCCGGTCGCCGCGGTGTGGAGCGCTCGCATGGTCAGGTTTCCTTGTCAGCAGCCGCGTCACGCCGGAACTTCGGCGAGCTTCTCGATCGCGGTGCGGCGCAGATCGCTGTGCTGCTGGAGAATGGCGGCGACCTGCGTGTAGGTGCGGGTCAGTTCGATCATGCGCGTCATCTCGACCACGCTGCGCACGTTGGATTTCTCGATCGCGCCCTGCATCACCTTGACGTTTGCCGGCGCGGCCTGCGCAGCGCCGCCGGCGGGTGCGGCGAAGGTGGTGGAGCCGTCCTTCTCCAGCCGTTGCGGCTGCGCGAAGCTCACCAGCCGCAGCCGGCCGCGCGGCGAGTCGGTCTTGGCGCCGGGGCCTTCAAGCACGGAGATGCGCCCGTCCGGGCTAATGGCGATGTTGCGGTCGAGCGGCTGGAACACGATCGGGCCGTTGTCGCCCATGACCTGGAAACCTTCGCTGGTGACGAGCTCGCCCTGGGCGTTGACCTGGAGGGCGCCGTTGCGGGTGTAGCGTTCGCCGCGCGGGGTCTGTACCGCCAGGAAGCCGTTGCCGTCGATCGCGACGTCGAGCGGGTTGCCGGTCGCCTGCACCGCGCCCTGGCTCAGGTCGTGCCATGTGGCACGGTCCTGCACGAAGCTCAGCCGCTTGGCGGCACCGGGGAAGTTGTCCTCGCGTGCGAGCGGCATCAGATATTCCTCGAATACCGCTGCGTCGGCTTTGAAGCCGGTCGTGTTCATGTTGGCGAGATTGTTGGCGACGACGTCGAGTTCGCGCGCCAGCGCCACCTGGCGCGATAGTCCAACGAGGAGGGTGTTCTCCATCGTACATGCTCCCCTGGCATGACGACGGGTCGCTCTCCCAAGCGATTGCCGCCGTCGCGAAGACCGCAGCTCTCCCAAGCGGCGGCCCGGTGAACACCAAGCAGGCAGCGTGCCAATGACGAAACACGTTTACGATCAACACCTTAAGCTGTTTGCATAATTAACAAACCGGCAGCAACGGCCGTGCAGGCGGGAGGCACCCGGCAAAATTTTCCCGTTCGGAGCGGAAAGAAAGCTTCCGTTAACCATTGCACCACTAGCTTGGCGGAGAAGAGCGCCAGGGGGTCACGCGCGGAATCTGTATCGAGTGCTTGCCGCCTGCTGGCCCCGTGCGCGTCGACGCGAGCGGGACATCACAATGGCATCAAAGCCGAAAAAAGAAGAAGCACCGGAAGCCGAGGCAGAAGAACCCGCCGAAGGCGAAGCTCAGCCGAAGAAAAAGCTGCCGTTAAAGCTGATCATCACGGCAGCGGCGGGCGTCCTGGTGCTTGGCGGCGTCGCGGCGGGCGGCTACTTCATGCTCCGCCACAAGGAGAGCAAGCCAGTGGAAGCCGCGGTCAAGCCGGCGGTTTTCATCGACGTGCCCGAAGTGCTGGTCAACCTGTCCAACACCGGGACCGACCGCACGCAATATCTCAAGGTGAAGGTCGTGCTCGAGGTGCCTGACGCGGCACTGAAAGAGCAGATCGCGCCGGTGATGCCGCGGGTCATGGATACGTTCCAGACCTATCTGCGCGAATTGCGCCCGACCGATCTCGAAGGTTCGGCCGGCCTCTACCGCCTCAAGGAAGAGCTGACGCGCCGCGTCAACGCGGCGATCTCGCCGAACCGCATCACCGCGGTGCTGTTCAAGGAGATCGTCGTCCAGTGACGAACGTCAGCCATGGCCGATAAGCCGAAAGTCGATCAGGACGCACTGGCCGCCGAATGGGGTCTCGCCCTCGAAGCCGAGACCACCGGCGGCGACGGCGCGCCCGCGCCGGTCGGCGGCGACGGCGGTGGCGACGACATGGCCGCCCAATGGGCGGCGATGATCGATGACGGCAGCCAGTTCATCCAGGCTGCCAAAGGCGGCGCCGAGCGCATTCTCAATCAGGAGGAAATCGACAGCCTGCTGGGCTTCAGCCTGGCCGATGTCTCGCTCAACGACAATTCGGGTATTCGGGCGATCATCGATTCGGCGATGGTCTCCTACGAGCGTCTGCCGATGCTCGAAATCGTCTTCGACCGGCTGGTCCGGCTGATGACGACGTCGCTGCGCAATTTCACCTCCGACAACGTCGAAGTCTCGCTCGACCGCATCACCTCGGTGCGGTTCGGCGACTATCTCAATTCGATCCCGCTGCCGGCGATCCTCTCTGTCTTCAAGGCCGAGGAGTGGGACAATTTCGGGCTGTTCACCGTTGACTCCAGCCTGATCTATTCGATCATCGACGTGCTGCTTGGCGGTCGCCGCGGCCAGACCGCGATCCGCATCGAAGGCCGGCCCTACACCACAATCGAGACCAACCTGGTCAAGCGCATGGTCGAGGTCGTGCTGGCCGACGCCGAGCTCGCGTTCAAGCCGCTCTCGCCGGTCAAGTTCAACATCGATCGGCTCGAGACCAACCCGCGCTTTGCTGCGATCTCGCGGCCGGCCAATGCGGCGATCCTGGTGCGGCTGCGCATCGACATGGAGGATCGCGGCGGCACCATCGAGCTGCTGCTGCCCTATGCCACGATAGAGCCCATCCGCGACGTCCTGTTGCAGATGTTCATGGGCGAGAAGTTCGGCCGCGACCCGATCTGGGAGGGCCACCTCGCCACCGAGATCGGCCAGGCGCAGATCGCAATCGATGCCGTGCTCTACGAAGCGGACCTGCCGCTCAAGCAGCTCATGTCGCTCCAGGTCGGCGACACGCTCATGCTCGATCTCAAGTCCGACGCGCTGGTAATGGTGCGTTGCGGCGAGGTCAGGCTCACCGAAGGCAAGATGGGCCGCGTTGGCGACCGTGTCGCGGTGCGGGTCGCCAAGCAATTGCGCAAGCCGACGACGACATTCGCCATGTTCGAGACGGCTGGCGAATCCTCAAAACGAATGGAGGCAACATGAGCCACGCCAGCGGATTGATCATCGAGAGCTTCGTCGCCTTCCTGCTGATGCTGACGATCGGTTACTGCGTCATGCTCAACAATCGGCTCAAGCGCTTCAAGTCCGACGAGCAGTCGCTCAAGGCGACGATCTCGGAGCTGATTACGGCGACCGAAATCGCCGAGCGTGCGATCGCCGGACTGAAGCTCACCGTGCGCGACTGCGACCAGAACATCGGCGAGCGGCTGCGCACGGCGGAACGTTTCGCCGCCGACATTTCCGCCCAGGTCGATGCCGGGGAGGAAGTCCTCGATCGCCTGACCCAGATCGCCGGCGTGGTGCGGCCGGCGCCGGTGCCGGTCGCTGCCGCGGCGCCCGATCCCAAGGCGGTGGCGGCCGCCGCGCAAGCCTTCGCCGAACGCGCGCGTTCGCGGGTCAAAGGTCTCGCCGCCTGACGCCGCGTGGCCGCGTAGTGCGATGAAACACCTGCTCCGCGATATTCGGCTGGTCCCGGTCGTCCTGCTGGCGACCACCTGCCTGCTCGCGCTCAAGGTGTTCGGCCTGCTGCTCGACGGCGGCTACATTCTCGGCGAGGAGACCGGCCCGTCGGGCACGCGCTCGGCGCGCGGCGCGCGGGCGGCCCATGACACACAACGCCCCAAGCCGAGTCCGTTTGCGCAGGATGTGTTCAACATGTCCGACGTGACCGGATCGGTGGGCGAGAAGAAGCCGGCACCGAGCGCCGAAAAGCCGAAGAACCAGAACGTCGCCGAGGCAGCGACGCCCAAGGCGGTGGACGGCAAGCCCGCAGACGGCAAGCCGATCGAGCCCAAGCCCGCGACGAACGGCACGCCGATCAACCTCAACAACGATCGTGCGACCTCGCCGGCCGAGCGTGCCATTCTCGAGCGCCTGCAGGAGCGCCGCACCGAGCTCGAAGCCCGCGCCCGCGAGCTGGAGATACGCGAAAGTCTGCTCAAGTCGGCGGAAAAGCGTATCGAAGCGCGGGTCATTGAGCTCAAGGACGTCGAATCGCGCGCCAGCTCGGCGACGCAGAAGAAAGAGGAAGCCGACGCCGCCCGTTTCAAGGGTCTCGTCACCATGTACGAGAACATGAAGGCCAAGGACGCGGCCAAGATCTTCGACCGGCTCGACCTCAAGATTCTGGTCGAGGTCGCGAGCCACATCAATCCGCGACGCATGTCCGACATCATGGCGCAGATGGCGCCCGAAGCAGCCGAGCGACTGACCGTCGAATTCGCCAGCCGCGCGAGTGCGACCGAAAAAGCCGCCCCCGGCGACGATTTGCCGAAGATCGAGGGCAAGCCGAACGGCAACGGTAGCTGAATGGTAAATGCCGCGTGACGATTTTTCCGCAAGGGATAACTGGCCGTTAAACGCGCCAGCCTAGGGTCGGGGGTCGGTCGTCGTCAGAACGTCGGCGACGGAACGCGGCGCGGAATTGTAGCATGCCAGAACGGTTCATCACTCTGACGGCGATCCGCGCACGGCAAGGCGCCCGCGTACCGGCCCGGCTCGGGCTGCGCGTCGTGGCGGTGTTCGGGCTGCTCCAGGCGCTCCTGTTCGGCGCCTTGCTGCTCGCTTGTCCCAATGCCGCCGCCGAGCCAATCAAAGCCGACGTCACCGTCAACATGAGCGGCGGTTATGCTCGCCTCGTCTTCCGTTTTTCGGAGGAGGTCGACGCCGACGTGCGTCTGTCCAACGGCATCGTTGTCGTCACATTCAAGCAGCCCGTCAACGTCGCGGTCGACCGTCTCAACACCAATGCCGTCGGTTACGTCAGCGCCGCGCGCCGCGACCCGGACAGCAAGGGACTGCGCATCGCGCTTGCGCGCAAGGTGAGTGTGAATTCGATGGTCGCCGGCGAACGCCTGTTCGTCGATCTGTTGCCCGATACCTGGACCGCCGCGCCGCCCGGCCTGCCGCAGGAGGTGGTCGAGGAACTGGCCAAGCGCGCGCGCGAGGCCGAAAGGCGCGTACGCCAGGAGCGCCAACTCGCGCAACAGAAGCGGGTCACTTCGATCCGCCTGCGCGTTTCGCACCAGCCGACGTTCACGCGCTATGTCTTCGATCTGCCCGAGCTGATCGCTATCACCAGCAACCGCAGCACGGAAAAGCTCACGCTGGTGTTCGACGCGCCGCTGAAGTTCGACTTCGCCGAGGCCAAGGCGGCGCCGCCACCGATGGTGGAATCGATCGAGGCCGAGATCGGCGACAGCACGACGTCGGTCAATTTCGGTTTCATCGGCAATGTCGATATCCGCGCTTTTCGCGAGGACAACAGCTACGTCGTCGACGTCGGCGGGTTCGATGCCAAGTCGAAGCGCAAGGATACCGTGGCGCGCAAGCCGGCCGAGCGGGTCGAGCTGGGCGCCGAGCAGGCCGAGGACAAGGCGGGAGCGGCCGCCGCAGCGCCCGCTCCCGACGCAGCAGCGGTGAAACCGACCGCAAGCCAGGACGCCGCGACGACGGCGAAGCCCGTGCCGAAAATGCCGCCGGCCGCGGAAGGGTCTGCGCCAGCGGTGCAATCGGTTGCCGCCTCGCCCGAAGCCTTGCCTCCGGCTGCCGCCAAGCGCGAGCCGGACAAGCGCGACCCCGACCAACGCGAGCCGGAGCGGGGCGACGACGCGCTAAAAACGCCGCGGCCGTCCGATCCCAACGCGCCAGTGACGGCCGAGTTGCGCCGTCAGGCCGATACGCTGCGGCTGTCCTTTCCGTTCGCGGCGGCGACGCCGACCGCGATCTTCCGCCGCGCCGACACGTTGTGGCTCGTGTTCGACAGCGCCGTGCCGATCGACGTCGCCGCGCTCAACGCCGACACCACCCGCACTATTCGCAGTGCGGCCGTGACGCGTTCGCGCGACGGCCAGGTGGTCCGCATCAAGCTCGAGCGTCCGCGGCTCACCAGCCTCACGGCCGAAGGTACGATCTGGACGGTGATCGTCGGCGACATCGTGCTCGAGCCGAGCAAGCCGATGTCCGTCATTCGCAACATCAACGGACCACGCGCGACGGCGCTCATTCCCTTCGACGATCCGCGCTCGATCCATCGCCTGTCGGATCCCGAGGTCGGCGACACGCTGATCGCCGTCACTGGCCTCGGCCCGGCGCGCGGCCTGCTGAAAACCCAGGATTTCGTTGAGTTCCGCGCCCTGTCCTCGACCCATGGCGTGGTGGTGCAGCCATTGGCCGACGACGTGAACGTCGAGCTTGCCGCCGACAAGGTCGTGGTCGGACGGCCGAGCGGGCTGACCTTGTCGACTGCCGCCGCGTCGGGCGGGGGAGGGCGCCGTTCGAACGCCTATCGCGCCGTCATGCTCGACGCGCAGACCTGGGGCTTCGACCGCCAGGCGCCGTTCCAGGACCGGCAGGTCAGCCTCCTCCGCGCCGCGGCCGCCGCGCCCGAGGCCAAGCGCGCCGCGCCGCGGCTCGATCTTGCCCGCTTTTACTTGTCACGCGATATGTTCGTCGAAGCCAAGGCCGTGCTCGACGTGACGCTCACCGATGAGCGGCCGAACGGTGACGATTCGACCGGGCTCGTCATGCGCGCGGTCGCCAACGTCATGCTCGGCCGCAGCGACGCTGCCCTGCGCGACCTGTCCAATCCGCTGGTCGGCAACCAGCACGACGCGCCGCTGTGGCGTGCGCTCGCCTTTGCCAAGCAGGGCAAATGGGCCGAGGCCCGCGAGGGGTTCCGTCATGTCGAAGTGGCGATGGGAACGTTGCCGATCGAGCTGCAGCGTCTCGCCCTCAAGGAAGCGGTGCGCGCCTCCATCGAGGCGCGCGATTTCGCCGGCGCGGCGGGCCAGCTCAACGAGTTTGAGACGCTGGGTGTGCCCAAGGACCTCGAGGCCACGATCTCCGTGCTCGCGGGGCGGCTGGCCGAAGGGCTTGGCCGCCACGAAGACGCGCTCGTCGCCTATCGCGCGGCGGCCGGTTCCAGCGATCGCCCGGCAGCGGCGCTCGGCCGCCTGCACGAGCTCGAGTTGCGCTACGAACTCGGCGACCTCAAGCGCCCCGAATTCATCGCCGAGCTCGAGACGCTGACCACGGTATGGCGCGGCGACGATACCGAGGTGGAAGCGCTGCAGCTCCTGGCGCACCTCTATACCGAGGAGGGTCGTTACCGCGAGGCGTTCTATGTCATGCGCACCGCGCTGACGGCGCATCCCAATTCCGAGCTGACGCGGCGCATCCAGGACGAGGCGGCGACCACTTTCGACGCGCTGTTCCTCTCCGCCAAGGGCGACGCCATGCCGGCGATCGAAGCGCTCAGCCTGTTTTATGATTTCCGCGAACTGACGCCGATCGGCCGACGCGGCGACGAGATGATCCGCCGGCTGTCTGACCGCCTCGTGTCGGTCGACCTGCTTGATCAGGCCGCGGAGCTGCTCCAGCATCAGGTCGACCACCGCCTGCAGGGCGCCGCGCGCGCGCAGGTCGCGACCCGCCTTGCGGTGATCTACCTGATGAACCGCAAGCCCGACCGCGCGCTCGCGGCGTTGCGGGCGACGCGCACCGCCGACCTGTCGAACGAGCTGCGCAACCAGCGTCTGCTGATCGAGGCGCGGGGCCTGTCCGATACCGGCCGGCACGATCTCGCGCTCGAAGTCGTCGTCAACATGGAAGGCCGCGAAGCGATTCGTCTGCGCTCCGACATCCTGTGGAGCGCGCATCGCTGGCGCGAGGCGTCCGAGCAGGTCGAGCTGCTCTACGGCGACCGCTGGCGCGACTTCCGGCCGCTCGACGAGGCTGAACGCGCCGACCTCATTCGCGCTGGCATCGGCTACGCGCTGGGCGAGGACACGCTCGGCATCGAGCGCTTCCGCGGCAAATATGCGGCGAAAATGGCGGACAGCCCGGATCGGCGCGCTTTCGATTCCGTCACCTCGCGCGCCGGATCGAGCAGCGGCGAGTTCCGCGAAATCGCCCGTATGGTCGCCGCCGTCGACACGCTTGAAGGCTTCCTGCGCGAGATGCGCGCGCGTTATCCGGACTCCGGCGTGCTCGGCCCCGCGCCCAAGGCGCCGGCCGCCGACGCCCCGGCGGCCGGCGCGAAGCCGCCCGCGGCCACGGCGCCGCAGTCGCGCGCGCCGCTGCCGGATTCGCAGCCGACCGGCACAATTTCCGACAACCGCCGTGCCCCGCGCGGTGAGCAGCGTCGTCAGACTTTTTCCACCGATTCGGACGGGTACGGGAGCTACGGCCCGTAGCTCTGAACCAGGCTGCCGGCGACCAGGCTCCAGCCGTCGACCAGCACGAAGAAGATCAGCTTGAACGGCAGCGACACGACCACCGGCGGCAGCATCATCATGCCCATCGACATCAGCACCGACGCCACCACGAGGTCGATGATGAGGAAGGGCAGGAACAGCAGGAAGCCGATCTCGAAGGCCCGTTTCAATTCCGAGATCATGAAGGCCGGCACCAGAATACGCAGCGAGATATCCTCGGGTTTGTCCGGCCGCGGCTCACGCGCGAGATCCATGAACAGCGCGAGATCCTTGTCGCGCACGTTCTTGATCATGAAGGCGCGGAACGGCTCGGACGAACGCTCGAACGCCTGCTCGACGGTGACCTCGTTGTTGACCAGCGGGCGTATGCCGACATCGTAGGCGCGCTGGAATGCCGGGCCCATGACGAAGGCGGTGAGGAACAGGGCGAGCGAGATGATAACCGAGTTCGGCGGCGCCGTCGCCGTGCCGAGCGCGGTGCGCAACAGCGAGAGTACCACCACGATGCGGGTGAACGAGGTCACCATCACCAGGATCGATGGCGCCAGCGACAGGACGGTGAGGAGTGCGATGAGCTGGATAACGCGTTCGGTCAGGCCGGCGCCCTGACCGAAATTGATGCTGATGTCCTGCGCCGCGGCGTCCGCAGCGAGAATCAACACCGCCACCGCTACTCCGGCCACCATCGTCGCAAGACGAACACGGCGGCCGGATGCAGTTTGTGTCACGATTTCTCGGAGGGGCGGCCGAGCAAGCTTGCCATCTCTTGTTCGAGACTGTCATAGACCGCCTTGGCGTGGACGGGCTTGGCGTCCTTCGCGGCCGGCTTCGGCTCAGGCGGAGTGGGGCGGGGCGGCTCGGGTGGCGGTGCGCTGCGGTTGGCGGGTGCCGGGCGCGTCGGCTCGCGACCGCCGGCCGGCGCCGTAAATTCGCTGGATACCACCGCCGGGCGCGCTTCCGGCCGATTGTCGGCGCGGCTCTCCGCGCGTTGCTCGGAACGGTTGTCCGAACGATTCTTAGGCTCGGGCGCGGGTCCGGCCTTGGCGGCCGGTTTCACGACCGGCCGCTCGCCGCCGCTCGCGGCGATCGGCCGGCGCAAGGCGGCTTCGAGACGCTGCGCCATCTCGGCGAGATTCTGGTCGGCCGCAGTGAGCTCGGGCGCTGCGGCCGGCTGCGGCTGGACGGCGCGCATCGGTTCGGGCTCGGGCTTTTGGCGTTCCTGCTGGCGGTCTTGCGGCTGCCGTTCGGCGGTCGCATGCCGCTCCACCGGCGGAGGTCGTTCCGCGGGTGGATGCCGTTCGACGCTAGCCGGCCGTTCGGCCGGCGTCGGGCGCTCGGCCGGCGTCGGACGCTCGGTGCCGGCGTCGAGCGGAATGGAGCGCGACAAGTCCATGGCCAATCCGGCCAGCGGATCAGCGATGATGCGCGGCGCGGGCTCGCGCGGCGACGGCTCGCTTGGCGCGACCAGCGGCCATTCCTCGGCATGGGCCCCGCGCGCCGTGCGCGGCGCCGGTTCGGGCTGCAGCGGCCACAACGTGTTGTCGACATGCTGCGCCGCTGCATGCTGCGCTGCTGCGCGTGGCGGCGGCTCGATTGCCGCCGGAGCGGTGCGGGCGGGCTGCGCGGCGAGTTGCGCGTCGCGGGCGGAAGCGACCGGCGC
>Ga0126377_10002453_pt1 | contig 12798 bp, 5 predicted proteins | sample PanSoiMetPlot_22_FD_92647 | JGI IMG/M metagenome (GOLD analysis project Ga0126377, IMG submission 92647) | Tropical forest soil microbial communities from Panama - MetaG Plot_22 | ecosystem: Environmental > Terrestrial > Soil > Tropical forest > Bulk soil | place: Panama | collected 2016-02-17
ACCGCGGCGGTCTCGCTCGCGCCGTTGTCAATCAGGAGCGGCTTGAACGGGATATCGGGCGACCGCGTCGGCGCGGCCGACGAGCTCAACGCTATAATGGCGAGAACCAATGCGCAGCGCATGATTGGATACTCCTGTGAATGCGCGGGTATTTTGTCATAGCTGATCGTCGTGCGTTGACGATGTTCCGGGCGTTTGTTATCGTCCGCGGCGTAGTTGAATAGAGGGTGACATGGCTGAAATTGGTGTGAATGCCTGGGTATGGACATCCCCCGTGAACACGGCCGAGTTTGGCCGTCTGGCCCCGATGGTCAAGCGCATGGGATTCGATCTCATTGAATTTGGCGTCGAGAGCACGTCGGATCTCGACTACGCGCAGGCCGGGAACGTTGCGAAAGCCAACGGTCTTGGCGTCAGCGTGTGCGCGGCGATGGGCCCGGATCGCGACCTGATTCACTCCGACGAAAGCATCCGCAAGAACGGTATGGAGTACGTCCGCCACTGCATCGACGCGGCGAAAACCGTCGGCGCGAAGAATGTCATCGGCCCGCTCTACAGCGCGGTCGGCCGCACGTGGCAGTCGACCGACGATGAGCGCAAGCGCGACACCGACCTCCTCGTGCGGCAGCTCAAGGATCTCTCACACTACGCCGCCGATCGCGGCGTCGGCCTGGCGGTCGAGCCGCTCAATCGATTCGAGACGAGCTTCATGAACCTCGCGTCGCAGGCGATCGAGGTGGTCGATCGCGTCGATCATCCCGCGTGCGGGATCCTGCTCGATACCTTCCACATGAACATCGAGGAGCGCTCCATCGGTGACGCGATCCGCGCCGCCGGAAAGCGTGTCCGCCAGATTCACACGTGCGAGAACGACCGCGGCGCCCCAGGATCGGGCCACGTGCCGTGGCAGGAAGTCGCGAAGGCCTGCCGCGACATCGGCTTCAACGGTCCCTACGTGATCGAATCGTTCACCGACAAGGTGAAGTCCATCGCGCGCGCCGCCGCCATCTGGCGCAACTTCGCGCCGACGCAGGACGCGCTCGCGGAAGATGGGCTCCGCTTTCTTCGAAAGCTGCTCGCATGATTGCTGATTGCTGAATTCTGATTGCTGATTGGCCGGCCGAAGCAATCAGCAATCAGCAATCAAAAATCAGCAATTTGGTCGTTTACTTTACCGTTAAAGTTTGCTAAAAACCGTCCTCGTCGGGGGCCCTTCGACTCGCTCGGTACATCGAGCGTTCGCTCAGGGCAGGTCTCAGCCAGTCGGCGGTTGCCGTGCGCCGCTTCCGAGGAGGATCAATGTCCAGACTCAGATCAGGATTTCTGTTTGCGCTCCTGGTCGCCGGGGCAGTCCTGTTGCCTCGTGTCGTATTCGCCCAGACCGTTACCGGTACCATCTCCGGAACCATCACTGACGCACAGGGTCAGGTCATTCCCGGCGCGACCGTTACGGTCGTTGCCGAGGCCACCAACGAGTCGCGCGAGGTGGTCAGCGATTCGAAGGGAGATTTTCAGGTCACCAACCTGCGGCCCGGCCGCTACACCGTCAAGGTTGCGCTTCAGAGTTTCCGGACGCTCGAGCGGAAGAACATCGTGCTCAGCGCCGGCGAGCGGCTGGCGGTCGGCAATCTCGTGCTCGAAGTCGGCGGCATCGGCGAGACGGTGGTCGTCGAGGCGCGGGGAACCCACGTCAACACCGCCGAGACGCAGCACAGCGGCCTTATCACCTCGACGCAGATCGAACAGGTACAGGTGCTGGGACGAGACGTCACGTCGATCATGCGTCTGCTTCCCGGGGTTCGCTATGAGAACACCGTCGATTCGCTGGGCATGAGCTTCGGCACGTCGGTGCCCAACGTCGGCGGCGCGCGCCGCGACTGGAGCAACGTCATCGTCGACGGCGTCGTCGCCAACGAAGTCGGCGCCAGCAACCTCATGGCGCAACAGATCAATCTCGACGCGATTTCCGAAGTCCGAGTGCTGCTCAACTCGTATCGCGCTGAATACGGGCGTGCTGGTGGCGGCCAGGTGCAGATCGTGAGCAAGGGTGGCACCTCTACCTACCACGGGAACGTCTATCACTACCTCCGGAACGAGTCGCTCAACGCCAACAATTTCTTCAACAACCGGTCCAACATCAAAAGGCCGCGCTACCGCTTCAACACGTTCGGCGCGAACCTTGGCGGCCCGGTGCCAGGGTTGAATAAGACGGAGAAGAAGCTGTTCTTCTTCTATTCGCTCGAGGCGCCGATCGTGAATCGGCCCGGACCCGTGCGCAACTGGACGATGCCGACGGATCGGGAGATGCAGGGCGACTTCTCGCAGACGCTCGATGCCCAGGGACGATTGATCTTCATCAGAGATCCGCTTGCGAGCGGAGCCTGCAACGCCGTCACCGGCGGTCCGGCATGTTTCCCCGGCAACATCATCCCGGCGAACCGCATCAACACGAACGGCAAGGCGCTGCTCAACATGCTGCCGCGCGCGAACAACTTCGACCGAAACTTTACGCAAGGGCAGTTCAACTACACCACGCAGGAGAACGCCGAGAACCCGAAGATGAACAACATCGTGCGGCTGGACTGGAAGCCCACGATTCACGACAGCATCTACTTCACGTTCAAGGACTGGTACTCGGATCAGCGCGGCAGCGAGATCACCGCCGGGCCGAACAAGTGGGGCTTCTTCAACACGCACTACCTGAACACCGATCGCGGCGGCAGCGCGAACTACGCGAAGATTCTGAGCCCGACGATGGTGCTGGAGAGCGACTTCGGAATCCGTCAGCAGACCGAGCAGTTCTATCCGCTGACCGAGGCGGACTGGACGCGGATCAATCGCAGCACGATTGGGTTCACGGTGGGGCAGTTCCATCCGGAGCTGAATCCGCGAAACGTCGTTCCGAAGGTCAATTTCAACGTTCCGAATTCACCGAACTTCACCTTCGACAACCGACTGGTCGATCAGGGGGAGGCGTGGCTGACGTCGTTCCGGTCGAGCCTGACCACGATTCATGGCAGCCATTCGTTGAAAGGCGGCTACTACTTCGAGTTGTCGCAGAATTCTGAGGGCAAGGGAGGCGTCGGCGCCGGTCCGTGGGCCGGGCAGTTCAACTTCAGCACCGACGTCAACAACCCGCTCGACACGAATTACAGCTACGCCAACGCGCTGCTTGGAACGTTCCGCGATTACACCGAGATCGATGCCTTCTCGGAAGTCATCGGCAAGCGGTTCATCAACGAGTTCTACGCACAGGACACGTGGAAGGCGAGCCGGCGGCTGACGGTTGATTACGGCGTGCGGTTCCTGTGGTACACGCCGTGGTATTCGTCACAGCCGGCGTCGGTGTTCGTTCCCGATCGCTACGATCCGGCCAAGGCGCCCAGGCTGTATCAGCCCGCCGTCGTCAACGGCGCAAACGTCGCGTTCGATCCGATTACGAACCAGACGCTGCCGAACGTGTTCGTCGGCAGCTTCGTTCCCGGAACTGGCGATCGCTACAACGGGATGGTCAGCAACAGCGATCCGAACTATCCGAAGGGCTTCCGCGACAATCAGGGCATCGAGCCTGAGCCCCGAGCCGGGATCGCGTGGGATCTTGCCGGCGACGGGAAGACGGCGATTCATGCCAGTGCGGGGCTGTATCACAACCCGCACGTCAACGCGAACGGCATGGACGCGATGGCGAGGAACCCTCCTTCGCAGAACACGCCGAGCATCTTCTACGGGACGATGGATACGCTGCTGGCGGCGGGGGCCGCTGGCGCATTCTCGAATCGCCCGAGCAACGTGTTCGGGATCGAGCGCGATGCCAAGACGCCGCAAAGCTTTAACTATTCGGCTGGCGTTCAGCGCGAGCTCGGATGGGGGACGGTGCTCGACGTGACCTATTCCGGCTATCACATGAGCCACGGCGAGATGTCCACCAACATCAACGTCGTTCCGGACGAAGCGCGGTTCCTCGACGTTCACCCGGAGAACCGGAATCCGCAGACAGCGAATTCGCCGAAGGCGAACGAGTTCCTGCGGCCGTACTCGGGATATCAGGACATCACGATTCGCTCTCACTTCGGCACGGCGTACTACAACTCGATGCAGGTGCAGTTGAACCGCCGCTACATCAACGGCCTGCAGTTCGCGGTGGCGTACACGCTCGCCCAGACGATCAGTCTTGGATCGAACGGCGATCCGCCACCTTACATTCCAAACCGGCCGGGCGACGCGTGGAACGTGTCGCCGTACGAATCGACGCAGCTGCACAACCTCGTCGTGAACTACACGTGGGACGTCCCGAACGGGAGCAAGTTGTGGGACAACTGGCTGACACGCGGCGCGCTCGATGGCTGGCAGATGTCAGGCGATACGGCCGTCGTCAGCGGCGACTGGTCGGGAGCGTCGACCTCGACGACGGACAACTTCGACTTCACGGGGGGTGACGCCGGAACCCGTCCACGAATCAGCGGCGACGTGCTGTGCTCGGGCGGCGACAACTGCGATCCGACGCCGGGGAATCCGGGCAGCTACTTCAACATCTCCGCGTTCAGCCGGTTGACCGGACGCGGTGACTACGGCAACGCCCCGCGCAGCTTCTTCCGGCTGCCGAAGATCGTCAATTCGAACATGTCGTTCTTCAAAAACTTCGCGATTGGCGGCGGCAAGCGGATCCAGTTCCGGTGGGAGATGTACAACGTGTTCAACCAGGTGAACTGGTCGGCGATCAATACCACCGCGCAGTTCAACCCGGCGGGCGAGCAGGTCAACGCCAACTTCGGGAAAGCGACGGCCGCGCGTGACCCGCGGATCATGCAGGCGGCGATTCGGTTTACCTTCTAGGTTCGGGCGACAGTCACTTGTCGAGCTGGACGCGCCGACGGCTTAACGCGAAGAATCGAAGAATCGAAGAATCGAAGGACGAGAAAAGATCACACCGGCTGGCGCCAAGTGCGCCAGCCGGTCGCCTGACAGCGGCGTTCGCCGCCGCCGGCCTTGCGGCCGGCACATAGGCAGTCAGAGAATCACAGATACAAGCAGCACTTGATCACACGCTGTTTGTATCTGCGATTCTCTGACTGCCTGACGCGCGAAGCGCGTGGCGGCGAACGCAAACGACAGCTTCGGATCTTCGATTCTTCGCGTTTGCCGTGGGCTCGTCGCAGTTCGACAGTGTTCAGCGCAATTGACAATGCTCAAAACTCTGCTCTCAATTTCAATCGTTGGACTGCTCGCCGCTCCAGTGGCAGCGCAGAATCCGAACCTCGTCGTCTATCAAGGCGACAAAGGCCCCGGCCACGGCAAGCACATCGTCTTTCTCAGCGGTGATCACGAATATCGGTCGGAGGAATCGCTGCCGGCGCTGGCGCGCATTCTTGCGAAACACTACGGCTTCAAGTGCAGCGTGTTCTTCACGACCGATCCAAAAACCGGTTTCATCGAGCCGGGCAGCTCGAACGTCAGCGGACTCGAAGCGCTGAAAACGGCCGATTTGCTGGTCGTGTTCCTGAGGTTCCAGGACTTCCCCGACGATCAAATGCAGCAGATCGCGGACTACCTGGCTCGTGGCGGGCCGGTCGTGGGGTTCCGTACGGCCACGCATTCCTTTCAGATCAAGCGAGCCGACGCGAAGTTCCTGAAGTGGGACTGGCAGAACAAGACGGACTTTCCCGGTGGGTTCGGGCGGCAGATTCTGGGTGAGACATGGGTCTCGCACTACGGCACGAATCACAAGCAGAGTTCCCGGCTTGTGTTCGAGAAGAGCGAACTCAGTCATCCCATTCTTCGCGGCGTCAAGGACGTCCACGTGCAGTCTGGCGGGTACATGGCCAATCCAATCGAGGGAAGCCACGTGCTGGCGCGCGGACAGATCCTCGACGGGATGACGCCCGATTCTCCGCCCGCGGCGGGCAAAGAGCAGGTGCCCGTCGCCTGGTATCGCACCTACACCGATGCGTCCGGCAAGTCAGGACGGGTGTTCACGACCACGCACGGCGCATCCGAGGATTTGTTGAACGAGGGATTCCGGAGGATGAGCGTGAATGCGATCCTCTGGGCAGCGGGGCTGGAAAAGAGCATCAAGCCAGACAGCGACATCAGTTTTGTCGGCCCATTCCACCCATCGGCATTCGCCTTTGGCGGGTTTGTCAAAGGGGTGAAGCCGGCGGATATGGCGGGGTGGGAGTCGCCCATCCCGAAATAATCGGGCTTTCCATACGGCTGTGACGCGCGGCTAAAGCCGCGCGCCACGGGTGTCTCATCCCATCACGCAGTAGAATCACACCATGACTAAGGCCTTCCGTATTGCTGCAAGTTCCGCCATTGTTGTCGCCCTGCTCTGCACGATGCCTGCGCGGGGCAAAGCAGCTGATCCGTTTGCGCTGCAGGTCGGCGATCACATCTGCATCATCGGCAACACCCTTGCGGAGCGGATGCAGTACGACGGATGGCTCGAGACACTGTTGCACGCTCGCTTCCCGAAGCACGACCTGGTCATCCGCAACCTGGGCTTCAGCGGTGACGAGGTCGCGACGCGTCTCAGGTCAAAGAACTTCGGTTCGCCGGACGAGTGGCTCAGCGGCAAGGGTGATCCCATCGGCGGCTATCAGGAGAACCGCCTCGCCGGCACGAACACCAAAGCGGACGTCATCTTCGCGTTCTTCGGCTACAACGAATCGTACGCCGGTCAGGAAGGGCTCACGACCTTCAAGCAGCAGCTTGGCGAGTGGATCGATCATGCGCTCGCGCAGAAGTACAACGGCAAGTCAGCACCGCGTGTCGTGCTGTTTTCGCCAATCGCGCACGAAGACCTTCACAATCCGGATCTGCCAGACGGCAAGGAAAACAACGCGCGCCTGGAGCTGTACACCAAGGCGATGGCGGAGGTCGCGCAGGCGAAGGGCATCAGGTTCGTTGATCTCTTTACGCCGAGCCGCCAGTTGTATGCGTCGGCGAAGTCTCCGCTCACCATCAACGGCGTGCACCTGAATGCCGACGGCAACCGCCGGATCGCCGAAGCCATCGATCGCGATCTCTTCGGTGCCGGACCGGCGCCCCGCGAATCATTCTTGACGACGTTGCGGCAGGCGGTGCTCGACAAGAATTTCAACTGGTTCAACCGCTATCGGACGACCGACGGGTTTGCGACCTACGGCGATCGCGCATTCCTGACGTTCATTCGCGGCAACCCGCGCGACGTCAATCCGAAGAACGTGCAGTTCGCCAAGGAAGACGTGCTGCCGACCAACTACGAGGTGCTTGAGCGTGAAATCTCGGTCCTCGACGTGCTGACCGCGAATCGCGACAAGCGCATCTGGGCGATCGCACGCGGAACCGCGGATCCAAAGGCCGCCGATCTCAAGGCCCTGGATTCCGATACGCCGCCGTTCATCGACGCGAAGACCAACGAGCCTGGCAAGGGGCCGAACGGCGCGCACGTCTTCGTGCCGGGCGAGGCGGCGATTCAGCAGATGACGATCGGCAAGGGGTTGAAGGTGGATCTGTTCGCCTCCGAGGCGGAATTCCCGGAGCTCGTCAAGCCAGTGCAGATGGCGTTCGACACCAAGGGGCGACTGTGGGTCGCCTGCTGGAAGAACTACCCGCACTGGCAGCCGAAGACGCCGATGGACGACAAGCTCGTCATCCTCGAGGACACCAACGGCGACGGCAAGGCAGACAAGCGCACGGTGTTCGCCGGCGACCTGAACAACCCGACCGGCTTCGAGTTCTACAACGGCGGCGTACTCGTGGCCCAGGCGCCCAACCTCGTGTTCCTGAAGGACACGAACGGCGACGACAAGTACGACGTGAAGCAGATCATCCTCGGCGGGCTCGATACCGCCGACACGCACCACACGATGAACAGCTTCACGTTCGACCCGGGGGGCGCGCTGTATTTCCAGGAGGGCATCTTCCATCGCACGCAGGTCGAAACACCGTGGGGTCCGACCGTGCGCGAGGCTGACGGGGGTGTGTTCCGCTATGAGCCGCGTTCCTCGAAGTTCGAGGTCTACATCCCGATGAATTTCCCGAACCCGCACGGCCACGTCTTCGATCAGTGGGGCCGGGACATCGTGTTCGACGCCACCGGCGGTCAGCCGTACTACGGGCCGTCGTTTTCGACGAAGAAGTACTACCCGGCGATGGAAACCAACAAGGCGCCACGGCCGGGCAACGTGCGGACCCGTCCGGTCGGCGGCACCGAAATCCTCTCGAGCCGCCACTTCCCGGAGGAGATGCAGGGCAACATCATCGTCCTCAACACGATCGGATTCAGGGGATTGCTCAATTACCACCTGAGTGAAGACGGCGCTGGCTTGAAATGGACCGAGGCGGACCCGATTCTGCAGTCAGCCGACGAGAACTTCCGGCCCGTCGACGCCGAGGTCGGCCCCGACGGCGCGCTGTATTTCCTCGACTGGCACAACCCGCTCATCGGCCACATGCAGCACAACTTGCGCGACACCTCACGCGATCACGATCACGGTCGCGTGTATCGCGTCACCTATCCCGGCCGTCCGTTGCTCAAGCCCGCGAAGATTGCAGGCGAGCCAGTCGATCGTCTTCTCGATCTGCTGAAGGAACCGGAGGACCGCGTCCGTTATCGCGCGAAGATCGAGCTGAGCGCGCACGACCCGAAGGAAGTAGTGAGCGCGCTGCAGACCTGGATCGGCCGCCTCGATCAGAAGGATCCGAACTACGAGCACCACATGATGGAAGCGCTGTGGGTGCAGCAGTGGAACAACCGCGTCGACGAGAAGCTGCTGAACCGGATGCTGAGATCGAAGGATCCCTGGGCGCGTGCGGCGGCGACGCGCGTGTTGTGCTACTGGCGCGATCGTGTCCAGAACCCGCTCGCGCTCCTGAAGACGCAGGCCAACGACGAACACCCGGCCGTGCGGCTCGAAGCGGTCCGCGCCGCCAGCTTCTTCAAGTCGCCTGACGCGGCGGCCGTGGCCATGACCGTCCGAGAGCATCCGACGGACCGCTTCATCGATTACACGTTCGATCAGACGATGAAGACGTTGACGTCGCTCGGCAGGCCGGCAACGACCGCAGCGGCGCCAGCGGATGCGCCCCCAGCAGGTCTCCTCCCGGATCTGTCCGCGGCGGCAATGCGGCGCAGCCTGCGCGATCAGGGCGTGCAGATCGTCTCGGTCGGCACAATTCCGGAGCAGATGCTCTTCGACGTCAAGTGGTTCGTCGTGGAAGCCGGGAAACCCGTGCGGGTCGTCCTGACGAATCAGGATGCGATGCCGCACAATCTCGTCATCGGCCAGCCCGGATCCGTGAGTGCACTCGGTACGGAGGCCGCCACGATGGCACCGCCGACAGACGCGAACGCGCGCGCCTACGTCCCGAACAATCCGATCGTGCTGCAGGCCACCAAGCTCGTGCAGCAAGGCCAGTCGGATCAGCTCAACTTCACCGCGCCAGCAAAGCCGGGCGAGTACTCGTTCCTCTGCACGTTCCCGGGCCACTGGATGCGGATGTACGGCATCATGCTCGTCGTTCCAAGTCTCGACCAATTCGAGACGAAGCCAACACCGCCAACCGATCCGGTGTCAGGGAAGCCGTTCGAGTCACAACGACAGCCAGTTTCGAAGTAAACGGGCCCGCGATCTGAATTCAGCGACAGTCGTCGTCGAGCTGCACGCGCCGACGGCAACGTCGAAGATCCGAAGAATCGAAGAATCGAAGGAAAGAAAGATCAAGCCGGCTGGCGCCAAGTGCGCCAGCCGGTTGCTTGACAGCGGCGTCTGCCGCCGCCGGCCTGCGGCAGACGCGGGGCGACAGCTTCGGATCTTCGGATCTTCGCGCCTTCGCGTTTTGCCGTGGGCCCGTCTCAGCGTGACAGTGAACCAAGCAGCGAAAATTAGCTCACTTCTCGACACTGACAGCGTAGACGTGTCTCGGTGCTGACCCGAACTGCCCCGTGAAGATGACCCACTTCTTGTCAGCGGTGATGTGGATGTTCGGCTCGGCGCCGCCTTTGCCGGTGACGTAGTTGTGGCTGGCCATGTTGACCAGCTTCTCGCGTTTCAGGGTTCCGTCTGGCTGCACGCGAAACAGGTTGATCCATTGCCCGTTGGTCGCGTACGCGACCTGTGACGGATCGCCGCCGTCGCTGGCAAAGAGCGTGTCGTCGCGTGAGCTGTTGAAGTGCACGCCCCACGCGTCGCGGTCGACGTGATAGCGGACCTCCTTGCCGGTCGCCATGTTGACGCCGGCAATCCAAAACACTTCGCTGCGCGGCGTCTGGAGATCGAACCAGACGGTCTTGCCATCCCAGCTCCACCACTCGTGGCCGTTGATCTCCATGTCCATCGAGCGCTTGTGCATGAGGCGCATCTGGGTGCCGTCCGTCCGGATCGTCCACGTACGATCCAGCTCGTGCCACGTGCCTTCATGGCAGTAAAGAAGGAGATTGGGATCGACCGGGTTGAACTGCATGTGATTCAAGTCGCCGTACTGAAAGCCTGTCTCGCGTGATGCGCCGGCCTTCAAATCGGTGAAGATGAATGACTGCAGTCCCGGGTTCAGGGCGCGCGCCGCCAGCCCGTCCTCTTTCTTCACGGAGTACTGCTGATCCGGCGTAAGGTCTTCCATCTTCTTGCCGGGAAACATCCGCTGAAGCTGCAGTACCGCGACCCGTGCCGGCGGCTTCGGATACTTCCCCTCGGGATCCGCAGCGTTGGCGTTCTTGACGACGGAGAGCGTCTCATCTGCGTTGATTAGGCCGCGCGCGTTTGGCACGACTCGCGTTTGCTTCGTATCCACGTTCACGGCAGTGACGGTGGCGTCGCCTCGACCGCCAGCGTTGAAATAGATTTCGCGTCCTTTTCGCGCGAAATAGCCGCCCCGCCCGCGCGCGACAATCTGAGGCGTCAGATCCCGGCTGCCGATCTTCGCGACATCGACGACGGCAATGCCGTTCGGGGTGTTGAACATCAACTTGTCCCCTTGCGCCGAAAGCGCATTGTCGTGGAAGTACAACGTCGCCCCGCCGGCATCATCGGTCAGGCGGACGACGCGGTGGCCAGTATCGGGGTCGACCCAGTCGAGCTTATCCTGCGATTGCAGCGCGCCCAGAGCCAGTACGATTGGTATTGCAGTAAGGCGGAGGTTCATGGCGTTATTCCGACCTCAACGACACAGCGGGATCAATCCGAGTCGCCCTCCGCGCTGGCAGATAGCTCGCAACGAACGCGAACAACAGCAGACAGGTGGACGCGAGTGCGAACGAGACCACGTCGGTCGGCGTGATGCCGAAGAGGAGTGCCGTCAGCAGGCGCGCGGCGGCGTAACTGACCGCGACGCCCAACGCGACTCCGGTGGCGGCAAGCGTCATGCCTTCGCGGAGAACCAGCCCGACGATGTTGGTCGACGTGGCACCGAGCGCCATGCGAATACCGATCTCGTTCGTCCGCTGCGTCACGGATCGCGAGATGACGCCGTACAGGCCCACGGCCGCAAGCGCGAGCGTGAGCCCGGCGAGCCCGGCGGTCAGCAGCGTCCGCAGCCGGGGCTGTGCCGCTGCGTCCAGCACCACATCGTCGAGCGTGCTCACTTTCGATACGACTACGGCCGGATCCACCTGGGCGATCCGGCGCTGAAGGACGGACGTCAGCGTGCCCGGGTCGCTCCTGGTCCGGCCAATGAGAAAGACATTCGGCCACGGCTGCTGTGCATACGGACGGAAGATCGCGTTGTCGGCTGGGTGTTCGAGTCCTGAGTACTTCACGTCGGCAATCACACCGACGAGCGTCATCGTCGCATTGCTCGTCTTGCCGTCCTTGAAAACGGGCAGCGCAAGCGTGCGCCCGAGCGGATCGCCCTCGCCGAAGAAGTGCCGCGCGGCGTCCGCGCTCATGATCATCACCGGCGGATGATTCTCGTCGTCGGCATCGGTGAAGAGCCGGCCCTTCAACAGCCGAATGCCGAGCCCGGAGAAGTATCCCGGCGTCGCCGGAATCGCGGCGGCCTGATAGGAGAGGCCCTGGTCGCCTCTCAACGTGAGGACGATGCGGCTTTCGGTCGGCGGAAGAACCGTGCCGATGCCGGCAGTGCTGACGCCGGGCAGCGTCGTCACATCACTGATGACGCGATTGACGACGTCGATCTGCTGTGCGCTGGTGAGATCGCGGTTCAATGAGAGGCTCATAGACGCGGTCACCACGTGATCCACGTCAACCCCGAGGTCGCTGTTGAGCAGTCGAATGAGGCTGCGTCCGAGCAGCAGCGCACCAACGAGCAGCACCACCGAAACCGCGAGTTGGGCGATCGTCAGCGCACGTCGGATGCGAGTCCCGCTGACGCTCTGTGATGCACCGGCGCCGCCGACGCGCAGCGCCTCGGCCCTGCTTGATTGCAGCGCGGGTACGACCGCGGTCAGAACTGTCGTCAACGCAACCAATGCGCACGTGAAGGCGAGGACGGATAGATCGATGTGAACGGCATCGAGCCGCGGAATCTCGATCGGCTTCAGGCGTCGAAGCGTCTCGACCATTCCGATGGCGATCAGGATGCCGAGCGTGCCGCCGATCGTCGCGAGAAGCCCGGTCTCGACAACTGACTGCACTACGAGCTGCTTGCGAGATGCCCCAAGTGCGAGGCGGACGGCCATCTCACGGGCGCGTCCGCTGTTGCGGGCGATCAGCAGGTTCATCGCGTTGGCGCAGGTGACAGACAGGACGAGCGCGACCGCAGCGAACAGCAGCAGGATCGACGAGCGGACCGACCGCACCAGCGCGTCACGCAACCCCACGACTCTTGTGCGGAGTCCCTTGTCTCCCTGATTCGCCGCGC
>Ga0126377_10002454_pt1 | contig 12797 bp, 9 predicted proteins | sample PanSoiMetPlot_22_FD_92647 | JGI IMG/M metagenome (GOLD analysis project Ga0126377, IMG submission 92647) | Tropical forest soil microbial communities from Panama - MetaG Plot_22 | ecosystem: Environmental > Terrestrial > Soil > Tropical forest > Bulk soil | place: Panama | collected 2016-02-17
GCTGGCGCGTCGTGAGCGATGATGCGTTTGATCGCGCTCAGCGAGATTTGATAGCAGGTAACGAAGAGAAATCCGGCGATGGCGAAGGCGGCGAGCGTCTCGAATTTGGCGTGACCATAAGGATGGCCTTCGTCCGGCTCAGCGGTCGCGTACTTCATCACCACCAAACCGACGATGTTGTTGAGAGAATCGACCGATGAATGGATCGCGTCGCTGATGACGCTCAAACTGCCGGCGAGCAGGCCGGCCGCCAGTTTTCCAGCGACGACCGCGACGTTGAGCGCGAGCGTTATGAGCAGCACGCGCCGCACGCCGCGCCGGTAAGCTTCATTACTGACGCTGTCGATTTGTGCTTTCATCGTCCAGTCTGTTCTAAAATAGTTATCGATAGTCCAACCGCAGAGGACGCAGAGGCACGCAGAGAATGATGGTGGTCTTTCCTTGCGTACCTCTGCGTTCTCTGCGGTTGGACTATCTTTAGCTGGGCAGTGTCCAGGCCGCGGGTTGCTGCTGGGTCACGCAATGGATCGAGCCGAGTCCCCAGATCAGATTCACGCAATCAATGCCGATGACGCGGCGGTCGGGAAAACACAGCTGCAATATCTCGCAAGCCTTCGCGTCGTTCGCATGGCGGTATGTGGGAACCAGCACCGATCTGTTGGCAATATAGAAATTGGCGTAGCTCGCGGGCAAACGCTGATTCTCGAAATATACCGGTCCTGGCATCGGCAGTTTGACGACTCGCAACGGCTTGCCATCCTGATCTTTCATCCGCGACAGGCGTTCGTAATTCTCGACCAACACTTTGTAATTTTCATCCCCCGGGTCGTCTTCGATCACGGTTACGACCGTGTCCGGCGCTACGAACCGCGTCAGGTCGTCGACGTGTCCGTCGGTGTCGTCGCCGGCGATTCCATCGCCCAGCCACAGGATGTTCGTCACGCCGAGGTAATCTATCAAATATCGCTCGACCTGTACGCGGTTGAGATGCGGGTTGCGGTTGGGATTGAGCAGGCAGGATTCGGTCGTGATCAGCAAGCCGCGTCCGTTGACGTCCAACGAGCCGCCCTCCATCACGACGCCCGGTTGAAACAGGACTTCATTCATCTCCTCGGCGATGCGCGCCGGGATTACGTCGTCCAGATCGTAAGGCGGATATTTATCTCCCCAGGCGTTGTAGCCCCAGTCGTTGATCGCGCGCTCGCGCCAGCCGCCGCCGTCGCGCACAACGTAAATCGGCCCGTGGTCGCGCACCCATGCGTCGTTTGTCGCGTTGAAATGGAATCGCACCGCGTCGAGATTGACGCCGCCCGCGCGCAGCAAGCCGTTGACTCGCTCGGCGAAATCGGCGTCGGCGACGTTGATCCGAACCAGTTCCGATTCGGCCAGATGGCGCGTTAATTCGACGAAGATTCCGGGAACAGATTCAAAAGCGCCCGGCCAGCTTTCCTCTTTGTGCGGCCACGACAGCCAGGTCGCCTCGTGAGGCTCCCATTCGGCGGGCATGTGATAGCCAAGTTCTCGTGGAGTCATTTTGTGTTTTCATCGGCGAGTCGCCATTTCACAACTATTAATCGATCATTCGTTTCGTGATGTCCTGATAAGCGTCAATCCTGCGATCGCGCAAAAACGGCCAGTGCGTGCGCTGAGTGTCGATCTTGTTGAAATCGCATTCGGCCATCAGGATGGTCTCTTCCTCGACTCCGGCCTTCGCGATGATCTGTCCTGAAGGGTCGGCGATGAAGCTCTGCCCCCAGAATTGAATGCCGCCCTTCGGATTTCCGTCCGGCGCCGGCTCGTATCCCACGCGGTTGGCGACCGCGACATAAACGCCATTGGCGATGGCGTGCGCGCGCTGGATTGTCTCCCACGACGAGTGCTGTCGTTCGCCGTATTCGGCCTTCTCGCTAGGGTGCCAGCCGATCGCGGTCGGGTAGAACAAAATCTGCGCCCCGGTGAGCGCCGTCAGCCGCGCCGCCTCGGGATACCATTGATCCCAACAGACGCAGACGCCGGCGCGAACGTAATGCGTGTTGAACGATTTGAATCCCAGGTCGCCCGGAGTGAAATAGAATTTTTCATAATAGAGCGGATCATCCGGTATGTGCATTTTGCGGTAGACGCCGGCCAGATGGCCGTTGGCGTCGATCACCACGGCGGTGTTGTGATAAAGCCCCGGCGCGCGGCGTTCAAACAGCGACCCGATGATTACGACGCCGTAGGCGGCGGCCAGTTTCGCGAGCGCCTCAGCGCTCGGACCCGGAATCGGTTCGGCCAGATCGAAGTTCGCGTGATCCTCACTCTGGCAGAAATAGCGCGAGCGGAACAACTCCTGAGTCGAAATCACATGCGCGCCCTGACGCGCCGCCTCTTCGATGCGCGCCAGGCACTTGTCCAGATTCTCGCGCGGATCGTCGCTGCAGCTCATCTGAATCAGCGCCACATTGGCTTTATTATGGTTGCTCTTATCGGATTTCATGCCGTCATTATAGCGCTTCTTGCCCAGTCTGGACTCGCTACGCTACACTTCGCGCGACAACTCATGTTCATCAAATTCGTGGCGCCAATGGATCGTAAAAAAGATTAGATCAACCCCGACAACTTTTGACCTCACCCGGGAAAGGTTCAGAAATGCTTTGCATAATCTGTGGGAATCAATTACCTGAAGACGCGCAAATTTGTCTTCAATGCGGGGAGGACGTTTCCACATCGAATGATATTGCTTATCCTGAAAAAAACGGTAAGCGCGTCCGCAAAGGCGTCATCGCTTTGATCGCCATACTCGGCGCTTGCGCGTGTATCTTGGTCGCCTTTGTTGTTCTTCGGGAGAGGCTAAAAGTTCAATCTCAAAGGCCAACGCTGGTTACCGGCGCGCCGCTGGTATATTCCAGTCGCTTGCCTACTCCCATACCAATACCCACACCCACACCGTTCTGGAAAGCGGAAAGCTATGAGATCGATACTAAAGCAATCGCCGTACAGCCGGATCAGATGTGGTGGCAACCCTTGCATGTGAAAAATGATTGGCGGAATGCTCGATTGTTAGGAAGATTCACGGCGCAGGGCGGAGAAAAGAATGACATCGAGGCCATCGTGACCGACGAGGACGGCCTGATAAATTTGCGAAAGAATAACCTGCGCCCGCCTAAAGTCTGGTACAAGTCAGGACGCGTGACGGAAGACGCGATCAACGCGCCCTTGCCCGCTGGACAGAGTTATATCGTCTTCAATAACAGGTTTTCGGACTTCGCCAATAAAACAGTCAGATTCAATTTGCGAGTTGAATATGAACGGTTGGCGCAGCCGTAATAGACATTCCGCCAACCGGCGGGATGTAGAATCCTTCCGCTTGCAGCGTATGCGCGAGTTTGGCGGAAGGGAAGAAACACCGTAAAATTCTGTTCCAGAACAAAGGAGGTGACTCTATGAAATCGGTTTTGCTCGCATCGTTCGCCGCAGTTTCGATCTTCGCCGCAGTCAGCCTGGGAGTGCAGGCATCCCTGCCTGCAGGTTTCAGGCAAGGACCGACTGGCCGAAGTAAGCAAGCGGGGATGCCTGCGCTCCCAGGGGCTTTCGAAGGAGAAAAAAATATGAATTCGACCGGGAAGAAGGAGGTCGCGACATTGGCTGGAGGCTGTTTCTGGTGCCTGGAAGCGGTCTACAACGATCTGCGCGGCGTCGATAAAGTAGTTTCAGGGTACTCGGGCGGGCGCGGGGCCAATCCGAGCTACGAAGAGGTTTCCACGGGAAGAACGGGGCATGCCGAGTCCGTGCAGATTACGTTCGACCCGCAGGTGATCTCGTACAAGGAATTGCTCGAAGTTTTCTTCACCATCCATGATCCGACGACTCTGAATCGTCAGGGCGCCGATCACGGCACGCAATACCGCTCCGCGATCTTCTATCACTCGCCGGAACAGAAAGAGGTCGCCGACAAAGCCATCGCCGACATCACGGCTGCGAAAATCTGGAATGGTCCGATCGTCACCGAAGTGACGAAGTTCGCGGCGTTCTACCCTGCGGAGGACTACCACCAGAGGTATTACGAGCGCAATCCGAACCAGGGCTATTGCCGTATGGTAATCGAGCCGAAGGTCATCAAGTTCCGCAGGCACTTTATGTCGAAGCTGAAAAAGCAGCCGGCGGCGACCGAGCGTTAATCCTCTAAACTGGGGTCAGGCTTTATACCAGGTCGTTATTCACCGCAGGGCGCCGCAGCGCTCAGATGACATAACCGCTTATCTGAGCGCTGCGGCGCCCTGCGGTGGCTATTTATCCTGATTTCGCTCACTTCCGTCTCAAATAATCATCGCTGCCGTCGCGCCAATCGACGCGGATGGGGCTGAAGACGTCAATGCCCGAGAAATCTTCAGTCGCGACGGCTTCGTGCGGGACGTTCGATGGGATTTGGACCATCTCGCCCGCGCTGAGCATCAGTTCTTCGCCGCCGATCCTGAAGCGCATCGCGCCGGATATGCAATAACTGAACTGTTCGCTTTCGTGGTGATGCAGCGGGACCACGCAGCCCTTCTTTATGTTTAAGAAGGCGAAAGTGATCTTTTCGCCGGTGAAGAATTTTCGCGAGAAAAGATCGGAGACCTTCTCTTCTGGGATTTCGTTCAGCTTGTAGTGTTTCATCATTTCTCCATTATTTGCCGGCGCTGACGCTTTCGAAAGCGAGCACGTCCTGGTAGTAATTGATCATGACGCGCTTGGGTTTTTCCGGCAGTTTGACCTCAAACTCTTTCGTCGTCGTATTGCCCATTACTGGAACCGCGCCGAGACGCGCGATCCCTTTGCCGAAATCCAGGTAGACGGGAACTAGCATCTTGAAATTCGGCGAGACATCGCTTTGCGTTACTGTGCCGCGCAGAGTCACCTTGCCGTCGCTGTCCGGCGTCAAAGAGTAATCGAACCTATAGCGCGGGACTTCGGTTCCGTAGACCCACTGGCCGAAGAACCAGTCCATCCGCTTGTTTCCGTCCAGGTCCATCTGCGGCGTCATATGCTTTTCGACAATCGCCTTGAAGCTCTCGGTCGAAGCGTTGTCGTTGAAATGCGATTTGACGAAATCGCGCATCATCGCGATGAATTTTTGATCGCCGGTCTGGCGGTCGTACATCATCCAGCGCAGCATATGCAATATGTAAGAGCCTTTGGGATAAACGATCCGCCTGTAAGCTCCCGGGGCTTTGTGGGTATTGAGCCGCAGCCCCATCCAGATCGGTCCCGCGTCGTTCGCGCGAACGCCGAATTGATTCTTTTCGAGAATGAGCTTGCGGTGAGTCTCCCAGAACTTCAGATACTTGTCGAGCTTGCCGCCCTCGGTGTATTGCAGGAAGAGGCTGGCTGAAAAATCGGCGAAGCCTTCCGAGAGCCACTGGTCGTGATAGGAGGCCCAGCCGACCACGTGTCCCCACCATTGATGCGCGACTTCGTGGGGCGTGACCTCCTGAATGAAGTCGGTGAGGCTGTTATTCATTCCGTACAGCCGCCATCGCTGAGTCGAATCGAAGAAAGAGCTGATCGGCAGATAGACCAGCGTCGGCCACGATTGCCCGAAGGAATCTTCCGGCTGTTGCGTGATCGCGATTCGGCCATAGGGAACTTCGCCGAACCACTGATTGTAGATACGGATCGAATTTTGCGTCTCGACCAGCGCCTTCTCGGTCAATCGCGTCGGCGTCATTCCGCCGATCTCTTCAGCGCCGCGCAGCCGGTCGGGAAGGTCTGATGTCGCATAGCCTTCGATCTGATATTTCGCCTGTTCGTCGGTGACCGCCTGCTTCTTGTATTTGCCGTAATTGAATCCGGCGACGGCCAGAGGGATGTCGGAGACCCACTGTGAGACGGCGAAATCGCCCTCCTTGCCCTCCTTCACCTGCTTTCCCACACCGACCAGCACGTACTGCTTCGGCACTTTGAAGGTCAGGTCGAACGTCGCGCGATCGCTGAACGCGTTGACGCTCGGATACCAGCTCGTGCGCGCCCCGACCGAGAAATTGCCGCCGCCTTCGTTTGTGAGAACCTTGTTGCCCTGATATTCGATGTAGATTTTGTATTTCTGGCCTTTGACCATGGGCTCAGGCAATATGGCGTAGAACGCGCTGTCCTCGTCCTTCTTCTCCTGAATGTAGTCTATCTCTTTACCGCCGAAGACGACCTTGGTGACGCGCAGCGTCGGCAGCAATCCAAATTTGAACACACGCTCTCCATCCGCCAGCGCGGTGAAGGACAATTCACATGTGGCCGTCAATTTTTCGCCGTTGATGACCGTTTCGATGCGGTAATGCTCGGCGTCAATGATTCGTTTATCTTCGCTGGAGCTTGCGGTCCCAGCCTTCCATTCGCTTTCGAGGTGCGAAAGATACCAGACGCCTTCTTCCTTGCCGGCCACGTCGTAATTGATCAGCGCGACCTCTTCGGGCGACATCATCTGCGGTATCGCGCCGTGCGGGCGAATGTGAAATCGCAGATCTCCATGCTTTTTGCCGAAGATGTACGCGCTGAAGAACGGCCCCCGTTTGGAATTGTAGAGATAGCCGAGTATCGTAGCGTCTATGTTCTCGACATCCTCGCCTGAATACATCGCCTCGATGAAGCTGCGCGGTGTTTCGGTGTTTCGGCGTGTACGGTTGCGAAAATCGCGGAGCGTGTCTTTCATTCGCGGGTCAACGGCGCTTTCTTTGCCCGCGGATTTTATCTCTTGCCTGGTTTCGTCGGTGAAGTAGAACACCAACCTGTCGAACGGCTCGACGACCGTGTCTTTTTCAGTGATCAGCTTGAGGTATCTCTTTTCTATTTCGATAATCGGAGTGAGCGTGAACTCGCCTTCCCCCGTGAAGACCCCGATGGGCGCCTTGCCGAGAACCGGGGGGAGAAAACTGACGCGACCGCTGCGAAGCGTGATCGCGCCGGCGTCGCGTTTCAGCGTGAGATTGGTCACTTCGTAGGTCTCGGCGAAATCACCATCACGCAGCGCGCGATAGTTCGGATCTACGTTCGGCGTGATTGATCCTTTCGTGGGCACAGTTATCTCTGCGCGCGTTTCGGGTATTTCGAGTTTGGTCTCGACGGTCGCGGTCTTGTCGCTTTCAATGGAGACGGCGCGTTCGGCGGTTTTGAACCCGTCTCGATTGATCGTTATTTTGTAGCCGCCGGGCGCAAGCCCCTCGACTTTGAACCGTCCCTGATTGTCGGTGACGGCGTCGCGTGTTTCGCCCGTCGCTTCATTGCGAACGGTGACTCGCGCTCCGGCGACCGCCGCGCCGTTCGGATCCTTGACCGTTCCATTGATTATTCCAGATTGGCCGGATTGGGACTGGGATGAAACGATGTTCAAGGAGATAACACTGAATGCAAAGAGCAGAGAGATTGCGATGAACCATCGACGGCGCATATCTTAACCTCCTGTTTCGATAATCTGCTGAGACGATCCGAAAAGATTTGTTTTCTAGTACAAGGACGGACCGGGCGAGATTAGCATAACGGCGCCCGATGAAGGAATAAAAATCAGTACCGCGAGCGCTACCGCTCGCGGCGCTGATAAAAGTCGAAGGGCGATGGTTGCCCATCGCCCTTCAATAATTGATATAGAATTCGGATTCGCTGTCTAGGTCAGCGGCGGTACCAACGATCTCTCTGATTATTTACTTTCTGCTGGTGGTAGATGTATCCGCCTGCTCCACCGATTACCGCGCCAACCGCCGCGCCCTTTCCGCCGCCGAGCAACGCTCCAGCCACCGCGCCGATGCCGGCGCCGGCCGCCGTGCGCCCAACCGCTTTGCCCGTAGTGGCTTGATTGTCGTAATCGTAGCGGTATCGGTCGCGTCTGTAATCATTTCTATAATTATTGTTGTAGTACCTGGACGAGGTATAGCTTCGTCTGCGGCATCGGTCCTGCGCCATCGCGTTTGGAGTGGCGGCGGCGATTAACAACAAACCGAAAACTACTGTCAATATCACACTCTTTTGCATTATCTTGGTCATCTTTTTCTCCTCTCAATTTGTTTTGGGAGCAGCAATAGGCCGCCGTTCAAAGTGTATATACTCAATCCTCAAAAATTCAAAATCTAATCAGTACGCAATAGACTAAAACAACTGCCGTGCCGTTAGGCGCGAGGCTCTTGAGGAAGAGGTGAAGTGCTGTGTTGTCAATGGTTTGCGCGGATTAGGAGGCATGGATGGGCGCTAAGATTAGATCGCTGACGACACGTTTCGGTGTAGTGAGCTTTGTTGAACGCAACCATATCGTTCACGATTAAACGGCGCGCTCGATGCGTTCGACCTCCTTGCGCATTCGTCCGAGCATCATTAAACGCCACATTCTCCAATCGCCCCGAAACGACCAGAGCGGATATTGGAATGTCGCGGGTTTGTTGTGTTCGATGAAGAAATGGCCGACCCATGCGAATCCATATCCCAGCGCGAGTCCGAGTGGAATGAGCCATAGATTGCCCGTGATGAAAGTCGAGACCAGACAAATAAGGCCCAGCGCGCTGCCGATGAAGTGAAGAAGTCGGCAGCCCTCCGCTCGATGCTCTCGCACGTAATAAGGCCAGAACTCCTTGAAGCTTTTGATTCGATCTTCCTTGTTCATGATCGCTTTACCCGTGTTCACATGAGGTTAATCGGGTTGCCCCGCGGGATGATACCTCATCAGCTACATGCCCGCCATCAGCCGGATGACCACTTCCGCGAAAATCAAGATCCAGGACCGCCTAGTTTAAAAGCCTTGCTAATCGCTACGCCACTAGCTAAATTGCCTTCGCATTACCTCACGTCCGGCCAGATCGGTGGTCTAGTCCGGCGATCATTCAACATCAACCCATGAGAGAACTCGAATGGCATCTCAACTCTTCAGAACCAAAAGCGCGGATCAACTCATCCGTGAGTCAGAGGAACCGGATCGCCAGATGAAGCGCGCGTTATCGGCCCTCGACCTGACGGCGCTCGGCATTGGCGCGATTATCGGCGCGGGCATCTTCTCGCTCACTGGCACTGCGGCCGCTGGCGAAAGCTATGGTAGTAGGATTGAAACTCCGGTGGTCAATTTTATCGTCGCTTTCTTTAGCGGCGACGCCGTCCAGCTTGGTCGTTCTGGCGCGGGGCCTGCGGTGACGATCTCGCTGATTGTCGCGGCTCTCGCCTGCGCGTTCGCCGCGCTCTGCTACGCCGAGATGGCCGCGATGATCCCGGTTTCGGGCAGCGCCTACACCTACTCTTACGCCACTCTAGGCGAGTTGGTCGCATGGGTCATCGGTTGGGATCTGATTCTGGAATACGCCGTCGGCAACATGGCCGTGGCCGCAAGCTGGTCGGGCTATTTCCTGGCGTTTCTCAACAGCACGGTGGGAATCAAATTGCCGCTCTGGCTGAGCGCGGACCACACGACGGCGATCAGAGTGATCGAGCGCGGCGGAGATGGGCTGATGAATTACTCTTCGACCATGCTGCCGACCATTGCCGGACATCAGATCGCGATCAATCTGCCCGCGGCGCTGATCGTATTCGCGTTGACTGTGCTGCTGGTTTACGGAATCAAAGAGAGCACGCGCGCCAATTCGATTATGGTCATGGTCAAGGTGGCAGTCGTCGTCTTTTTCGCCGCTTTCGGCGCGTTTTACCTGAACCCGACCAATTGGCGACCGTTTGTGCCGAATGGTTTCACCGGAGTGATGAGCGGCGCGGCCATCATCTTTTTCGCCTTCATCGGCTTCGACGCCGTCTCGACGACGGCCGAAGAGACACGCAACCCGCAGCGCGACATGCCGATCGGAATGATGGCGAGCCTTGCCATCTGTACCCTGCTTTACGTGATGGTCTCGCTGGTCTTGACGGGGCTGAAGAAGTACACGGAATTCGAGGGCGACCCGGCGGCGCTGGCGACGGCGGTCGGCGGTATGCGCTGGTTCCAGGCGTTGATCAGCGCCGGAGCCTTGGCCGGAACGACATCCGTGCTGCTGGTCTTCCAACTCGGCCAGCCGCGAATCTTCATGGCAATGGCGCGTGACGGATTGTTACCCCAATATTTCGCCAGGATTCACCAACGGTTCCGCACACCGCACATCACTACGATCTGGACCGGAATTGTCGTCGGCGGCGTAGCAATGGTCACGGACATAGGCACATTGGCCAATCTCACCAACATCGGCACGCTCTTCGCGTTCATCCTGGTCTGCTTCGGCGTAATCGCGCTGCGTCGTACGGCGCCCGATCGTCCACGCCCGTTCAGAGTCCCCCTGGTTCCGCTCTTCCCGATCATCGGCTCGCTGCTCTGTTTCGGATTGATGTTGAGTCTTTCGGTCGAGACCTGGGTGAGATTCTTCGTCTGGCTGGCAATCGGTTTGGTGATCTACTTCTTTTACGGCGCGCATAACAGCAAGCTTCGCGCCGCCGCGGTCAAGAAGACCCTTTGATTCCTGATGCGCGTCCTGCCGATGACGCCTAGGCGGCGCGCCCGCGTCCTCGCGGGCAGGTCTTCTGCCGAGGCCTGCCCGCGAGGACGCGGGCGCGCCGCTTAGCTTGCCATTTTTCCTAACTTAACCTCATTGGCGTTTTAACGCACGTTCTGGAGATGAAAGCCATTCCCCGTCGCGTCAGCGACGATTGAACCATCGGTTGAATCGTGCGAACGTGATAGTTTAACCGTCGCTACGCGACAAAGAAGGCCCGCATTCTTCACGGCTTGGCGTCCATCCAGTTCTCTCCGACCCCGATCTCGACGATCAAAGGCGCGTCAATCTTCGCGGCGTTCTCCATCGCGGCTTTCACGACCTCGCCGGTTTTCTCGACCTCCTTCTTCGGGACCTCGAAGACCAGTTCGTCGTGAACCTGCAGGATCATCCGCGCTTTCAATTTTTCACGCCGTAGACCTTCGACCACGCGCAGCATCGCCAGTTTGATGATGTCGGAGCTACTTCCTTGCATCGGCATGTTCACGGCTTCGCGTTCGGCGCGGGCTCGGGCCGCGCCTTTGCCTTCCAGGTCAGGCGCCCATCGTTTGCGGCCGAAGATCGAACGAACCATGCAAGCGTTTTCGCGCGCAAGGTCGGGCAGTTCGTCCATGTATTTTTTGACGCCGGGGTAGGTTCGATAATATTCGTCAATGACCTTCTTCGCCTCGTTGCGCGAAATGCCCACGCGCTGCGCCAGCCCGAACGGACCGATCACGTAAGCGATCCCGAAGTTGACGATCTTCGCCTTGCGCCGCGCATCCTTCGTTTCTTCCGCCGTTTTCGCATTGAAGACCGCCCTGGCGGTGCGGGCGTGAATATCTTCGCCCCTCCGGAATGTTTCGAGCATAACCTCGTCCCTGGTCACGTGCGCCAGCAGGCGCAGCTCGATTTGCGAATAGTCGGCCGAAAGCAGAACGTGCCCGTCGGCGGGGATGAACGCGCGGCGGATGCGACGGCCCATCTCGGTGCGGATCGGAATGTTTTGAAGATTGGGATTTATGGATGAGAGTCTTCCCGTCGCCGCTATGGTCTGATTGAGGGTGGTGCGAATGCGCCCGTCCGCCGGGTTGATCAACTGTGGGAATGCGTCGACGTATGTGCCTTTGAGCTTCGCCATCTCACGGTGCTCGATGATCAGTCGCGGCAATTCATATTTTTCGGCCAGCTCGTCCAACACGTCGCGGCTGGTCGCGATCTTGCCCGTGGCCGTGCGGCGCGAGACCTGGTAATTCAACTCCTCGAAGATTTCGCCCAATTGCTGCGGCGAGCCGATGTTGAATTCGCGCCCCGCCAGTTCGTAAATCTTCTTCGAAAGTTTATCCAGCTCTTTCTCCATCTCGACCGCGAGCTTAGCCAGCACGCCGGTGTCAACTCGGAATCCGGCCTCTTCCATATCGTATAGCAGCGGGATGAGGGGCATTTCGATCTTCCGGTAAATGAAGTCGAGCTTCTCTTGCTGAAAATCGTATTGAATCTTGTCCTCGAGAATCCGCGCGTTAAGAACGTCGGCCAAACGCCCAGTCGAATCGGCGAGCTCGGCGACCATTGACTCCTGGTCGGGCGTGATCGAATGATCCAGGTATTCGCTCGCCAACTGCGGCAGCTCGTATTTCGCGCGGTCGGAGTTGAGCAGATAGGCTTGCAACATCGTGTCGTCGGTCACATTCTCCAGTTCGACGCCCAGTGGGTTGAGCAATCGTATCGCGCGTTTCAGGTCGTGCGTGGATTTTTCGATCAGTCCGTTGCCGAAAGCGTCTTTGAGCAGATTCACGGCCTCCCGGGGGTCATCGCAATTCTCGAAATCGAAATAGTCCGCCGAACCGGAGGAGGTCGAAAACGCGACGACGCCGAGCTTGCCCGTTTCGGTTTCAGACAACGCGAATGAGAATTGCTCGCGGTCGTAAAACGTCTTGACCAGTTGGCGCAAATCTTCGACCTTCGTGAGGCGGCGATAAGAGGCCGCGCCGCCGGATTTATTCACCGCCGCCGCTTCGCCAGGTTTCGCGCCGCCCTTGAATTCCTGTTTCAACTGGGCGAATTCGAGTTCGTTGAACAATTCGTAGGCCAGCTTCTGGTCGGGCTCTTCGACGATCAACGCCTCCAGGTCGAGTTTGACGGGGACTTTGAGGTCGATGCGCGCGAGTTCACGCGAGAAGCGAATCTGATCGGCGTGATCGCGCAGCGATTCGCGGTAGGTTTTCTTCTTGACCTGCTCCCAATTGGCGAGCGCGTTGTCGATCGTGTCGAACTCCGCGAGCAGCGAGGCGGCGCCTTTTTCGCCGATGCCCGGCGCGCCAGGGATGCCGTCCACCGCGTCGCCCATCAACCCGAGCCAGTCAA